>ERZ772964.589-NODE-589-length-15244-cov-8.57502_pt1 | contig 15244 bp, 10 predicted proteins | sample MGYA00580675_ERZ772964 | MGnify/ENA primary metagenome ERZ772964 (study PRJEB29015, sample SAMEA2737941) | human oral metagenome | biome: human oral; feature: human-associated habitat; material: dental | place: China | collected 2139 ... | reverse complement strand
CCAGGACGACCGAGGCCGCGTCGTCCGGACGTCGCCCGACCGCCGCGTCGAGGCCGGCCAGCTCGCGGGCCGAGACGAGGACCTGCGCGTTGAGCGCCGTCGCCGCCTCGCCGGGCGTGGGCGGGGGCAGCGGACGCTCGGCGCGGGCCAGCCGCCACTGCATGGCGGGCCCGACCGGGTGGGGCAGCCAGGCCACCCGGCCCCGTGGGCGACGGCGGTGGCGCCGCACTCGAGGGCCTGGGCGTTCGTCGTCGAGGGGTCGCGCAGGCCGCCCAGCCGGATCTCCGGGGTGGACGACGGCCAGCATCCACAGCTCGCCGGGCAGCGGGTGCTCGCGATGCGGGCCAGGGCCGGGCGCACGGGGCCGCGTCGGGCCCGCCCGGTCCGAGGACCCTCGGGGTCGGCGACGTGGTGGGGCCGGCCCGGCTCGCCGGTGTCGCTGATGCGCAGCACGCGCTCGGCGCGGGGAGCGTCGAGGGCGCCGACGCCCATGGCGTTGAGCACGCTCACGAGCCTCAGGCACGCGATGAGTGAGGGGGTCGGACACGGCGCCCAGGCTGGTCGTCCGCCGCCGGGCGCCCGAGGGGTTGCGTCGCAGCCGAACGCGGCGCGTCGCCAGACGGTCGGCGGCCGCAGCCTCGCGGGGCCGACTTGTAAGGTCTAACCATGGTCTCGGTTGCGGAGCTTGCCGGTGTCAGTGTGCGGCGTGGTACCACCCTGCTGCTCGACGATGTGAACCTGTCGATCGACGAGGGCCAGCGCTGGGTCGTCATCGGCCCCAACGGCGCCGGCAAGACCACGCTGCTGTCGATCCTGGCGACTCATCTGTATCCCACCAAGGGGGTCGTCGGGATCCTCGGCGAGGTGCTCGGCGCCGTCGACGTCTTCGAGCTGCGCCCCCGCATCGGCCTGACGAGCCCGACGGTGGCCCACCGCATCCCGGCCCGGGAGAGGGTGCGCGACGTCGTCGTCTCGGCCAGCTACGCCGTCAACGGGCGCTGGCGCGAGCACTACGACGAGATGGACTTCGACCGCGCCGGCCGGCTCATGGACTACTTCGGCGTCGTCGAGCTCGCCGACCGCACCTACGGCACCCTGAGCGAGGGGGAGCGCAAGCGCGTCGAGATCGCCCGGGCCATGATGACCGACCCCGAGCTGCTGCTGCTCGACGAGCCGGGCGCCGGCCTCGACCTGGGCGGCCGGGAGCGCCTCGTGTCGACGCTCGCGCAGCTGTGCGCCAGCCCCTACGCGCCGACGACCGTGCTCGTCACCCACCATGTCGAGGAGATCCCGGCGGGCATCACCCATGCCCTGCTGCTGTCCGGCGGCCGGGTCGCGGCCTCCGGGCCGATCGGCGAGGTGCTCACCGACGAGCTCATGTCCGCCGTCTACGGCATGCCGCTGCGCATCGAGCAGGCCGACGACGGGCGCTGGACGGCCAAGGCCGCCTGCTGAGGACGGGGCGGTCCGGCCCGACGGCCCGCCGTTCAGTCCCGCTGCTCCTCGGCGGCGCTCAACCGCCCGCCCCGCTCGTGCCAGGCCGCAGGCTTGGCGCGGTAGCGCCCGGCGATGACGCCGCAGACGATGAGCTGCACCATGTGGAAGATCATGAGCGGCAGGACGAGCAGCGGCACCTGGGCGGCGCTGAACAGCACGGAGGCCATCGGGGCGCCGGTGGCCAGCGACTTCTTCGTCCCGCAGAACTGGATGGCGATCTGGTCGCGGCGCCCGAAGCCGATCCGGCCGGGCAGCCACCAGGTGAAGGCCAGCATGAATGCCAGCAGCGCGAAGAGCACCGGCAGGAGCCGTACGATGTCGAGTGCGCCGACGGTGTGCCAGACGCCCTCGTTGATGCCGTCGCTGAACGCGCTGTAGACGACGCAGACGATGCTGATCTGGTCGACCAGCCTCAGCCGCGGATGGTCCCGGACGAAGCCGGCCGTCCACCGGCGGGTGAGCTGGCCCAGCACGAAGGGCAGCAGCAGCTGCACCGCCAGGTCGACGATCGAGCCCGGCTCGATGACCAGGCCGCCGGTGCTCATGACGACCATGGCCAGCAGCGGGGTGAAGAAGACGCCGAGGATGTTCGACATCGAGGCCGAGACGATCGCCCCGGCCACATTGCCGTCGGCGATCGAGGTGAAGTTGATGGAGCTCTGCACCGTCGACGGCAGGATCGACAGCCACAGCACCCCCAGGTAGAGCTCCGGGCTCAGGTAACCGCCCGACAGGGGGCGCAGCGCCAGCGCGAGGACCGGGAAGACGACATAGGTGCAGGCCAGGATCGTCACGTGCAGGCGCCAGTGCACCAGGCCGGCCAGCGCCTCGCGCGGTTCGAGGCGCACGCCGTACAGGTGGAAGAGCACGAAGATGAGCACCTTGACGGCCCAGTCGAGGACGCGGTTGGCCTCGCCGGTGGCCGGCAGCGCCGTGGCGACGACGGCCGAGACGACGATGGCGGTCACGAACCAGTCGATGCGGATCCTCCGGTACCAGGGTCTCGGTCCGTGCTGCTGGGTCTGGGTCGTCACGTGGCCAGTCTAGGATCGGGTCGCCTCCGGGCGGTGCGCCGCCGGTCAGCGGTCCGGTCGGAGCCGGTCCTGCCGGCGGGGCCCGTGCCGCGGCTCTCCTGCTGCCGCGCTGTCCTCTCGCGCGTGGCCGGGATGCTCCATCCCCCGGAGCCGGGGCGTCGTCCCCGCCGCCGTGGCGCCCCTCGGCGGCCTCGTGCGCGGTGCGCGGCGGTCCCCGGCGGCCCCTCATCGTTGGCCGGCCCGGCCGGGGGGCCGTCGGGGCACTAGCCTTGCGCCGTGGCGACCCTCATCCCGATCACCGATCCCGCCGACGAGCGGCTGGGCGACTACGTCCGATTGCGCGACGTCTCGCTGCGCCGGTCCCTCGAGGCCGAGCAGGGGCTGTTCATCGCCGAGGGCGAGAAGGTGATCAGGCGGGCCTGCGAGGCCGGCTACGAGCCGAGGTCCTTCCTGCTGGCCGAGCGCTGGATCGCCGGGCTGCGCCCGATCCTCGACCGCCTCGACGTGCCCGTCTACGTCGTGGACGAGGCCCTGGCCGAGCGGGTCACCGGGTTCCACGTGCACCGCGGGGCGCTCGCCTCGATGAAGCGCGCCACCCGCTGGAGCATGACCGAACTGCTCGACGCGCGGCGCCTGGTCGTGTGCGAGGACATCGTCGACCACACGAACGTCGGTGCCATCATCCGCTGCACCGCCGCCCTCGGCTGGGACGGCGTGCTGCTCGCCCCGCGGGCCGCCGACCCGCTCTACCGGCGGGCCGTCAAGACGAGCATGGGCGCCGTCTTCTTCCTGCCCTGGGCCCGCATGGACGACTGGGGCGGCGGCCTGGAGACCCTCAAGCGGGCGGGTTTCACCGTCGCCGCCATGGCCCTGCGCGAGGATGCCGTGACGCTCGACGCGTTCGCCGCCGACCTGGCGGCCGAGCCGCGCAAGGTGGCGCTGCTCATGGGCACCGAGGGCGGCGGGTTGAGTTCGCACTGGCTGGCCCAGGCCGACGTCGTCGTGCGGATCCCCATGGCCCGCGGCATCGACTCCCTCAACGTGGCCGCCGCGGCGGCGGTGGCCTGCTACACCCTGCGCGAGCGCTGACCGGGCCCGGGCCTGAGGCATCGCTGATTCGCGCTCGGACGCTTCCCCGCCGCTGCACCCTCCGCGAGTGCCACCACGCGCAGCAGACGCAGTGGCCGCGGCAGGGGCAGCGCGACGGCTGCTCGGGGGCTCGGGCGATGGTGGCCGGGGAGATGCGTTCGGGCGGTATGTCGTGGCGGTGGTCGACCGGGGCGGCTGCCCGGCCGGCCACCGCGGGGGAGCCCTTCCCCCGCAGGGGGCGGCGGACGCTCCCTCCAGCTGCTCCGCTGCTCCGATCAGCTGTGGAAGATGACGTTCTGGTAGCTGAAGTCCGGGGCCACCTCCATCACTAGGTCGGCGGGGTCATTGACGCCGTAGGCCATCGTGAACTCGACCTCACGACCGGGCAGCAATGACGTCGACGGGGTGTTCCCGAGCTGCTCGCTGTCGAAGACGCGGCTGGCCTCCTGGTTCCCTGACTGCAGGGTCGCGTAGAACATGCTCGGATCCCAGTTCTCGCTCGTGCCGTTGACGATGCGCACGGTGAACGCGACGAACTGGTCGTACCCCTCGGTGCTGGCCGCGTACGCGCCGGGAGTGAAGGTCTCGGGCGCACCCACCTCGACGGACAGGCCGTCATCCCAGGTGTATGCGCTGCCGAAGGCGGCGTCGACGCCCCGGGCGCTGGTGGAGGTTGATGTCTGGGCCGACTCGTTCGTCGAGCCGGCGTTGACCCCTGTCCGAGCGCTGTCGGAATGACTGGCCGGAACGCCGCAGGCGGTCATGGCCAGCGCGGTGAGGCAGAGGCCGAGGCCTGCGATCTTCTTCATCATGGGTGCTCCTTGGTTGGAAGGTTCGGTGCCGACCGGTTGTCCGTCCGGCGGTGTGGCACAACTGTCGATCAATCAGCGTTCATTAGCAATGATCTCTTTTGATAAGGGGGCTTATCAGTCTTTCTGTGTTGATTGAACGTCGGCTGCTCTAGACTCTGTCCTCGCAGGGGTGAAATCGCTGAGGAGGCGTGGTGAACGATCTGTCGCTTGGCGACGTGGCGCGTTTGGCGCGTGTGGAGCGTCCCGTCGTGACGATGTGGACCAAGCGTCCCAAGGCTGGGATTCGCTTTCCCGAGCTGAATGCTGACGGACGAGTCGATGCCGGCGAGCTCGTCGACTGGCTCGAAGCAACCGGCCGCGGCAACAACCCGGACGCCCGCGCCGAGGTGGCCCTTCACACGGTGATCAGCCCTGGTGCCCCGCTCGATGAGCTCTGGGCCGTGCTCGCACTGCTCACCGCCCGGGCGGCGATCGAGGATCCACTGTCCGCTCTCGACCGCGATGAACTGCTCGACCGCGTTGAAGAGGTCGACCCGGATGATGACTGGCTGCTGGGCGAGACCGAGCAGCTCTGGACGCCCGAGCTCGCCGCACGGGCCGATGCCGTCGCCGATGCGGCCTGGAACGATGCCACGGCATACGAGACTCTCCGCAGGCAGTGCCTCGTTCGCACTTCTGCCTCGGGTCTGGACCGGTCACTGGTTCGTCTGCTAGCCGCTGTTGTGCGCGCCATGCTGAGCGAGGGCGGCCGGCTCGTCGATGTGCAGGGCTCCTGCTCCGACGTCATGATCGAACTTGCCGCCGACGAGGACCACGAGATGCCCGGGCTGCTGCTCGTCACCGACGATCCCGGCGCGCTCCGTCCGGTGCGCCGACGGCTCGCCGTCCACGGGGTGAGCCCGCACGTGGCCCGATTCGACGACGGCTGGGCGCCGCCGTCGGGCTCGGTCATCCTGGTCCGGCTGCCCGATGCCTCGCAGGAGAGCCTCGACCTGCTCGACGGAGCCTGTCTCCAGCTGGGCGAGGGCGTGAGCCTGCTCGCCCTCGGTCCGTCGGCCCTGCTGGTCGACCCGCTCGCCGACAAGGCGGGGACCGTCCGCGACGAGCTGCTACGCTCGGGCGTCGTCCACGCCGTCGTCCAGCTGCCCGCCGGCATGCTTCGCGGGGGCAGCCGGGAGCGCATGGCCCTGTGGCTGGTGCAAGGGGCGGCTCGGCAGAGCGGCCGTGGCGTCGTCCGAGTCGGCGACCTGTCCGGGCGACGGCTAGACCGCACGGCGCGGCAGGAACTGCTCGGCGACCTGCTCGCCGCCGACGATCCCGGCTCCCACGTGTTCTCGATGCTGCGATCCGTCGCCCAGGCGCAGCTGGTTGCCGAAGACGGCCCGCTCGTCACGCCGGGGCGGGTCACTGCCCCGGCCATAGGGGCCACGCCGAGGCAGGACGCCGCACGCATGCAGCAGCTCTACGACTCGCTCGCTCAGGTGCTGCCGCCCTTCGGACCGGGTTTCGAGGCGGTCGCCACTGATGACGACGTGCTCAGGGCGGAGCGCATCGCGCTCGGCGCCGCTCTTGAACGCCGCGGGGGCGGGGCGTCACTGAGGCTGGTCAAGGGGCGTCGTCTTCCCGCACTGGCCTCCGGTGAACTGAAGCGGTGGAGGGCCGCGGACGTCGTGGCCGGGGCGCCCTCGCGCGTCGACCGGCTCGCAGTCACCAGGGCGGTGCCCGACCACGAGCTGACCAGGCCGGGCGACGTCGTCTTCACCGTGCGGCCGCGGCCCGCCGCTGTCGTCGACCGCAGCGGCGGCGCCATCGTCGCCTTCCCGGCCAGGGTGCTGCGGGTGATCGACGAGCGGCGGCTGTCGGCGTCGTCGATCACCGCGGCGATCAATGCCCGGGACGAGGTGGACAAGGCTTGGCGCGGCTGGCTAGTGCCGGTACGGGCCGTCGGTGCCGGGGATGCGGAGGAGTTCCTGACACACTTGGAGGGCTGGCGGGACCGAATCGAGCAGTGGGGCGCCCAGATCGACGAGCTGCACGCCCTGGTGACCGGCTCGGTGCCGTCCGGGGCGGTTGCCATCGGATGGGCCCGCGACGACAAGAACAACGAGGAAGGCCGCTGATGGCGCGCAGGAAGACGACGACCCAGGCCTTGGTGCCCACGTCCATGAAGGACCTGAAGAACACGCTGTGGAAGGCGGCGGACAAGCTCCGGGGTTCGCTCGACTCCTCGCAGTACAAGGATGTCGTCCTGGGCCTGATCTTCCTCAAGTACGTCTCGGACGCCTTCGAGGAACGGCGCCGCCGGATCGCCGAGGAGCTGAGCGCCGAGGGCTTCGACGAGGAGGCGATCGAGGAGTCCCAGGATGATCCCGACGAGTACCTCGGCAACGGTGTTTTCTGGGTGCACCCCGACGCCCGCTGGGAGCATCTCGTGGCACTCGCCAAGGTCCACGACACCCAGACCATCGGCCAGCGGATCACGGAGGCGATGGACCTGCTCATGGCGGACAACAGTTCCCTTGAGGGCACGCTGCCGCGCCTGTTCAACCGCGAGAACGTCGATCAACAGCGCCTGGGCGAACTGCTCGACCTGCTCAACTCGCTGCAGTTCGCGGGGGAGGGCGCCACGAAGGCCCGTGACTTGCTGGGCGAGGTCTACGAGTACTTCCTGGGCCAGTTCGCCTCGTCCGAGGGCAAGCGGGGCGGCGAGTTCTACACGCCGGCCAGTGTCGTGCGGACGATCGTCGAGGTGCTGCAGCCCGGTCACGGGCGCGTCTATGATCCCTGCTGCGGCTCGGGCGGCATGTTCGTGCAGGCCGAGAAGTTCCTCGCCGCACACCACGCCGATGCCTCCGACCTGTCGGTCTACGGGCAGGAGCTCAACGAGGCGACGTGGCGGATGGCCAAGATGAACCTGGCCATCCACGGGCTCACCGGCAATCTCGGGCCGCGCTGGGGCGACACTTTCACGCTCGACTACCACGCGGGCGAGCAGATGGACTTCATCATGGCGAATCCGCCGTTCAACATCTCCGACTGGAACCGCATCGAGGGCGACGCTCGCTGGGTCCACGGCGTGCCGCCAGTGGGCAACGCCAACTACGGCTGGATCCAGCACATCCTGTCCAAGCTAGCCCCGGGTGGTTCGGCCGGTGTCGTCATGGCCAACGGCTCGATGACCTCGAACGCCGGCGGTGAGGGCGAGATCCGCGCCAACATCGTCGAGAACGACCTCGTCACGGCCATGGTGGCCCTGCCCGAGAAGCTGTTCAGATCGACCGGCATCCCGGTGTGCCTGTGGTTCTTCGCCAAGGACAAGACCGCCGGCCCGGGCGGCCGGATAGACCGCACGGGTCAGGTGCTCTTCATCGACGCCCGCGGCTTGGGGCACATGGTGACCCGAGCCGAGCGCGCCTTCAGTGACGCCGACATCCAGCGGATCGCCGACACCTACCACGCCTGGCGCGGCATGGACCGCCTGCCGCTCGGCACCAAGGACCTCAGCCCCACCGGTGACCCGGAGGGCGACGGCGCGCCCGTGCCCACTGGGCCAGCCGGCGAGCTGGGGGAGTACGAGGACGTCCCGGGCTTCTGCAGGTCGGTGCCCCTCGCCGAGATCAAGCAGGCGGGCTACGCGTTGACACCGGGCCGCTACGTCGGCATGCCCGAACCCGAGGACGACGGCGTGCCCCTCGATGAGAAGATCGCCCGTCTCACGGCGGAACTGGAGAAGCAGTTCGCCGAGTCGGAGCGACTGCAGCAGGTTGTGCGTGAGCAGCTGGGGAGGTTGCGATGACAAAGATTCGTTTAGGAGACGTGGCGGTCAAGATAGGATCTGGAGCCACGCCCAAAGGTGGAGCTGCTGTTTATCGTGATCATGGCGTGGCATTGATTCGTTCTCAAAATGTCCTTGACAACACCATGGCCGAAGATGGACTGGTGTATATTTCTGATGATTCCGCGAAAACTTTAGATTCGGTGACAGTGGAGAATGGTGATATACTTTTGAATATCACTGGGGAATCTGTAGCTCGAGTAACGATGGTTGATTCTAGTTACCTACCCGCTCGCGTCAATCAGCACGTTATGATCATCAGGCCAAATAAAAGTGTTGATTCACGCTATCTCCAGTGTGTCCTTGTTGAGCCTCGAATGAAAAGTCACCTTCACTCCCTCGCGGTTGGCGCTACGCGAAAAGCACTTACCAAGAACATGATCCGAGAAATTATTATCGAGCTCCCCTCTCTGGATGAACAACGAGCAGTTGCAGAGGTGCTGGGGGCTCTAGATGACAAGATAGCTGTTAATCAACAGATTCATGAGCTGACAGGTGAACTGGTCAAAAATCTGTTCTGCCAATTTGCCGCTGGCCGGAAAGATGTAACCCTTGATCGAATGGCAAAAATGAATCAGGTCAAGGTCATGCCCAATGAAGGGAGTTTTCGATACATTGACATCGCGAGTGTTTCAGAGGGTGATTATTCATCTCCCAGGGTGATGGAATGGAATGATGCTCCAGGTCGCGCCAGGCGAGGTGTTCGCCGCGGTGATACCATTTGGTCAACCGTGCGCCCGAATCGGCGATCTCATGCGCTTGTTCTGGAGGATGATCCGTGTTTGGTGTGCTCAACGGGTCTGGTTACTTTATCGCCGCTTGGGCGAGGGTTTTCTTTTGTGTATGAGGCGTCCCACGCCTGGAGGTTCACTGAATACCTTCTATCGGTAGCAGAGGGCTCTGCCTACCCGGCGGTCACTGCATCAAAATTTGCTCATGCTCCGGTTCCTAAGGCGACAGAATCCGAAATCGCCCAGTTCAACGCCCAGTGTGATCCTTTGTGGGAACGTGCTGCTTCTGCCAAGGCGGAGTCCCGCACCCTCGCCTCGCTCCGTGACACGCTCCTGCCGGCCCTCATGAACGGCACCCTGCGCGTCAAGGACGCCGAGAAACAGGTGTCGGAGGTGCTGTGATGATCACCGAGGCACAGCTCGAGGCCAGCCTGCTCGACTGGCTCGGTGACCTGGGCTGGGAACCGGGCACCGGGACCGAACTGGAGCCCCAACGGGCCTCGCTGGGCGACTTGGTGCTGACCGAGGACCTCGTCGAGGCGCTGCGGCTGCTCAACCCCTCCGTGCCCGACCAGTACCTGCGCGAGGCGGCCGCCGACATGGTCAGGGTTCGCTCGCAGGACGCGCTCGCCGAGAACAGGGATTTCCACGTCCTGCTCGTCCACGGCTACCGGGGCCTTAGCTACGTGGACGCCGACGGCCGTGAGCAGACCCTCACCATCCGCCTGCTCGGCGCGCCCGAGCAGAACCGCTACCGGGCCGCGCAGCAGGTGCGGCTGCTGCGGGGCGACCAGAGCCGGCGCCTCGACGTGGTGCTCTACGTCAACGGGCTGCCCCTGGTGGTCGTCGAGCTCAAGCAGGCCGGCACGCGGAACGCCACCATTGCCAAGGCCCACGCCCAGCTCGGCACCTATCTCGCCGAGTTCCCCGCGGCCTTCCGCCCCGTCGTCGCCGCCATCATCAGCGACGGCATCAACGCCCGCTACGGCACCCCGTTCACCCGGCTCAATCACTACAGTCCGTGGAACGTCGATGAGGACGGCGCGCCCAGTCCCGCCGACAGCGACCAGCTGCTGGAACTGGAGAACCTCGCCCACGGGCTGCTCGAACCGGCCCGGCTGCTCGATGTCGTCCGCAACTTCACCGCCTTCGACGAGACCGACGAGGGGCTGACAAAGCGCATCGCCAAACCGCACCAGTACTTCGCCGTGCGCAAGGCCCTAGACAGCACGCTGGCGGCGCTCGGCACCAACGGCAAAGCCGGTGTCGTGTGGCACACGCAGGGCTCGGGCAAGTCGATGGAGATGGAGCTCTACACCAACCTCGTCCTCACGCACCCGCGCATGCAGAACCCGACGATCGTGGTGATCACCGACCGCAACGAGCTCGACGGCCAGCTGTACGGCACCTTCGCCCGTTCCACGCTGCTGCCCGACGAGCCCCGGCAGATCAAACGTCGCTCTCAACTGCGCAGCGAGCTCGCCGGCCGGGCCAGCGGTGGCATCTACTTCACGACCCTGCAGAAGTTCAGCCGCACCGCTGCCGAGCACGACGCCGGGCACGCTCACCCGCTGCTCACCGACCGCCGCAACGTCGTCGTCATCGTCGATGAGGCCCATCGCAGCCACTACGACGACCTCGATGGTTACGCCCGGCACCTGCGTGACGCCCTGCCCAACGCCACGCTCATCGCGTTCACTGGAACCCCCATCAGCGAGGTAGAACACAACACCCGCGAGGTGTTCGGCGACTACATCGACATCTATGACCTGTCACGGGCCGTCACCGACGGCGCCACCGTGCCCGTCTACTTCGAGCCCCGCCTCATCGAGGTTCGACTCGACGACGACATGAGCGCCGAGAAACTCGATGAGCTAGCCGACGAGCAGACAGAAGGACTTGATGACGAGGCCCGCGAACGCGTCGAGCGCACCGTGGCCAAGCTCAACGCGATCTACGGCGCTCCGGAACGCATCGACGCCTTGGCCCGCGACATCGTCGAGCAATGGGAACGGCGCCGCGAGAGCATGACGGAGTTCCTCGCCCCCACTGAACCCGGCGAGAACACGGAACCGCATGGCAAGGCTCTCATCGTCTGCGCCACCCGCGAGATCTGCGCGCGGCTTTACACCAGGATCGTCGAACTGCGCCCCGGCTGGTACTCTGACCAGGACGACCGAGGCCTCGTCAAGGTCGTCTACTCGGGCAGCCCCTCCGATCCCGAACCCATCCGCAGCCACGTGCGTCGTGACTCGCAGAACAAGGCGATCAAGAACCGGCTCCGGGACGTGGATGACGACCTCGAACTCGTCATCGTCAAGGATATGATGCTCACCGGCTTCGACGCCCCGCCCCTGCACACCCTCTTCCTCGACCGGCCTCTCAAAGGCGCCCTGCTCATGCAGACGCTCGCCCGCGTCAACCGCACCTTCCGCGGCAAGCAGGACGGACTGCTCGTCGCTTACGCCCCGCTCACCGAGAACCTAAATCAGGCCCTGCGTGAGTACACGGCGACCGACGAGACGACCAGGCCCGTCGGACGGGACACTGCCGAAGCCGTTCGCGTCACCTGGGAAATCGTCGCGGCTCTGCGGGAGCTGCTGGTCGGCCATGACTGGCGGACCACGGCGACCAGCGGCGCAAGGGACGCGGGCCTGCGGGCCGTCAGCGACACGGTCGAGTATCTGCGCTCCCCGGCCACCCCCGGCAACCAGGCCGAACAGGATGGACAGACGCTCGGGGAACGTTTTCGCGCGCTGTCTACCCAACTGGCCCGCATGTGGACGCTGGCCGGCGGGACCGAGAACCTCGCCGAGATCGCCACCGAGGTGCGCTTCTACGAGGAGGTGCGCGTGTGGATGGCCAAGCTCGACGCGCGCCAGCGCGAGGCGAACGGTCAGCCGGTACCCGAGGAGATCGTGCGCGTCCTGCGCGGGGCAGTGGCCCAGGCCACGGCGGCCGGTGACATCACCGACCTCTACGAGGCCGCCGGTCTGCAGCGGCCGACACTCCAAGAACTCGATGTGCAGACGATCGAGCAGATGCGGCAGGGGCCCAGCCCGCACTTGGCGGTCGAGGCACTGCGCGACCTATTGGTGAAGGAGGCCGAAGCGGTGACGAGGAACAACGTCGTGCGCCGCAAGACATTCAGCGAACGAATCAGCGAACTCATGATCCGCTACACGAACCAGCAGATCACCGCAGCCGACGTCATCTACGAACTCGGCAGACTCGCCGAGGATGTCAGAGCCGAGAACGGCCGCGGCACGAGATTCGACCCGCCATTGAGCCACGACGAGCTGGCCTTCTACGACGCAGTGTGCCAGAACGACTCGGCCGTGCTCGCCCGGGGCACCGACGTGCTGGCCCGGATCGCCCGCGAGCTCGTGGCGGTCATGCGCCGTGACACCCGCACGGACTGGACTCGTCGCCCGGAGGCGCAGGCGAGACTGCGGGCCAGCGTCAAACGGCTGCTGCGCCGACACCACTACCCGCCGGACAAGCAGAAGAGCGCCGTCGAACTGGTCATCGAGCAGATGGAGACGCTGGCGCCGGGGTATGTAAGAGGGAAGGATTCGCTGTGAGCATCAGGAAAGAAGGAGTTCGAGTCGGTTATTTGTACGGGTTCTCGGATGATCCGGTCGTTGCTGCTCTAGAATTCAATGAGAAGGGTTGTCTGGTTCAGATCCCTTCCGAAAGAATCGATGTCGAGGAAGCACTTTCTGATGGCATGTCAGGCATTCCTGACGAGATGGTATTCAAGGATTCCTACGGTGCCTTGTGGCTGGCTTCCAGTAGAATAGCGAGAACCAGATTTGATTTGCGCGGGGAGGGGCAGTGTAACATCCAGGTCGATCGAATTGTTGAATCAGATTTCTCGGAGAGTTCATTTAAAGTTATTGTCGGCATGAAGACAATCATCGACGGACTTTATCAATGGTCCGGTGTTGAATATCCGGTCGTTTCTATTGATTGCTCTGATGTCGGTGGGCAAGCTGTTGAAATTCGTGTGAAAAATATTCCTTCGATCGAGCTGCAAGGACCTATGGGGAGCAAGCTTTCCACGTCGATCATCCCTCTTTTGAGGAGATTCACTGGATGGATTGGCCTTGACTATCGAGTTCATTTCCAGACGTCCTCTGCTGAGTTGCGACCATGGGATGATCATGCGCGATTTCATGGCATGATGCAGGATATGATGTGCTTGGTTTACGGAAAGCCTTGTGCTGTCAAGATTGTGAATGTTTCCAATGATATCAAATCTTCTGTCAAGGGAGCTGAAGTAGAGCGCCGCTGGGCCGAGGTCCATGAGCCTGAGTTCGGATATGTTTCGCGTCATGTCGAACGTATGAACCCGGCGCGGGACCATCCTCTGTTTAAATACGATGACATGGACCCGAAATTATTTTCTGATTTCATGCGTGCATGGGATTCCTGGTCGAAGCCCCTGCGCATCGCCACCACGACCTTATTCCAGGCGGGGGCTACGGTCGAAGCTGAACTTATCCAGATTGCCGTTGCCCTTGAGTCCTTGGGCTTTGAAATCCAGAGACGCAGAGGTGTGAACCATGCTAAAAATCCTGAATTTGAGGCTTTAGTCAAGGAAATAGTAAATGATTTCATTTCGAAAGATGATGAAGTCGACAGAAGGTTTCGAAGCGAACTCTTGTGCAAGATCTTACAGGGAGCGAAGCCTTCAGGTAAAGGCATGAAGAATTCGGATTGGGTCAAGTGCTTCAAAGATGCGTATTTGGGGGCCAAGCATGCGGATAGGGAGTTGCCTGACCCCTATGCTTCTTATGTTTTTGCGAGGCAGGGATTTGAGCTCATTCGCGTGTGGTTCGGCAAGAAGGTTGGCGTGGATGGACGATTGCTCGCGAAGAATTTAAATCTGGATTGATGAGGCTTATTAATATAGCTCTCATTTAACAAGATTTTTGTTGGTGGTGGGTTGTTGGGCGTGTTCCCGTGCAGGGCCGGTGGTGTTTGTCGTATGATTCGGGTCATGGATCAGGTTCTGGTCACCGATGAGGAATGGCGGGTCTTGCAGGACTACAAGAAAACAGCCCCGTACGTGTTGATGAAATTGAAATCAGAGGCGATCATCTTGTTGTCCAAGGGCATTGACGCGCGGACGGTCGCCGATGTGGTCGAACGCACACCCACGAGCGTGCGCGCCTGGGCCAGGGCCTGGAACCAGACCCGGTTGGGGTCTGTTCACACCGGGCATGCGGGTAACCTGAACGCCTGGCTGCTCACCGCGCAGCAGCGCGAAGAGGTCCTGGACGTGTTGTCCCGGCCCCCGTCCGAGGCCGGGCTACCGGCCAGTTTCTGGGACGTGCCGGGCATGTCCGAGTGGTTCTGGGATCGTTTCGAGGTGGTCTACGAGTCCGATTCGTCCTACCACTTCCTGTTGCACATGGCGGGCCTGTCGTTCCACCGGCCCGAGGGCGTTGACCGGCGCCGACCCGACCCGGCCACCGTTGAGGCCCGGATGGGCGACATCGGGCGAGAACTCGACCAGGACTGGTCCGGCCCCGACGTGCTGGTCGTGGCGGCCGACGAGGTCCGGATCGAACACGAGACCGTCATGCGCCGGGCCTGGTACACGCGAGGCACCAAGACCCGGATCCGGGTCGACCGGGAACGCAAGGCCCAGAACTACATCGGTTTTCTCCACCAGGACGACGGCACCGTCGACCTGATGGGTCTGGACTGGCAGAACAGCCATACCATCTCCAACGCGCTGATCGATCTGACCTTGAAGCACCCCGACAAGGACATCGTGATCGTCTGGGACAACGCCGCCTGGCACAAGTTCAAGGAACTGAAACAAGAACTGGGCGCGACCAAGAACCTGGAACGAGTCCACCTGATCAATCTACCACCCTACTGCCCCGACCTGAACCCCATAGAACACGTCTGGAAAGAAGCAAAAGACTCCATCAGCAACCACCAACGCGCCACCTTCGAGAACACCAGAACCGCATTCGAAACCTTCATCACCTCAAACAAATTCCCATACCGACTCACCAAAAACCTTGTTAAAAGAATGGTGTATGGCCGTCATGAAACAAGATCGTTTCTGGTTTCGCGGAGTGGGAGGTGCTCGAAGCCGTGGTCGAGTGTTCGGCCGGCGATGTGTGAGGCGGACGCGCCGAGGGTTTCTTCGGGGGTCTCGCGCTGGATGGTCGCGATGTTGTTCCTGGCCGCGTTCCAGACGTGCTCGACCGGGTTGTGGTCGGG
>ERZ772964.584-NODE-584-length-15358-cov-13.0559_pt1 | contig 15358 bp, 10 predicted proteins | sample MGYA00580675_ERZ772964 | MGnify/ENA primary metagenome ERZ772964 (study PRJEB29015, sample SAMEA2737941) | human oral metagenome | biome: human oral; feature: human-associated habitat; material: dental | place: China | collected 2139 ... | reverse complement strand
GGGCGCCGGCGACCGCCACCCCGGCGTCGTCGTGGGTGTGGATCCCGACCACGCATCCGGTCCGGCCGTCCTCGTCCAGGACCGAGCGCAGCTCGCCGATGCACCGGCCGATGCGGTCGGGCAGGGTGCCGCCGTTGGTGTCGCAGGCGACGACGGCGCTGGCACCGGCGCGCGCGGCCGTGAGCGCCACCCGCAGGCCGTAGCCGGGATCGTGCCTCAGGCCGTCGAAGTAGTGCTCGAGGTCGACCATGACCTCGCGACCGGCGGCGAGAAGCACCTCAACGGTCTCGCGCACCATGCGCAGGTTCTCCTCGCAGCCGGTGCGCAGGGCCCGCTCGACGTGGACGGGATCGGACTTGGCGACAATGGTGACGGCGGGGGCGCCGGAGTCGATGAGGGCCCGCACCTGGGCGTCCTCGGCGGCCGCGGTCCCCGCCCTGCAGGTGGACCCGAAGGCTACCAGCCGGGCCGTGCGCAGGTCGAGCTCGTCGCGAACGCGGGCGAAGAGCTCGGTGTCCTTGGGGATGGCGCCGGGCCAGCCCGCCTCGATGTAGGCCACGCCGAACGTGTCGAGGAGCCGGGCGACAGCGAGCTTGTCCTCCACGGTGAAGGACACGGACTGCTGCTGGGCCCCGTCGCGCAGAGTCGTGTCATAGGCCGCGACACCGACGGCGCTGGGGGTATGCGCATGATTCATCTGCTCTCGTTCCCGACTCGCATTCGACAAGAACGCGGACAGTGTGTCATATCCGGGCTCCCGACGACGATGCCGTCCACCGGACGGGGCCCGCCGCCCCGGAGTCACGACTGGGCAACAAGTCGGATCGTCGGCGGTTCTGCCCCGGAGCCGCGCGCTACCGTGTTCCGGTCCTCATCGGCGGTGCTCTGCATCGCCTCCCGCTGCCGCCTTGCAGGAGACTCGATGCCCGAGCACATGATCGCCGCCCACGGGACCGGACGTCGAGGAGGCGGGCGAGCCCGCGCCTCCCAACGGCGGCTGCCGCGCGGGACTGCACTGGCGCTGGACGCCGCCATATGGGCGATCGGCGTGGCCGCCGTCGTGCGTCTCGGCGTCGACGGCGGCGGGCCCGGCGGGCTCGCCGCGGGGACGGCGGCCCTGGCGGCGGGCCTGCACGCGGTCATCTGCACCATTGGCGCCACTGCCGTCGCCGGACGGCGCCGTTTCGCCACAATCGACGAGATCCCCCGGCTGCTGCTCATCGACGTGCTGGTCGCCGTCGCCCTCATGGCGGCCCCTCGCCTCCTGGGAGGCCGCCTCATCCCTGTTGAGAGCGTCGTGGTGGCGGGTGCGCTGGCGCTCATGGTCCACCTGGCGGCGCGATGGGCTTTCCGCCGGCTGGCCGAGCGCCACCGCCCCAGGACGCGGCGGGCGCGCCGAGCCGTTGTCCTGGGCGCCGGGTTCGCGGGCGCCCAGGCGATCCGCATGATGCTCGAGGACAGTGACTCCGCCTTCCAGCCGGTCGCCGTCCTCGACGACGACCCCGCCACGCACCACCGCAGCGTCCGCGACGTGCGGGTCGCGGGCCCGTGGGGAGCCCTGGAGCGCGTCGCCCGGACGACCAGGGCGGACGCGGTGGTCCTGGCATCGACAGCCGATCCTGAGAGTGTTGACGGGGTCGTACGGCGGGCCCGCGCGCTGGGGCTGGAGGTACAGGTCATGCCCTCCCCCGCCGAGGTGGCGAGCACGGCGCCCGCCCGGTGCCCGGGCGCCTCGCCGATCCGCGGAGCCCGGGTGCTCCGTCCGCTGGAGGTGACGGACCTGCTGGAGCGGCGCGCGGTCGAGACCGACGCCGAGGAGGTCGCCGCCTACCTGACCGGCGAGCGGGTGCTGGTCACCGGCGCCGGCGGCTCCATAGGCTTCTGGCTGTGCCGGGAGATCGCACGCTATGAGCCCGATCGGCTCACAATGGTGGATCGGGACGCGTCCGCCCTCCGCCGCGTGCAGATGTCCCTGGACGGAGAGCCTGCGCTGGACTCCCCCGACCTGGTCCTGGGGGACCTGCGCGCCCCCGGCTTCATCGATGCCCTGTTCGAGGAGGTTCGTCCGACGGTCGTCTTCCACGCGGCGGGCCTGAGCCGGCTCGCGCTGGCCGACCGCTTCCCCAATTTCCCCAATGAGGCCTTCCTGACCAATGTCGTGGCGACCCGCGACCTGCTGCTGGCGGCCGCGGCCCATAATGTGAACCGCTTCATCAATGTCTCCACGGACAGGGCCGCCCACCCGGTGGGCGTGCTGGACTGCTCCGAGCGCCTCGCCGAGCGCCTGACCTCGACTCTGGGGAAGCGCCTGGGCGGGAGTCGCCGCTTCATCTCGGTGCGCTTCGGCGCAGTACTGGAGTCGCACGGTCCGGTGCTGCAGACCCTCGTCTCCCAGATGGAGCGGGGCCTGCCGACGACGATCACGGATCCGCGCCTGCGCCGCTTCTTCACGGGCGCCGACCAGGCGTGCCAGCTGGTCCTGCAGGCGGGCGCGATGGGTCTCAGCGGACAGGCGCTCATCCTCGACATGGGCAGGCCGCATGACATCGAGGAGGTCGCCCGTCGCTTCGCCGGCCTGCGGGACTACCCCGACACGCGCGTGGCCCGCACCCGGATGAAGCCGGAGAGAGCGCCCGAGCCAGTCGCCGGCAAGACGGGCGAGCGGACCCCGCACCCGTTGATCTCGCAGACGACTGTCCCGCCCGTTCCCATGTCCGCGCTGGGGGTCATCGATGACCTGTGCGCGCACACCCACCGGGACCTGCACGGCGCCGTCGTGGGCCGCTGGCTGGAGCTCGCGGCCGGATCGGACGGCGTCACGACCGCGGCGCCCGCACAGCCGCCGCGTACCATGCCGTCCGCGGCCTGACGCGGCCCGAGACGGCCCTGAGCAGGGCGCAGCGGGAAGATCGCGCTCACCCCTCCTCGGACAGGGCGACCAGGATCCAGGCGCGCACCCCCTCCAGCGTCCGCCTGATCGGCCCGGGATCGATCAGCCGGCCCTCCGAGTCCCCGCCCGGCGCGCTGCGCAGCGCCTCGCGCACCCGCTCGATGAGGTCGGCCTGCGTGAAGGTGACCGGCAGGCCCGAGCTCTCGGGCCAGTCGCGGTACAGCCCCCGCCCGATGTCGCGCTGGCGAGCCAGGTCGGGCACGTACAGGATGGCCGGACGACCGGTGAGAGCGTAGTCGACGGCGATGCTCGAGTAGTCCGAGACCAGCACGTCCGAGACCGCCATGAGGCTCTCCACTTTCGGGTAGTCGCCGGCATCGATGACGGCCGCACCGCGCGCGAGCGGTCCGCCCTCGCCGTCGTGCCCGAGCGCGCGCACGAGCACGGTCGTCTCCGTGCGCGCCGCGAGCGCCGCCGGGTCCAGCAGGCCGGCTCGCTGAACGGCCGCGCCGGCGTCGTGCACCTCCTCGCGGGGCGCTGGGGCGTACAGCACGACCCGGCTGCCGGGCTCGATCCCGAGGTCGGCACGCACTCGGCGTCGGTCCTCGTCTCCGATGAGCAGGCCGATGTTCCGGGGCTGCTCGCCGACCAGTACCTGACCGGTGTATCCCGTGGCGGCGCACAGATCATGGGCGGCGGCATCGCTCCGAGCCAGCAGAAGGTCCCACTGGGGCGCCTGGCGCGCCATGAGCCGCCGGTAGGACAGAAGGACGGTCCCCACCGGGGCGTCCAGGAGGAGCTTCCTGATCGGCGTGCCGTGCCAGGTCTGGATAATGCGCTGGCCGGGCCGCTTGTAGAACCAGTCGGGCAGACGGTCGTCGGTGACAATGATCCGGGCGGTGCGCAGCGCCCGGAACCATGCCCGCGAGCCGCGAATCACGGGCGTAGCCCCCGGCGGTGCGCTCATCGTTCCGTCCAGGACCGTCCACCACAACGGCGCCTCCAGCCCATGCACGCACAGGTCCGTCAGGATGGCGGCCGGATTGCCGCCGGTGGAGCGGCCGCCGAAGGACTCGAAGACGATGCCGTGCCGCAGGGGCCCGGGGTCACGGCAGATGAGCCGAGCGCGCCCGTAGCGGGAACGCTCGAAGGCGGTCAGGGGCGCCACGACGGTCACCGTCACCCGGCGGTCGGGGCCCGCCGCCAGACGCACGGAGCGCACGCCGCCTGCCAGCTCGACGGAGGCGGCGGTGAGGAAGGCTCCGGCAAGGCACGCGCCGGTGCCGCCCGAGTCCGACCTCCAGACCAGTGCGTGCTCACCGCGGGCAAGGCGCGCCTGGTGCAGGTCGGCCGCGGCCCGCCAGGTGCCGTCCCTGCAGGCGCCCGCAACCAGCTCGTAGTCGCCTCGCCGGGAGCGCGCCGCGACCACGATGCGGCCCAGCTCCCCGGGCGCGCGCCCCTCCAGGGTCACGGTGTCCTCCGAGATGCAGGCGGAGTCGAGGGTGACCTCCGTCGGCCCCGCGAAGCCCGCTCGCGCACCGTCGGTGCCGGAGGCGCGGGGGCCGTCGGCCGACTCGTCGGGCGGTCCCGGGACGTCGGGCAGCCAGGCGGTGACGACCCGGTCCGCGACGGTAAGCATGGCGCGCAGCCGCACCCGCTTCCCCTCGGTGCGCTCCCTCATCAGGTAGAGGCCGGCGATGAAGCCCTCGTCGAGGTGGCTGCGCCAGGGGTCGTCGGCGTCGATGTCCGCCTGCGGGGCGCGCCTGCGCCTGGCGCGGCCCCTGGCCGCGATGGCCCCGTCGTCGTCGATCGCCTCAATGAGCAGGCTCCCCGCGTCCTCGGCCGACAGGCCGCGCACATAGGCCAGGCCGATGACCTCCAGGCAGTACGACGTCCTCCACCGCACGGAGGCGTCGGCGATCAGGCGCAGGTCGGAGTCGCGGACGGCAAGCAGCTCGGCGGGCAGCGCCGCTATGCGGTCCAGCACCGGCGGGGAGGCGTGCAGGAGGGTGCGCGGCGGGGCGGCGACCAGCTGGAGCGGGCAGGCGGTGGACTCCTCGGCGCGCGAGCCGACCAGCTCCTCTGCGTCCGCGAACGTGCCGTGGGCCAGGGTCCACACCAGTGCGCGATCGAGCAGGGGCAGCATCGTCCAGGCCTCGTCGTGGGCGTCGGGCAGCAGGCCGCTCACGCCGGCGCGCAGGCGGCGGATGCACTCGGAGAGCCGATCGGCGGCGCGGACCGCCAGCTCAACCACGTCATCGCGCATCCAGGCTCCCACAAGGCGGCTGTGAAGGGCCGAAGCACCGGCCGCTGCCCTGGCAAGGGCCTGTCCGCGCGCCACGACGCCCTCCACGGCCGCGTCGTCGATCCCCCGCAGCGGGGAGCGCGCGAGGACGCAGCGGCTGAGGACATCGATCGTGCGGGCGGCCATCAGCGCCCTGACTGCGACCGCCTCCGGGGCCGGGCCGTCCGAGCAGACGGCGGCCCGCCACAGGCGCGTGCGCGCCACGAGGCGGCCGGTCAGGGGATCCTCGACGGCGTCGAGCACGTCCTCCACCCGGGTGCGGCTCCGGCTCGGCCACGGTCCGGACGTATCTGTGCAGCACGGGTGGCGCGCGGCGCCGACGACGGCGTGGGAACCGGAGGCCGCCAGCTGTGAGGTCATGGCCTCGTAGGCTCCGGCGACGACGGCGTCGCGGGGGTCGAGGACCGTCAGCAGGGGCGCCCGCGCGGTGCGCACTGCGGCGGCGATGCCCGCCGCGGGTGCCAGGCGCACGCGGTGGTCGCGCACCGACAGGCGCCGCAGCGCGGATGCCGGGGACGTCGAGGCGGCCGACTCCCCGGTCCCGAGGGCCTCCACGACGACGAGCACCTCGAGATCCCGCACCGACTGGTCGAGGACGGAGCGGATCGCCCGTTCGACGTCCTCCGCGGTGGGCGCGCAGCCGGGCGCGCGGGCGGTCCCGGTGACGGGGCGCCCGTGGCGGGCGGGGATGCCGCCGTCGAGAGGGATGATGACGCTGAGCGCGGGGCCGTGCAGGTGCCCCGGGAAGCCCGGGTGACTCATGGACGTGCCGGCAGCGCGCCGCGCGCCGACATGCTCAGGGGCGGTTCCAGGGCCCGGTCCAGCGCCGCGGCCGGAATCGGGTCGGCATAAGCAGCAGTCACGTCGATAGGCGTCCGCATACCTTGTCCTTCACACAGTCATCCATTTTTAATCCCCGCGGCGTCCGCACGACTCCAGGATCATCCGGAATCCTTCAGGGCCCTTCGGGGCGAACACGGGTAGCGGGGAGCGGGCGGGAGGGCTCACTGCACCGGTGCGACCGCGCATCCGCACCCTAGCGCCGGCGAATTGCCATCATCCTCGCGAAAGGCGCCGCGGAAAGGATCTATGCAGAACTGAGACATTTCGGCGTCGGACGTCACGAGTCAGTCACAAATCCTCGTGCGCGCCGGCCGTCCGGCCCGAGGCGATGTATGCTCCAAATGTGATTCACACTCCCCACCCTTCCCCTTCCCTTCACAGGAATGAAGAGGCCGACAAGCGCGAACGTCGCGACCGGTGATCCCAGAATGACACTCGAAGACATCCTCACACTCACGCGGCAGAGAATCGGAACCATCCTCTGCGGGTTTCTGGCCGGAATCATCCTCTCCGCCATATCGCTGTGGCTGACGCCCGTCACCTACACGGCGTCCGCAATAGCCTACGTGCGCGTCTCGGTGCCATCGAGCGGGACGGATCAGAGGCAGGCGGACTCCTACTACGCAGCATCGCAGCTCGCCTCCCAGAAGGTCAAGGCCTTTGTCCCCGTCTTCACCTCCGAATCTGTGGCCCAGGGGGTCATCGACGCGCTCGGCCTGAGAACGACTCCGGCGCAGCTCGCCCGCTCCATCTCGGCGAAGAACGAGAAGAACGCGCTGACGATCAATGTCACGGCGAGCGCCCCGACCGCCGAGGAGGCTCAGGCGATAGCCGACGAGACCATCCTCCAGGCGGATGCGCAGATCAAGCGCCTTGACGGCGAGGACTCGCCCATCGGCGTCGTACTCATGTCCTCGGCGGACCTGTCGGGCACGACCCGCTCGCCCTCCCCGGCCAGGCGCATCGGGATCGGGTCCCTCGCCGGTATTGTCGTCGGATATGCCTCGGCCTTCGCTCTCGACGCCCTGGACAAGCGAGTCCGGTCCCAGTCGGACGTCGCGTCCGTTGTCGATGAGCCGATCCTGGCCACTATTCCGCGTTCCGCGGAAATGGCACGGAGAAGATACTCGGAGACTCCCGACCACAGGGTCGAGGAGTCCCTCCGCAAGCTGCGGACCAATCTCCGGTACACGAATATCGACAAGGGACTTCACACACTCGTCGTAACATCAGCGATGCAGGGGGACGGCAAATCAACCGTCTCGGCGAACCTCGCTCGAGTCATGGCGCTGTCGGGACTGGACGTCATCCTCGTGGAAGGCGACCTGAGGAAGCCGACCATGAGCAGCACGTTCGACATCGATCAGGGTCATCCCGGGCTCTCCCACCTCCTGGTCGGAGCGGTCTCGCTGGAGAGCGCGCTCGTGCAGCCCTCCGTACCCGGGCTGCAGGTCATCCCGGCCGGCGACACTCCGCCCAATCCCTCAGAGCTCCTGGGCTCTGAACGCATGTCTGATCTCCTGTCCTTCCTGGCCAACGACCATGTCGTCATTATCGACGCCCCGCCCGTGCTGCCGGTCACCGATGCGGTCGCGCTCGCCGAGAACACCGATGGAGTCCTCCTCGTGGTCCGCTCCGGCCGCACCACTGAGGACCAGCTGCGACAGGCCGCCTCCAGCATTCGCCAGGGCGGCGGAACGGTCCTCGGGGTCGCCCTCAACCAGGCCCCATCATCGGCCGTCGACCGTCTGCGCTACGGTGAAACGGTGTACGGGTACACCACCGACAGCCATGTGCAGCCCTCGGAGCCCGCCGCTCCCGCTGCGGCGCCCCCGGGTGCGGCGCCCGGGGGCGCCGCGCCTCCGCCGCGGCACGCGAACCGGGCCCTCGGCCTTGGCCCCACCAAGCACGCCGACAATGCCGAGCATGCCGGAGGGGCCGCGTCAACGGCGGAGTTCGTCGCCATGCTGACGCGGCGCAAGCCCGGCGCCGGCAGGTGGGGGTCGACGGATGCGCGAACCTGGCGCTCCCGCGTCGGCACCGTCGGCACGACGCCCCCGACCATCACCACCAAGGCGTGATGGCAAGATGACGCAACCGCCACCGTGGCTCAGGACCGCCGCACGGAACCGGGCGTCGCGGGCGAGGTCATCGCGACCGCCGCGCGTCCTCTTCGTCTGCACGGGCAATATCTGCCGGTCCGCATTCGCAGCGTCCTGCTTCAGGGCCAACCCGATGACGAAAGGCGTGGACGTTGTCTCGGCGGGCATCATGGCCGTGGTCGGGCACGGGCTCGATGACACCTTCGCCAGGATCGCGGAGGGACTCGGAGCCGATTCCCACGAGCACCGCGCCCGACAGCTCACCGGGAGGATCCTCGATGAGGCCGACATTCTCCTGGTCTTCGGCCCGGAGCACCGCGAGTGGATCCTCGCCGGTCACCCCGAGAGCTCCGAGCGGGTCCTCGCGCTCGGGCAGGCCGGAGCGGTCCTGTCCCTCCTGCCTCGTGGCGTCACCATCCCGTGGTGGTCCTTGGCCGAGACCGTCCTGGCGCGCCGCCCGGTTCCGCGGCCGGAGGACTGGATCGACGATCCTTATGGACGCGGCGAGCATGCCGCTCGGATCACCGCGCAGGCGATCACCGACAACCTGGGCCTGCTCGCCGACCGGGTCTCCTGGGACGGGCGCGCAGAGCCCTCCGGGCTCTCCAGCCCGCCCCGATAAGGCTCCCCCGCGCCCCTTCCCTCCCGCACTGACGATACTGCGACTGTACTGCACGATAAAAACAACACCACATGACCCGGCAGAATCTCGACTACAGGGCTCTCGCGAAGCCCGAATCCGCTCTCGCAACCGAGTCTTTCCAGCGCGCCCTGCGAATAGGCGACCTTGTTATCATCTCGCTGGTCATAGTCTTCTCCCACCTGGTGCGCTTCGGCGCAGGGGACGCCGCCATCGCCACAATTCGTCACGGCAGCCCCACGGCGAGCTATGTCCTGCTGGGCGTCGCCATCATCCTCACCTGGTGGCTGCTCCTGGCGGCCCTGAAGTCATACAGGGAGCACCTTCTCGGATACGGCTCCGACGAGTACCACCGGGTCTTCCAGGCCACAATCACCGAGTTCGGCGGCCTCGCGCTGCTCTCCTATCTCGCCGGAGTCGAGCTGTCGCGCGGCTACTTCCTGGTGGCCCTGCCCACCGGACTCATGTCTCTTCAGCTCTGGCGCTGGCTGGCGCGCCGGCGCCTGGTCAAGGCGAGGAAGAGTGGGGCGTTCACTCACCCCACGTTCATTGTGGGCTCCTCGGAATCGGTGCCGGCCGTCATTGCGGAGATCGGCCGACGCCCCGAGCTCGGACTGGCGGTCGTGGGCGTCTTCCTGTCCGATGCAGATGCCGTCGGCCCTGAGACCGGGCTGTCCTCCCTCCTGATCGGCGACACCGCCTGTCTGCCCCGGAGAGTCAGCGGAGCCGAGGGCATCACGCTCATCATCGCTCGGGAATCCGGGTTGAACCCCTCCCGCATCCGGCGGATCAGCTGGATGCTGGGGCCGACCAGCAGGCTCGTGATGGTCCCGTCCATGCTCGACGCGGCCGGGCCGCGTCTTCACCTGCGCCCGGTCGACGGAATCTCGCTGATTGAGATCCAGGTTCCCCGTCTGGACGGGGTCGGCCTCCTGGCGAAGCGGCTGTTCGATATTCTCGTGTCCACGACGCTCATTGCCGCGCTCGCACCGCTGTGGATCGTGATCCCGGCGCTCATCCGGGTCGGGGACCACGGTCCGGCGCTCTTCCGGCAGACGCGTGTGGGGCTCAGGGGACGCGAGTTCCGCATATGGAAGTTCCGCACCATGCGTGTCAACGCCGACGCCGAGCTCACTGCTCTGCTGGCCCGGCAGGGCACGGCGGACAGGCCGCTGTTCAAGATCGACGACGACCCGCGGATCACCCGGATCGGGCGGTTCCTGAGGCGCGCCTCCCTTGACGAGCTTCCACAGCTGTTCAATGTTCTCCAGGGGACGATGAGCCTGGTCGGCCCCAGGCCGCAGGTTCCCGCCGAGGTGGAGCTCTACGACGACGTCGCGTCCCGCCGCCTTCTGACCAAGCCGGGGATCACCGGCCTGTGGCAGGTCAACGGGCGGTCCTCGCTGCCCTGGGAGGAGGCGCTCCGTTTCGACCTGTTCTACGTGGAGAACTGGTCGTTGTCCATGGACATCCGGATCCTGTTCAAGACGCTGCGGGTGGTTATCACCCAAGACGGTTCGGCCTGAGCCCCCCGCAGGGCCGAATTGCGGACTCGCCCGCCTCACTGACGCGACACCTGCGAGCGAATATACGACAGGGCGCGACGGCGCTCATGCGCGAGGCGCTCGCGATCATAGGAGAGCGCTCCCCAGCGAAGCGCAATATCGTCAACGCGGTCGATCGAGCCGACAAGGTTGCGGTCCGTTCCCAGAAGATGCAGGGTCGACACAATAAGTCCACTGCAGCGAGACGGCGGGACAGCGGCGAACTGCGTCTCAAATATGTGCGAGAGAGCAACTACGTAAAATGAGTCGGTGACCACGAACGAGGCGTTCTTTATCAGGCTGAGGAAGTCCTCTACAGAAGGAGTCACATAATGCTTCGCAGTGAACATGCGCATGGTCGACCAGTAGTCGATCCTCACCACAGGCAGTCCGGTCCTCCTCGCCATGCGGGCGGCCGCACTCACGAGCAGCGGGTTGCGAGTGAGCTGGTGGACGGCGATGTACGGCCGCTCCACAATGGGCGCAGACGCGATCCTGCGCCAGTAGCCGGCGGGAGCGGCGAGCGTGGGATCCACGTGCTGCTCGACCTGAAGGCCGAGCGACATGAGGTAGTCATACGCCCTGGCCTCTCTGACGGACAGGCCGCTGAAGCGAGACAGCGCCCTTCGCGCGCGACGCTCCTCGCTCTTCGGAAGCACAGGCGTTCCAGTGGACGAGGCGAAGGAGAATCGGCGGGCCTCCTGCGGCAGGAACGACAGGTAGAACGGGCGGTTGTCTCGGTTGCGTTCAATGTTCCACACCTGGCCCGCCCCCACGCAGCACACGTCATAGTCGTCAGCCGGAAAGCGACGGAGGTCATCGAATGAGCAGTAGCGCTCGGGCGTCAGGTGAATTCTTCTCTTGAGAAAGTCGCGGAACACCGACGACCGCCGCCGCGCATCGCGCCCTCGAAGCGCGGCGTGCGCCCGAGTCGCCAGAGGAATGTGGGCGTATCGACTTCCGGAGAAATAGCTCGCGGCGCCGCCCCCCGCCCCTTCACGACGGAAGTCGACGACGGAGCACCGCGCCCCGGCCTTCTCAATGAGGCCCTGGGTCGCGAGCGCCTGCAGCGCCGTGCCGTAGTCCCCGACACTGTGCAGCGTCATCAGAGCCACACGAGGAGTCCTCCTCGCGCTCCCAGGTCGCCCCAGATCATTGTCAGTCATTTGTCGTTCCTTGTAGGGCGCCGGCTCGGGGACAGACGCATTCGCGTAAGGGACTCCGCGTCAGTTCACCGTGGCCGGCAACAGCTCGACGGCACCGGGATGGGACTCCATGTACTCCTCGACGGCGTCAGTCGCGAAGGCCTCAAAGAGCAGGGCGTCCGCATCTGGATCGAGGTTGACAATGGATTGTCCGTCATGGGACATGCCGGTCCCTGCAGTCGGCACGGTCATGAACTTGATGTCCCTGGACCGCACGCCCCGCACCCCCAGCGCGAGACTCTGCATCTCATCAATGGTAAAGCCCTCGTCGACCGCCATGGTGCTGGTGACCGCGTGAAGGAAGGAGTACAGCTTCGTCGGGTCGGATAGGGTGTCGCCGTTGAAGACCTGGAACACGATCGCCCGCATCCACGCCTGCTGCCGGTTGATCCTGTCGAAGTCGCCGCCCGGCAGCGTCTTGCGCTCGCGCGTGTAGGCGAGGGCCTGCTCGCCGTTGAGCATCTGGGCACCCGCACTGAACTCGGTTCCCGCCAGGGTCTGCGGGTTCTTCAGATTAATGGTCACGCCCCCGATCTCATCGGTCAGGGTCTTGAAGGACTCGAAGTCGGCCACGATGAAGTGATTGATGCGGATTCCGGTGAGCTGTTCGACGGTCTGAATCGTCAAAGCCGGTCCGCCGTAGGAGTACGCCGCGTTGATCTTGGCCGGCCCATGGCCGGGGATGTCGACCCAGGAGTCGCGCGGAATGGACATGACCGACACCTTCTGCCGGTCCCCGCTGACCTGCACGATCATGATCGCATCGGTGCGCTGAGCGCCGACCTGCCACTGAGAGGGGTCGCCCGCGCTGATGCGCGAGTCCGAGCCGAGCACCAGGAAGTTCGTTGCGGGCTCCTGTCCCTTCTCGACCGCCTGCTGCGGGGCGCGCGTCGGCAGGCCCGCGAACGGGTCGGCGAAGGTTTCCACGCTGCTGCCCAGCGTGTGCCTGACCCACAGGCCGACGGCCACAGTCCCCAGAACCAGGAGCAGCACCAGGCCCAGCACCGAGAGCAGCCCGATCTTCCAGAGGCGTCTGGACCGGCGCGTAGGGGCGTCGTCCCCAGCACCCGACATGGGGGGATCGTCGGGTTCCAGGGGCGTCGTGGCCGATGGGGAGGGATGACGCAGGGCGGTGTCAGTCATGGCGCTATGCAACCACCTGCTCGCGCGGCTCTAGAATCAGCCTCGCGTGCCGACACACATCAATCAGGTTACGTATTGCCCCTGCGCCGGCAGGGCCCTGCTCAGGCGAGCCTGTACATCCAGCTGTACGGGTCCTCGTAGGCTCCGTACTGGATGCCGGTGAGGCGGTCGTGGATCTCGCTGGTGACCTCGCTGCCCTCAATGGTCACCTCGAAGCCCTCCCCCTTGAGACGCCCTAGAGGCACGACGACGGCGGCCGTCCCGCAGGCGAACACCTCGCGGACCTTCCCGGACTCGATGTCCTCCAGCAGGCCCTCCAGGGCGATGGTGTCCTCCACGACCCGGCGACCGGCGTCGGTGAGCAGTCGGATGATCGCCGAACGGGTGCTGCCCTCCAGGATCGTGCCGGTCAGGTGGGGGGTGCGCACCGTCCCGTCGTCGTCAACGACCATGATGTTCATGCCGCCGAGCTCTTCGAGATTGCGCTCGGTGACGTCGTCGAGGAAGCAGACCTGGTCGCAGCCCTTGGCGGCGGCCTCCTCCTGAGGCAGCAGCGAGGAGGCGTAGTTGCCGCCGGTCTTGGCGAAGCCGGTGCCGCCGCGCCCGGCGCGGTGGTAGCTCTGCGAGACCCAGATGCTGATGGGCTTCAGACCGCCGGTGAAGTAGGCGCCCGAGGGCGAGGCGATGACGTAGTAGTCCACGACGTCGGCGGCGTGCACCCCCAGGAAGGCCGCCGAGGCGAAGGCGAAGGGACGCAGGTAGAGGGACTCGCCCTGGCCGGAGGGGACCCACTGGGCGTCGGCGCGCACCAGGTCCACCAGTGAGGCGACGAAGTCCTCCTCGGGCAGCTCGGGCAGTGCCAGGCGGCGGGCGGAGACATTGAGCCGGGCCGCGTTGTAGCGGGGTCGGAAGGTCCAGATGCTGCCGTCGGCGTGCCGGTAGGCCTTGATTCCCTCGAAGATCTCCTGCCCGTAGTGCAGGACGGCGGCGGCGGGGGACAGCGTGAGGTCCTTGTAGGCCGTGACCGCGTGGCCGGCCCAGCCCACGCCGCGCGTCCAGCGGGCGTGCGCCATGTGGTCGGAGAACACGCTCCCGAAGTGGAGGTCGGTCAGGGCCTGCGCGCGCTGCGCGTCACTGGCGGCGTCGGGGTTGAGGGTCAGGGGGAAGCGGCCGGCGAGGTCGTCGGCGGGGGGGACGGCGACGGCGGCGGCACGGGCCAGAGGCGTCTCGAGGGAGCTGGGCGTGGGAGCGGCGGCCGCGGTCTCAGACATGGCCGCAGCCTACAGCCGCGCTCACGGCGGTAAGCGGCTTTTCTCGCATACTGACCGGCTCCCGACGGTAGGCTGCTTGTTATGCGCCCCATCACCCCAAGGGCGTTCGCAACAGCCGTTCGTCGCGCACTGGCGCTGGTTGCCGCGGCCGCCGTAGCAACCTGCGGGGTATCCTGCCGAACGGATCCGGACGCCCGTTCCTCGCCCGTCTCGACGGCGGCCGGCGACGCCGCGGCAGCGCCCTCCGTGCCGGCGCTCGCCTCGGCCGTCGCCGTCTCCTTCCCCGAGCTCGACGGCTACGCCGCCTCCGCATCCCCCTCCCCCGCCGGCGGGAGCACCGTGGCCGAGCGCTCCTGGTCCTCGCCGGCGACTGGGTGCTCCGTACGCGCGGAGGTCGCCTCCGGCCTGCAGCCGGTCGTCCCTGACGGCGACGACCAGTCCTTGTCCGAGGCGCGGGCGGACGGTCTGGGTACGGGGTACCAGTCGTACGCCGGTACCGGCCGGGCTCGGCTCACCGGCCTGAACGGCGGTGAGCCCTATGCCGGGATCGTCAGTTCCTTCACCGCGAAGGTGGACGGCTCGGACGCCGCCGGGAAGTCCTTCGTTCGAGTCTGGTCGGCCGACGACGTGGCGCTGTCGGCGGTCGAGGTCTGTCCGCAGGGCGCCTTCGACGACGACGCCTGGAACGCACTGACCCGAGGAATCAGCTTGACCGGGCTGTCGGGACCTTCTCGCTGGCCCGGCGGAGAGCCGACGACGCCACCGGATCACCGTCCCGGGGCGTCGCCCGCGCCTGAGGACCCGCCGCCCCTCGACCGGACCCGGCCGCCGGGCCCCGGCGCGGACCGTGGGCCGGGCAACGAGCGCAAGCCCACGGTGGAGCCCAGCAGGGCGGCCTTCTGAGCGAGTCAGGCAGCTGGCGGCCCGTCTCTTTCCCGGTCCTGGTCCATCGCCGCCGGTGTGTGCCTGTTCTAGAAGGGTGGGACGGTGGCGAGCAGCGGGGTGAGGCTGAGGGCGGACTGCCGGGGTGTCGTTGAGGGCGTGGGCGGGGCGGCAGGACCACCGGCCGGCCCGGCGGCGGCGGCACCGGCCGGGTCGGGGGCCAGCAGCGGCGCCACCGCCCGCTCGACCCACGCCCGTCAGAGCCACCCCCGGCGCCATCCCCGACAGCACCGCCGTCACGGCCCCCAGCCCATCAAAGCCCCCGGGCGGGACCGCCGCCACCGGCACCGTCCGCACCACCCGGCGCGGGCGGCTCACCAGCACCCCGAGTACCGAACATGCGTACACGACAGTATCCGCCCCCCCCAACGCAACCCCTAGAACCCCGGAATCCCAACACAAACCCGGGCCCCAGCGCCCCCCCCCCCGCACGCGCAGAGCCCGGCCTCGCTCCGCGGCGACCTCGCACACCG
>ERZ772964.583-NODE-583-length-15444-cov-3.53207_pt1 | contig 15444 bp, 20 predicted proteins | sample MGYA00580675_ERZ772964 | MGnify/ENA primary metagenome ERZ772964 (study PRJEB29015, sample SAMEA2737941) | human oral metagenome | biome: human oral; feature: human-associated habitat; material: dental | place: China | collected 2139 ... | reverse complement strand
ACAAAAAGGGCACTGCCGCAGCTGTGCCCTCCGAGAATCCGCCTCAGCATCTTCTCTTTCCAGCCTATACTATAGCACAGGTCATATAGGACATTCTAGGACATCTTTTCTGCAATCGCCCGCAATGCACCTCCGTGCAATCGTGTTACCTGCCGAAAACTATACCCCATCCCTACCGCAATGTACTCCCATGATTCTCCGCACAGATATCGGCGATGCAGCACTTCGCGATATCGTCCATCCGCGATCTCCCCAATCCGCTCCTTCGCCTCTTCGCGCATGGCAATCAGCTCATCCCATTTCGCATTGACCCGCTCAGCGTATTTCTCAAGTGCTGCGATCGCATCTGAGAGATCTCCTATGTGTGAGTTGCTAACCTTGTCCTTGTCGTACTCGATTGCCTTGAGATTTATCACATCGTCTCTTGCACGCTGGTAATCCAGCTCTGCGCTCCGCAGATCACTCTCAGCATCGCGGATACGTCTCAGATATTCTTTTGCTGTCATTCTGCTCCTCCCCAAACTCAATTGCTCTCTACCAGTTCTGGATTCTCATAGATATTGCCGACCACCTCAAAATAGCTCATAGTTCCTTGGTTCAACTGTGGTGACGGATGCCCACTTTCTATTTGCATAGCCGTAAACCCACATAGGATCGGACTCCATTTGATTTCAAAATCCGTGCCGTATTTTCCGCTTTGATGCTGAATGATATCGCCCTCGTAAATCTCGACGCCGTTCTTGTCCTTCGCGCCGGTATACTGCATCAGAAGTACACTATCTAAGCAGATTTTCTTAACCGGGTTATATTGCACCGTCACGGTTTCGCGACCACAGAAATTTATATTCTCGACCGTGTGCATTGTCTTGGTCTTGAGATCCCACGCCCTGAATTTGATCTCACGCATCTCTAGTCCCTCCTGCTCGTATAAATATCTCGAATCACATTCGCGATGCTATCTACTGCAAAATACCCGAAAACCGAAACGACGCCAATAGACATAAAATCCCAGAAGTTCAGCATTTCACACCTACTTTCTTCTGCATCAGTTCCAAGGATATAGCAAGTTTCGTAGCCTCCTCACGCTCCATTACGCGTGCCATCATGCAGCGCATACTCGCGTTGATAAGATGCGTATCATCCCGATCGCCAGCAAGCCACATCGAAAGATGCCGCAGAGCCCGTGCTGCGTGTTCCTTTGCTGGGATATCCCGCCACGTTTCGCCCGGATGCTTCTCTGCGCCGGCCGTCAGCCCCTCGGCAATCTCATTCAGCCACTCAAAATCAATGTATCGGTATTCATTCGGCTCCGCGCTCTGCGGATATTTCTGCTCTGCCATTTCTCTGCCTCCAATCACTCAGCGCTATCCGGAATAACATCCGCAAAGCGCTCCTCCTCGAATCTCGTCAGCGGTGCAATTAACCCTCCTGCGGGTACCGCAGCAGTAATATCCGGATTAACCTCCATGCGCAGCGGAGACCTCCGGCTCGCAGACGCATAAATTCGTACCTGCGCTTTGCGCTGCCGGAGATAATCAACAAGTTCGGACAGCCGCCGCGCGTCGAACGCTGCGAAAAAGCTCTGCCCTCCCTTGAGGCCGAGGAGTTCAATCGCCCCCGAAAAGCGGTACTCTACACGCAATCGATCATCACGCACATACGCCGTAAGCCCATCTACGCGCCATACCAGCAAGATGCACTCCATAATGCGGGGGTTGGGCGCACAGGCAATCGCCGCTTTCAGCACGGCATGAAATTCCGCCAGTTCGTCCGCATCTGCCGTTGCATACGGCTCGTTGCCGCGAAGCTCCGGCAGAATCTTGCTGTAATCCGGAATCTGCGCATCCTCAATGGCGAGATTGCTCTTTACATCAACTGCGCCCTCTCTGCCGGACGGATCCTCAACCCAGATGCAACTGTATCGATTCGAAGCGTAGGCGCGCCCTTTCTGGTAATGGATCGCTGACTGCGCTCCATCTTTGCCCAGTACCTTCTTGACGTTTTTCATAAAGATCAGCATTTTGTAAGTCCTCCTTATCGCGTCTTGTAGCGCTCTATCCTTGCTTTGACAGCATCCAGCATGCTCTCCTGCCCTGCGGCCTTGCCTTCCAGCGCCCGCATTACATCCTCGTCGATCGTCCCCTTTGCAACAAGATGATGCAGCATCACGGGCTCCGTTTGTCCGGGACGATGCAGACGCTTATTTGTCTGCTGGTACGCCTCGAGGCTCCACGTCAATCCATACCAGACGACGATATGCCCGCCGTGCTGGAGATTCAGCCCGTGTCCAGCGCTCTGCGGATGCACCAACAAAATCGGTATGCGTCCTGCGTTCCAGTCACGGATATCATCTGCCGTTTTGAGTTCCCGCGCCTTGGGGTATCTCTGCCGCAGCGCGTCAAGGTCATGTCGATAGCTGTAGATCACCATGACGCTTTTGCCCTCGTTGCAGCTGATAATCTCATCCAGCGCGTCAAGCTTTGCCCCGTGGATCTGCACAACTTCTTTCTCTGCGTCATAGACAGCCCCGTTGGCCATCTGCAGCAGCTTGTTCGTCAACGCCGCGGCAGATACGGCAGTGATGTCCGTGTCTCCGATGCTCAGCACAAGCTCTTTCTCCATCTCGCGGTATCGCTCCAACGCTTCATCCGGTAGCTGCACCTTAACAATGTTCTGCATCAGCGGCGGCAAGGTCAGATAGTCCTCGCTTTTCATACTGACGCAGATGTCACCGATTTTGCTAAATATCTCTTTGTCGGCACCGGGGCGCAGGTCATAGCTGTACACGACATATCCGCTCTGCTGTCCCGGGCGGAAATACCGCTCTCGGTATTCTGTCAGTGTCCTGCCGAGGCGCTCGCCGCGATCGAGGAGATACAGCTGACTCCATAGATCCATCAGACCATTGGGGGCGGGCGTCCCCGTGAGAAGCACAACGCGCTGTATCAGCGGACGCACCTTCCGCAGCGCCTTGAAACGCTGCGATGCAGGATTTTTGAAACTGCTCGACTCGTCGATCACGACCATGTCAAACGGCCACTTGTCACGGTAGTAACCGACCAGCCACTTAACCACATCACGATTGATGATGTAGATGTCAGCGTCTGCCCGTAGTGCCGCCTCCCGCGTCGCCATATCACCGACAGCAATGGAGATACGCAGGTTTTTCGTATGCGCCCAGGTCTCGCACTCGTCGCGCCAGGTACTTAAGGCCACACGCAGCGGGGCGATCACAAGCACTTTGCGCACCTCGAAGCGGTCATACATCAACTCGTCGATCGCGGTCAGTGTCGAAACCGTCTTGCCCATGCCCATATCCAGCAGGAGGCCTACGGCCGGGGTGTCGATGATCCGTCGGATCGCATACTGCTGATATGGGCGCGGCGTAAATTTCTTAGCCATTCAGGAAGTACTCACAGAAGAACTGGATGTCTGCGTCCGTGCGAATCACACAGACCGGAAATCCCTTTGCCCGGATCTCTCGGCAAGCCATCTCCTGTGACTTCCGCAGATGCCCGCCTGGGCGCTTGATCTCCGCGAAGACTGCGCGCCCTCCAGGAAGAAGCACGATGCGATCAGGCACGCCGACGCGCCCCGGGGAAACGAATTTCATGGCGAGCCCGCCGGCTTCTTTGACCGCCTTCACGAAATTTCGCTCAACCTGTTTTTCCGTTATTGTTTCGACGGACTGAAACAGCCCTGAAAAAATATTTTTCATTTTTCCTCCTCCACCTCTTGACAAGGCAGACCGTTTTGTGTTACGCGCGTGCGCACCCGCGCAGGCGGGCGCGACACATTTACGGATTTAAGAAAATTAAACATTATGTTCGTATTTCTATCCTTATTTCAGAATATCTCTATACAAACAAAGTTGCAAAGTTTCAGATAGGCTAACTCCTTGTTTCTCTAAGGTTTAGCCCGCAACTTTCTAAAGTTGCGCAAAGTTGCAGTCTCTCTAATCTTGTTCTCACGACTGCAACTTTCTGCCCTCCGTGCAACTTTCTAAAGTTGCAGCGGATTCTTCCGAACAAAGCCTTTTTGGGCTCCGTAATGTGGAAATCGGATGCCCCCACTCGGTTGATCCCAGCCTTTCATCTTCCGCAAAATGTCATTGATCTCTATTGATTGCGTTCGAGTTAGTTTTTTGGGATCGCCGTTCAGAAGCTCGACCCAGACCTCCAAGGCGCAAACCCGGTCTCGCAGCACTGTCCCCTCGGGCATATCCAGCCCGTCGCCGTGGATGTAGTCCCGACGCTCTCCGAGGTCAAACTTTGCCCAGTTGCTCGGAAGCGGCCGATCCACAAAATCGTAGATCAGCCCTGCCAAGGGGCTCTCGTCCGTGTGCGCCTCCTGCAGCTCCCTTGCAATTGCTTCCATGCTGTCATTCAAGTGCAGGGGTTCGCCGCCCTTGAAGGCGTCGACGGCCTCCGCCCATATTTGCCCCACAACCTCATCCGTAAGGTCCTCAAAATGGGACATACGCTGGCGCTCCTTATCCACCTGCATTGGCCACCAACGGCGGCCGCCCGTCTGATCGCGAATAAAGTCCGCGATATTCGTGGTCGCAATGAAGATGCACTGACGCGGATACCGCTCCGTACGGCGTCCGTAAGCAGCACGGAAGGAGTCCTCCTGCTTGGAGATGAACTGCTTGACCAGCTCGAAATCCGCTTTCCGGATCGCGGCCAGCTCACCGAGCTCAATCAGCCAAAAACCTTGAATGTGCTCCATCGCATCTTTGCCCTGGACCGTCACAAGGCTCTCGGAGTGCCAGCCATGCGCAAGCTTGCGCACAAGGGAGGTCTTGCCCTGCCCCTGCTTACCGATCAGCGTCAAGACCGTGTCGAACTTGATGCCGGGCTCGAGCGCACGACCGACGGCCGCCGCGAGTGTCTTGCGTGTGATCGCACGGTTGAACTCCGTGTCCTCCGCCCCGAGGTAGTCAATAAAGACTGTATCAAGGCGCGGGATGCCGTCCCATGTTAGTCCCAGCAGGTAATCTTTGAGCGGATTGAATGCATGGCGCGTCGTGACCTCACTCAGCGCATCCTCGATCGTGCTTTTGCCGCGGATGCCGTAGATCTCCTCGAGGTAGTTCCGCAGAGACGAATCGTCGCTGTCCATCCAAACGGTTGACCGCTCGCGCGGCCGCCACGGCAGATCGCGCAGCGCGACGATACGGTGCGCGAAGTCATCGATCGCGGCCGTGCCCCGGAGCGCGGGATCGTGCTCTAAGATCAGCTTGACATTTTTCGCGGTACTCTCGTAACCGCCCATAACGGTTACGTCCATCTCTTTGAGCCAGCTGTTATCTTCCTCGTCCCCCTCGACGGGCTCGAAGTCCTGCCGCACCTCCGCAAGGCGCTCCTCGCCGATCGTTACCCTAACGCGATCATCGGATGCCGCGAGCTCCTGCATCGCCTTATAGCTTGGCAGTCGCCCCGGCGGTGTCTTCGCCGATGCGTCCTCGTCACGGGCGCGGAACTTGTGGATGCGCACAAGGTCAAATGCGTTGACCAGCTGTCCGCAGCACGGATCCGTCGAATGATGGCTAAAAAGGAACTTGCCGTCATCGTAGACGACTGCGCCCGCAGCAGACGTCCCCGCCGTATAGGTGTAACGGTCATCCGCTGCGCACTGCTCATAGACACCGGGCAAGAATGTATCCATTGCCTCAGTGATGCTGTATGTACGGCAGAACGCACCGACAATGCCTTTCTTGGTCAGCGGATCCTCTTGCTTCTCGGCGGACTTCCGGATCTCGGCATGCACGCGTGAGCTCTCCGGCCACTGCGACTGATCGCGCCAGTCCTCATAGCGAGAAAGCCACTTATCGGCGTCCAGAAAAGCGTCGTCGTTGCAGACGAAGACGTAATCCCCATCGATCGGCGTGGACGGCCAGAACATCAACCGATGCGGCTGATAAGTCGTGTCGTCGAACTGCTCGATGTCAATATCCGCCGCGACGCGCCGCGCGATTGCCTGATATTCGTCCGGTGATACCGAGCGACTGAGCGGCAGGACAAGACGCAGGCGCGGCTTTTCCGGTGTATGCTTGTGTGTACTATAGATCACGGCCGCAGGGCTCTCGAGGGTAAATATTACGAGATCCCAGAAGTCCGGCTGTGCAAAGTCCGCGTCGAGCGTCAACAGCTGACGACTCGCAACGGACTCCGCTGTCCGACGCCCGCCCTTGAGCACCCCGCCGACGAAGCCGCCCACATCCTTGATGCGGCTCTGCTCGGTCTTGGCGAGCTTCTTGTATTCGGCGATAGTCTCATTCGTCCGCTGCGTCTCGCTGAGACGGCGGACAAGATCGGACCACGTCATTTCTTTATTTTTCCAGTGTTTCTCCATCCGGGAGCGCCCCACCGCAATAGTGAGGCGCGCATCGTGCGAGAACTCCGGGATGGTATCTGTCTTATTACTCATGAGGATCCACCCATATTGATTCCTCCTATGCAGTCATTGCAGGTATTGCCTCTGCGGTCTTCTGTGGCAGTGCGTCTATATCTCCGCACTGGTCATATATAAGGCCCACCTGATTCGCCCACGCGATGATCTCGGCATTGATCTCCGGATTTTTGTAGACAGGCCGGTTGCAGTCGAGTTTAGCCTGCTTGATCCTGCCGTCAGTAACCTCAATACACGCGACCAGCTTGCCCCGGTCATCCGACATAAGGACGATGTGCGTCTCACCCTTACGTACCTTTTGGGCGTAAGAGCCGACGCAGTTGTGCAGGGTCTTTCCGGCGTCGCAGAGCACGCGGGAGCACTCCGGCAAGAAAAACTGTATGCGGTCCTGCTGCATCGCGAGCCTGCGACGGATCGGCGCGGTCTTATTGTCAAAGGCGTAGTCCGGATGCTTTTCTTTGTTACGGAGCGCAACGAGCGTATCGTGCAGATCGCGAATCTTCGGCGGATGCTGCCGGAGCTCGGTGTAAGACGTCTCGCCCAAAAGGTCAAGCATCTGCAGCGAGTCCCGCACGCCGTATTCGGAAGACCGGTGCAGGAAGCGCAGGATCTCTGCGTCCGTGTAAAATTCTTTGAGCCGCATCAAAGTGTCGTCGAGCGGGTATCCGCGCTGCACGCTGTTATCGTGATCACCGAACAGCGGAAACGCCTGCATCGCAAGGTCGGAACGCCCAAAGAGTTGATGCAGGAACACTAGTCTGCGTAGGCAGAACGTTTCCTCTGTGAGTGCCCGGCGCACGGAACGCGTATCCGGAAGATTGGCGGCGGTGATCAGCCCCGTAACAGTATCTTTTGCTCTGCGGACGATATTGACGTCGAAATCTGCAGGGAAACGGTTGAGCCACGGGACACCGGGCACGGAGCCGGTATTGAGTTTTCGCATGCTTGCGGGAAGGTTTGCCGCATCCTTGAACACCATCCGATAAGCGATATTACCGATTGGAAGGAGCAGCCAGCCGGCAGAAGTACCAGCCGGGCAAAAGAACGAGGACACCTTGTGCCCTACGCGTTTTTCGAGTTTTTCACGGACCGTCTCCCGGAGCGTCCGCAGGAGCTCCAGCACCTCAGGTTTATCGCTTGCAATGCTGGGATGTGTATAGAGATAGCGGAGCATTGATTCTTGTCCGAGTTCAACCAATTTCCCAGGGTCGCAGAGTTCTCTCACCCGTCGGGTTTTTCCGATCCCCTGCGTCCATGTCGTTCTGCGACGCTGCGTATCGAAACGGAACTCCTCTTTGTACGAGACCTCTCTCCAATACTCACGCCAGCCCCGCGGAGCCAGAGACAGTCCTTTTCCGGACACAACCAGCTTGACAAAATTCTTGTACTCGTAGAGATGTAGGCACATTGTGGCCGGGACAATCTTGTCGTAGCGCGCCCAGACATTGTCATCGTTGCTGATCCCGTAGCATATGAGAGTCCTGCAGTGCGGGCAGTTGATAAATACGGGTGCGCACATACCACCGCGCGGGGCCAGGATCCGAAAGTCGTGTTTGCAGCGCGAACAGCGGAAAATCAGCTCATCGGGGGTGTAATCCTCAGAGGCCGCAGAGTAGGATGCGAACATCTCGGGGATTATAACTTGTGCAATCTGCATAAGTACCTCCCATCAGTCAAGGAAGCTGAGATCGTCGCCCTCAGCTTCGGAAGTCTCCGACACGGGCACATCTGCAGGCGGGGTCTCTGCCTCTGGCTCGACCTTCTTTGCCTGAGATTTCCGCTTTGCGGGTTTCTTCTCCTCTGCCGCCGGCTCTGCCTTCTTTTCCTCCTTCGGAGGTGTCAGCGCCGTCTCAAGTGCGATCGCAGCGTTGCATGCGCGCCGCATATCAGCGACGTATGTGCGCAGGTGATCCACGTCCTCAGCAGATGCCGTGCCTGTCTGCGCCTCTGCATCCGAGCGCGCGATCAGGTCATCCAGCTCTTTCAATACCCTAAGCTGCTGCTCCATCTGTGATTTAATCATTTGTAAGTCCTCCTAGTCTTTCTTGTAGTAGTCTGTAATGTACCCGTCTGCGGTCAGGATCAGCCCTTTTGCCCAGTCAATCGGCTCCCCCATAATCCGACATACGTCCATCAGGTCGCAAGCGTCCGCGTGGCACTCGATCACGACCTCGTCGTGGATGTGCATAACAGTTCGGAATCCTACCCCTTCGAGCCTTTTCATGGCGACGGCGAGACAGTCCCGCGCGATTGCCTGCACAATGTTCTCGACGAGCTTGCCGCCATACGTGCGCAGGCGCGTCCACTTGCCCGAGGTCTGTTCCGAGCCTTCGTAGGTCAGCCCTTCACGGTTAAATTCGGGCTCTACCTCAATTTTAGGCCGCACATAGGCAAGCTTGCGCCCCGAGGGGAGCCGGAGAAACAGGATACCTTTACGGTACGAAAATACGATACCATGATGCAGGGTCACCGCCCTGCACTCACGGACTGCCTCGAGGGCAGCTGCATCTACATCGTACCAAAGCTGTTTGATGCGCGGACTTGCTCTGCGCCAGCTATCAACGATCTCCCGCAACTCCTCGTCACTCAGGCCGAGCTTATCCGCGCCCATTGCTTTGAGAGCTCCGATGCTGCCTTGATATCCAAGTGCGAGCTCTGCGATCTTGCCCTTCTGCCGCAGATGTCCGTTGACGCCGTGCTTTTCGACGGGGACGCCAAACATCTTGGAGGCCGATGCGCAGTAGATGTCCCCGCCATCGGCAAAAACTTTCATACGCCATTTCTCGCCCGCAAGCCATGCAATCACACGCGCCTCGATCGCCGAGAAGTCAGCGACCATAAAGCGGTACCCATCGCGCGGGACAAACGCGGTACGAATGAGCTGTGACAGCACATCAAGCGGATGCGCATAGATCATCTCGATTGCGTCCGTATCTCCGCTGCGCAGGAGCGCCCGCGCATCGTCAAGCTCTGCCATGGAGTTGCGCGGCAGGTTTTGTACCTGCACGAGCCGCCCTGCCCATCGCCCCGTCCGGTTCGCTCCATAATACTGGAGCAGTCCGTGCACGCGGCCGTCGTCGCAGCGAGCCCGCTGCATCGCCTCATACTTTTTGACCGATGTCTTAGACATGAGTTGTTTGAGGTGCAGCATCTCCTTGACCTCGGGCTTTTGCACCTGCGTCATGAGCTCCGGCAGATTATCCTTCGTGATCGATGTCGGGAAAAAGCCCTCCTGCTGCTCGATCCAGCGCTTGAGTTGTTCGCCGCTCGCGGGATTCGGCAGGCCTGTAAGTGCTTTGGCGTGTGCGATGACGCGCCCCTTGAAATCTGCATCAAAGTCAATCGCCTCAGACACAAGCTGCGCATCGATGCCAACGCCACGATCGTTGATGCGCTGATCGAGCTCCCACAGCTTCTGCTCCCCGACCCGCAATGGGAAGTTGGAGAGTCGTCTGCGGATCTCTCGCTCGGCTACAACGTCACGCACGCAGTAATCCCGAAATGTCGCCCATTTCTCCGGCGCGTGTTCTGGCAGATTTCTTTCGCGTCCGCCGTTGACTTTCGTGGGCTTGCAGGGCTTGCAAAAATACGTGATCAGCTGTTTACCGACACTCATTTTTGCTTTGTCATCTGCGAGTCGCAGAGCCTTTGATACCATATCAAGGCTCCCGGGGAGCCCGAGCGTCAGTGCATGCACCATCGTACACGACCAGCCTTCGGGGGCCAAAAACTCGAACGGTGCGGTTGGATCCATCCGATGAAGGAAGTAACTGAGCACCGTACGCTCAAACTGTGCATTGTAGGCGCATTTCGTGATTGTGTTATTCGTGAGTGCGGCCAGAACATCATCCGGAAGTGTTTCCCCCGCTGTGAGGTCTACGATCTGCACGGGCTCGTCGTCCCATGCATATGCGAACAGAAGCACCTCCGCATTTTCGGCGTATTTGTAGCCGTCGACCTTTTTGATGTCGAGATCGCTGTACGTCTCGATGTCGATTGATAGTGTCATTGGTACCTCTCGATAGCAAAGCCCGCACGGAGTAACCATGCGGGCCCCGCCCTATCTATAATCAGCTGAGGAAATCATCGTCATCATCGCCGCCGAGATCCTCAAAGTCCTCTGCAGCGGAACGCTCACCCGTCAGATGATCGCCGTCGCGTACCTTCTGGATATTGCCGAGACCGCATCCGATCCCAACGTTGCCCTGCGTATTGAACGCAAAGAATGTGACGCTGACATTGGCATAGCATCCGGAGTACATCTCCGAGCGGTCCAGAACGGGCTCAACGCTGCGATCGACAATCTTGGGCGGATGGTCTGCGCTCGCGTTTGCGTTGAGGAAATAACATCCAGTGTACGCATCATCATCCGGGCGATCCTCATCGCCGTCACGCAGCGGGAGCTTGAGGTTCTTTGGCACAACGCCATTCTTGTTGGCCAGCTTTGCCTTTCCTTCAGCCTTTGCCTCCTCGATCGCCTTGTTGATTGCCTTGATGGTCTTGGTATCGTCCTTACTGATGAGGAGCGATGCGCTGTATCGTGCCTTCCCATCGGGGTCGCCCATTGGGGGCTTCGGCTCCCAGATGTTCGCATACGACAGGCGGACATTCTTAATAACAATTCTGCTCATATTAGATTTCCTCCATAACTTCAAATTCAGACTGCACCGGATCATATTCCGGCCTCTTATCATCCTCCGGAACAAGCGTTGGCTTGCCCGGCGGCTTTTCGATGACGCTCCCGAGGAGCTCATCGAATTTCTTCTTTGTGACGATCTTTTCGAGTGCTGTAATGGTTTGCATCTCGATCGGCTTGTAGATTACATCATCCGCATAGCCCGCCTTACGCAGGAGTGCGGCCGCCTTTTTCTCGTCGGTAATCTTGCGGTTACTGCGCCCCTCGACAACCTTGAACCCCGGCCATCGATGCCCTTTAAGGGCCTCTTCAAGTGCGTGCGTTTTGACCTTCTCGGCGTATCGCACGAGCCCGTCGACACGTTCCAACACAAACGACACTTCGTCGTCCGTGAGGAGGTCGGCGTCCCGGAACTCGAGTTTTGCGATCTCCATGTTGTACTCCGACAGAGCCTTGCACTGTGCGGCTGCACGGCAGAACCTGCAGTGATCGCCCGCCTTGAAATCTCCTTTTCCCGCATAGGCGAGCTCCGCGATCGGCTTTATCACCTCGCCCCAGGCAAGGAGCTCATTAACGGACAAAAGCTGCGTAGAGAGGCCGCCGTTACGTGGTTGGAAGATCGACATGCGGACGTGGTCAAAATCGTAGATGTAGCCGTACTGTTCGATCGCGCCGAGCGCGTAGAGCTGCATCTGTGTGTTACCCTCAGCGGAAACTGGGACGCCCTTGCCGTATTTGAGATCGACGATCTCGAGAACGCCGTCGCCGATGATAACCATATCCCCTGTGCCGAACCCGTTTTTTACCCAGCGGCTGAAGTCCAGCCGCTCTTCGACAAGGGCGATGCCCTGTGCCTCGTTGATCTTCTCGACGCAGAGATCAACGTACGCTTGGACGTACTCCCCCATCTCGGGGGAGTAGAGCGGGTCATGTCGGATGCTGTCAATACGGAGTGTCAGACCGTCCTCGGATATCTCACCAAGCCAGTGCCGGATTCGCGCCTCTGCGAGTGCGTGGGCGAGAGTCCCCTCCTGCGCAGCTTCGCCCGCCTTATCCGGGAACTTCCGTTCAAGGCGAGCAGATGGCGGGCAGGAGAGCCAACGCTTACTCCCCGATGCGCTCAGAACAGCATGCGCCATCAGAGCGCCTTTGCGGCAGTGCGGAACTCCTCAATCTTATCGTCCGGGAGCTCGCTGAGCTTCTCGACGCCGTAATCCGTGAGGAGCGCCTTGAGGGCTTTAGTCTTGCCGTCGCGAGCGATTGCCGCGCATTCCGCTTTCAGCGCGTCGCGGAGCTCTGCGTAGTCGACAGCCGTTTCGCCGGAATCTGTGACCTCAGGAGTTTCCTCTGCAGACGGCTCGGGCTCAATGAGTTCTGGCTGCGGCGTAGGCGCAGGCTCGGCCTTGGGCTTTGCTTTGGCCTTCGGCACGGTGTTGTTGTTGCTGTTACGCGGAGCATCCGTCTGCGCGGAAGCCGCGCATGACTGGATCAGTCCGATGAGTGACTTGGATGCCTGTGCGACATCCTGCTCCGTAAGATTGATGGTGATTGTCATGTTGTAAATCCTCCTTGAGTTGTGTTATACTTTAATTGTAAGTCTTTCTTGTGGCTCGGAGCGGTTGCCGCCGCTTCGGGCTTTTTCTTTTGCGTTGAGTTCATCCAGTTTCCTCTTTGCCTGCCGTGCGGCAAAAAGGCCGTTCCCCGATGCCTGGCGTACCCACGCCCCCCTTGACGGCGACCACTTGAACGCGTGGTACTTCAAGATGCTCCGCACGTCCTCATCCGGCTTTCCGTCAAAGATAAACTGCACGCGGTTATCCTCGACTTTCAGTTCGTATAAATCGGTCACGATGTGCTCAGGTTCTCGTGTGGCACGTTCTTCGAGCTCCTTGATGCGCCCTTCGATACGGCGGATATTCGCCCCGTTGTTTGAGATTTGCCATGCAGGGAAGCCGACGCGCCCATACTTAGGAGTGCGCAGCGTTGCAATATCCTCTGTGGTATAGCCCATCTCTTTGAGTTTTGCGTCGCCTTTCGCCGTATCCTTCATGCGGATTGCACGATTTGCGGCTTTCATACGCTCTTGTTTGACTTTCAGACGTTCGGCATCTTTTTTGAGTTTTTCGACTGCATCGGGATCGTCCGAACTGATACCGCCCGATCCAACACTCGCCGCCTTCTGCTCATAGTAGTCGGCTTTTTCGTTCAGCCGGAATGCTTTTTCAGAGGTTTTTTCAATCCGCGCCCGATATGCACGATCCCCCTTTTCGGAGTGGTGTCCGACGTGAATCGGCTGACCGAATGGGATCGCATCGCTCATTTCCCTTGCCCGCTGCCACCCTTCACGGGATTCAGCACGTGCCCTTTCGGCACGCTTCAAATATCGCTCGCGGCGTGCTTCCTGTCGCTCCTCGTAAGTGTTCATTCCTGCTCCTCCTCACTCTTGACCCAGTATGTGAGGGTCAATTTATCTCCGGGCCGAATCAGCCCTCCTCGGTCTACAAGCCAGGGGTTATTTTCGTAGATCCCCTCCTTGTATTCCAAGATATATCGGCGCGTGCCGGTGTTCTTCGAGCAGTACGTTTCCGCGATGTCCCAGAGCGTATCGCCCGGGCGCACCGTGTACGTCTCCTCCACAAGGACGGCCCCTCCGTCGTCCCAGGGGTTACACGCCCCTGAAAAGAGGATTGCGGCGCCGGCGATACAGCATCCGGCGATGATTGTCTTTGCGTCTGTCATGCGACTCCCTCCTTTCTGTCGACCGCCTCTGTCGGACGCACCTCGACAACAACATCTTTCTGCCCGGACACCTCGAGGAGTACCCCCCAGATGTGCCGTGCTTGCGCTTCGGTCATTTTGATCACCTTCTTTCGCTGTTTAATCTTTAGTCGCATTTACGCGACTTCTGTGCCAAAAAAAATAGCATTCAGCTCATCCGTGTTAAGGTTTAGCGCCTTGGCAATGATGCCGACCTCACGAATTGTAAAAGCCTCGCCGGCGTTCTCCAACTTACGGTAGAATGTAGCTCGATTAACACCAATCATGGAGGCCATCCTATCTGCATTGACTCTACACTCCACCATTCGTCCGCGCAGCTTATCAACATTTACCATTTAATCACCCCCTCTATGTGTCGCATATATGCGATTTCTATTCGTATGATACTCTATATAAGTCTTGGTGTCAATATATTTTTCGCATTATATGCGATTTTTATTGCATATTTGCGAAAAAGATGGTATTATCAAGAATCAAGGAGGTGCCCGCCATGTCTGTTGGGAGTCGTATACGAGAATTTAGAAAAAGACTTGGTCTATCAGTTGATGACGTCGCCGAAAAACTCGGAAAGAATAGAGCAACAATATATCGCTATGAAAGTGATGATATAGAGAATTTGCCCGCCCCCGTACTAGAGCCACTAGCGAAGGTTTTACAGACGACTCCTGCCGAGCTAATGGGCTGGGAGCAGCCCCCCATATCAGCCTCCGACGACCTCCCTACGGTCTCCCCCACGGGGCAAAAGGTCGATGCGCGTACTCGCCGACAGCTCGAGAAGGTCCTTGACGACGACAACCTTACATATAATGGCGTTGTCCTCAATGGAGAAGATAAGGAAAAGGTAAAAAAGGCACTCGAGCTCATCTTCTGGGATATCAAAGAGAAAAATAAACGCAAGAAATAAGGGAAAGAGAGAAATGTAGGGAGGTGCTGTGAGTGTCTCTGAATATCCCTTTGCGCGTAAGAAATCTAGTAGCGCGATACGACACCTCGGATCCGTTCCAACTGGCAAAGGAGTTAAACTGTATCGTCTATTTCGTTGATCTGCCGCCATCGGTCAACGGCTTCTGGAAGCGGACGCTGCGGCGCAGAGCGATCGCGATCAATGAAAATCTCCCCGAATGGCAACAAGCGGCTGTCCTCTGTCATGAGTTAGGGCACATTGTATGCCATGGAAGATATACTGCCTTTTCGATGCAGAACATCTCATACTCCAACAGACGCATCGAATGGGAGGCAGATGAATTTGCAAAATGTCTGATGGCCTACCGTTACGATCTGGACGAGTACTATGTGAGTCAGTTCCTTGCTGAGGGATGGAGGCCCTAATACGAGTTTGGCGTCAATACGACTGTTGTCCACAAATAGCTAGAAAGAGGGAAGTATATGCTTAGCAGCGATGAAATGCGCAACATGATGAAACTGAAGAACAAAAAGAAAGATAGTAATGCCCAAGCAAAGTTTTACAAATGGTATAATGGGCTTTCACTAGATGATAAATCGCAATTTGATAAGCACTGCAAAAAAACTACATGGATGGGTCTAGCTATTATATGTATAGCTTTCTGTTTAGTCGGTTCCTGTATGTTTGGTGGAAATAAAAACACTACTGACAA
>ERZ772964.582-NODE-582-length-15479-cov-19.9513_pt1 | contig 15479 bp, 23 predicted proteins | sample MGYA00580675_ERZ772964 | MGnify/ENA primary metagenome ERZ772964 (study PRJEB29015, sample SAMEA2737941) | human oral metagenome | biome: human oral; feature: human-associated habitat; material: dental | place: China | collected 2139 ... | reverse complement strand
TGGCGCGGCAGGTTATCTGCGTTTGCTACGTTGAAGCGGCGTAAAATCGCCAGTAAGTCATTGGCGGTGATTTTCATACGATTACGCTGCTTCCCTGTTCAGACGGTTGGATTGGTGCATGTTGGCGCTATCTCCTGAGCCCCACGGCTTTTTGGACGCGGAGCAAGGTTTCGTTGGCGACGATACTCATGGCGTGCTCGGACCGCTCGAGGACTTTCAATAAATCATCGTCGGTGATGGCGTTGAGGCGCGCTTGGAAGTTGCTCAAAAAGCTGGCTACTGCTTCGGCTACGGTTTTTTTCAGCGGCCCGTATTGTGTTTGGCCAATCCACTCGGCATTGACTTCTTCTTGCGGCCGATCAGTTAAAATCGCCAAAAGCTGTAATAAGTTGGTGATACCTGGCTGATTTTCCCAGTCAAAATTGATAACGCCAAGCGAATCGGTTGTTGCCGACATGATTTTCTTGCGAGCTTGTTCTGGCGTATCGTTCAAATTAATTTTTGATTTTTGATCGTCCGAGCTCTTGCTCATTTTCTTGTTTGGATTGGTTAAGCTGCGAATGCGCAAACCTTTGTCGCGCTTGATAAACTCAGTTTGCTTGGCTGTAGAGTCAGGCACGGTGAATAATTCGCCGAACTTATTATTCATGCGAATGGCGATGTCGCGGGTGATTTCTAGATGCTGGAATTGGTCCTCGCCAACGGGCACATAGCGGGCATTATAGAGTAAGATATCGGCAGCCATCAACACCGGATAATTAAACAACCCGACACTGACGTTGCCGCTGTGTTCGGCGGACTTTTCTTTGAACTGCGTCATGCGGCTCATCTCGCCGAAGCTAGTAAAGCAGTCTAAGATCCAAGTTAATTCGCTGTGCGCCGGGATAAAACTCTGGCGGTAAATAAAAGTATTTTCGTCTCTAGTGTCGAGCCCAGCGGCGATGAAATATTTAAGGTTTTTGAGGGTGTTGGCGTACAACGCAGAATGGTCGATTGGTGTCGTAAAACTGTGCAAATCTGGCACAAACATGTTGATTTGGTACTCTCCTGCGTACTTTTTCTGCATTTGCACCATTGGCACGAACGCACCGAGATAGTTACCGAGCGTTGGCTCTTCGTTGGCGCGCACGCCAGTGAGAATTGTTTCTTTAGACATAGTATAATTATAACAGAGTACGCTTGTACTGTCATATTGAGCGCGACGATTAAGATAATTGCTGTTTGACGCTGGTGGCGGCTGCATATACAATAGCGTTATGAATAAAACTCAGTGTCGGATTGCATATTACGTTTTCTTGTTTGCGTCGGCGCTAGTTTCGTATATTTCAATTGAGACATCTATGGATACGATGAGTGCTAAGCAGCCGCCAAACGTACCACTTCATTTATTTGAATTCGCGCTGGCTATCGCGCTGGTGTGCGCGGCGTTGTATTTTCAGTATAAGGCTTATCGTGATGACGATACTAAAAGTTAATTATATTTACACGTCTTGACAAAGACTCTTTTCTTGACTGTTATGCGTAGGTGTGTGCGTAAAGTATGTACACAGAGAAGAGGAAGGAATGGCCAGTATGAAGCTGGTCTTCAGGCTTGCAGCGGTCTTTGCTGTCTTTGTCGCTAGCATGGCGTTTTTCACGCCGGTGGCTAGCGCCGCCGATCCGGGGATTGACCTGAATAGGTACTGTGACTCACAGTATCCCGGCACTTTTGTTTACGCGGCGCTTAGGGGTAGTACCGTGATGGACTGGAAGTGTAGCGTCAGCTGGCACGGACTGTTCCGCCACGACGTCGATCTGTCTAGTGCTGATATACAAAATGCGTGCATTAAGCAGTACGGCCGTCGTCACGCATACTACCTCAGCTACAGCAACCCCTACTCTTGGCGTTGCAGGTAGCTAATCTCGATCGTTCCGCTCGTGCTTTTCTGTTTATGAAAGGTGCGAGCGGGACAAATCACTTTTGTGAGTAATTATTAGATAAGCGACCACTGGCATAATTATAATTTATTACATTGTATTTTTACAGTGCAGAGGATATTGTTTTAGTTGTCGCGTATATCTTGGACTGGATTGCGGCGCATGTTGCGTAGTAGTGGCTGAATGCTGGAGATTAGGCTGACTATGAATATCGAGCTAACAACAGCTATAATTATAGGCGATTCTAGGCTAAAAACGCTAAATTGCGGTGCGCTGCCAACTGTTCCGAAGGCTGTCGCTGCAGTGTCGGTTAGGTTTTTGCCGTAGGTATTTGCTATAGCGAAAGCAGTTGCAATACCTAAAATCAGAGAGGCGATGACAATTCTTAGTGCTACAATTACGACGTATATGATGTATATACAAGCGATATCTCGTCGTTTTGCGCCCATCGCGCGGTAAATGGCAGTTTCTTTACGGTTTTCTGCGATGATACGTGAAACAGTGAACCAAATTATAATTATCGCCAATCCTAGTACTGCAGGTAGAGCGACGCTAGCGATTTGATTAAATAACTTCCCTATTTCATCCAGAATCAGGTAGTTTGACCCATATGGGTTGGCGGCAAACTGCTTATTGCATTTATCATTAAGCTCTGGACAAGCCTCGTTGTCGAGGAACGCTCGCGCTTTTGCAACGCTAGAAAATTCTAAAACGCGGGGAGTGAATTCATCTCTCATTAGCCGTACAGCCGTAGAGCTTGCTTCTTGTTGCTGGACGTCGCTGAACTTTAGTTTTTCTGGCAGAGAATCGTATAGTTGGATAGGAATGTCTAGCGCCGATGAAGAATCTTGCGAAGATAGTAGATTCTTGATATATTCGCTGGCGTTTTTCTTGTAATCAGTTTGCGGTTGCGCGTACTTAATGCCTACAATTTGAAAAGTGAGCAATTTGTGCTTAGGCTCTATATATGTCCCAAGTTTTTTCTGATTGGCTTCGTTAGAATCGTCACTCTTCTTTTCGGTGGTAGTTCGCGTGTCGGACTTGACAGTGATATCGCCGCAGGCTTGCTTCGGGTAATCATAAATCAAGCTGGGCTTTTGGTAGTTTTTGTTGGCTTCGTTGGCTTTTGCTTCGATGTAGTCTTGCTGTATTTTCTTGAGCAGCGTTTGTTCGGCTGAATTACGGTAGCAAACCTGATAAGTATGGCCATTTAATTTTTCTTGGATGTTTTTAAGCCATGTAGATTTTTGATTAGTGTCGGTTGGCTCGGCTTCAAGATTAAGCTTCTTGCCAAATAATGAGACGGCTTCTTGAACGGAGACCACCACTGGTATGCCGTTTAGGCGTGACGCATCGGTTGCTAGCATATAACGGCGTAGAAGCTGCTGGTCGGTGAAAGTATAGTTGCTATTATATATGGCGTTAGTGTAATAGCCGTAAGTTGTCATATCGTCTGCTTTGGGGTTAGAGTTGCCGAAGTCTTCTTTGTCATTTTGGATTAGGCGTAGCGCGGGGATTTGGGGTAAACCGCTTATTTTGTCAACGATATAATAGCCAGCGGCGTCGTATTTGCTGCCGATTTCTTTGAGATTGGTTAGCTTGTTGTTGGCAGTTTTAGCGTATTTTTCAAATTGCTGGTCATTGAAATCACTTATGACTGGCGAAGAAAAATTAACAGTCACTCGTTGTTCTTCTGGAAGTGAGTCGGGCATCCAAGAAGCTGGTAGCAGGGCTGGAGCTTCGGTGCTCTTGTCGTAAGCTAATCCCAGCGATTTATATTTGTCTTGCAAATTCTGATAGTATTTTTTCTCGAACGCTTTGAGCTCTCTAATCTCTTCTAAGGATAGGTTGTTGGTGATTCCTAAAGCTTTGTTTGGTATATTTGGTGATGCTTTGACAAGGTAGCGGTCGTTGCCAACTTTCTTTATAAACATTTCTGCGCTCTTTTCGGCGCCAGTAAAGACAATAATTATGGCGATTAACGCCGCGAATAACAAGCTTGCCACGATAGTGGAAGCGAAAAGCATGCCGCATTTTGAATGAAGCTTGGTGCGGGCTAGTTTTACAGCGTACGATGGGCGAATCATGTGATAGCTCCGTCTTTTAATTCTATGACGCGGTCGGCTTGGCGGGCAATGCTCGCATCGTGAGTAACTATAACAATTGTCGAACCGAGAGTTGAGCGGATTTCGCGGAACAGATCGATAATTGATTGACTGTTGGTCGAATCCAAGTTGCCAGTTGGCTCGTCGGCCAGAATGATACGCGGATCGTTTATTAGCGCTCGAGCAATTGCGGCACGTTGAATTTGCCCGCCTGAAAGTTCTTTGGGTAGGCGGTTTGCGTACTCTTCTAGACCGACTTTTTGGAGTAGCCAAGTTACTTTGGCGTCGATAAGATTTTTCTTTTTAGCAGTAAACATGGCTGGTACAGCAATATTGTCGCTAAGCTGCAAAAAAGGCTGTAGATAAAACGATTGAAAAACAAAGCCGATAGTATTTTGACGAAGCTGGCTGAGCTGGCTGTCGCGCAAGTTAGTCGTCTCCTTGGACTCGATGACAACAGATCCTGAGGTTGGCTGATCAAGGCAGCCGATAATTTGCAGTAGCGTACTTTTGCCGCTACCGCTAGCGCCAGTAATGGTGATAAGCTCGCCTTGTTTGATTGCCAGGTTTATTCCGCGAAGCGCTTTAACGGTTTGCTTGCCGAGTTTGTAGTCTTTCGAGACGTTATTGAGGAAGATTGCTGTTTGGCTAGAATTCGTCGCGATTATGTTTTCTGATTTTTTGATGTTATCAGTGTTTGTATCCATGTTGGTAATCCTTATGTGTAAGTATAGCACGTACAGGCTAGCGTAATAAAGTCAAAACACCCCGCCATGTGAGAGCGAGGTGTTCGGTTGTAGTGTGATGATTATTTGCCAGCGGGTGGCGTGTTGGTAGGTGAGGCCGGCGCTGCTGGCGGCAGTGGATCAACGTTGCTCGGCGGCGCTCCTTCTTCCCAACAATCCTCCGTGTGGAGGCTGTATCGCTTGGAATCTCTCTGTGCCTCTTCAGGATCCACTACTCTGATAAGTCCTTTTTTTCGGTCGCAGGTTACAACACCCTGGGACGTATCATGACTCGGATCATGACTCGGATCATGACTCGGATCTTTATGCGGCATCGGTTCTTCTTGCTGTTCGTGTGGTAGCTCTGGCTTGCTGGTGCTGCAGGCTGCGGTTACCGCCGCTAAGCCGGTGAATCCTAATATTCTTAGCGCTTTGTGGCGGTTAATACCTTCTCCTCTTGTTCCTGTTAGACCTTCTGGGCCTTTTGAACCTGTTGCCATAATGTTTCAATCCCCTCCTTCGGGATTAGCGGCTTGTAGCCTATATGCAACCCACCTAGCATTTATAACAATAAGTATTACTATATACTTTTATAGCAAAATAATCAAATGGTGCTCAAGCAAAAAACAAATACCCCGCCCTAACAAGCGGAGTATTTGAGCCTACTCTAAACTACGAAGAGTTAGCGCTTTGAGTATTGCTCGCGTTTGCGGGCGCTGCGCAGACCGTATTTCTTGCGCTCTTTCTCGCGCGGGTCGCGCTTCATGAAGCCGGCCTTCTTGAGTGGAGCACGCAAGTCGGCGGCACCAGCAGTAATCGCTTTGGCAATCGCTTGCTTGATAGCGTCAACTTGGCCGCTAAGCCCGCCGCCACGCACTAGTACGCTGACGTCAAACTCTTTTTGCTTGTTGACGGTTGCTAGCGGGTCGGTAATCTCGGCTAGCAAAGTCTTGTTGCCTGATAAGTATTCATCGGCAGTCTTGCCGTTGATAGTGATCGCGCCTTTGCCGGCGGTCAGGCGAGCGCGGGCAGTAGCGCTTTTGCGCCGGCCCAAGCCGTAATCGTATTTGTCGGTAGCCATTTACTTAACCTCTACTTTCTCTGGTTTCTGGGCTGTGTGGTCGTGCTCGGCACCTGGGAAGATGCGCAGGCGAGCCATACGGCCGGCTGCGAGTTTATTCTTGGGCAGCATACCTTTGACGGCGTGCTCAATGATACTTGCCGGGCTTTTGGCGCGGAGATCTTTGAGCTGAGCTTCTTTCAAACCGCCTGGGAAACCGCTGTAGCTGTAGTATATTTTGTCAGTTTCTTTATCACCAGTCACGACAAGTTCGCTAGCGTTAACGACGACAACGTAATCGCCATTGTCAACGTGCGGCGTGTAAGTCGGCTTGTATTTGCCAGTGAGATATTTGGCGATTTCAGTCGATAAGCGGCCAAGCGTAGCGTCGCGGGCGTCAATCAGTATCCAGCGACGAGCAACGTCGGCAGGCTTCTGTGAAAAGGTTTTTTCAGCCATTACTTAGCCTCCTTTGCTGCTTTTGGCATTGGTTTGAGCTCGTCGACGAATTCAACGATTGCCATTTGAGCGCCATCGCCAACGCGCAGCCGAGTGCGCTCGACGCGAACGTGCCCGCTAGTGCGGCCAGTTAGTTGCGGCGCGATTTGGTCGACGAGCTTAGTAGCGGCAACTTGCGTACTGAGTCCAGCAATGACGGTCCGGCGATTGGCTAAGTCGCCCTTCTTTGCCTTAGTAATTAGTTTCTCGATATAACGTACGAGCTCTTTGGCTTTGGGCAGAGTTGTTTCGATACTCTCCTCCACCACCAAGCTCGTCGCTAGACCTTTCAGGAGCGCTCGCCGTTGGTCGCGTTGGCGGCCGAGCTTGCGTCCTCTGTATCCATGTCGATGCATTTAGAGCTCCAATTCTGCTAGTTTATCTTTTACTTCGTCAAGCGCCTTGCTGCCGAAACCTTTAAGCTCGCGCAAGTCTTGCTCGTTGAGCGTGACTAAATCGTGAACGGTGCGAATTTCGTTATTGATCAAGGCGTTAGCGGTACGAGCGCTCAGACCTAAGTCTTCGATTGAGGCGTTCAAGCCGTCATTATCGTCCTCGACCTCTGTGCCAAGTGCTGGCGCAGATTCGACAGTAGTACTGCCAGCCAGAGCCGTATACTGGTTGACGAGGATAGCGGCAGCTTCTTCGAAAGCTTCGCGCGGTGTCAGGCTACCGTCGGTTTCGATGGTCATCTCGAGCTTATCGAGGTTAGTCTCTTGACCGATACGAGTCGGGTCGACCTTGAAGCGAACACGAGTAACCGGGCTGAACATAGCGTCGATCGCAATCATGTCGCTATGCAGGCGTTTTTCGCTAGATTCTTCGATAGGCTGGTAACCGCGACCTGATTCAACTACCAAATCGATGATAACTGTCTTGTTTGGGTCGTCAACGTGGCAAATCACGTGGTCAGGATTCATCACCTCGACATCAGCATTGGTTGCGATATCGCCAGCAGTAATGACGTCGGCGCCAGCTTTCTCGAGGCGCAGCTCGACTGGCTCATCGGTGGCAATACGGAAGTTGACGCCTTTGAGATTCAAAGTAATATCGACGACGTCCTCTTGAATGCCAGGAACGGTTGTGAATTCGTGCGTGGCACCTTCGATTCGGAAAGCGACAATCGCGCCGCCGCGGATACTGGAGAGCAAGACGCGGCGCAGGCTGTTGCCGAGCGTGTTGCCGTAATTAAAGTGCAGCGGCTCAATAACAAACGTACTTGAGTTCTCGCTGTTATCGATAATCTTGGCGAGCGCTGGGTTGTGAATAACTTTAGACATTTTAATCTTTCCTCCCTTTTTAACGTGAGTAGTACTCAACAATTAGCTGCTCGTTGATGCCCGCTTCGGCCTCTTCGCGCTTTGGTTCACTAGTAATTTCGATCTTTAGCTTTTTGATATCTCCCTTTAGCCAGCTAAGCGGTGCCTGAGTGGTATTGCCAAAGATATCGTTGATCGCAGTAAAGTAGCCAGATTTGGTGCTCTTCGGGCGAACAGTAATTACGTCGCCAGCCTTGACGCGAATCGACGGAATATCGACGCGGCGGCCATTGAGTTCGAAATGTCCGTGGCTAACCAGCTGGCGCGCCTGGCGGCGGCTGGTTGCGAAGCCGGCACGGTAGACGACGTTGTCGAGACGCAACTCTAGGAAGCGCAGCAAATTTTCGCCGCTTAGGCCCGGTTTGCGAGTCGCTTCGTTCATCAGCTTAGCAAATTGCTTTTCCAGCAGGCCGTACATACGGCGAACTTTCTGTTTTTCGCGCAGCTGCTGAGAGTACATACTCTGCTTGCCCTGGCGGCCATGAGCGTGTTCGCCCGGGATGCCGCTTTTGCGCGCGAGGATTTTGTGCGCTTTAGGATGCAGCGCAACTCCTTCGCGGCGGCTCTGTTTGACGATTGGGCTAGTGTCTCGTGCCATTACGCTCTCCTTGCCTTTCGCGGACGAACACCGCCGTGCGGTACGCCCGTTACGTCCTTAATACTGTTAATTGAAATGTCAAAGCTGCTCATGGCGCGGATTGCCGCGTCGCGGCCTAGGCCGACACCTTTGACAAAGACGTCAACGGTGCGCAAACCATAGGTTGATTTAGCAGCTTCGGCGGCCTTTTCAGCAGCAATTTGCGCTGCATAGGCGGTGCCTTTTTTGCTGCCGCGGAAACCGCAAGCGCCAGCACTGGCGGCGGTTAATGCGTTGCCCTTGCTGTCGGCAAAGGTGATAATCGTGTTATTAAATGTCGCTTGGACATGCAGCTGACCGGTCGGGACTGATCGGCGCTGCTTCTTTTTTGATTTAGCTTCTGCCATTATTTAAAGTCCTTCCTTATCAAGTCTTGCTTGCTGCTTTTGGCTGCGTGCCGCCGACGGCGATTGCTTTGCCTTTGCGGGTTCGCGCATTGGTGCGAGTCCGCTGGCCGCGTGTCGGCAAACCGTTTTTGTGCCTTAGGCCGCGGTAAGAACCGATGTCCTTTAAGCGTTTGATATTGTTGGTCACCAGGCGCTGCAGATCGCCTTCGGTGACATAATCCTTGTCGATAATGTCGCGAAGCTTCTGCTCTTCAGCCTCGGTGAGATCTTTCACCCGAGTGGTCGGCTTGATTTTAGCCGCCGCAAGGATGTCTCGAGAGTACTTCGGCCCAATACCATAGATATAGGTAAGGGCGATTTGTACCTGCTTGTCACTTGGGATGACTACCCCAGCAATTCGAGCCATGCTTAACCCTGCCTTTGCTTGTGCTTAGGGTTTTTCTTGTTGATAACGTAGATACGGCCTTTGCGGCGAACAAACTGATCACCCGGACCCATCTTCTTGACACTCGGTTTAACTTTCATGAGCGTACAACTTTCTACAGGAAAAACCTGTTTTTAATGAGAGATGCTTGATATCAGGAGCAACTCTGCGTTATTAATCGCGTGCGCGGAAGACGATTCTGCCCTTCGTGAGATCGTAAGGGCTCAACTCGACTTCTACGTTATCGCCTGGGACCAAGCGGATGTAGTGCTTACGCATCTTGCCGCTGATGTAAGCGATAATTGTTAGGCTATTCTCCAGTTCGACAACAAATTGAGTATTAGGCAGTGCTTCCACTACCTTGCCGCGCAGTTTGATGACTTCCTTTTGACTCGCCATAGATATACAGCTAACCATTATAGCGGATTTTACATCATTTGTAAATGCATTTTGGCGATTTTGTAAACTATAATTAGGAGGTGTTGGCCCAGTCCCGACCGGGATATAGTTCAACCGATCGGGACCGGGGCTTTAAAATCCTCTCTATTTTCAGGAAAGAGAGGATTATACGGATATATTATGATGCAGGTGTCTTCAAAATGCAAATTGCAGATTATGCTGCTCGGCGCAGGCGCAGGAGTTTGCGCCGATTTTTCTTTGTTTGGCCGTCGTCGAGGTCGTCAATACTGAAGTCGTCGTAGGTCACCATCAGAGCGCGCGAATTGATTTGCCGCAGCGTCTCGAGGCCGACAGTCACTACAATCAGTAGTCCGGTACCGCCAATCGACAAGTTCGAAACGTTAAGTCCGAGCTGCGCAAAGATATAGTCAATGGCGAACGGCATGATAGCAATAATACCAAGAGCGATTGAGCCAAACAAAATCAAGCGGTTAACGGTGCGCGTTAAATACTCTTCGGTTTGAGCGCCTGGCCGAATGCCGGCGATGAAGCCGCCTTGCTTTTGCAGATTTTCGGAAATTTCGTTAGCGTTAAAGACGATACCTGTGTAGAAATAAGTGAAGGCGATAACCAGCACAAAGTACAAAATTGGATAAATCGCTACCGTCCAGTCGCCGTTACTGAAGCTGGCCGCCGTTGGCGTTTGGAACCACTTGATTAGGTTGTTGGCGATAGTGTGGTTGGCGCCAGGCATAGCGCGCATAACTTGGCCGACAAATGCTGGCAGGCTGAGGAAAGCTACCGCGAAAATCACTGGAATAACACCAGCGGCGATCAACTTGATCGGCAAAATGCTTTTGACGCCGCCATAGCTAGTGTTGCCAGCGACGCGCTTAGCGTAATTGATGGTAATGACTCGCTGCGCTTCGTTGATCTTGACCAAGAAGTATAACAATACCAAGCCGACCGTACCGAGAATTAGCAGTAGCCAGAACGTTGTTGGATCGACTGGTACATCAAACCAGCCAAAGATGCTAAGTTTGCCCTTGGTGGTGCTTAATAGCGAGTTAATTAGCGTACCAAAAGTGTTCGGTAGCTGGCTAACAATACCAGCGAAGATGATAAGCGAAATGCCATTGCCGATTCCTTGTTCTGTGATCAGCTCGCCGATCCACATCAGCAAGATTGAGCCGGCAGTCATAGCGGTTACCGAAATTGCCCACTGCCAAATCGAGGTGCCAGTGGTGCCGGTTGACGAATTCGCCAGGACGGATTGCTGTAGGATGTAAACAAAAGCGATAGATTGAACGATAGCTAGCGGCACGGTAACGACGCGTGTCCACTGGTTGATCTTGCGGCGGCCTGATTCGCCGTCATTGTGCAGCTCTTCTAGCTTCGGGATTGCTTTGGTGAGTAGCTGCGTGATGATACTGGCAGTGATAAATGGACTCATGCCGACCAGAACAATACTGATCTGGCTGAGCGCGCCGCCGCTCATTAGGTTAAGAAATCCGCCAAAGTCGCTGCTGCCAATAACGCTTTGGATGACGGTGCGCAGCTCGGTTGGATTAGCCAGTGGCACCGGTACGTGCGCCATGAAGCGAAACGCTACAATTAGCCCGAAGACGATTAGCAAGCGCTTTTGCATATCTTTATTTTTCAGTGAGCGGAAAATTATTCTCCAATTCATTATCTAGCCCCTCTAGCTACTAACAATTCATTAACTTATCACAGTATACAGTATTGAGCTAATAATAGCAAAACGCCCTCCAGAGAGAGCGTTTCTTTGTGAGATTACTAGCTGCCATTAACTATTCTTGTTCGGCAGACTGAGTAGCTTTGTCGTCTGCTTCGGCTTGCTTGGTGGATTTTGGCCATGGTGTAGCGGTTTTCTCGAACTTGCCGCCTGATTTTTCTAGCATAGCGACCACGCTTTGCGATGCGCCCTGCGTTTGCAGAGTAATCTTAGCGGTCAAGTCGCCGCGGGCAATCACCTTGACGTTGTGAAACGGCGTAGTTATTAGGCCGGCTTCGTATAGCGTAAAGTTGTCGACGTTGCCTTTCAAATCATTCAAGCGGTCGCTATACACCACCTGAGCTGGTATGCGCAAGCTTTTGAAGCCTCGCGCCTTTGGAATAGCGGTAACAATGCCGTTCTGGCCGCCCTGGAATGTGCTGCGAAGCTTTTTGCCAGTGCGAGCATTTTGACCTTTGGTACCGCGGCCAGCGGTTTTGCCGCCGCCAGCAGCGATACCGCGACCAACACGCTTGCGGTCTTTATTCGCCGAAACTTGGAGCTGATTGTACTTCATATTAATTCTCCTCCTTGGCGGCTACCTTTGCTTTTTCGGCTTTTTTCTCAGCGCCAACCCACTTTTCGCGCGGAACTAAGCCAGCCAGCGCTTCGACAGTTGCGTAAGCAATATTGACTTTGTTGGTGCTGCCTAAACTCTTGGAGAGCAGGTTGCGGATGCCAGTCACGCCTATAACTGCGCGCACCACGCCGCCAGCAATAATACCGGTACCTGGCGCTGCTGGCTTGATGAGCACGCGAGCGCCGCTAAGCTTGACCTCCATATCGTGCGGAATGGTTTCGTTGACTACCGGGATAGTAACCAGGTGTTTCTTGGCGATGGCTGTAGCTTTGGCGATGGCTGCCTGGACATCGGCGCCTTTAGCTACGCCGACACCGACCTTGTTCTTGCGATTACCGACGACGACTAGCGCTTTGAAACGGAAGCGGCGGCCGCCCTTGACGACACGCGCCACGCGGTCGATATTGATTACTACTTCTTCGAATTCTTTAGGCGCGTCATCGCGCTGGTTGCGCCGGTCATCGCGGCGACCGCCTCGACCTTGACGGCGGCTGCGCGGGGTGCGTTTGTCGTCTCGGGGCGTGGTTTGTTCTTTGGCTTCGGCCATTTTAGAACTCCAATCCTTCCTTGCGAGCTGCGTCGGCCAGAGCTTTCAGGCGGCCGGCATACTGGCGGCCGTTGCGGTCGAATACAACTGCGTTAATCTTTGCTTTCTTGGCTTTTTTGGCGATTTCAGTACCGATTAAGGCGCACTTTTCGGTCATCGTTCCCTTAGCTTTGCTGCCGACAGTGGTGGCCGCTGCTAGGGTGTTACCAGCAGTATCGTCGATCAGCTGAGCGCTAACGTGCATGTTACTGATAACGACGCTGAGGCGCGGGCGCTCTGGCGTACCGTTAACTTTGGCGCGAACGCGGTTCTTGCGCAAGTTGCGGTTCAATAGCTTGTGCGAAAGTGAATTAGACATTATTTCTTACCTGCCTTTCCTGCTTTACGCAAAATTTGTTCATCGACGTAAGCGATACCCTTGCCCTTGTATGGCTCCGGCTTCTTGAGCGCGCGTATTTCGGCGGCTGCTTGGCCGACTTTTTGCTTGTCTATACCAGAGACGACGATGATCATCTTCTCGTTGCTCACATTGACGCCTTCGGGCGCTTTGTACTTGACCTCATGGCTGAAACCTAAGCTCATCGTCAGCTCGTTGTTGCTTGACGACACGCGAAAGCCGACGCCTTTAACCTCGAGACGCTTCTCGTAGCCCTTGGTAACGCCGATTACCATGTTGTTGATCAGCGCGCGCATCAGACCGTGCTGGGCGCGAGCAGTTTTGGACTCATCCTTCGGATGAACCGTGACTTGTCCGTCTTCGACTTTCACCTCAACTGCTGGCGTGATGAATTGTGTCAATTCACCTTTCGGGCCCTTTACGACCACATCACCAGAGTCAACCGTGATTGTCACACCGGCCGGAATAACCACCGGCAGTTTTCCGATTCGACTCAGACTCATTACTCACCTTTCGTGTGATTTGATATTAACCTTGGTATTTTAGCATAGATTAGGGGTGAAATGCAAGGTCTTTGATCGTTCTGCTTAGTTACCGTACGGAATGAGCAGAACAATCGCCAAAATGCCGAGAGCAATATATGTTGCTAGCGCAGCTTTGGTCAAATACGGCTCTTTCATATCGTAGATTTTACTCACTTCGTAATAATCCCATAGCCGCCAACCAGAGATCATTAAAAGAATACCAGCGAAGATACTTAAATAGCCGCTGACATCGATATGCCAAAGAAAGTTTGATGCATCAACTAGGGCAATGAGTGTAGCCGTCCCCATTGTCGACCAAAAGCGTATCTGGGGTTCTCGTCCGACAGCAATAAAGCAGGCAGCGGCGACCATGATTAACTCAACGAGAGGATTTTGCATAAATAGCACCTGAATATAATAACTGGGAACTCCCTGCCTGGGGTCAGCACTGCCGATAAGCCAGCCTATTCCGTATAACAGTGGTACCATAACGACAATAGATAACAATAAGGGCAAAAAATCAACGGTGAAGGCATCTTTAACAGTTATTTCTGCTTGGTTTGACGTCTTTGTCATATGGAGGAAGCTACGCATATGATTACAGTATAGCAAAATATAACTCTTAAATATCGTAAACGTCTATCTCGATCGCCTTAAGTATCTGCCCGATTAGCGTATTGTCTGCCATCTTTAGCTACCCTTTACCACCAATAACACAGCCGCCGAGAATTGAATTCAACGTAATTAGCTGAAGTCAATAAGTTTCGATGGATATTTAAGCGTGATGATGAGCCGGGACTGACAATTACTATTGATGAGATTAGCGATGCAGGTATTTTCATAGAAACGGAAATCATTAGTGGAGATAAAGAGTCTGCCTTGCGGCGAATTGAGGATATTGAAGCGCGGATAGGAGTTCAGGAGTTTGAATTCATTACTGGGCCGTATCGTGATATTTGTATGGATGCGCGGTCTACAGAGAATAATTTACTATAGTGGATGTGTAAATTGAGAGGGTTGGCGGCTAGCTTGGTATATCTTTGAAAGGTTGTCAACCAGCGTAGAATCCAACTTTTCTTGTTTGATCTCATGAATATCGAAATAGTTAAAATTTGAAACTTCATCTGTTTTACGAGGTGCCGTTAATAGAGTAACTTTGTAAGCAATAATCAGAACAGGGTCGTCGAACTTTGTATTCCAAGTTGGAATAATCAAGGGATTTTCTGCAGCGACTTCGATATCTGTTCCTAATTCTTCCAGGAACTCTCGTTTCAACGCTTCCGTAACATTCTCACCATGTTCCAGACCGCCGCCAGGAAGATCCCATGAGTCACTCCTCTCTTGAACAAACAGTAGTTTGCCTGAAGAATCACGTACCAATCCCTTGACTACTACCCGATATGCTGATTTTATATTCTTCAATCTTTCAGTCATTTTGTGATAAAATTTTATCATAAAAATAAGGTAATAGTATGACTAAGATTGTCGCAAAAGTGCTGGTACGGAGTTCTGAAGGGTTATGTTTGGTACTACATAGGGGTAATACGCATCCGCGGTTCCCTGGGCATATTGATTTTCCTGGCGGAGAGGTTGAGCCAAAAGAAACGCCAGAGGCAGCAGTAATGCGCGAAATACAGGAAGAAACGGGACTACTCGTTGATCCAAAAAAATTGAAAAAGCTATTTACTAAACAATACCAGCAAACAACACATGTATTATTTGAAGCAAAGCTCACCGAACCGGACGCGAAAGTCGCTTTAAGCTGGGAACATAAAGACTACCGCTGGATAACGCCAGAGGAGTTGAAGCGCTTGCCTAAATTCCCAGGCGCCGACCCGTATTATACAGACGTAGTAGATTATATACCTAACTGATAAGTCCTTTCTCCTTGAGTGCAGCGTCAATTTTGGTTCGGTTGAAGCCGCGAATGATTACGCCATCGATGTCAGTGACAGGTATGCTGCTAGATTTGTCGCCGACTTTAGCGAGGAGTTCGTCCATTGCACCTTCATCTTCGTCAATGTCGCGAACGGTGTACTTGACGCCTAATTTGTCTAAGTATTCTTTTTCGGTTTTACAGTACGCGCACCACGTGGCGCTATATACAATTACTTGATTATTTTGGTCGTCTTGATGACTTGCCTGATCGGCCATAATTATCCCCCTTCATTAATTACAATCATTATATACACAACATCTAGCGTA
>ERZ772964.575-NODE-575-length-15611-cov-26.2575_pt1 | contig 15611 bp, 11 predicted proteins | sample MGYA00580675_ERZ772964 | MGnify/ENA primary metagenome ERZ772964 (study PRJEB29015, sample SAMEA2737941) | human oral metagenome | biome: human oral; feature: human-associated habitat; material: dental | place: China | collected 2139 ... | reverse complement strand
GGCCGCCCGGCGACGGATCGAGATCGGCGTACTGCCCCATCCACGCCGTCATGCCTTCGTTGGTGGTGAGGTACTCGAACACCGCCTGCGGGGGTGCCTCGATCTCAATGGAGTCCCGGAACTCAGCCATGCCGCTTCTCCTCTCGCTGCTCGACGGCGGACTTGAGGGCCGCCAGCCTTCCGGGCCAGAAGTCGTCGAGGTAGGAGCGCACCGCCGCCAGTCCATCCGTGTTAAGTGCGTACAGGCGGCGCGTGTGATCGGCGCTGACGGTTGCCAGGCCTGCCTTCTGAAGGGTCCGAAGGTGGTGCGAAGCGGTTTGCTGTGACAGCCCAACCGCCTGCGCGACGACGCCGACAGGCTGCGGACCTGAGCGGATCACCCTCAGGATCGCCCGACGGTTCCTGTCGGCCAGGGCTCGTAACGCCACATCGACATCAATGGCCTCCGCTGCTCCCACGCGCTCCTCCTCAGGTTGATGACTTCACCTTAACACAAATAACCACATGTACTCATGGTTGTTTGTAGATAGTGATGTCATCTCCTTCGGGGCGGTGAACCGCATTGTGACTGATCCTCTCGACCGAGTGGGAACGAGGCCTGTCCCGAGCCGGATCTGCTCGGGCCTGCCGGTGCCGTCAGTCGGTCAGCCGCTAGCCCACCAGGTCGGCCACGATCTGCAGGAGGTCCTGCAGGTGTCGGTTGGACAGGAACTCCCGGCGCACGGACTCGTGCGCGGCCAGCCCCATCTCCTGGGCCCGCTCGGGGAAGAGCAGTAGGTCACGCACGGCCTCGGCCCAGGCGACGCCGTCGGTCGGGTCAACCAGGACGCCGTCGACGCCGTCGTCGATCTGGTCACGGATGCCTCCGACCGCGGAGGCCACCACCGGGGCCTTCTTCCACATCGCCTCAGCCACCGTCAGACCGAAGGCCTCGATGAGGGAGCGCTGGGTGACCACCGAACTGACCCGCTGGACGGCGTTGACAACAGTGGCGTTGACCTCCCGGTCCTCCATGCTCACCGCGGCCACGTGGATCCGTGAGGCGACCGATTCGGGCAGCACTGAGCAGCGCTCCACGATCTGGGTCAGGGTCGCCTGCGACTCGGACCCGTCCGGGGTCGGGCCGACCAGCAGCAGGTGGGCGTCCTCGGGCAGCAGGGCGATGTTGTCGGCGAAGGCCTCCACCAGCTCCAGGCCGCCCTTGAGGCGGTCCCAGCGGTTGACCTGGGTAATGACCCGGGCGCCCAGCGGCACCGGTCCGCCGGCCAGGACCGGGTCGTCGGTCAGGCCGCGGAAGGCGTCGGCGCGCCCGTCGTGACGTAGGAAGGGCACGGCCTCGAAGGGCGGTTCACCGGCGAAGATGCCGGACAGTCGCGCCACCGACCAGGCCTCGTCCAGATCCAGGACCCGGTTCTTGGGGGAGTCGGCGTCGATGGAGGGGGCCAGGACCGCGCAGCGCTCGGCCTCGATGTAGGGCGGGCGGTACTCGGGGCGGGAGACGATGACGAGGTCCACGTCCTCCAGGTAGCGGTCCAGGAAGGCCCAGGCGTAGTCGGCGGCCTCTCCCGCCCCCTCAGCCCCGGCGTGGCAGCGCCAGATCACGGTGGCTCCCGCGGCCTTGAGGGCCTTGGCCAGGCCTGCTGTGGGCGGGTCGTGGAGGATGACGACGTCGTCGGGGCGGACCTCGTCGACGATGTTCTCCGCGTTGGAGGACAGGACGTGCTCGTAGATGTCGCGCTGCTTGTCCCCGAGTTTGCCGCCATCGCCGCGGTCGCCATGAATGCCGGCGTGCAGGCGGCTGGCGATCTGGGTGAACTCCTCGGGGGCGTCCAGGCTCAGCCAGCGCACGTCGAGGCCGGCGCCCAGGGCGTAGCCCACAAGGGGGGCCACCGTCTCCGCCGGCCCTGAACCGGCGGCGGCCGACGGCGTCACCGTCCACACGGTGCGTCCCTCCAGGAGGGCCTCGGCGCCGGCCAGACTCGTGTGCAGCCGTCTGACGGCCACCTCGTCCAGGTGGCTCTCCAGGTGCGACAGGGGCAGTGGGGCGACGTCGATGTCTCTCATGCCATGATCTTCCCCCGAAATCGTGTGAGTCGCAGCACTTTGAGAGTGGGCGTGGCGCCTCGTTTCCATTTCTCAATGTTTTCGGCCGAGTTCCGCGGCGCTCAGACCGGGCGCGGACAGCGGCGGGCCAAGGCGAGTGGTGAGATGAGGCACCGTGGGGGCGCGGGTAGGCTTGGCCCGGCCGCACTCCCTCTTCGACCAGGAGCACCCATGGCGCCCGAGTCCGCGATCCCAGCTCACCACCCCGACACCGTTGCCGATGCCGCCGCGACTCCCGAGCGGGAGATGCCTTGGAAGGAGCTGGGGCTCAAGGCTGACGAGTACGAGTCCATCCGCGAGCTGCTGGGCCGGCGCCCCACGAACGCCGAGCTGGCCATGTACTCGGTCATGTGGTCCGAGCACTGCTCCTACAAGTCCTCCAAGATCCACCTGCGCCAGTTCGGTGCCAAGACGACCCCCGAGATGCGTGAGCACCTGCTGGTCGGCATGGGCCAGAACGCCGGCGTCGTCGACATCGGGGGCGGCTGGGCCGTGACCTTCAAGGTCGAGTCCCACAACCACCCCAGCTACGTCGAGCCCTACCAGGGGGCCGCCACCGGCGTGGGCGGGATCGTGCGCGACATCATCTCCATGGGGGCGCGGCCCGTGGCCGTCATGGACCAGCTGCGCTTCGGCGCCGTCGACCACCCCGACACCGCGCGCGTCGTCCACGGCGTGGTCGCCGGTGTGGGTACCTACGGCAACTCCCTGGGTCTGCCCAATATCGGCGGAGAGACCGAGTTCGACTCCTCCTACCAGGAGAACCCGCTGGTCAATGCCCTGTGCGTGGGCGTGCTGCGCCATGAGGACATCCACCTGGCCAACGCCACCGGCGCCGGCAACAAGGTGGTGCTCTTCGGGGCGCGCACCGGCGGCGACGGCATCGGCGGGGCCTCCATCCTGGCGTCGGAGTCCTTCGAGGACGGCATGCCCGCCAAGCGCCCCAGCGTCCAGGTGGGCGACCCCTTCATGGAGAAGGTCCTCATCGAGTGCTGCCTCGACCTGTTCGGTGCCGGGCTCGTGCTCGGCATCCAGGACCTGGGCGCCGCCGGCATCTCCTGCGCCACCTCCGAGCTGGCCTCCAACGGCGACGGCGGCATGCACGTCGACCTGGAGAAGGTGCTCCTGCGCGACCCCACCCTGACCGCCGGCGAGATCCTCATGAGCGAGTCCCAGGAGCGCATGATGGCCGTCGTCGCCCCCGACAGGCTCGACGACTTCATGGCCGTGATCGACAAGTGGGACGTCGAGGCCGCCGTCATCGGGGAGGTCAACGGCTCGGGAAGGCTGACCATCGACCACTTCGGGGAGCGGATCGTCGACGTCGACCCGCGCACCGTGGCCCATGAGGGGCCCACCTACGAGCGCCCCTACGCCCGCCCCGCCTGGCAGGACGAGCTCAACGCGGACACCGCCGAGCGCCTGGCCCGCCCCGAAAGCGCCGATGTGCTCGCCGAGCAGGTGCGCGCCGTCGTGACCAGCCCCAACCAGGCCTCCACCGCCTGGGTCACCGACCAGTACGACCGGTTCGTGCGCGGCGACACCGCCCTGTGCCAGCCAGACGACGCCGGCGTCATCCGTGTCGACGAGGCCACCGGTCGCGGCGTGGCCATCTCCACCGACGCCAACGGCCGCTTCACCAAACTCGACCCCGCCGCCGGCGCCGCCCAGGCCCTGGCCGAGTCCTACCGCAACGTGTGCACCGTGGGCGCCCGGCCCCTGGCCGTCACCGACTGCCTCAACTTCGGCTCGCCGGAGGATCCCGACGCCATGTGGCAGCTCGTCGAGGCCATTACCGGCCTGGCCGATGCCTGCGCCGTCATGGGCGTGCCGGTCACTGGCGGCAACGTCTCCCTCTACAACTCCCACGGCAAGGTCAAGGGGCAGATCGACTCCTCGATCAACCCCACGCCTGTCGTCGGCGTCCTGGGTGTCATGGACGACGTGCGCCGGGCCAACCCCTCGGGCTGGCACGAGGAGGGCCTGGCCATCATGGCCCTGGGGACCACCGCCGACGAGCTCGACGGCTCGGCCTGGTCCCGTGTGGTCCACGACCACCTCGGTGGGCTGCCCCCACGCGTCGACCTCGAGGCGGAGATGGCGCTCGGGCGGGTCCTGCTGGCCCTGAGCGACGCGGAGGGACCCGGCGGTGAGTCACTGGTGCGCGCCGCCCATGACTGCTCCGCCGGCGGCCTCATCCAGACCCTCGTGGACTCCTGCCTGCGCTGCGGCGTCGGAGCCAGCGTGGACCTGACCGCCATCCAGGAGGAGGGCGTGGACGACTTCACCGCCCTGTTCTCCGAGTCCGGGGCCCGCGCGATCGTCGCCGTGCGTGAGGAGCTCGTGCCCGCCGTGACTGCGGCCGCCGAGGCCGAGGACGTCGCCGTAGCGCGCCTGGGGACAACTGGCGGCGACCTGCTCGTCGTGGCCGGCAGTGACCTGCTCGCCGACGGCGGTGCCGGTCGGCCCCTCGTCCTGGACCTGGCCGAGCTCGGGGCCGACGTCGAGGGCGTCCTGCCGGCCCTGTTCTGAGCTCCCCTCCACTTCGCACCGAGCTGGGTATTCTTTGCCGAGCCCGACAGAAATGCCGTAGGGCTCAACGAAGAATACCCGGCTCGCCGTCCGGGGGTTTGGAAAGAGGCAGCCGGGTCTTACGCGTCCAGATGCGCACCGCTAGCCTGGGTGCATGATCGGTCATGCCTCTGTGAGTGTCAGTGATCCGGCGGCCTCCAAGGCCTTCTATGAGGCGGCGCTCGCGGCGGGAGGAACCGACAACGGCGCGCCCGGGGAGCGTCCGCACTACCACCCCGGCTACTACGGGGCCTTCGTGCTCGACCCTGATGGCAACAACCTCGAGGCCGTCTTCCACGGCGCCGGCGACTGAGCGCCGCCCGCGCGCCTCAACTCCGCCGTTGCCGGAGGCCTTCTACGCGTACGGGGACAGGAATCCTGCACCCGCTCGCGTGGGATGTCCCCGCGCAGTGTCAGCTGCGAGAAGGGGGAAGGATGCGGAGCGGTAGGGCACGCGCTTCAGTTCTTGCCGGTGATCAGCGCGGACGCGGTGCGCGGGACGCCGATGAGCACCAGGTAGAGAATGCCGGCGAGGGCGGCGGTCAGGATGTTCTTGAGCCAACGGCGTCCGAGGGGCTCGCCGGCGGGGGCGAGCTCGCGGATCATGGGGCGGGAGGTCGTGATCGCAGTCATGACTCCAGCCTGCGTGATCATGCCCGAAGGCACATCAGGCCGCCGAATGATTCTCCGCCGATCCATATCCATCCTAAGGAGGGTGGAGCACGGCGCGATTCCATCTCAGGTTGGAGACGGCTGGCGAAGAGAGCCGTGATGGTGCCGCCAATGCCGTCCGACTCCGAGGGGTGGTAGGACCTGGATGACGCGCCTGGACCGCACTACCGTCGAGGTCGACCGAGACTGACCGCCCCTAACCAGCACGGTTCGGGCAGTACCTGCCATCTCGGACGCCATCGGCCAGCTCGACATTAACACCGACTTAGGAGGAGCCTCGATGACCGCTACCATCGACGAGACCGTCTTCAATGCCGAGAACATCTTCGGCAAGGGGGAGGCAAACACGGCCTTCGCCCAGTACTTTACGGGTGAGAGCTTCCTTAGAGCCCTCGTTACCGATCCCGAGTGCGCGGTGAGCGTTCACAACGTCACCTTCGAGCCCGGCTGCCGCAACAACTGGCACATCCACCACGCCACCTCCGGTGGCGGGCAGGTCCTCATCTGCACTGCCGGCTCGGGCTGGTATCAGGAGGAGGGTCACGACGCCGTCAGCCTCGAGCCAGGTAACGTCATCTTCACCCGTGCCGGTATCAAGCACTGGCACGGTGCGAAGGCCGACTCCTGGTTCTCCCACATCGCCCTGGGCGTGCCCGGCGAGAACTCCTCCAACGAGTGGCTCCAGCCCGTCGATGACGCCCACTACGATGCCCTCGGAGACAGCCGCCCCTGAGTGACCGATAATTCTCCGAACGTCTCGGGAAGATATCGAAGCGGTTGGCGAGTCATTCGTTGCCGACCGCGCAACGCTCCTTCCGTACCCGCTCGAACCGAGCGCAGTGGCGCGGAAGGCGCCGCCTCAGCGTGTCGCGCGCCCGGCGTGGCGCCCTCTCAGCCGCGGATTTGCCAGATATCACTCAGGTAACTGCTCGCAATCGGCTCAAGATGCCGCAGATACCTCGCAGAGATCTCTAGACTTCAACCATGACTGTGCCTTCAGAGACCTCGGGGACGATCGACCCTCGCGAGGTGTCACTGTATGCCGGCCACTTCGACGCGTTGTGGGGTGTGGCCTGGAGCCCGGATGGGACGCGGCTCCTGTCCGGATCGCACGACGGCACGGCCCGGGTCTGGGACGCGAACCGCGGCACCGAGCTGTTCGCGCTCGCAGGTCCCAGTCTGTCCATCAGTGCGGTGGCCTGGAGTCCCGACGGCACGCGTCTGCTCACCGCGGCGGAGGACCACAGCGTGCGCATCTGGGACGCGACCACCGGTGCCGACCTGCTGACCCTGGGGGTCGGCGGTTCCGGCGTCGGCGGGGCAGTGGCCTGGAGTCCCGACTCCACCCGCATCCTCACCAGCTTCGACGACGCCTCGGCCCGCATCTGGGACGCCTCCAGCGGCCAGGTGGTGCGCACACTGTCCGGTCATACGGAGCACCTCACCGCGGTGTCGTGGAGCCCGGACGGGACCCGCGTGGCCACCGCCTCCGATGACGGCACCGCCCGGGTCTGGGACGTCACCACCGGCACCGAGCTGCTGCGCGTGGGCCCCATGGCCTTCGTGGGGCGCGGCGCCACAGTGGGCCCCGACGGCAGGCCGACCCACGTCGGCCCGATCGAGCCGATGACCGGACTGTCGTGGAGCCCGGACTCGCGCCGCATCATCACCGCCTTCGACTCGGCCGAGCCCCGGGTCTGGGATGCCGCCACCGGCGAGGAGGTCCTCAGCCTCCACGGCCGCGAGCGCCGCTGGGTGAGCGTGGTCTCCTGGAGCCCCGACGGCAGCCGGATCATCACCGACGACATCTCCGGCACCACCGCCCACATCTGGGACGCCGCCACCGGCGAGGAGCTGCTCAGCCTGCGCGGCCACAGCCAGTGGGCCTGCGCCCTGGCCTGGAGCCCGGACTCGCGCCGCGTGGCCACCGGCTCGCACGACGACACCGTGCGCGTCTGGGACGCCGCCACCGGCCAGACCCTGCTCGTCCTGGGACCCGGCAACTCCGTCGAGACCGTCTCCTGGAGCCCCGACGGCACGAAGTTGACCATCGGCGCCAAGAACGGCGGCAACCGTGTCTGGGACGCCACGACCGGCGAGCCGCGGCTGACGGTGGACAACGGTGTCCGCGAGCTGAGCGAGGTCGTCTGGAGCCCCGACGGGACCCGCCTGGCCACCTCCTCCTACCTCTCACCGCGCGTCCTCATCCTCGATGCCTCCACCGGTGACGTCGTCCAGGCCCTGACCGCCGGCGAGGATGACGTCAATGACATCTCCTGGAGCCCGGACAGCGAGCGCATCCTCACCGGCCTGGGAGACGACCGCGCCGCGATCTGGGACGCCGCCCGCGGCGAGCGCGTCCTCACCCTCGAGGGCCACAGCGACATGATCACCTCGGTGGCCTGGAGCCCCAACGGTCAGCGCGCCCTGACCGGCTCCCAGGACGGGACCGCCCGCATCTGGGACGCGGCCACCGGCGAGGTCATCCACACCTACACCGGCAACTGGGTGCGCGACGTCGTGTGGACCCAGGGCGGCCCCCGCGTCGTCACCGGCAGTGCCGACGGCGCCGCTCACGTCTGGGACGTCATCACCTCCGGCGAGCTCGTGACGCTGCGCGACGAGGGTGCCATGGTCCGCTCTTACGCCTGGAGCCCCGACGGCGCCCGGGTGCTGGCCGGCTTCGACGACGGCGTCGTACGGGTCTGGGACGAGGTCTCCGGCAAGATCGTCCTGTCCTTGGCCGGCCACCGCTTCGGCGTCACCGATGCGCAGTGGAGCCCTGACGGCGCCCAGATCCTCACCGGCTCCGAGGACGGAACGGTGCGCCTGTGGGACGCCACCACCGGTGAGATGACCGGGCTGTTCCTGTGCTTCCTGTCCGACGGCGGGGTGGCCATCCTCGACGCCCCCTCCCTGAGCCTGCGCTCGGGTCCCGGCGAGGTCTGGGACTACCTCGGCCGTCCTGAGATCCTCGCCGGCCAGCTCACTCGTGTGGGTGTCGAGCGGCGTCAGTACATCAACCCCGCCCCGCTGCCCGAGACCGTCGCGGAGCCTTCTCCGGCGGTCTCGGAGGGTGAGGGTCCGGCAGCGGACGGGACTTCCGAGATGTCGCCGGCGCCTGAGGCCGGCGAGGTGGCGGAGGCGGCCGGGGTCAGCGAGTCGACCGAGCCTGCCGACGACTCCGCTGAGCAACCGGCCGAGCAGGACTCCGCCGTTTCAGCTGACTCGATCTCCGAGCCGGCTCTCGCGCAGTCCGATGCTGCCGCTGACCGGCCTGCTTCTCAAACCGCTCCAGCAGGCGAGGACGTGCCGGCTCAGCCGGCTCAGGAGGAGGCCGCCTCGGCTCCGGTGCCCGAGACCGTCGAGGACGCCCCTGCCGAGACGGACGGTGAGCCGGTCCCCGAGGCGATAGCGGAGCCCGCAGCGGAGGAGAGGCAGATCGAGGAGCCCGTCTCCGCCGAGGCCGAGATCGTCACACCTGTCTCCGCCCCTGAGGCGGAGGGCTCTGCCGTCCGTGCCCGGCACGCGGCCGCGCGCACGCCGGCAGACGCCGGCGAGCAACCGGCCGCGCCAGCCGAGACCGAGCCGGTCGCCGCTCCGACGGGTGAGACCCTCCTCGTCCAGCCCTTCCCCGTGGATCAGGGACTCGTGGACGGTGAGGTGACCGCTCCTCCGGCAGTGACGACGCCGTCGATGGTTGAGACGCCGGTGGCTCCCACCACGGCCCCCGTCGAGGAGCAGAGCCCCGTACCGGTCGGCGAGGGTGATCAACCCAATGGGATCGAGGTATCGGCTGCGCAGAGTGCGCAGAGCCCCTCTGCGGCCGGTGCTGAGTCTGACGACGACAGCACCAGCGAGGCCGTCATCGACACGCCCGCAACCTCGGCGCCCCAGACCGGCTCCGCCACCTCGCGCCGGGCCCGGCACGCGGCCGCCACTGTCCAGACCCCGGCTGAGCCGGATGCGAACGTGGTTGTCGAGGGCGCGGTCGAGGCGGCCTCCGACGCTGCCGCACCGACCCAGGTGGTGTCGTCCTCCGGGACGGCCGAGTCGGCCTACGAGCCGGTGGCGATCCCCGCCGTCGAGCACGCCGGCGACGAGCCCGTCGCCGCGCCCACCGGTGAGACCGTCGCCCCCGACCAGTCCGAGCCCGCCCCGATCGACGATGCCGGTGGCGAGAACGAGCAGACCACCCTGGATCTCTCCAGGGAGCTCGGTGAGCCGGTGCAGGCGGAGATGCCCCAGCACGCGGTCCCCGCCGAGGGTGCGGTGCCGCCTGTCATGGAGGCCGAAGGCTCCGAGCCCGTCGCCGCGCCCACCGTCTCAACGCCCGAGGACAATTCTGAGAACTACGCGGCGCATGAGGGGCCCGCCGAGCAGATCGACGTGGCGAACGCGGAGCAGGTGGAGAACGCAGAGAGCTCTCAGACGCCTGAGGTGCCCGTGGAGGCCGCGGAGTCTGAGGAGCCCGGGGAGCCTGCAGAGAGCGCGGAGGCCGCTGAAGCCGCTGAGGAGGAGCCTGCGGAGCCCACCCCCGTCCCCTGGGGGGACGAGGAGCTGCGTCGTCGGATCTACACCGAGGTCCAGGAGTTCGTCGCCGCCATCGCACGCCGCGACGTCAACGAGCTGGCGAGCCGCTACGGCATCTCCGGAACCGACCTGGCCGGCCTTGACGAGCAGCTTGCCGGGCTCTCCATCCCGGCTGCCGACCTGGCCCTCTACCCGGTGGAGCAGGCCGACGACTACGTCGACGGTCACCACCGACTGGGGCTCAGCGAGCTGGAGGGCGGCGGCGTCGTCATCACCAGTGAGCTGTGGGCCCACGAGGCGGCCACCGGCGCACGTCTCAACGCCCACTGGAACCCCATGGGGATCTACCCCTTCGACTTCCGCAATGTGAGCATGTGAGTCATCTCCTGTGAGCGCCTTCGGGCGCGTCGCAGTCCGCGTGTGGCCCCGTACCTCCTGGGTACGGGGCCACACGCGGTTCTCGGACCGGGATGCGCCGGCCGGCGCCGGGGCGTGCCTGAGAAGCGCTTCCTTGCGGATATGTGTCGTGACTGTGAACCGCATAGACTTCCCGCCGTCAGTGTCATCCACCGAGAGGGGACGTTTGTGTCGACGGCGCAGTACCCGGCACGGGCCCGTGTCGCCGCCTGGGCAGTGCACATCTTGACCATGTCGGGACTGGTGTGGGCCAGCCTGGCGATGCTCGCCACCATCAACCCCCGTCGGGAGTTCACCTGGATGTGGGTCTGGTTGCTCGTCGCCCTCGTCGTCGACGGCGTCGATGGCACCCTGGCCCGCCGTGCCAAGGTCTCCGAGATCATCCCCTGGTTCGACGGCGGCATTGTGGACATCGTCGTCGACTACCTCACCTGGACCTTCATCCCGGCGGTCTTCATGTACGTGGCGCTGCCGATGGGGCCCAGGCCGCTGGCGGGCCTGCTCATGGCCCTCATCCTGAGCTCGTCGATGTTCTGCTACGCCAACAAGCAGTGGAAGTCCACCGACTACTACTTCGTGGGCTTCCCGGCGGCCTGGAACATCGTGGCGCTCATGTTCTACGTGCTGCAGACCCCGGCGGTCTTCAACATCATCGTCACCCTCATCTTCGTGGTGCTCACCCTGGTGCCCACGCACTACGCGCACCCGGCCCGCGTCAAGCGCTTCCGTGCCCTCAACATCGGCGCGGTGGCGGTATGGTTCCTGGCCACCTGCTGGCTCGTGGCGATCTACCCCCATCGTCCCCTCAGCCTGGTCGCGGTCATCGTCGTCTCCGGCGGGTGGTTCCTGCTCGCCGGGCTCCTGCGCTCGATCCGTGGTGCTGAGCCAGCGACGGCGGGCGCCGGTACCGACTCCTAGCGGCGCAGCTGCGGGCGCGGCGTCCGGCAGGTGCCCGGTTCGCACAGCGGCCACCCACCATGAAGGCGGGTGGCCGTTTCCTTGCGCGTCGGGGGTCTCTCAGCCGGCCCGGGCGCGCAGACCTCGGGCGACCGCCATATCCCGCAGCCAGCGCCCGCCCTCGAGCAGGACAGTGGCCAGTACCAGGCCGATGACCACCATGATGACCCAGCCGGGGTAGTGGTTGCCGTCGCCGTGGCTGCCCGCGAAGAAGAAGTACACGTAGGGCGCGATGAAGGTGATGAGGGTGACGAGGAAGCCGGCGAAGCGGATGCGGCGGCGCCGGCCCGCGACCATTGCGATGATGCCCCACGTGTAGGGCACGGCGGTGACGATGTCGATGGTCCACAGCACCCAGGGGTTGCCGCGGAAACCGGGGGCGAAGGTTGCCGGCAGTGCCCGCAACGAGGAGTAGATGAACACTGTCGCATAGGCGAGGAAGCGCGGGTTGTGCAGGAGCCGGACGATCTCGGCGCGCGGCACCAGGTCGACCCCGGCCTCGCGCAGGGCGGCCAGGGTGTGGCGCGAGACCCGCAGCGGATCGGTGCCCTCCAGGACGGTGCGCAGGAATCCGATCTGTGCCGGGTTTCCGGTACTCCACTCATCCAGGAGGTGGCGCGGGCTCACGGCGACGACGGTGACCTCGTCCACGAGCGCTTCCACGGCGGACTCGTCGGCGGGATCGTCTCCTCCGGCCTCCTCAGTCCCCGCGGCCTCGTCCAGGGAGGCGATGTGGACCAGGTGCTCGCCCAGGACCATTCGCAGCTGCTCGAGCTGTGCCGGGGTCACCTCACTGAGCCACAGGCGCTGCCCGTGCTCAACGGCCAGGGACAGCGCGTGCCCCAGCGCCCAGCCGCGTTCGTCGGGGGCCAGCAGCTCCTCGGGGCTGGAGACCTGAGCGAGCTCGGGGACCTCTGCGACGTTGAAGCGCGTCAGGTCACCGACACGATCGACGACCGCCACGGTTCGCAGGACCTCTGGGTCCAGGACGTGGCGTTGGGCTATGGGCAGCTCCGTGACGGAGCGCAGGGCCATCAGGTCCATCATGGGGGAGCCGGAGGTGGGAGCGTGTTCGGGCATTGGGATGAGCCTAGAGGAGTGGGTGCCCGTTGTGTGCATCCTGTGAGTCGATACGGCTCACTCCTCACCCAGGAGGAGAGTCCTTCCTCCTGCCTCCGGCGCTGGCGCCAGGGGCGCAGACGAGGCCGGGCGGGCCCAAGGGGTGGCCGAGGGCATAGGGTGGGGTCAATGGGCACTCACGGGATCCCCTCAGCGCCCGGCCGCCGCAGCGGACCGGGGCTGCTCGTCGTGGCCGGCGCGGGCCTCATCGGATCCCGCCTGGCGGATATGGCCCGGGACAGTGGCTGGAGGATCCGGATCCTCCACCGCAGCGGACCGGGCAACGCACCGCGGGAGGGCATCGAGGTTGATGCCTCCGGCAGGGAGCACGCCTGGTGGGCTCCCGCCGAGCGCATCCTGGCGCCCGGCGCCCTGGAAGGGGCCAGAGCCGTGGTGTGCCTGTCGGGCGCCCCGATCGCGCCGCGCCCCTGGACACCGGAGCGCCGTCGCACGCTGGCGGCCTCGCGCCTGTCCACCACCGCCCTCATCGCCCGGGTCGCCGCGGGCCTGCCCCCGGCGGGGCGTCCCGGGGTCCTGCTGAGTGGGTCGGCCACCGGCTTCTACGGGGATCGGGGCGATGAGATCCTCACTGAGGCATGCGGCCCGGGTGAGGGGTTCCTGTCCGAGCTGTGCCTGCGTTGGGAGGCCGCTGCGGGTCCGGCGGCGCGGGCCGGGCTGCGCACGGTCCAGTCCCGCACGGGCCTGGTGGTCAGCTCCTCGGGCGGGCTGGGCAGGCTCCTTGGCGCCGCCTACCGGGTGGGGGCGGGAGCCCGGCTCGGCCGCGGCGACCAGTGGCAGCCGTGGATCGGGCTGGAGGATGCCGCGGCCGGCCTCCTATGGGCCATCGAGCACGACGACATCCGCGGGCCGATCAACTTGACGGCGCCCGAGCCCCTGCGCAATCGTGACCTCCACCGGCTACTGTCCCGCGCCTGCGGCCCGCCCTCGATAGCGGTGGTACCCCAGGCCCTGCTGGATCAGGCGGGGAGGATCGGGGCGACCGGCGGTACCGGAGGCATCGGCAGCATGCTTGCCGAGCTGCTCGGTGCCTCCCAGCGTGCGGTCCCCCAGGCGCTGCTCGCCTCCGGCTTCCGCTTCACTGCGCCGGGCGCGACCTCGATCTGGGGACTCGGCGCCTGATTCCTGCCCCGATGCCGCGGCGACCATGATGCGGATAGCGCGGTGTTGGCTGCCTCGCCTGCCGATGGGGCGTGGGATGGCGGCCTAGCGGCCGTCAGGGCGCGATGGTTCTGGCCCCGACGGGGCCCGATGCTGGAGCCGCCCTCGTCACCGGCCGGCACGAGGACTCACAGTGCCGGTCGATCTCGTGCATCCGCCGTCAGGCACGGGCAATGACCTCGCCGTGCACGACGACGAACCAGGCGTCCTGGTTGCCACCCCACTGCCGCCAGGCATGGGCCATCGTCTCCAGGTCGTCTCTACGTGCCAGCCCCAGCTCGACGGCCTGGGGTCCGAAGGAGGTCAGGCACCGCTGCGCCCAGGTCTCTGACTGCCAGGCGCGGTCAGCCGCAGTGGCGTAGCACCAGGTGGAGGCCGAGGCTGTCACCTCAGCGAACCCCGCCCGGCGGGCCCAGGCGAGCAGTCGGCCCCCGGCGTCGGGCTCGCCGCCGTTGGCTCGGGCCGTGGCCATGTAGACCGAGCGCCACAGCTTCATGCCCTCGGGCTCCGGGTACCAGGCCATGGCGGAGTAGACAGCGTCACGCACCGCCACGATCCCACCGGGGCGGGTGACCCGTCGCATCTCGGCCAGGGCGCCCACCGGGTCGCTGAGGTGCTGGAGGACCTGGTGGGCGTGGGCGACGTCGAAGGTACCGTCGTCGAAGGGCAGAGACATGACGTCCCCGTCGGTGAGCTCCACCCTCGCGGGCAGGTCCCGCTCGGCCAGCGTCGCTCGGGCCGCCTCGAGCGCGCCAGATGCGGCATCCAGGCCGACGACGCGTCCGGGAGCCACCCGGCCGGCCAGGTCCGCAGTGATGGTTGCAGGGCCGCAGCCGACATCGAGCAGGTCCATTCCAGCGTTCAGGTGGGGAAGCAGGTAGGCGGCCGAGTCCTCAGCGCCGCGACGTGAGTGCGCGCTGAGGACCGCCGCCCCGTGGCCATGGGTGTAGCGGGCCGCTCCGGCCGAGCCGCCGGAGGTGTCCGAATACTGTTCACCGTCCATGACAGGATCATCCGAGAACTGTGACCTCGACTGCATCATCGTCCGATATGCGGCCTTTGCGACGGCTATGTTTCCTCCGGATCGCGAGATGTTTCGTCTCAGTGAACGTCTCGGTGGAAGTCTTCTCGCGGTGCCGCGGCGACCAGCCAGGTGCTGAGCTTATTCCGCTAGGCGAAGGAGTCCCTCATGCAGGACGTTGTCGAGAAGGTCTATGAGCAGGTTGTGGCTCGCAACCGTGGAGAGGTCGAGTTCCATCAGGCCGTCCACGAGGTGCTGGAGTCCCTCGATCCCGTCATCGCGAAGCACCCCCACTACGCTGAGGGCGCCCTCCTGGAGCGTATCGTCGAGCCCGAGCGCCAGATCATGTTCCGGGTCCCGTGGGTCGACGACGCCGGCCAGGTCCACGTCAACCGCGGCTTCCGCATCGAGTTCAACTCCGCGCTGGGCCCCTACAAGGGCGGCCTGCGCTTCCACCCCTCGGTCAACGCCGGCATCATCAAGTTCCTCGGCTTCGAGCAGATCTTCAAGAACGCCCTGACCGCCCAGGGCATCGGCGGCGGCAAGGGCGGCTCCGACTTCGACCCCCACGGCCGCTCCGACGCCGAGGTCATGCGCTTCTGCCAGTCCTTCATGACCGAGCTGGCCCGCCACATCGGTCCCTCTACCGACGTGCCCGCCGGTGACATCGGCGTGGGCGGCCGCGAGATCGGCTACATGTTCGGCCAGTACAAGCGCTTGCGTAACTCCTACGACGCCGGGGTCCTCACCGGTAAGGGCCTGGCCTGGGGAGGCTCCCTCGTGCGCACCGAGGCCACCGGCTACGGCGCCGTGCTCTTCGCCCAGTCCATGCTCTCCACCAAGGGCGAGTCCCTCGAGGGCAAGAAGGTCATCGTCTCCGGTGCCGGCAACGTGGCGATCTACGCCATCGAGAAGGCCCAGCAGCTCGGCGCCACCCCTATCACCTTCTCCGACTCCTCCGGCTACGTCGTCGACGAGGCCGGTGTGGACCTCGAGCTGCTCAAGCAGGTCAAGGAGGTCGAGCGCGGCCGCGTGGCCG
>ERZ772964.573-NODE-573-length-15643-cov-16.3707_pt1 | contig 15643 bp, 13 predicted proteins | sample MGYA00580675_ERZ772964 | MGnify/ENA primary metagenome ERZ772964 (study PRJEB29015, sample SAMEA2737941) | human oral metagenome | biome: human oral; feature: human-associated habitat; material: dental | place: China | collected 2139 ... | reverse complement strand
TCCCCAAGAAGCTCATCGTCATGGCCGGGGGGATCCTCACCAACCTGGTCCTGGGAATCCTTCTTCTGGCAATCGCCATCGGCGCGGTCGGCATCCCGGGGCGCACGACCACGCTGTCGAAGGTGGAGCCCTGCGTCTCGTCCAACGTTGATGAGAACGTCCCCTGCCAGGACTCCGATCCGGCCGGCCCCGCCAGCGCCGCCGGTATCAAGGCCGGCGACCGGGTCGTCTCCTGGGGCGGGGTCGAGGTCTCCACCTGGGAGGAGCTCCAGGCCCGGATCGCAGCCGTCGGGACCAACCCCACCCAGGTCGTCATCGAGCGCGACGGTGCCACGCGTACCGTCAGCGTCACAGCGGTCGAGGCCCAGCGGACCGTTCGCGACTCCCAGGGCGCCCCGGTCAAGGACGCCACCGGCGCCGTGCGGACCGAGGCCCGCCCCTACGTGGGGATCGCCCCCTCCCTGGGAACCATTCCGCAGAGCCCGGCCAAGATACCGGGCCTCATCGCACAGGCCGTCGGCGGCACGGTCAAGGCCATCGTCACCCTCCCGGTCGGGCTCTACCACGCCGTCCAGGCCGGACTGGGCATGGAGCAGCGCAGTGCCGACAGCGGCGTCGTCGGCCTGGTGGGCATGGGTCGCATGGCCGGGCAGGCCACCAGTGGCGGTGCGACCGGAGGCGGGCAGGTTCCCCTGTCGATGCGCGTCAGCAGCATGCTCGTGCTGCTGGGCAGCCTCAACCTGGCGCTGTTCGCCTTCAACCTGGTGCCCCTGCTGCCCCTTGACGGCGGGCACGTGGCCGGCGCCTGCTGGGAGGGCATCCGGCGCATGATCGCCAAGGCGCAGGGGAAGCCTGACCCGGGGCCGGTGGACACGGCCAAGATGATCCCGGTGGGGCAGGTCGGCTTCGGCCTGCTCATCGTCATGGCCCTGGTCCTGGTGTGGGTGGATATCGCCGCTCCGCTGTGAGATCCATGATGGCGGGTTGCTCCGGTGCTGGCGGGAGCGATGCCACACGCCTGCGGTACAGGGCCGGGCAGGGTGGGTGACATACTGGTCGGGTGACTGAAGCGATCGCTCTTGGCATCCCCACCATGCGCGCCCAGGCCCCGGTCCTGGCGCCGCGCCGACCAACTCGCAAGATCAAGGTCGGCAGCCTCAACGTCGGCGGAGACGCGCCCATCACAGTGCAGTCCATGACTACTACCAAGACGCACGACATCGGTGCCACGCTCCAGCAGATCGCCGAGCTGACGGCCTCGGGCTGCGACATCGTGCGCGTGGCCTGCCCCACCGACAAGGACGCCGAGGCGCTGCCGATCATCGCCAAGCAGTCGCGCATCCCCGTCATCGCGGACATCCACTTCAACCCCAAGTACGTCTTCGCCGCCATCGAGGCCGGCTGCGGCGCGGTGCGCGTCAACCCCGGCAACATCCGCAAGTTCGACGACCAGGTCGCCGACATCTGCAAAGCCGCCTCCGACGCCGGCGTCTCCCTGCGCATCGGCGTCAACGCCGGTTCCCTGGACAAGCGCCTGCTCAAGAAGTACGGGAAGGCCACCCCCGAGGCGCTCGTGGAGTCGGCCACCTGGGAGGCCGGGCTCTTCGAGGAGAACGACTTCCACGACTTCAAGATCTCCGTCAAGCACCACGACGTCGTCACCATGGTGCAGGCCTACCGGCTCCTGTCCGAGGCCGGCCAGTGGCCCCTCCACCTGGGCGTGACCGAGGCCGGCCCCGCCTTCCAGGGCACGATCAAGTCCTGCGCCGCCTTCGGCACCCTGCTCGCCGAGGGTATCGGCGACACCATCCGCGTCTCCCTGTCGGCGCCTCCGGTTGAGGAGGTCAAGGTGGGCACCAAGCTCTTAGAGTTCATGGGTCTGCGTCAGCGCCAGCTCGAGATCGTCTCCTGTCCCTCCTGCGGTCGGGCTCAGGTGGATGTGTGGACCCTTGCCGAGGAGGTGGAGGCGGGACTCAAGAAGGTCACCGCGCCGTTGCGCGTGGCCGTCATGGGCTGTGTCGTCAACGGCCCCGGCGAGGCCCGTGAGGCAGACCTGGGCTGCGCCTCGGGCAACGGCAAGGGCCAGATCTTCGTGCGTGGCCAGGTGGTTGAGACCGTCCCCGAGGACCAGGTCGTTGAGACCCTCCTCAAGCACGCCGAGGTCATGGCCGCTGAGATGGCCGAGGAGCTCGGTGAGGATGCACTGGCCGGCACCGCTCCCATGGTCTCCGCCGCCGGTTGAGGACCGGTGAGGGCGGGATGCGCAGAGCTCCCGCCCGGGCCTGACGGACATGGGCTTTCTACGGCACCGTGATCACGGACGCGATCAGCGTCGCGCCGATCGCCTGACACCGGTCCCCGCCGACCGGGTCTCGGGTGTCATGTCGCTGTGCGCACTCGATCCGGTCAGCGCCGTGAGCCTGGTCCAGCAGATGCAGCGCTGGTCTCGTTGGGGGCGCGGCGACGTCGTCGCTCTGGGAGGACTGGCCCGTCCTGTCGCTGCGGCCTGGTCGGTGGGTTCTCTCATGCTCTTCGGCCTGGCCGGACGCCCTGAGCACGGTCTGCGAGCCGCGGATGCCGGTGAGATCTGGGCGCTGGCCGAGCACGCCCGCCCTCGCCTCTCCAGGCGCGGCTCCGTGTCGGGACCGGCTCGAGACGTCGCCGCGATCTGGGGCGGGCTCAGCGAGCAGGGAGCGCGTGCTCGCCATGAGCGCTGGAGGCAGCCGGTCCTGACCGCGCCCCGGGTGGGCGGGGGGCTGGGGAGTGCGCACCTGCGTCGTCGTCCGTCCCTGGCCTGGGTGGGGCGGTCTGTCCGTCTTGCCCGTCCTGATGAGGACGGACTGGTGCTGCCCGCCTCGGTGGACATGTTCAGCGGGGAGCTCGGCTACGACCCCACCGTGGACGGTCCTGGTTACGGCCGCCACGTCAGCTGGCTCATCGAGCAGGGACGCAGCTACATCGTGCTCGATGACGGTGCCGGTCACCCGGTTCAACCCGGCTCGCCTCGGGCCGTGGCCTTCAAGGCCGATGTCGGGGCCCTGTGGCGATCCCCGGCCGGTTGCGTCGCCCAGCTGACCGGGGTGTGGACGCGCCCCGACCTGCGTGGGCGAGGAGTCGGGGCGGCGGCTCTGGCCAGCGTCGTAGACGCCGTACGTCGCGATCATGTCGGGGCCGACGGCGTTGTCAGCCTCTACGTCAACGACTACAACGCCCCCGCCCTGGCGCTCTACCGGTCCCTGGGGTTCGTGCAGGTGGGTCTGTTCGCCACCGTGCTCCTGTGAACGTTCCCGGCGGGACCGCAAGGACGATGCTGTTTTGTTACACGGCGCCTGCAAAGTCATGGTGAACAACATATGGAGCGTCTTGGGTGGCTCGCCTACGATCACCAATCGTGCGCAGTACTAATGACGTCGACTCCGAGAACACGGAGCGTCAGAACAATATCGAGGTATGGAATGACCTCGTATCACCCAGAGACTTGATTGTCTGTCTCCTGATATCGGTGATGTGCGTCGTCGCGGCGGTGCTGTTCTCCGTTTATCTCGGAGGCAAGCCGCTGTTCTGGGGGCTGGGGGCCTCCACTATCGGATTTATCGCCTGCTGCTTCCTTGTGACTCCTAAACGTGAGGTCACTATTGTCGATGAGCTGAACGTCGGGGCGAGTGAAGGGGGAGACCGGTGACTGTGAGCCTTCTCCTCATGATGGTGGCCGCCATCCTGGCTGCCGTGGTCCTCTACACCTTCATCGGTTTCATCCCCGGGACCGATGAGACCGGGGTGCTGGCCCCCGTCACTCTGGCGATCATCTTGGCCGGGGCACCGCCGCACGTGGTGCTCGCCTTCTTCATCTCCGCCGTGGTCACGCTGAACCTCATGAACGGGATCCCGACGGCATTGGTGGGCCTGCCCGGCGGAGTCATGTCCGCTCCGCTCATGGATCACGCCATGGTGCTGCGCAACAAGGGCCTGGCCTCAGACACGATCCGGAAGATGGCGGTTGGGTCGGCCATCGGAACCCTTATCTCCATTCCCCTGAGCTTCCTCCTTGCCGGTCTGCTGCTGCCCATGGCCGACTGGATCAAGTCCAACTCCGATATCGTCCTGGCTGCCGGAGCCGTGATTCTAGCCCTGCTCGGAAAGAACCGAATTCTCTCCCTGGTATCGATTCTTCCCATGGCACTTATGTTTCAGGCGCTTCCGGCGCTCTACCGAGGGGCGGGAATTATCCCTGAGAAGGCCAGTGTCAATACCTCCTTCTTCCTCGGGATCACCGTGGGGCCCATGCTCCTGACCCTCCTGGAGCTGCTCAATGCCAAGCGTCGGGAGGCACTGCCGCACGGCAATCGCACCAAGGCCGAGCTGCTGCGATCCGGTTTCGAGCGACAGGCGTTGTGGCCGGGGCGGCTTATCACGAGGTCCGAGGGCTGGTGGAGTGCCGCCATGGCCGCCGTCTCCACCCCGCTGTTCATTCTCAGCCCTGTGGGCCTGACCTTCCTGCTGGGCGAGGCCTCCGTGGCCCGCCAGAAGGAGGACCGGGTGCCTCGCGCGCAGCGTGCAGTGACCGTCATGAGCGCCCTGACCCACTCGACCTACCTGGCCGGCGTCATCATTCCGCTGGTGGCGCTCGGGGTCCCGATCTCCGGTGTGTCCGTCGGCCCCGCCGGTCCGCTGTTCAATGCGGGATCGGTCTACACCAAGCAGCACAACCTGCATCACCTGTTGGACCTGCCCGGATTCATCATCACCGTGACCATCGGGGCTCTTGCCGCGGTTGCGATCACGTACGTCATCGCCGTGCGCTGGTCCTCGCAGATCACCTACTTCGTCATGCGTCGCATTCCCCACGAGGCGGTGCTGGCGCTGTTCGTCGCCTTCGTCCTCCTGCTGGCCTACATCGACGCCGACCAGAAGGCAGGCCTGGCCAATGTCTTCGGGGTCCTGCTTGTGGGAATTGCGTGCGGGTCGCTCAACCGACTGGGGGTCTCCTACGGCGTCCAGTTCATGTCCCTCTACGCGGCTCCCGGCATCGTCAAGGCCCTGGCCGCTCTGGCCTGATCTCCTTCTCGCGGGATGCGGCGGAGGTTGGGGACCGGCCTCCGCCGCACGTCTGTTGCGATCGGCCACGCGAGACTCCGACGCTGAGTCCTGATACCAGCACTCTATGAGTCAGTCGGAGTTTGGGGCAGAGGGGACGATCCCCCTTGACGGAAGCACCTGGTGACGGTTACGTATCGCTGCGGTGCGCCAGACCGGTCAGATCGACGCCGAGCAGACGGGCCCGCTCAGCGGTGCTCCCGGTGACGAGAACATCGGTGCGACGCAGCTGAGAGACATCGGCCGCTCCCAGCAGGGTCATGAGGATGCGCATGTGCTCGCTCCAGGTGCGCAGCTCTTGGCGCAGGGCTTCGGGGCCCTCCTTGACCAGGATGTGCAGGACGTGCCCGGAGGCGCCGACGGCGCAGGCGCCCAGGGCCAGCGACCGGACGACGTCGAGCGGGTTGCGCACGCCGCCGGAGGCCAGTACCGGCAGGCTGACCGGCTCCGATCCGCTCAGCGACTCCAGTAGGCACAGCGCCGTCGACTGGCCCCAGCCGACCAGGTAGGACAGGTCGCGGTGCGGTCGGCGCTCGTTCTCAATGGCGATGAAGTCCGTGCCGCCGGCCCCAGCCACGTCGACGGCCGCGACGCCGGTGCGCGCCAGGGCCTCGATCGTCCGGCGTGAGAGCCCGAAGCCCACCTCCTTGACCACCACCGGGACAGACACGGCCGCAACGATGCCGGCGATCGCCTCGCTCCAGCCGGTGAAGTCGCGGTCGCCCTCGGGCATGACCAGCTCCTGGGCCGCGTTGAGATGGATCTGCAGGGCGTTGGCCTCCAGCATCTCCACCGCCTGCAGAGCCTCCTGAGGGCTGACGGTCGGTCCGACATTGGCCAGGACGAAGGCGCCCGGGGCCCGGCGTCGGATGACGTGGAAGCCGTCCGCCCGCTCGGGGTCACGCAGGGCCACGTGCTGGGAACCGCAGGCGATCGCGACTCCCGCCTCAGCGGCCGCCTCGGCCAGACCGGCATTGATAGCCGCTGTTGCCTGCGTTCCGCCGGTCATGGCGTTGATGTAGAACGGGACCTCCCAGCGGCAGCCCAGGACGGTGGTGCCGATATCGACCTGCTCGGCGCTGACACCCGGCAGGCTGTGATGGATGAAGGAGACGTCGTCGAAGGCGCCGGCGCGGTCCTGACCGTGCAGACGCAGCGCCAGCTCCAGGTGCTCGTCCTTACGGGAGGCCCGTTGCGAGGTGATGGGCTCGTGGCTCATGGGGTGACCTTAACGGGGGAGGCGGTCGAGGAATCAGCACGTGCCTCAGCGGCGTCGGCTGCGCAGGCAGCGGATGAGTCCTGGCTGTAGACCGACAGGTCCAGAGGGCGTATCCCGGCCGTCTCCCACGCGGCTCTCAGTGCAAACAGGTCCGTGGCCGGTGGGCACAGGGCGATTCCGCAGTCCCCGCCCCCGGCGCCAGAGCTCTTAGCCGTGGCCCCGTGATCGAGCGCGATCTCGACCAGTCTCGCCAGCTCAGTGGTCTCGATGGTCCGGCCGCCGATCCGGCTGAGCCCGGCCAGAAGAGCCCTGTTGCGCGCGATCTGGCGCATGATCCGGGCGGCGTCATCATCCTCGATCGCGGTGATGAGACGAGCCAGGCAGTCCTGGCTGTCGCGCAGGAAGACGGTGTAGTCATCGGCCCCGTGGGATCGGGTCTGGACGTCGGCGACCAGGGCCGGGGTGGAGGCGGGCGCACCGGTCCAGCCCACCTGAAGCCGCAATGAGGGAGACGGCAGGCGGCGGACGCTCAGACCTGGCCAGTCCGCCTCCACGAGATCGCTCATGCCACCGGCCCCGGCTCGCTGCCGGGCCCGGCGCAGCCACGAGCGGTCGGGGGAGGTGTAGGCCACCCACCCGGTCATGGCGCTCGCGGCGATGTCTCCTCCTGAGCCGATCGGCTGGACCGTGTCACTGGCCAGCATCGCCAGCTTGTAGACGGTCAGGTCGTCGGCGGCCACGCCGTAGAACGTCGCGACGGCGCGCACCGTCGCCACCGTCACCGCTGATGATGAGCCCAGTCCCAGCTTGCGCCCGTCGTCCTCCTCCAGCTCGCTGGAGACGCTCAGGTCGAAGGAGTGTGGCCGGTCGCCACCCTGGGTCACCAGCGCCTCAACGACTCGGATCGCCGAGATGATGTAGTCGTCCTCTCCTCCGACTGCCTCGGCCTGGCCGTCCTGCGGTCGGCGGCGCCAGGACCTGGAGCCGTTGGCGTAGAGCCGTGAGCTGATCGTGCCCGCGTACTCGCCGGCGGGGGAGCAGGGCGTGATGCGTACGGTGATGAATCGGTCGACGGCGACCAGGACCGCTCGGTGGCCGGGCTCGACGACGGCGTACTCTCCGGCGATGTAGAGCTTACCCGGCGCCCTGGAGACGACATCGCCGCCGTGAGAGGTCAGGGGCATGGGCCCTCCTCGATACGCACCCCGCCGCCGGGACGCCTCACCGAGACGGTGGTGCCGCTCAGACGGTCCCGCAGCGCGGCGGCGACCTCCTCGGCGCGGGCGCCCTCGGTGAGGACCTTGACGTTGGGGCCGGCATCGATCGTTGCCCAGACGGGCAGCCCCTCCTCGCGCATGGCGCGGATCGCTTGCAGTGCCGCCACGGTCTGCGGCAGCCAGTAGATGATGCCCGGGCGGGCCGCGATCATCGTGGCGTGCATGCCCAGGGCGTTGCCCTCGACGATCTCCCCGAGCCGTGCCAGGTCGCCCGCCCGGACCGCTTCCAGCGCCACCTGAAGGTCCCTCCCGCTGGCCTCGACCCAGGCGGGGAAGAGAGGGGAGGACGACATGGTGGCCCGCATGGCCCGGGTCGAGCTGATGGGCTTGTAACGCTGCGAGAGCACGACGACGACCATTGCCAGGTCCATCTCGCAGGCGACCGGCTCGGCGTAGGAGGAGGCGTCGTCGTGGCCCGCGTTCCACAGGACCAGCCCGCCGAAGACGGAGCGGGTCGCCGAGCCCGAGCCGCGTCGGGCCAGTCTGGAGAGCTCCCGGCCGTCGAGATCCATGCCGGCGGCCCGGGAGGCCGCCGCCGCAAGCGCCGCGAAGCCCGCCGCCGAGCTCGCCAGGCCGGCCGCCAGCGGGACCGAGGCCCGGGAGGTGACGGTTGCCGGGGCGGTGACGCCTGAGCGGGCGCGCACCAGGTCGAGGAACCGGGTCACTCGCCCCAGCTCCACGGCGCTGGGGGAGGCCCCGTTGATCGTCACCGAGTCTGCGGCGCCGTCCCCGCCGTCGAAGGAGACCGTCGTCGTCGTCCGGGTGCCGCCGAGGGTGAGGGACAGGCTCGAGGTGGCGGGGATCGCCTGTGCCTCATCGACCTTGCCCCAGTACTTGATGAGCGCGATGTTGGTGTTCGCGCTGGCCGTCGCGGTCGCGATGGCGGACGGGGAGGAGCCGGCAGCGGCTCCGGGGGGTACGGCGGTCACTCGTCCACCTCGCTGATGCGCATCCGATAGCTCCACGTCTCCGGCGCGCCGGCCTGCTCCAGGGCGGCACGCACCCGGCGCGTGGCGGACTCGCCGGTGACCAGGGCGATGACGCAGCCGCCGAGTCCTCCGCCGGTGAGCTTGGCGCCCAGTGCCCCGGCGCTGCGGGCGGCCTCGGCGAGATCGTCGAGGACCGGCAGGCTCAGGCTGAGCTCGGCCAGGACCGTATGCGCCTCGTCCATGGCGGCTCCGAGGGTGGGGGCGTCGGCCTGGTCCAGGGCCATGATCGCGTTCTGGGTGAGTGCCCCCAGGCGGTTGATGCGCGGACCGATGTTGTCCGGATCGTTCTCGTAGCGCCGGCGCAGCCCGCCGACGGCCTCCCGGGTGGAGCCGTGGACGCCGGAGTCGGCGATGACGAGGGAGGCGTTCTCAATGCGCTGGCTCAGGGGCCGCATCTGCCCTCCCTGGAACCGGATGGGGCATAGGGAGCAGGTGGCGGCGGCGTCGAGCCCCGAGGGCTTGCCGTGAGCGATCTGCTCGGCCATCTGCGTCAGGGCGAACAGCTCGTCCGCGTCGGCCTCGCGCCCGCAGGCGTCCAGAACCGCACGGATGATCGCGCCGGCCGCCGCGGCCGACGAACCGAGCCCGCGCTCATGGGGGAAGTCGCTGACGGTGGTGATCTCAAGGGCCTGGTCCAGGCACCCGGAGAACTCCCGGGCCACCTCGAAGGCTCGCGCCACGCTGGCGAACCGGGGTCCGGCCTGCGTCAGGGGGCCCGAGTAGTCCAGGCTGGTCAGCGTGGAGGGGCCCGAGGTCGGTCTCGCAGTGGCTCGCATCCGCAGGTCCTGCAGCGGTACGGCGACGGCGGGGTGGCCGTAGACCACGGAGTGCTCACCCAGAAGAATGGCCTTCGCCCACGTCTGGCCATGTCCCTCGCGCATGGAGGAGTGCCTGTCCATATGCTTCCTTGCCTGTGGTCCGCGAGCAGGGGGACGTGACGCGGGCCGAATTCAGGGATAAGAGGGTCGACGAACCCTCCGATGGGATGGAGCGTATCGGGCCCTTCTCGAGGGCCGCAAGTCGCCCCTGACCAGCGTCAAGGCCTCCGGTTCGCCTGGTGCGTCGTCGTTGGTCAGCCGGTCCCGAATCGCGTGATCTCGTACGGTCGGGCGGGCTCCGTTGGGGCCGTGGCGTCAGACCCCGTAGGATCACCCCGTGCTGCACAGACTCTCCACCTCCTTCATCCGAACCCTGCGCGAGGATCCGGCCGACGCCGAGGTCGCCAGCCACCGGCTGCTCGTTCGTGCCTGCTACATCCGCCGGGCCGCCCCCGGGGTGTACACCTGGCTGCCGCTGGGCCTGAGGACGCTGCGAAAGATCGAGGACATCGTGCGCCAGGGGATGGACGCCATGGGCGGCCAGGAGGTCCACTTCCCGGCTCTCCTGCCGGCCGAGCCCTACCAGGCCACCGGACGCTGGAACGACTACGGCCCCACCCTGTTCAAGCTCCACGACCGCAAGGACGGGGACTACCTGCTGGCTCCCACCCACGAGGAGATGTTCACCCTCGCGGTCAAGGACCTCTACTCCTCGTACAAGGACCTGCCGGCCATCGTCTACCAGATCCAGACCAAGTACCGCGACGAGGCCCGCCCCCGCGCCGGCATCATCCGCGGCCGCGAGTTCGTCATGAAGGACTCCTACTCCTTCGACATCGACGACGCCGGGCTGGCCGCCGCCTACCAGGCCCACCGTGACGCCTACGAGCGGATCTTCGCCCGCCTGGGTCTGGACTACGTCATCGTCAACGCCATGGCCGGCGCCATGGGCGGCTCGCACTCCGAGGAGTTCCTCTATCCCTGCGAGATCGGCGAGGACACCTTCGTGCGCTCCTCAAACGGCTACGCGGCCAACGCCGAGGCCGTCACCACCGTGGTCCCCGATCCCGTGGACGCCTCCGGGATCGGCCCGGCGCGCGTCGTCGACACCCCCGACACCCCGACCATCGACTCCCTGGTCAACCTGTGCAACGAGGCCTACCCGCGGTCGGACGGGCGGGCCTGGACGGCCGCCGACACGCTCAAGAACGTCGTCGTCACCCTCATCCACCCAGATGGTGAGCGTGAGCTGCTGGTCGTCGGCGTGCCCGGGGACCGCGACGTCGACATGAAGCGCCTGGAGGCCGCCGTCGCCCCCGCCGAGGTCGAGATGGCCGGCGACACCGACTTCGAGACCCACCCCGAGCTCGTGCGCGGCTACATCGGCCCCACCGCCATCGGCCCCAACTCGCCGCTGCGGCGGGTGGAGAGGCTCGACGACGGAACCGAGGTCCTCACCGGCTCCGTGCGCTACCTGGTCGACCCCAGGATCGTGGAGGGAACCAGCTGGGTCACCGGCGCCAACACCGACAAGAAGCACGTCCTCGACCTGGTCATGGGGCGCGACTTCACCGCCGACGGCACCATCGAGGCCGCCGAGGTCCGCGAGGGCGACCCCGCCCCCGACGGCTCCGGCCCCCTCCACCTAGCCCGCGGCATCGAGATCGGGCACATCTTCGAGCTGGGACGCAAGTACTCCCAGGCCCTGGGGCTGACCGTCCTGGATGAGAACGGCAAGGCCCGCGTGGTCACCATGGGCTCCTACGGCATCGGCGTCAGCCGCGTCATGGCAGCGCTGGCCGAGGCCAACCACGACGACAAGGGGCTGTCCTGGCCGGTCCAGATCGCCCCCTACCACGTGCAGGTCCTGGCCACCGGCAAGGACCAGGCGGTCTTCGACGTCGCCGAGCAGATCGCCTCGTCCCTGGACACCGACGGCGTCGAGGTCCTCTACGACGACCGCCGCAAGGTCTCCGCCGGCGTGAAGTTCGCCGACGCCGAGCTCCTCGGCCTGCCCTACACACTGGTCGTCGGCCGGGACCTGGCCAAGGAGGGGACCGTGGAGATTCGCGACCGTCGCACCGGTGAGCGTCGCTCCGTTCCCGCCGACGCCGCTGCGGCCGAGCTCAGCGCCACCGTCCGCGCCGCCCTGGAGGCCGCTGAGAGCCTGTAAGAGGCGGCGCCGATATCGGCGTGGCGTGAGAGTGAACACCTGGACCGGCTGCCCCCTCCGGGCTCCTATGCCGGATCTCGCTGGCACTGCCTCAACGCTGACTTTGGCCCGAGCCCCTTCCTCGGGGCGGCAGTGGGCTGGAGCCAGCGTCGAACCATGACCTCCGGGCCCCTGCGCGAGAGCCGGAAGGGGCCAGGCAGGGGAAGGCGAGGCCGGCCCCGGGGTGAGAGTGCCCGGTCCCGCTGCCTGGGCCCCGTGGAGCCGATCAGGCCCGCCAGGTCTCTTCCTTCGGTCCACTGTCCGCTCCAGGGCAACCAGCCCGCCCCTGCCGGCAGGGCGAGCAACGACTCTCGCGCCCGGGAAACCTGTTCCACCGGTATCTTGAGACGCTATGACGTCCGGAGCTCTCAGAAGCCATGAGACAACACAGCGCGGTTGACTCTCAGGCAGTGGGAGCTGAACCTCGTGGAGTAGCCCCCATTGCCCCGGTTGACCGGCGGACTGCCCGAGTACCTCAAAAGACGGAAGGGTCAGGATGCCACTGGGCCGGAGGCCCCAACGATCCGGTGCTGCAGGTGTGACGCGTTGCCGCCACATGCGAGACGACGAGTCCTACGGGAATCTCCATCGGAGCGGGGCGCGCTGGTGCTGTTGTCCGGGGTCACTCCGCTGTACGGCTGCGCCTCGGGGCCGTGTCTGCCTGGATGTCGGCCAGGCGCTCCTCGGTCTCCTGCTGCTCAACCACGTGCTCGTGGGCCGGGTTGAAGACGTTGTCGATGGGACCCAGGACGGCGCCACGCGGGTCGGGCTTGCGACGCCGCCAGTAGATCCAGCCACGGCGCTCCATCCACAAGAAGAGCTGGTCCACGGACGCCAGGGCGGCCATGAGGACCAGGACCGCTACGAGGAGGCGCACGTCAGGCGGCGTAGCCGGGTAGGGAGGAGAAGTCCGCGCCCCAGGCGGTGGCGCGGCGGGCGGCGTCGACCGCGCCGGTGACGGCCGCCTCGCGTGCCGGCGTGGAGGCCTTGGCGGAGCCGGCCTCCTGCACCTCTGACGACACGACGGCGGACCACACCTGCCGGGCCCAGGACACCTGCACGCTCACACTGGGATCGGAGGACTCGGTCGGGGAGGCGTATGCGGCCAGTCGGGCGTCCTCACTGCCTGCGGCGACAGCGGTGTTGACGACGGCGGTCGCGGCCTTGGCGTCCTCGGTCGCCTGCTTGCGCTGGGGCTCATCACTTCGTGCCGCGATCTCCTCCATGGCGTAGCGGGCGGCGTCATAGGAGGTCAGGAGGCCGGCGCTGATCTTGCTGCCCTGGGCCACGTCCACACGTGGTGTGTCCGCCGAGCCGGCCTGGGCGAAAAGATCGTGTTGAAGGCTCCAGGCCACCGTCAGCGAGGTGAAGAGCCGGGCATCCTGCTCCGAAGCAGCGCCGATCGCCGCCCGGCGGGCCATGGTTGAGCCGTCGGCCAGGGCTGTGGCCAGGTCCTGCGCGGAGGCACCTGCTGAGGCCGATGGCACCGGAGCAACCGTGGGGTAGGAGGACGGCACCTGCGAGGGCCACGGCTGCCACACTCCGCCCAGCGTCTCGAGCTGGGCATCGGCGGTCTGCTTGACGCCCTCGGCCAGGGAGACCGTCGTACCCTCCGTGCCGCCGGTCTGCGCGACCACGCCCGCGGTGGAGGAGATCAGGGCCGCCTGGCGGGCCAGACCGTCACGAGCGGTCTCTGCGGGCGAGGCGGTCGGCAGGGATGCCGGTGAGCCCTTCCCCAGGCGCAGTCCGCATCCCCCCAGTGCGACCACGGCCGATGAGCCCAGGGCGAGTACCGCGGCGCGGCGCGTCATGCGGCGGCCTGCGGCTGCGTCGTCGGAGCCGGAGGGTACCTGGAGGCCGTTCGTCTGGGTGGGGTGGGCGGAGCGAGGAGTCTTCACTCGGGAATCCTCCCACAGACGACGGGTAGCATGATCCCGACCTTGACCAGGCCTCGACCACATCGACCACGTTTCGCTCGAGCCGTCCGCTTGAGCCTGTACGGGAGGAAGAACGACTATGGCAGCCCACGACCCTCGTCAGAGGGCTGACGCTCTGGCCCGCAGCCTCACCGATCTGCTTGCTCCCGTCGTCGCCGACACCGGGCTCCACCTCGAGGGAGTGGAGACCACCCGGGCGGGCAAGTACTCGGTTGTGCGCGTCTTCGTGGACCTGGCCGACGGCCCGGGCGACCTCGACCTGGACGCCCTGGGGCCGGTGACCGCAGCCGTCTCACAGGCCCTCGATGAGGCCGACCCTGTCAAGGGTCAGTACACCCTTGAGGTCTCCACTCCCGGAGCCGAGCGCGAGCTGAGCACCCTGCGTCACTTCAGACGTGCCGTTGGTCATAGTGTCTGCCTGCGTGCCGACGGTGAGGAGCTCACCGGCGTCGTCACGGCGGCCGACGCTGACAGTGACGCCGGTGAGGGTGATGACAACGGCCTGGTCAGCATCGAGGTCGACGGCGTCGAGCGCCGCATCGCTCTGAGGGACATCTCCGAGGCGCAGATGGTGGTGACCGGGCTCTAGATCCGTTGCAACAGGCCGAAGGATTATAAGATGCCTGCTGCGGATAGCGTCCGGGAATAATGTATGACCTGATAACTGATAGGTTGATCGACCGACCCGGAAAGACGTGATGGACCACCCGGCCCGTCACGGGCTAACGTCGTCGGAGAGCCCAGCGCACACCCGCTTAGCGGACCAGAGAGGACCCAAGGACCCATGGACATCAATATGCCGGAGCTGCGAGGTGCTGCCGACGAGCTGGGTATTGACCTGGACAACCTGCTTCCCGCTATCGAGGACGCCATCCTGGGTGCGTACTCCAAGGTCCCCGGAGCCATCCGGGGTGCCCACGTTGAGATCGACCGCCGTTCCGGGCACATGAGCGTCCTGGCTCCGGAGGTCGATGAGGACGATCAGCCCACGGGGGAGTACTTCGACGACACCCCTGACGACTTTGGCCGCATCGCCCAGGCGACCGCCCGCAGCGTCATCGTTCAGCGCATCCAGGACCGCCGTGACTTCGAGGTCCTGGGGGCCTTCAAGGACAAGACCGGTGAGCTGATCTCCGGCACCGTCGAGCAGGGCCGGGACCCGCGCATCGTCTACGTGCGTCTGGACGAGGAGCACGAGGGCATCATGCCTCCCCATGAGCAGGTTCCCGGCGAGCGCTACCGCCATGGTGACCGTGTACGCGCCTACGTCACCGACGTCTCGCGCGGCACCCGCGGGGCTCAGATCATCCTGTCGCGCACTCACCCGGGTCTGGTGCGCAAGCTCTTCGAGCGCGAGGTCCCCGAGATCTCCTCCGGCGACGTCGAGATCGTCTCGGTGGCCCGCGAGGCCGGGCACCGTACGAAGATGGCCGTGCGCTCCAAGATTCGCGGCGTCAACGCCAAGGGTGCCTGCATCGGTCCCATGGGGCAGCGGGTGCGCGCGGTCATGACCGAGCTCGGTGGAGAGAAGATCGACATCGTGGACTACTCGGAGGACCCGGCGCGTTTCATCGCCAACGCTCTGTCGCCTGCCCGTGTGGCGGCCGTGGGCGTCATCGACGCCGAGGAGCGCACCGCCCGCGCCATCGTCCCCGACTTCCAGCTCTCGCTGGCCATCGGCAAGGAGGGGCAGAACGCCCGCCTGGCCGCCCGCCTGACCGGGTGGAAGATCGATATCCACGCCGACGCCGAGTCCGGTGAGATCACCCCCGGCCAGGGCTCCCAGTCCGACGACGTGACAGGTGCCTCAGGGCTGGGCGACTGAACCAGCCTGCCCGGGGATGTAGACTTTCCGGCGGACCTTTGCGGGTCCTACGCCGGGACGTCCCGGTTGTAGTGCCCGCGTCAGCGGTTGCAGAGCAGCGGAAGGACACCGACGGACGGTGGCGACCACCCCTCACGTGCCCGAGCGCACCTGCATCGGCTGTCGGCAAAGGGCCCCGCGGGCGCAGCTGCTGCGTCTCGTGCTGACGCCGAGCGGCGAGCTCGACGTCGATGCCCGGGCCGTCAGACCCGGGCGCGGCGCCTGGATCCACC
>ERZ772964.568-NODE-568-length-15768-cov-101.837_pt1 | contig 15768 bp, 15 predicted proteins | sample MGYA00580675_ERZ772964 | MGnify/ENA primary metagenome ERZ772964 (study PRJEB29015, sample SAMEA2737941) | human oral metagenome | biome: human oral; feature: human-associated habitat; material: dental | place: China | collected 2139 ... | reverse complement strand
TCAGCGCGGTCAGCGCCGTCGGCGCGTCGGGCCTGTCGGACTCCGAGCGGGGGACCCTCATGACGACGCTGCGCATGGAGGTGCTGGAGCGCTCCGCGGATCGAACGGTCGTGCGCATGCCCGTCGACGGCGCCCGCCAGGTCCTCGGGGTCCTGCACGGGGGCGCGAGCGCAGCCCTTGTCGAGACGGCGGCCTCGGTGGCGGCGCACGAGGCCGCCCCGGACGACATGGCGCCGCTGGGCGCCGAGCTCCAGGTCAGCCACCTGCGTCCCGCCCAGCGCGGCTGGGTGACGGCGGTGGCGACACCTGTTCACCGGGGCCGGCGCACCGCGGTCTATGAGGTGAGAGTCAGCGACGAGGACGGCCGCGCGGTCGCCCGGGGCACGCTGCGCAGCCTCTACACCGTCGTTCAGGAGGCCGCCGCCCAGGAGTCCTGAGGCGTGCCAAAGACGCTCAGCCGTTGCTCTTGGCGCTCTTGGCGCCGACCTGCTCGATAACGGCGTCGGCGACCTCGCGCATGGTCAGGCGCCGGTTCATGGAGGTCTTCTGCAGCCAGCGGAAGGCCTCGGGCTCGCTCAGGCCCATCTTCTCCATGAGCAGCCCCTTGGCGCGGTCGACGCGCTTGCGGGTCTCGAAGCGCTCCTGCAGGTCGGAGATCTCGTTCTCCAGGGACCGGATCTCCTCATGGCGCGACAGGGCGATCTCCAGGGCCGGGATCAGGTCGGCGGGGGTGAAGGGCTTGACGACGTAGGCCATGGCGCCGGCCGCAGAGGCGCGGTCGACGAGCTCGGTCTGCGAGAAGGCCGTGAGCATGACCACGGCGCAGCTGTGCTTGTCCAGAATGCGCTCGGCCGCGGTAATACCGTCCAGGACCGGCATCTTGACGTCCATGACGCACAGGTCGGGCTCGTGCTCGTAGGCCAGGCGCACGGCCTCCTCGCCGTCGGCGGCCTCGGCGACGACCTCGTATCCGGCCTCTGTGAGGGTCTCGACGATGTCCAGGCGGATCAGGGTCTCGTCCTCGGCGACGAGAACCCTGCGGGTTCGGGAGGTGCTTGACTCGTTGCTCACGGGTCGATCCTAGTATGGTGGACCTTGATGCCGCGCGAGCAAGGCACGTCCCTGTGAGCGCGAACACGCCTCCATAGCCCAACTGGCAGAGGCATCCGACTCAAAATCGGAGTGTTGTGGGTTCGAGTCCCACTGGAGGTACCGGGACGCGGTGAGGGCCCCGCGCCTTCTGGGGCGTGGGGCCCTCACCGCGTCACTCGGCTGCCGGGCCTCCCGGCCGCCGGGTCAGTCGAACTCGCCAACCGTGTGGACGCGGATCGAGTTCGTGGACCCGGGCGTGCCCGGGGGCATGCCCGCCACGATAATGACGGTGTCGCCGGCCTGCGCGAAGTGCTTGCGCTGGAGGAGGTCATCGACCTGGGCCACCATCTCATCGGTGTGCCTGACCTCGGGCACCTCGTAGCACTGCACGCCCCAGGACACCGCGAGCTGGTTGCGCGTGGAGCGCAGCGGCGTGAAGGCCAGCAGCGGCAGGGGTGAGCGCAGGCGCGACAGGCGCCGGGCCGTGTCGCCGGACTGGGTGAAGGTCACCAGGTGGGTGACGTCGAGCTGCTCGCCCATCTCGGCGGCCGCGCGCGTCAGGGCGCCGGCACGGGTCTGGGGGTAGGAGCCCAGACCGGGGATGCGGTCCCCGCCGTTCTCCTCCACGTTCTCAATAATGTTGGCCATGGTGCGCACGGCCTCGATCGGGTAGGCGCCCACCGAGGTCTCGCCGGAGAGCATGACGGCGTCGGCGCCGTCGAGGATGGCGTTGGCGCAGTCGGAGGCCTCGGCCCGGGTGGGGCGCGGGTTCTGGATCATGGACTCCAGCACCTGGGTGGCGACGATGACCGGCTTGGCCTGGCGGCGAGCCAGCTCAATGGCCCGCTTCTGGACCAGGGGCACGGCCTCCAGCGGCATCTCGACGCCCAGGTCGCCGCGGGCCACCATAATGCCGTCGAAGGCGGAGACGATGTCGAAGAGGTTGTCCACCGCCTGGGGCTTCTCGATCTTGGCGATGACGGGGATCCGCACCCCGGCCTCGTCCATAATGTCGTGGACGTCCTTGATGTCATCCGCGCTGCGGACGAAGGACAGGGCGATGAGGTCCGCGCCGATCTTGATGGCCCAGCGCAGGTCGTCGCGGTCCTTCTCGCTCAGGGCCGGCACCGAGACGGCGACGCCGGGAAGGTTGAGGCCCTTGTGGTTGGAGACGTAGCCGGGCACCTCGACCTTGGTGACGACGTCGGTATCGGTGACCGTGATGACGCGCACGGCGACGTTGCCGTCGTCGATGAGGAGGCGGTCGCCGGGGCGGCAGTCCCCCGGCAGGCCCTTGAAGGTTGTGGAGACGCGCTTGACGGTGCCCAGGATGTCGTCAGTGGTGATCGTGAACTCGTCGCCCTTGTTGAGCATGACCTTCTGGTCGTTCACGAAGGTGCCCAGGCGGATCTTGGGGCCCTGGAGGTCGACCAGGATGGCCACGGGGGTTCCGGAGGTCTCGGCGGCGGCCCGCACGCGGGCGATGACGTCCTCCTGGTCCTCGGCGCGTCCGTGGGAGCGGTTGATGCGTGCGACGTTCATGCCGGCGTCTACAAGCGCCTGCACGTGCTCGGGAGAATCGGTGGCTGGTCCCAGGGTGCATACGATCTTTGCTCTGCGCATGAGGCCTAGCCTACACGCCCCGCGCGCCGCGGCTCCGGCCTAATTCGGCCGAATCTTGACGGGCGCGGGCGGGCCCCACGTACGCCGCGCTCTTCGACGAGGTGCGGCTGTGGTCCGAGTGGCCGGGACGCGGCGCCTCCATCGACTGGGACCGCTTCTCCCTTCACGAGCCGCAGGAGATGGTCCGCTCCTGCAAGAAGAACCTGCGACCCCACCAGAGGAAGGCGCTGGACGCCGTCGTCGGCGGCCTGGAAGCCTCGGACCGCGGCAAGCTCGTCATGGCCTGCGGCACGGGCAAGACCTTCACCTCCCTGCGCATCGCCGAGCGACTCGCCCAGCACGGGAGCGGGCGCGTCCTCTTCCTCTTCCTCGTCCCCTCGATCGCCCTGCTCTCCCAAACCCTGCGCGCGTGGAACGCCGAGGCAGCCGCTCCGCTGCGCTCCTTCGCGCTGGGCTCTAACGGCAAGGTGAACAAGGGCCGGTCCCTGCGCCCCAGCGTCGACGAGGACATCTCGGTGGCGGACCTCGCGATCCCGACGACAACGGATCCGGAGCGCCTCACGGTCGCCCTGAGAGAACCAGCACCCGTGATCAGCATCGAGGTGCACCAGCGGCACAGGCCGGCGATGACGGTGGTCTTCTGCACCTACCGGTCGATCGACGTCATCCATCGGGCGCAGGCCCTCGGCGCGCTGGCTCTCGACCTGGCGATCTGCGATGAGGCGCACCGGAGGACCGGTGCGACCGTGGCCGGCCAGGATGAGTCCGCCTTCGTCAGGGTCCATGGCGCCGGATACATCCGGGCCTCCAAACGGCTCTACATGACGGCGACCCCGCGCGTCCACGCCCCCGACGTCAAGGACAATGCCCAGCGCAAGGACCTCGTCCTGGCATCGATGGACGATGAATCCATCCACGGGCCCGAGCTCTACCGCCTCGGGCTCGGGCGGGCCGTGGAGCACGGGCTGCTCACCGACTACAAGGTCCTGGTGCTCACGGTCTCCGAGGCCCAGGTGAGCCGCACCCTTCAGAGCTCCTTCGCCGCCAACGGCGATCTCGCGCTGGATGATGCCGCCAGGATCGTCGGCTGCTGGAACGCGCCGGCCAAGCAGGCCCAGGACCCGGCCGACTACGAGGCGGATCCGGATCGAAGGCATCCCCGAGGAGGCTCAGGGTTACGTACCGGGTGCCAGAAGCGGCTTGGACTGGATCGTGGAGCGCTACCGGGTACGGGCCGACAAAGCCTCCGGCATCGTCAACGACCCCAACGACTGGTCCCGCGAAGCCGGCAACCCCCGCTGCGCCTTCGAGCACGTCGCCATTGTTTCCCCTCACACCCAGCAGACTGTGGCCGCCTCGCCCCGGATGGACACGGACGGCCCGAAGACGTGACGATGGTTACATTTCACCCATACGACACCACGTTTGTTACGATCTAGGTAACACATTGTCATGGAAGTGAGGTATGCCAGCCAGAAGGTCCAGAACATCTGCACCAACGAACGCCAGATGAAGCGCAGGTTGGATGCTGTTGTTTCTAAGAAGTTACGGCTCCGCATCGCCGAGCTTCACAACGTCGAGTCCTTCGACGACCTGCTTCGTGGCACCGGCCGCTGGGAACGGCTCACCGCCGACCGCGCTGGTCAGTGGTCGGCCCGGCTCAGCGCTAACTGGCGCCTTATCTTAGTCGATGAGTGCGGCTCTCCTGTCGTCGCTCTTGTCATCGAGATCACCGACTACCACTAGTTCCGTCCATATCCCCGAGGAGGGCAGCCATGACCCAGTACCCCGACTACATCGTGCCCACCGGAGACTTCATCAAGGAGTGGATGGAAGACAATGACATTAACGGCGCCGAGCTTTCCCGCAGGCTGGATGTGAGCCGAAAGCACGTGAGCGAGCTGCTCCACGGCAAGGCACCGTTGAGCCACGAGATGGCACTCAAGCTGGAGTACGTGACCGGCGTACCTGCCCGCATCTGGAACCTCCATGAGGCGGGGTATCGCGAGACCCTGGCCCGCCAGCGGTCCGAGCAGGACCTTGTGAACCAGTATGAGCGAGCAAGAGATTTTCCTCTTGCGTACCTCCGCAAGTGCGGATTCATCACCGCTGCGCCACGGGACAAAACACGAACGGTGCAGCAACTGCTTCAATTCTTCGGCCTGGGGACACTTGACGCCTTCCAGCCCACTTGGGAGAGGAGCGCTGTCGTCTACCGGCGCTCCGCCATCGGCCGAGAAGACGTCTGCGCTTTAGCCACATGGCTGCACGTCGCGGAGCGAACTGCTGCGCTCGATTCATTGCCTGACTACAGTCGCTCTACTATGGAGGCGGCTCTGCCGGAGCTCCGGTCGTTAACTATCGGGGAACCTTCCGAAGCCATCCGCGAGGCGCAGAGACATCTGCGCGATTGCGGCGTTGCCCTTGCCCTGGTCCCCGCTGTACGAGGCCTGGGGATTCATGGGGCGACCAGATGGCTCCACGGACATCCTCTCATTCAGTTGTCCGGCCTGTGGAAGAGTGATGATCAGTTGTGGCTCACACTCTTCCACGAAATCGCGCACGTCCTTCTCCATGACCCTAAGGGCCTCTATCTCACGGACGCCGGGAATGCGGCAGAAGAAGAAGCTGATGAGTATGCTATGCGACTGTTGGTGCCCAAGGAACACGAGGCGAAACTGCCTGTTGTCCGTAATCTCGCCGAGGTGCAGCGCCTGGCTGAAGAGCTGAAGGTTGCTCCGAGCATTGTCTTGGGACAAGCTCAGCGACGTACCGGTGACTACGCCTGGGGGCACAAGTTGAAGCGCAAGGTCGACATCAGCGCGATAGTGGCCTGACGCATACTCCATGCTCTACGCCCTACGCGCTCGGCTGTGGGCGCGCTTCGCCTTGCGGCTCATGCAAGTTAAGTGCGGGCAGCCAAGACTTGAGAGCGCGAGTAGCGACTAGCGCTCCATCACGGTCTCGATCGCCCTCGTCCTTTGCCGGTATAGCAATCTCGCGAACGATGATGCTGAAGTCGCTGGTCCCGCTGCTGCGAGCGCAGCAAGCCCCTACTCGGCCTCAGGTTCGTCGTCGTGCGCGTGCGCCGCGGGCCCGTCATCCGGCTCCTCGGCCTTCGCGTCGCTCTCCGCGCCCGCAGTCCCGGCCGGCGCATCCGCCTGACGGGACGCATCCGCTCCGGCCTGCGCGTCATCCGCCTTATCGGACGGGTCCGCAGCATTCTCGTCCGGCTTCTCGGGATCCGGATCCCCCGCCTCGCCCGGCCCGTCCGCCGCCTCGGGCCCGGCTTCGGCCGCCTCGGCCTCGGAAGCACCGCCCTCCCCGGCGCCCTCGGTGATGGCGTCGTCGAGGTGGCGTCGCGAGACCATGATGTAGCCGACCAGGCCGAGCAGGAAGACGAGGATCGAGGTCCACACGTTCAGGCGCAGCCCGAGCACGCGGTGGGCCTCATCGACGCGCAGGACCTCGATCCACACTCTCCCGGAGGTGTAGACCATGAGATAGGCCCACATGAGTCGGCCTCCCACCGCCCCGTCGCGGCGCGCCAGGTGGCGCCCGAGCCAGACGAGGAGGGCGGCGCCCGCCGCGTTCCACAGCGCCTCGTACAGGAAGGTCGGGTGGAACAGGGTGCCCGGGGCGTACCCGAGCGGCAGGTGGGCCCTGTCGATCTCCAGGCCCCAGGGCAGGGTGGTGGGCCCGCCGAACAGCTCCTGGTTGAAGTAGTTGCCGAAGCGCCCCAGCGCCTGCGCGACCAGGATCGTCGGGGCGGCGGCGTCGTAGAAGGGCCCCAGCCGCAGGCCGCGGCGGCGCAGCAGCCAGATGCCGGCGATGACCCCGAAGGCGACGCCGCCCCAGATGCCCAGTCCCCCGCGCCAGATCTGCGGGATGAGGGCCGGGTCCCCGCCCGGCCCGAAGTAGGCGTCCGGCGAGGTGACCACGTGGTAGAGCCGCGCGCCGATGATGCCGACCGGCACCGCGACCAGGGCGACGTCCAGGGCCGTGTCACGCGGCCCGCCCAGCGCCCGGTAGCGGCGGTCGGTCCACCACACCGCCACGAAGACGCCGGCGAGGATGCACAGGGCGTAGGCGCGCAGCGGAAAGGGCCCGATGTGCCATACGCCCTGGGCGGGGCTCGGGATGGAAGCGGTGAGCACTCAGAGAACCTCTCTATGGGCTGAGGGAAGAAGCGCCGGGTGGCTGCCCGCGGCGACCAGCTCGGCGACGAACTGCTGGGGGTCGGCCGAGCGGATGACGGCCTCCCCCACGACGACGATGTCGGCCCCCGCGCGCGCGTAGCTCATGACGTCGTGCGGCCCGGAGACGCCGCCGGTGGCCATGCGGGTCACCGACGCGGGCAGCACCTCTGCGACCTGCTCGAAGCGGCAGCGGTCAATGGCCCGGGTGTCCGGATCGCGCGCATCGACCGACACGTAGCGCGCGCCCGAGGCCACCGCGGTCAGCGCCTCGCGCCGGGAGTGGGCCTCGACGACCGCCGTCATGCCCAGGGAGTGCGTGCGCTCGATGAGCGACTCCAGGACGAGGGGGGCGAGGCGGGCGTCCAGGATGAGCATGTCGGCCCCGTGGGCGCGCGCCTCATGAACCTGGTAGGGGGTGACGACGACGTCGTTGACGAGCACCGGCACGTCCACGGCCCCGCGCACCGCGTCCAGGTCCGCCAGGCGCCCGTGGGAGCGGACCGGCTCGGTGACCACGGACACGCATGCGGCCCCTCCTGCTTCGTAGAAACGGGCGAGAACGGCGACGTCGCCCACTCCGGACAGGTCGGCGAAGGTTGCCGTGGCGCGCTTGACCTCGGCTATCACGGACACGACCCGTCCGGGGGCTCGCAGCGCCGAGACGACATCGCGCGCGGTGGGGACCGCGCGGGTCCTCTCGCGCAGCTCCTTCAACGGGGTGGTCCGCTGCCGGGAGGCTGCGGCGGACCGTGCGGCTGCGGCCAGGTCGGCGAAGGCCATCACGGGGCACCACCTCCTAGACGCGTGGACACAGGAACCGCGCGGGCGTGCCCAGCAGGTGTGCCGGCGGCGCCCGTCAGGGCCATCGTCCCCGGGGTCGGGCCGCCGAGGCAAATCCGCTCAACCGGCGGGACGCTCCCCCACGACCGCCCCGAGGTCGCCGCCGGCCTGGAAGCAGGTGCGCTCGCCGGTGTGGCAGGCGGCCCCGACCTGATCGACCTCGACCAGCAGGGCATCGCCGTCGCAGTCGATGCGGACGGCCCTGACGTACTGGTGGTGGCCCGAGGTGTCGCCCTTGCGCCAGTACTCCTGGCGGGAGCGGGACCAGAAGGTGACTCGGCCCTCACTCAGGGTGCGGGCCAGCGCCTCGTCGTCCATCCACCCGACCATGAGGACCTCGCGGGTGTCGTACTGCTGGACGACGGCGGCGACGAGCCCCGCCGCGTCGCGCTTGAGCCGGGAGGCGATTGAGCGAGGAAGAGTCACGACGGCGATTCTCCCACGTCTTCCACGGCGGGCACCCGCGGGCCGCCGGTCGGGCGCTGGCACCGGTTCCGGGCACCGCGTTCGGCCCGATCCCGCGGGCAGGAGTCGACTCCGCCGCGTCGTCCGGCAGCCGCGCTCAGCCCGCCGGCCCCAGGAGCGGGCCCAGGTAGACCCACATGCCCGGCAGGTTGCGCACGACGGCGAACACCGCGGCGGCGGCGAAGAGCGCCACCGCCTCATGCGCGGACAGGAAGGAGCGGGTGCCGCCGGCGCGGCGACTGACCAGCCAGCGCACCACGAGGAGGACGACGAGCACCTCGAACCCCAGGGCGAAGGGGTTGTATCCGATCGCCTCGGTCAGGTTGCCGTGAAGGAGGGCCCGAGTCGCCCGTGTACCTCCGCACAGGGGGCACCACATGCCGGTCGTGCAGTGCAGGAGGCACAGGTCCGGGCCAGCAGCGGAGGGGCGCAGGCCGCTGAGAACGACCAGTGCGCCGGGAAGACAGGCCGCGGCCACCATGACGCCCACGCGGGAGCGGTGATGACCGCGGCCGGGTCTATCCGGGGAGGCGGAGCCGCAGGCTCCGGTCATGAGCCGAGGAACTGGCCGCCGGTGCTCACGACGAAGACAATGTAGATGATGCTCCCCACGGCCGACAGCGACCCCATAATGAGGCCGGCGATGGCCATGCCCTTGTTGGAGGCGCGCCCCTCATTGGCGGCCTGCATCCCGAGGTAGCCCAGGATGATTGCGGGGATACCGGTGAAGATCCCGCAGCAGACCAGGCTGGCGATACCCAGCCCCAGCGCCCAGCCGCCCAGGTTGTTCTTCTCCGTCGATGCGCCGAAGGGGCTCATTCCCGGGGTGTACCCGCCCCCGGGCTGCGCCTGGCTCGGGTACTGCTGGTAGCCGGGCTGGCCACCCGGGTAGGCGTTCGGGTCGTTCGAGCCGCCGTAGGGGTTCTGGTTCGGGTCGTAGTTCGTCATAGATGCACTCTTTGCTTGGGAACAACGTCGCGGAAACCCGTTGAGCCTGCCTCAGAGGAAACTCGTCGAGCATACCGTGGACGAGACTACATGTTCTGGCCGATCCGCGCCGCCGCTTGCGGGCTCGAGCGGCGATCACCTCACCGGGTGGCCCGCGCCGCGCAGGGCCGCCTTCGCCGCTCCGATGGTCAGCGTGCCGTAGTGGAAGACGCTCGCCGCCAGCACCGCGTCCGCGCCGTGGTCCGCGGCCGCAGCGAAGTCCTCGGCCCGGCCCGCGCCGCCGGAGGCGATCAGCGGGACGCTCACCTCGCCCCGGACGTCGTCGAGCATCTGCAGGTCGAAGCCGCCGGTCACGCCGTCGGCGTCCATGGAGTTCAGCAGGATCTCGCCCGCCCCGAGCCCGGCGGCCCGTACCGCCCACTGGACGGCGTCGATGCCGGTGGAGCGGCGCCCGCCGTGAGTGGTGACCTCGTACCCCGACGGGGTGCTCACGCCCTCCGGGCAGCGCCGCGCGTCCACAGACAGGACCAGCACCTGGTTGCCGAAGCGCTCGGCGACCTCGGACAGCAGCTCGGGCCGGTCGATGGCGGCGGTATTGATGCCGACCTTGTCAGCCCCGGCGCGCAGGAGGCGGTCGACGTCCTCGACGCTGCGCACTCCTCCGCCCACGGTCAGCGGTACGAAGACCTGCTCCGCGGCGGCCGAGACGACCTCCAGCATGGTGGAGCGGCCCTCTGCGGAGGCGGACACGTCCAGGAAGGTGATCTCGTCGGCCCCCTGGGCGTCATAGCGCTTGGCGAGCTCGACCGGGTCGCCGGCATCTCGCAGACCTGTGAAGTTCACGCCCTTGACCACGCGCCCGTCCTTGACGTCGAGGCACGGGATGACGCGGACGGCAACACTCATAGCAGCTCCTGAACGGATGTGAGGCGGGACCGGGACAGGGTAGCGCGCGAGCGCCGCCTACTGCTTGGTGGTGCCCGGGGTGGCCCCCGGAGTCACATGCACGGTTCCGGGGCCGCCGCTGGGGTCCTGGCCCGCTGAGTCGGCTGCGCCGGTGGCCTCCTCGTCGTTGACGGCCAGGACGTCGATGACCACGGCGACCGCCCCCTCACCTGCGGCCTGGTCCGCGGGAATGGCGATGACGATCCGGCTGCCCACCTGGACATCGACCAGGTGCTCCTTGATGCCCGCGAGGGCGTTGTCCATGCTGATCGTGCCCGGCGGGGTGGTCGTGCCGTAGGTGGTGGCGTGCTGCACGCCGTCGGCCCAGCTCACGGTGGAGTACCGGACCGTGACGATGCAGCTGGCCTGGACCTGAGGGCCGTCTCCCTGCACGAGAACGGCGGCGGTGGAATGCGTGGGCGTCGGCAGCCCCTGCACGGACAGCCCCACCGTGCCGTCCGCGTTCATCGTCACTGTCGGCATGCCCGCCACGGGCTCCTGAGGCGTTCCGGTGGCGGTGGTGGGCAGGATGTCGATCACCGTGATCTCTGTGGTCCTGGTCTGGTCGTCCTTGGTCCGCGGGGCGCGCACGACGACGCGCGAGCCCTCGGCGACCCCAGTGACCGCATTGGCGAGATCCGTTCCGAGCCTGTCGGCGTCGAGCGTGCCGGAGTACAGGCGCGTTCCCGTCGCGGTGCCGGTGGTGTTCGTGCCGTCGTTGCCGTCGAAGACCGCGACGGACAGCAGGACGGCGTCCCCGGCGCTCAGGACGCGTCCCTGGCCCGTGACAACCTCATCGGTGCTCATGACAGTGGCCGGTGCGAGACGTCCCTTGAGTGAGAGGATGGGGACGGATCCGACGCGTCCGGCAACCTCCAGCACCGTGTCGAGCGGCCCGTCGGCGCTGATGCTTCCGCCGGGGATTGCGCCCGACGAGCCGATGGTGCCCGTCAGTCCTCCCCACATGCGTGCTACGACCAGGGGCGCGGCGACGATGGCCACCGTGGCTATGACTGCCAGGATCACGGCAACGCGCCCCCGCGGCCGGGGGCGTCCCAGGGCGGCCCCGATCGCGCGCTGGGCACCCGTGGAGGTAGGGGGCTCGGCCGGTGAGGACGCCGAGGACGCCGAGGGCGCCGACGGCGATACGGCCGCAGGCGCCGCAGCCTCGGGCGGCGCAGGCACCGAGGCGGGGGCCGCGCGGCGGGGCGGGCCGGCCGGCTGCCCGGAACGCCCCGTCGGGCCGTAGCGCGCCCGGGGCTCCTCCTGCGGGACGGACCGAGGCCTTTGATCCTTCGCCGTCGGAACCGGCTGCAACCGGGGCTCCTCCGCGACGGACCGCGGTCGGCCCGGGGCTCCCGGCGCGTCGTTCCGTGAGGCCGCGGCCTCACGGGCCCGCTCCAGCTCACGCTTCTGTCGACGCGTCAACGGCCGACCGTCCTGCCCCACCTGAGGCAGTCGTGTCGTTTCGCGGGGGGAGGGTGAGAAGGTAGCCATCGGACTTTCCAGTCTGCCAGATGTTGTTGTGCAGCGCCTCAGACGCCGGTGGGTGGATCGGTGGCAAGGGTCTCGTTGGGCGCGTCCATGGCCTCCATGAGCGCATCGACCCGCTCGTCGACGGCGCTGAAGGGGTCGCGCAGGGCGACGGGCCGGGTGCGGCCGTCGTCGAGGCGCAGGTTCACCCAGTCGGCCGACAGGTCCCGGCGCAGGTCCTGCGCCCGCCCGATCGCCGTGCCGCGCAGGTGCGCGCGCGTGGTGGACGGCGGGGTGCTGACGGCGGCACGGCACGCCTCCTCATCGACGAGGCGCCGCAGCAGCCCGGCCCGCTCCAGCTTCAGGCGCAGCCCGTCGCTCGGGCTCACGTCGTGGTAGGCCAGGGCGAGCCGCGCCAGCCGCGGGTCGTCGAGATCGACTCCGGCGCGCTCGGCGTAACGGGTCAGGAGCTGGTGCTTGGCCGCCCAGTCCAGGTCCTCGGCCACGTCCTGGGGCCTGCCCGAGCTCACGGCCTCCAGGCCCCGCTCCCACAGGTCAAGGACGTGGCGCTGCAGCTCGGTCAGGTCCAGGTTGCGGGCGTGCTCGCTCACCCTGGCCAGGTGCTCGGCCTGCAGGTCCACGGGTGTCATGGTGCGGCCGTCGGCGAGCTCCAGGGCGACGGTGCCGGTCAGGTCGTGGCAGGTGTCGCGGATGGCCCTCATGGGGAAGGCGAGCTGGAGATCCGCCAGGCTCCCGCCGTCCTCGAGGTAGTCCAGCAGCAGGTCCATGGCCCCGACCTTGAGGAGGGTGGAGCCCTGGGCGATATTGGAGTCGCCGACGATCACGTGCATGCGCCGGTAGAGCTCAGCGTCGGCGTGGGGCTCGTCACGGGTGTTGATCAGGGGGCGCGAGCGGGTGGTCGCCGAGGAGACGGCGTCCTCCATCTGGTCGGCCCGCTGGGAGAAGACGTAGCGGGCGGGGACCGAGCCTTCACCGGGCAGGATGTGTCCGGCGCCGACGAGGATCTGGCGGGTGACCAGGTGCGGCACGAGCGTGCGGGCGTCGTTCCAGAAGTCGCCGCGGCGGTGCACGAGGTAGTTCTCGTGGCAGCCGAAGCCGGCGCCCTCGGCGTCGAGGTTGTTCTTGAGCAGGTGGATGCGGCCGGGTACGCCCCGCCGGGCCAGGCTGGCGCTGGCCTGCTCGGCCAGGTCGGCCATGGTGATCTCCCCGGCCCGGTCCTGGGCGAGCAGGTCCTCCAGGCGGTCGCACTCCGCGGTGGCGAACTCGGGGTGGGAGCCGACGTCGAGGTAGAGGCGGGCCCCGCCGCGGGTGAAGACGTTGGAGGACCGGCTCAGGCGCACGACGGGCTCGAAGAGCTCGCGTGCGGCGTGGTCGGCGTCCAGGGGCGGCGTGCCGCCGGTCGTCGAGGCGCAGGTGATGCCGTACTCGGTCTCCACGCCGATGATCCGCCGCGCCGGTCTGCGCGAGCGCGGCACCCTCATTCGCCGCCCTTCTGGACGAAGCCCTGCACGAAGGCCGCGGCGTTGGTCTCCAGGACGGAGTCGATCTCGTCGAGGATGTCGTCGACGCCGGCCACCTGCGCCTGACCGACCGCCTCGGGGCCCTCCTCGTCGCCGCCCCCGGTGGGCTGGATCTGCTCGTGGGTGCTCATGGTGCCTCCTGCCTGAGGGGTCGGGGCGCGGCCCGGTGCTCCTGGTGGGATCAGTCTGCCCCCGGGCCTCGGTGTAGCCCAATTGTGACCTCGATCTGACCGAGCACGTCGGCGACCCGCTGCGCATCGGCCCGCACGTCTTCCGGCAGGGCGAGACGCAGCAGACGCTCGTGGTCGGGAAGATCCAGCACGAGGCTCGTCCAGGAGGCCGCGACGACCTCGCCGTGACGGGCCACGGCCGCCCCGCGGATGGCGGCGCGCGTTCCGGGCGGCGGGGAGCCGGCGGCGGCCTCGATCTCGGCGTCGGTGGCCAGGCGGCGGGTGCGGCCCGCCGCGATGAGCCGCTCCGCGACCCCGTGACCGGTGCGCAGGTCGGCCCACTGGATGTCGAGGGCCGCCAGACGCGGGTCGTCCCAGCTCGCGCCGGTTCTGGCGCGCATGGCGTCGCACAGCTGCTTCTTGGCGACCCACTCCACGAGCGCGGCGGCGCGCGTGGTGGCCTTGGGCTCTGCGGGGGCGCCCTGCGCCGCGGCGTAGTCCTCCAGCGCGGTCAGGACCTCCTGCCACAGGGCGACGGCGGTGGCCGTCTCCTCGCCGACGTGCTCGCGGTCGGTGCCGCCGTAGTCCTCATCCAGGGCATCCGCGATCGCCTCCAGGTGGGCCCGCTGGATCTCCAGGGCCGTCATCGGGCCGGAGACCGTGACCAGGGGACGGGTCAGGGCGGTGTCGTGGGAGGTCGCCCAGTGCTCCTCCACCGGGTCGTGGACCAGGCGCAGGGGCGCCAGGGCGCCCAGCCGGTCCCGGCGGGCCGACGCGCGCTCGAGGTACCACAGGAGCAGGTCGGTGGTGGCGACCTTGAGGTAGATGGGGACGTCGAAGCGGTTGGCGTCGCCGTTGATGATGTGCAGGCGGCGGAAGCGCCCCGCGTCCGCGTGGGGCTCGTCGCGGGTGTTGACGATCGGCCGGTTGAAGGTGGTCTGCAGGCCGACGTCGCTCTCCACGTAGTCGGCGCGCTGGCTCACCTGGAAGCCGGGGCGCTGGGAGCGCTGGCCGATGCCGACGCGCCCGGCCCCCGCGATGACGGGGCGGGTGACGAGGAACGGGATGAGGACCGGGGCGAGGTCGCTGAAGGCGAGGTCCCGGCGCACCAGGTAGTTCTCGTGGGAGCCGTAGGTCGCACCCTTGCCGTCGACGTTGTTCTTGTACAGGACCACCTCGCCGGGCACGACTCCCCCGGCGCCCTCGGCCAGGGCGATCATGGCCCGCCGGGCGACCAGCTCGCCGGCGCGGTCCCAAACGACGGCGTCGTGGGGCGTGAGGACCTCCGGGGAGGAGTACTCGGGGTGGGCGTGGTCGACGTACAGGCGGGCGCCGTTGGTCAGCACCACGGTGGAGGCGCGCGGAAGCGCGGCCTCGACCGCGTCGGGGCGCGGCCTGGTCCCCCACGGGGCCGGCGGCGGGTCCGCCTCCTCCCAGGGCTCTGCGGGGCCGTTGCCGAGCGGCGCCCGGGACGCCGGCCGCCCCACCGGGGCGCCGTCCACCGGGGCAGGACCGGGAGGCGCACCGGGCCCGCGGTCGGGGGCGTCGCCTGAGGGCGCGGGGCGGGCGGGGTCGTCGGTGAGCAGACTCGGGTGGGCGGCGGCCCGGTCGAGGCGCCCGCCGCGCAGGTCGGCGAGAGGGTCCTCGCCCTCGTAGTCCCAGCGCACGGCCCGCGCCGGAGCCCCGTCCGAACCGCTCACGCCCGGCCGCGAGACCATGCCGTAGGCCTCCACGACCCGGCTGGCCATGGCGACGGCGCCGGCGTAGGGGTTGCCCGGCTGAAGGACACCAAGCTCGGTCTCGATGCCGACGGGCCGCGACACCGGGCCGAAAGCCGGTGCGGACTGGCTCATGCGCCCTCCTTCGACGCCTCGGCCGGTGCGGCGGTCAGGCGCCGCACCAGGCGGATGGGCTCGCCGCGGCGGCCGACGAGGCGGGCCCAGTCCTCCGGGCCGGTGGCGCCGGTGATCTCCTCGTTCTGACGGGACTCGGCCGCGACTGCCTCCAGGACGCGGGCGGTGGACAGCCCGCCGCTTCCGCCGTCCAGCTCGTCCTTGATGGCGGCGGTCTTGGCGCGCGCGACGACGGCGGCGAGCATGGCGCCGCTGGCGAGGTCAGCGAGGTGAAGGGTCTCCCGCGTGCCGGAGGCGTAGGTGATCTCGAGCGCCTCGGTGGCGGGGGAGCGGGCGTACAGGGCGCGGACGGCGGTCCGGCGCATTGAGGCGGCGGCGGCCTCGCGGTCGCCGTCGGCGGCGGCGAGCTCCGCCGGATCGAGCGGCAGGTCGGCCGTGAGGTACTTCGACAGGATCTCCAGGGCGCCGTCGGCGTCGGGCCGTCCAACACGGATCTTCACGTCCAGGCGTCCCGGGCGCAGGACGGCGGGGTCGATCATGTCCTCCCGGTTGGAGGCCCCGATGATGACGACGTTGCGCAGGGACTCCACGCCGTCGATCTCCGCCAGGACCTGCGGGA
>ERZ772964.567-NODE-567-length-15814-cov-10.0579_pt1 | contig 15814 bp, 14 predicted proteins | sample MGYA00580675_ERZ772964 | MGnify/ENA primary metagenome ERZ772964 (study PRJEB29015, sample SAMEA2737941) | human oral metagenome | biome: human oral; feature: human-associated habitat; material: dental | place: China | collected 2139 ... | reverse complement strand
GGCGGCGTTGGGGACCTGGTGGGCGCCGACGAGCCCGAGGCGCACCGGGACCCGGCCGTGGACGCCCTCGCGCAGGGCGTGCAGGGTGAACGCGCCGCGCTGGAGCGCGTCGAGGGCGATGTCCTCGGCCCAGACGGCCAGCTCGGCGTCGCCGGCCGGCCGGCCGGCGACCGACCAGCGGGCGATGCGGGCACCGGTGCGCCCGGCCATGGCCGCGACGAGCCGGTCGTCGTCGTTGAGGACCGCCCAGCCGTCAGCGGGCAGGGCCTCGAGGATCTCGACCTTGGCCCGGGCGATCGCCTCCCGGCTGCCGAACTCGCCGAGATGGGCGGTGCCGATGTTGAGCACGGCGGCGATGCGCGGCGGGACCATCGCGCACAGCGTCCTGATGTGGCCGATCCCCCGGGCGCCCATCTCGGCGACGAGGAAGCGGGTGCGCTCGTCGACGCCGCAGGCGGTGAGGGGGACGCCGATCTCGTTGTTGTGGTTGCCGTCCGGGCTGACGGTGGGGCCGAGGCGCTCGAGCACCTGGGCCAGCAGGTCCTTCGTCGAGGTCTTGCCGCTGGAGCCGGTGATGGCGAGGGTCGTCATACCGCGCCGGTCCTCGACGTCGACGAGCGCGCGGGCCAGAGCGGCCAGCGCCGCCGCGGGGTCCGGGACGACGAGGCGCGTCAGCGGCGCCCCGACGTCGTGGCCGACGACGGCCGCGGCGGCGCCCCGCTCGGCCGCCGCCGCGGCGAAGTCGGCGCCGTCGACGCGCTCCCCCGGCAGGCCGATGAACAGGGAGCCGGCCGTGGCGGCGCGGTTGTCGATGACGACGTCGGGGCCGACCGGGACCTGCCCGTCGCCGACGACGGACGGCTCGATGCCCGCGGCCGCCAGGAGCCGCGCGAGGCGCTGTGCGCTGGTGACCCGCACGTCAGTTCCCCTCCGGCACGCCGCCGGGGCGCACCCCGTCGTCCTCGGCGGCGCCCGCGCGCAGCCGCGCCCACTCCTGGGCGATCACCGCCGTGTCGTCGAAGGGGTGGCGCACCCCGTCGACCTCCTGCGTCGTCTCGTGGCCCTTGCCCAGCACGGCCACGGCGTCGTCGGGGCCGGCCAGGGCCAGGGCCCGGGCGATCGCGCTGCGGCGGTCGCCGCCGTCGATGACCTCGGCCCGACCGATGCTGCGCGCGCCCGCCAGCACGGCGGCCCGGATGCTCGCCGGCTCCTCGGTGCGGGGATTGTCGTCGGTGACGACGACGACGTCCGCGTGCTGGGCCGCGATCCGGCCCATCGGCTCGCGCTTGGCCCGGTCGCGGTCGCCCCCGGCGCCCACGACGGCGATCGTGCGGCCGCGCACCGCGGCCAGCGCGGAGGCCACCGCCTGGGGCGTGTGGGCGAAGTCGACGTAGATGCGCGGGGCCGGGGCGGGCAGCGGGACCCGCTGCATGCGCCCGGGGACCTGGGCCGCCGCGAGACCAGGCAGGGCGGCGTCGAGGTCGACGCCGCACAGGTCCAGCATGGCCGCGCAGGTGGCGGCGTTGGCGACGTTGTAGCGCCCGGGCAGGGCGATGTCGAAGTCCAGGCGGCGGCCCGCCGCGTCGAGTTCGACGTGCTCCCCGCCGGACGCGGTGCCCTCGAAGCCCAGCACCCGGTAGTCGGCGCCGGCGCCGAAGCCGAAGGTGGCCAGGTCGACGCCGCCGGCGGCCCGCACCCGTTCGGCGAGGACGCGGCCCCACTCGTCGTCGGCGTTGACGACGGCGCGGCGGGTCATGTCCGGGGCGAAGAGCCGGGCCTTCGCCTCGAAGTAGGCCTCCTGCGTCCGGTGGAAGTCGAGATGGTCCCGCCCGAGGTTCGTGAAGGCGGCGGCGTCGAAGCGCACCCCGGTGACCCGGTCGAACGCGAGGGCGTGCGAGCTGACCTCCATCGCCACCGCGTCGGCGCCCCGCTCGGCCATGGCGGCCAGCAGCCCCTGCAGGTCGCAGGACTCGGGCGTCGTCACGGTGCCGCGGGGGCTGGACAGGGCGCGCCCGTCCAGGCGGAAGCCGATGGTGCCGATCGTGCCGACCCGGTGCCCGGCCGCGCGCAGGGCGGCCTCGAGCAGGAAGGCGGTCGTCGTCTTGCCGTTGGTGCCGGTGACCCCGACCATGAGCAGCCCGCGCGAGGGATCGCCGAACAGGCGGGCGGCGAGATGGGCCATCGCCACCCGCGGGGAGTCGGCGACGACGACGGGGATGCCGGAGCCGGCCGCGAGCGCGGCGCCCTCGTCGTCGGTGAGGACGGCCGCCGCCCCGGCCCCGGCGGCCTGGGCGGTGAAGCGCGCACCGTGGGTGCGAGTGCCGGGCAGGGCGACGTACAGGCAGCCGGGCCCGATCTGCCGGGAGTCGAGGGTGAGGTCGACGAGGACCGTGCCGCCGGCGTCGGCCGGCACGCGCAGGCCGAGCCCGGTCGCGAGCTCGTCCAGCCGTCGGGGTCGGACGGCGGACGGACGCAGGGCGCGTTCGCTGCTCTCGGGCGCAGGTGCACTCATCACGGCTCGTACTCCAGGGGTTCGGTGTCGATCGGGACCTCAGCACTCGGGAGAACACCGTAGCGCGGCAGCGCCGCCGACATGAGCATGCGGGAGGTCGGCATGGCAACCGTGCCGCCGTACTGGTCCCGCACCTCGACGACGGTGTAGACGAGGATCTGCGGGTCCTCGATCGGGGCGACGGTCACATAGGACGACATGTAGCGGTGCGCGTCGTACTGGCCGGTCGTCTGGTCGATCACCTGGGCCGTGCCCGACTTGCCGCCCATCCGGTAGCCGGAGATCATCCGTCCCTGCTGGCCCGTTCCTCCGGCGGTGACCGCCTCCATGAGGTCCCGCACCTGGCCGCTGGCCCGCTCCGAGATGACCCTCCGGGAGCTCCGCTCCGGCAGGGGCACCGCGGCTCCGTCGGCGCCGGTGGCCCCGGCGATGATCGTCGGGCGGTGGTAGACGCCGCCGTTGGTCGCGGCGGCGAGCGCGGCGGCCATCTGGACGGCGTTGGCCGAGAAGCCCTGGCCGAACGCCATGTTGTCGCGCGTGTAGTCGGGCATCGACGCGTCCGGCAGGTAGCCGTCGGTCTCGCCGGGCAGTTCGATGCCGCTGGCGGCGCCGAAGCCGAAGCCGGCCATGTACTGCCGGTAGGCGGCGGCGTCCATCTGGCGCAGCAGGAGCGCCGAGCCGATGTTCGAGGAGTGGTAGAAGACCCCGCGGGCCGTGTAGTGCTTCGTGTCGGCGTGCCTGTCGGCGTCCTTGATCTCGCCGTCCCCCGAGGCGAGCGAGGCGGGGACCTCGACCTTCGTGTCGGGGTCGGCCAGGCCCTGGTCGAAGAGCGCCGCGTTGGTGAAGACCTTGGCGACCGAGCCGGGCTCGTAGGCCTCGGTGATGGCCCGGTTGCCCAGGTCGTCGGCGTCGGCCGCGCCCGGGGCGTTCGAGTCGTAGCCGGGCGTGGTGGCCAGGGCGAGGATCTCGCCCGTCTTGGCGTTCATGACGACCGTCGAGGCGCTCAGCGCGTTGTACTCGGCGGCCTGGGAGGCGAGCAGCTGCCGGGCCGTGTACTGGAGCTCGGAGTCGATCGTCAGCGTGTAGGTGGTGCCGTCGGTCGCGTCCTTGAGGGTGTTGTCGGCGAGCGGGATGCGGCCGTACTGGCCCGACTCGTACTGCTCGAAGCCGTCGGCGCCGGCGAGCTGCGCGTCGGCGTAGTACTCGAAGCCCCCCGCGCCGGCCCCCTCGGAGTTGACGAAGCCGACGACATTCGAGGCGAGCGTGCCCGAGGGGTACACCCGGATCGGGTCGTCCTCGCTCGTGATGCCGTAGAGGCCCTTGTTGCCCAGCACGTCGGTGGCCTCGTCGAGGGCCTGGTGGAGCTGCTCGTAGGTGTCGGCGCTCACCCTCTCCTCGAGCACCTCGTACTGGTCGGCCGAGCCGTCGTCGTTGGTCGTGCGGGTCAGGGCCGGGAGGTAGTCGGTGGTCGCGCCGCCGAGGAAGTTGACGAGGACCTCGGCGATCTGGTGGGGGGTGCGCTCGGCCAGGTCGGCCGCCTGCTCGTCGGTCAGGCCGCCGGTGTTGTACCCGTTGGCGCTGATCGCGGTGGGGTCGGCGATGACCTTCACCGCCGGCTGGGTGCTGGCCAGCACCTCGCCGTTGCGGTCGAGGATCGCACCGCGGGTGGCCTTGATCGTGCGGGTGTGGGTCATCTTCTCGGCCGCGGCCTGGGCGTTGGCCGCCGAGTCGAGCCCCTGCAGCTGGAAGGCCCGGGCCGCCAAGGCGAGGGTGAGCACGACGATGAGGCCCATGGCGATGCGCACCCGGAGGGTGGTCGAGCCCCGGCGCGGACCGTGGGCCGACGAGCCGGCCGGACGCCCCGACGGGGGACGTCGGCCGCCCCCGCGCGCGGCCGGCGGGCGGGACGAGTGGGAGCGGGGACGGGAGGAGCCCATCAGCCACTCGCCTGGGGGCTCGGAGCGGGCCCGGAGCCCGTCGGGGACGACGCCGGGGCGCTGGACGACGCCGACGCGGAGGAGCCGGCCGACGGTCCGCCGGACGGGGCGCCGGCCGTCGGGACGGCGACCCCGGGCATCTCGGTGCCCTCCATCGGGACGGGCGTGCCGTGACTCGCACCGTCGGGCATCTGGACGATGAGGGGGTTCGTGTTCGGCACCATGCCGAGGGCCGCGGCCATCGAGGCGAGGGAGTTCGTGGTGCTGAGCCTCTCCACCTCGCCCTGCAGCGCCGCCTCGTGGTGGGAGGCCTGCTCGGCCTGGTTCTGCAGCTGCTCGAGCTGGGTCTGCTGGTCCTGGATCTGGGTGCTCAGGACGACCACGCCGCCCAGGCCGATGCCGAGCATGCCGATGAGCACCAGGACGAAGGCGCCGTTGGACAGACGCCGTCCGCCGTGGCCGTCGGGGACGAGGACGCGCGGACGGGCGCGGCGGGGTCTGCGCGCGGACATCAGCACCGCCCCCCGTCGACCGGCCGGATGCGCTCGAGGACGCGCAGCCGGGCCGATGCGGCGCGGGGGTTCCGCGCGATCTCCTCGGCGGCGGGCCGGGCGGCGCCGCGGGTGACGAGCGCGAAGCGCGCGCGCAGGTGCTCGGGGACGACGGGCAGGCCGGGCGGCGCCGCGTCCTCGGCGGCCGCGGCGAAGGCCCGTTTGACGATGCGGTCCTCCAGCGAGTGGTAGGCCAGGACGGCCGCGCGCGCATGCACATCCATGCGGTCCAGCATGACAGGCAGGACGCCCGACAGCGCGTCCAGCTCGCCGTTGACCTCGATGCGCAGCGCCTGGAAGACGCGGCGGGCCGGATGCCCGCCCTGGCGTGCCCGCACCGCCGCCGGCAGGGCGCCGGTGATGGTCCGGACGAGGCGGGCGGAGGTGGTGAAGGGCTCGCGCTCGCGCTCGGCGACGACCGCCCGCACGATGCGCCGGGCCTGGCGCTCCTCGCCGTAGTCGCGCAGGACGCGGACGAGCTCGTCGGGGGCGTAGCCGTTGAGGACGTCGGCCGCCGTCACGGAGCCCCGGGTGTCCATGCGCATGTCGAGCGGGGCGTCGACGCGGTAGGCGAAGCCTCGGTCGACGCGGTCGGCCTGCAGGCTCGACAGGCCCAGGTCGAGGAGCATGGCGTCGATGCGCTCGACGCCGACCCCCGCCAGGACCCGGTCGAGCTCGTCGAAGCGGGCCCGTACCAGGTGGACGCGGCCGCCGAACCGGGCCAGGCGTCGTCCGGCGAGCTCCAGCGCATCGGCGTCGCGGTCGATGCCGACCAGGACGGCGCCCGGGTTCCGGTCGAGGACGAGGCTCGCGTGCCCCGCCATGCCGAGGGTGCCGTCGACGTAGACGGCGCCGGGACGCCCGAGGGCGGGGGCGAGGTGGGCGGCGACGGCCTCGGCCATCACCGGGACGTGGACCGCGGCGGGGTCGACGCCGGTGCCCGGCTCGGTCATGACGTCCTCCCCCGAAGTGGAACTGCGGCATCCGGTTCCAACCCGAGCCGGGGTCACCTGGCGCCGGGGAAGGTGCGCCAGGGGATCAGCCCGGGTCGAAGCCGCATGCCGCAGTCAGCGATCAGCATCACCCGCGAGGATCTCTCCGTTCATGTCGGCGAAGACGTCCTCCTGGGCGGCGGAGTAGTTCTCCCAGGCGGTGCAGTCCCAGACCTCGACCCTGTTGATGGCGCCGACGACGACGATCTCCTTGTCGAGCCCCGCGTAGGAGCGCAGGGTCGCCGGGATCGTCACTCGCCCCTGCTTGTCCGGCACCTCGTCGCTCGCCCCGGCCGCCAGCATGCGCTGGAAGTCGCGGACCTGCTTGAGCGTCGCCGGGGCGGTGCCCACCGACCGGGTCATGGCGACGAAGGTGGCCATCGGGTAGATCGCCAGGCAGCGGTCCTGGGACCGCGTGATGACGAGGCCGCCGGCCAGTTCGTCGCGGAACTTCGCCGGGAGGAAGAACCGGCCCTTGTCGTCGAGCTTCGGGGTGTGGGTACCCAGGAACATGGGCCTCCCCCTTCACTCGCCGACCGAGGACGTTTGCTCCACTGTGCTCCACGATACTCCATTTCACTCCATTTGACGCATTCAACGCTCCCCTCGGCCATTCGGGTCCCTCCTGCCCTCTCCCGGCCGGGACGGTCCCGTCGTCGGAGCCCGTGACCGCCGCAGATGCCGGTCTTCCCGGGCGGAGGGACGGAGTTCCCGGCAGTACATGCCGGATGCGCAGTCGCTCGCCGGCCTCGGGCGGGGACGGCGGTGGCCGAGGGGCGGCGGGGAGCGCCCCCACCACGGTCGGGAGGCGGTGCGGACGAGGAGCGGGAACGGCGGCCGCCGACGGGCGCGGGCGCAGCAGGACCGGGGAGCCGACGGCCCGGGGGCGATGACGAGGTCGGGGAGTGCAGCGAGCGCTCGACACGCGGGACCCCTTCCCGGCGGCCCGGCCGGCCGAGTGCGGGCGCAGCAGGACCCCCGGGTCCGGAAGACCCGGGGGTCCTGCTGCGCCCGTGCGGGGGTTCGTGTCAGGCGGCCGCTCCGCTCCTCGTTGAACGGCGCCGCCGGCGGTGATTCAGAAGCGGCCCTCGTCCTGGCGACGACGCCAGCGGTCCTCCATCTTCGTCATGAAGGGGTCGGAGGGGGTCTGCCTGCCCGAGGACGGCGGCTTCGCGCGGGGGACGTTCCTGGAGCCCCCGGTGCCGCCCCAGGCGTTGAGCGCGAGGATCGCGGAGCAGAGCATGAGGATGAATCCGATGACGCTGATGACCCAGACGGTCTGCATGCCGACGAGCAGGAGGGCCAGGCCGGCGACGAAGCCGAGCCCGGCGAGACCGGCCCGGCGCCGCGAACGGGTGACGGGACGGCGCTCCGACGGCGTGCCCATCGTGCGGGCGAGCCGGGGATCCTCGGCCATGAGCGATGCTTCGAGTTCGTCGAGCATCCTTTGCTCTTCGTTCGAGAGGGGCATCACACGCCTCCTTGGTCAGGCGTTCGGTCCGTCGATCCACCACCGGGTCGACGGTGATCCCAGTCTATGACTCGCCCCGCCCTGGGGGAAACGCCCCGGGGCACGGAGTAGAATTGATCGATCCCGCCACCGGACCTGGTCGGTCCCGCCATGAGGAAGAATGCAGTTGAGCGAATCCGAGCACCTGGATCCAGCAGAGCCCCTCGCCTCCGAACTGGCCGCCGAGCAGCGGCACGTCGACCGCGTCTACGAGGCCCTCCGACAGGCCGAGGCCGAGGCCCGCGGCGTCGAGGCCGAGTCCCGCGCCCGCTTCACCTCGGACCGGGCCGACTGGCTGCGCGAGGAGAACAGCACCGCCCTGTTCGAGCGCGACGCCTTCGCCTACCAGGCGGCCAAGCGGTTGGCGATCCTCGACGAGGAGCACGAGGGCCTGGTCTTCGGCCGCCTCGACCTGCGCGAGGACGAGGAGTGCCGCTACATCGGCCGCATCGGCGTGCGCGACGCCGAGTACGAGCCCCTCGTCATCGACTGGCGCGCGCCGGCGGCGTCCGCGTTCTACCGCGCGACCCCCACGAACCCGATGGGCGTCGTACGGCGCCGCGTCCTGCGCTGCCGCGACGACAGGGTCATCGGCATCGAGGACGACCTGCTCGACACGCAGGCGCCGACGGATCTGGTGATCATCGGCGAGGGCGCGCTCATGGCGGCCCTGTCGCGGGCCCGCGGCGCGCACATGCGCAGCATCGTGGCGACGATCCAGGCCGAGCAGGACGAGGCGATCCGCGCCCCCTACCAGGGGGTCACGATGATCGCGGGCGGGCCCGGCACCGGCAAGACGGTCGTCGCCCTCCACCGGGCCGCCTACCTGCTCTACACGCACCGCAGGCGTCTCGAGCGCGGCGGGGTGCTCGTCGTCGGCCCCTCGGACGTCTTCATGCGCTACATCGAGCGCGTCCTGCCCGGCCTCGGCGAGGACGCCGTGGCGCTGCGCAGCGTCGGGCGCGTGGCCCAGGACGTGCTCGGAGTGGGCACCGACCGGCAGGACGACGCCGAGACGGCCGTCCTCAAGGGCTCGCCGGTCATGGCCCGGCTGATGCGCCGCATCGCCCACGAACCGTTGACGGCCGAGCCCGCGCGCGGTCTCAAGGTCGCCGTCAAGGGCGAGTTCCTGCGGCTGGACGCGCGCACCCTCGCGGGCATCCGCACCCGGGTGCTCGGCCAGCGCACGATGAACCAGGCCCGTCCGGCCGCCGAGGAGATGCTGCTGGACGCCCTCCACGAGCGCCGCCCGGCCGAGCTCGCCGACATGGGGCGCGAGGAGTTCGACGAGCGCGTCACCGGGCAGGCGTCCTGGCGGATGTTCCTGAACGCATGGTGGCCGCTGGTCGGGCCCGAGCAGACGCTCGCCCGTCTGGCCGAGCCGTCGGTGCTCGCCAAGGTGGCCAACGGGCTGCTCGACCCCGACGAGCAGGCCGTCCTGTCGCAGTCGCTGGCCCACGCGCGCGGCTACCTGCCCGAGGCCGGCCAGCCGCGGCCGGCCTGGACCGTCTCGGACGTCCCGCTGCTCGACGAGCTGTACACCGTCCTCGGTCCCGCCCCGGCGGCCGTCGACGAGGAGCCCGGACTGCTCGTCGAGGAGGACTCGGACGTCGCCGAGCTCGTGACGGTCGCGGATCTGCTCACCGACCGCCGCGAGGACGAGGACCCGCTCGAGAACTACTCGCACGTGCTCGTCGACGAGGCCCAGGACATCACGCCGATGCAGTGGCGCATGATCCGCCGCCGCGGCCCCCAGGCGAGCTGGACGATCGTCGGCGACCCGGCGCAGAGCTCCTACCCCGACGCGGGCCAGACCGAGCGCGCCATGCGCGAGCTCGTCGGACGGGCCCCGCACCGCACCTTCCGGCTGGCGACGAACTACCGCTCCCCCGCCGAGGTCATGGCCCTGGCGGGCGCCTACATCCGCCGGCTCGTCGACGACGCCGACCTGCCGAACGCGGTGCGCAGCACCGGTGAGCGACCCCGGCTGCTCAGCTGCACCCCGGAGCACGCCGACGAGGAGATCCGCGCCCAGGTGTCGGCGCTGGCCGACCGGGTCGAGGGCACCGTCGGCGTCATCGTCCCGCCGTCCCGCTACGACGAGGTCGTCGCGCTCGGCCTCGGGGACGCCGAGCGGATCTTCGTCGTGACGGCCCTGGAGGCGAAGGGCCTCGAGTACGACGCGGCGCTGGTCGTCGCGCCCGACGAGATCGTCGACGAGGCCCCGGGCGGCCCGCGCGTGCTCTACGTGGCGCTGACCCGCCCCACGCGGCTGCTCGTCACGCTCGACATCACGCCGGGCGCCTTCCCCGGCGGCTGGCGCGAGGGGCTCGAAGCCGGGTGAGCCATCGGCCCGCGTCGCGACCGACGAGGCACTGCCACGTCGATGGCCACGGATCAGCCGTCCAGCCCCAGCCTGGCACGGGCCTGCCCAAGGGTGAACGGGTAACGGATCGTGGCGGCATTGGTGACCAGGTACGACGGGTTCCGGTAGAACGACTCGTCCCACGGCCGCAGACCCACCGCGGCCGCGTACCCCGCCAGCATCTCCTCCGTGAACCGGTCCCGACGACGCCGGCTCCCGTACGCCTCCACATCCTCGAACGACTGGACCTCGCCGCCCGCCTCGAAATACCAGCGTCCAGGATTGTTCTCGATCAGTTCAACCGTCCGGACATACCCGAGTTTCGTCTCCGGGCCCAACATGTGGAACTGCCGCGCCCCCAACGGCCCCCCACTGTTGCCGACAGGCGGGACAGACGAAACGAAATACCCGCGCACCTTCAACAGTTGACTGGCCAGGAGTCCTGTCAGTTGAGCGACGCCCTGACCGAGGGCATCGCCCTCGAACATCGCCGTCCACCCGTCCAGGGCCGTCGAGGTCAGAAGAATGCGAGGACGCGAAGCGATGGTGAGCGGTGGCAGCTCGAGGAGATTCTCCTCCAACGAGCCCCCGAGCTCCGTGGCCCGCCCGCCGTCATGAACCCTCGTGAAGAACTCGACCAGAACAGCCGCCACCTCCTCCGGCGGCGCATCGAGGAAACCAATCGAAAACGTCAACGGCGCGAGCCGCCCGTCGAAGAGAGAGGTCATCATCATCTGCTCCTAATCCACGTCGTCCCACAAGTACACTACGGCGTCCGGGTCATTCGCCAGGATACGGTCCGCATGGCCGGGGCCCCTCGTCGACGAGGACGTGTCGACCTCCTCGCAGACCCGCACCCCGTCCTTTCCGGTGTACTGGAGGTCGGGCCGGTTGATCCCCACGCGCTGCCCCTGCGCATTGACCTGCTGCTGGTTGACCCGAAGCTCTTCGACACCCTGTTGGTTGAGGGTCCGAATCCTGTCCTGGGCCCACTGGTTCTGAGTGGTGCTCTGACTGACCGGACGATCCGTGTCGAGCGCAGGAGGAGGATCCGGGTTTGGAGTGATATAGGTTTTTCAGGCAGTGGTTGATGGGTGGTTTCAGGCTGCTGCCTTGTGTTGTTGTCTCCATCCGGTGTCGGCTTGGTCGGGGGTCCGGTGGTCGATCGCCGAGTGGAGACGCTTGTGATCGCATCGTGACTCGATCCGGGCTGTCACGTCCCGGATTGCATGGTTTCGGGTCGAGTAGACCTTACGGTTCACGAGTTCTTTCTTCAAGATCGCGTTGAACGACTCGGCGGCGGCATTGTTATAGCAGCTGCCGGCCCGCCCGACGGACGGGAGAACCCCGCGGCCGGCCATGAACCCCGTGCATCCGGCCCACGCGCATCGAGCCCCCCGACCCGAGTGAAAGACCGTGACACCACGGATCGGCGGACGGGCCCCGCGCGGCCATGACCGAGGCCCCGGCGACGAGCCCGACGCGCATGCGACCGGCGATCGCGCGCCCGACGACCCCTCCCCGAGGAGCAATCCATGACGACCGCCGGGTGGGCGGATCCCCGCCGGGTCGGACCATGCGTGATGCCGCCCATCCGTCTCATTCCGGGCGCGGTGGCGGTGAAGTTTCGGCGCAGCCGGTCGGGCCGGCCCGGAAGATCCGGCGCCGGCACGGTCGTCTTGGCTTGTTTCCGGGGTTGACAAGCAACGGGACCTGCTGCTGCCATGATCTTGCGGACCATGTCGAGTGAGACCTTGACGCCGCTTCGGGCCAGCTCTGCGTGGATCCGGCGGCAGCCGTGGGTCTGTTCGGACTCGTCGAAGAACTTGACGATGATGGCCGTCAGGTCTTCCCTCCGCTGGGTTGTCGAGGACTCGGGTCGGTTTCGCCAGGCGTAGTAGCCGGACTTGGATGCTTTCACCCACCGGCGCATGGACTGGATGGGGTAGTTGCCTTCTTCGCGGTGGATGCGGCGGTATTCCACGCCCACCCGGATTCCTGGGCGAAGAAGGCCGCCGCTTTTTTCAGGAACTCGTTTTCCATGCGGGCTTCCCGGAGCTCTGCCCTCAGCCGTCCGATCCCGGCGTGCTCCTCCGCGGTCACGGCATCAGCGCTGAGGTCGGGGTGTTCCTTCCGCCATCGTGCGACCCGGTTCCCGACTGTCTGCGCCACAGGACCGTACGATCCGGCCACCCCGGCCACCGGCCCGGACTCCTGGACGATCCCGAGAACGACTTGTTCCTTAAATTCCGCACTATATTTCGGTGCCGACATGATCTAATTCTACCTCACGATCATTTCACCCACCGCCCGAAAAACACCAAGCACTCCAGCCCCCTGAACTCAGTCCCGTACGTGCCCCTGCGGCTGTTCCGCGGCCCCACCCGACCCCGCACCGTAGCAGCCGCCGCGTCGAGCCCGCCCGCCAGATCAGCACTGACCACGAAATCCCACACCACATCCGACGCCGCATGCAGATCATCAAGACTCAGATCACCACTCACAGAAGAACCCCCCGAAGAACCCCCCGGGGTGGGCAGACAGAACCACACCAATGCAGCCACGAGAACAACCCCACCGTCAACCAGTCACAACGAGAGAAACAACACTCCTCGACCCCACGGAACCGCTCCCCTCGGGGACGATTCAGGAACCCCACCCAGAACCCCCCCGCCAACCGCCCAAGAACCTCAAGAGTGGCGACCGGGCGACCGAGCCTCGACCATCTCCAGCCAGGACAGGAACCCGACGGATCAGCCACGACGGGCCAGCGCATGGATCGCCGAGACCGCAAGCAGATTCGCGTCACGCTGCAGGAGGCGTCCACCGCCCCGGGGCCGGCGGCCCGCGCCGTCCAGGGGCGGTGCGGTCGTTCTGCGAGGCCGCCGCGGCATCCGCCCACGGGCGCCCAGCTGCCGCGAGGTCCAAGGGGCTCACCGCGTCCCCGCGGACGGCGGCAGGCCTAGGGTGGCTGGTGAAGCGAGCGCAGCCGTCAGAGCGACGAGCGCGGGCACGACGACCAGCGCCGTGGGGCGCGGAGAGGATGCCGGATGACGTACCGCAACGACTTCGACCTGTCGACGATCACCGCGGCGGTCGTCGTCATGAGCGACCGCGTGCTGTCGGGGGAGCGCCCCAACGGGGCGGGCGAGGCCTGTCGCGACCGCCTCCTGGCCGAGGGGCTCGGCGATGTCTCGCTGAGCGTCGTCCCCGAGCTCGCGCAGTCCCTCGACGAGGAGCTGCGCGCGGCCATCACGGCAGGACGGCGGCTCGTCGTCGTCCTGGGCGGCACCGGCTTCCGCCGCAACAACGACGCCCCCGAGGTCCTCCGCGGGCTCGTCGAGGTCGAGCTGCCCGGCGTCGCCGAGCTGATCCGCGCCCACGGCGCCGAGCACAGCCCGCTCGCGCCGCTCTCGCGCGAGGTCGTCGGCGTCACCGGCAAGGACGCCGACGCGGCCCTGCTCGTCTGCTCGCCCGGCTCCAAGGGCGGCATGAGCGACACCCTCGACGTGGTGGTGCCGCTGCTGCGCCACGTCTACATCCAGCTGGCCGAGAGCTGAGCGCGGCGGGCGCCGCCGATCCTCCGATCCGCTGATGCGGGTGATTCGGGTCGATCCATCCGATTTTGCTATGGTTCTTCCGTGCCAAGGCATCGCATCTCCGACATCAGCAGGCTGCTCGGCGTCTCGGACGACACCATCCGCCGCTGGATCAGCTCCGGCGCCGTGAAAGCCTTCCAGGACGACCAGCACGTGCTGCGCGTCGACGGCGCCTCGCTGGCCGGGCATCTGCTCGCCCAGCAGCACGACCACGTCGGCCTCGAGGACGGGTCGCGGTCCCAGTCGGCGCGCAACCACATCCAGGGCATCGTCACGGCCATCAGATCCGATCCGGTCATGAGCCAGGTCGACCTCGTCGCCGGGAACTCCCGGATCGTCTCGCTCATCTCCACCGAGGCCGTCGAGGCCCTCGGCCTCGAGGTGGGCTCCATCGCGGTGGCCCGGGTGAAGGCGACGAACGTCTCCCTCGAGCTGCCCGTCACCTCGTAGGCCCGTCGGGGCCATGGAATCAGGACCCCGCCGGGACGACGTCGTCCCGGCGGCCACGAATGCGTACGCCACGAACCCACAAGGAGCATCATGAGACTCACCCATCGCATCATGGCCGTCGGCACGGCCGTCGGCACGGCCGTCGCGCTGTCGGCCGCCATGGTCGGCTGCTCGTCGTCCAAGGGCTCGTCCTCCGACGCCTCGTCCTCGACCCAGACCACCGTCCTCACCGTCTACGCGGCCGCCTCGCTGACCGCCGGCTACGACGAGATGGCCACCGCCTTCGAGGCCGAGCACCCCGGCGTCGACGTCCAGTTCAACTACGCCGGCTCGCAGACCCTCGTCGACCAGATCAACCAGGGCGCCCCGGCCGACGTGCTGGCCACCGCCAACACCTCGACGATGCAGAAGGCCGTCGACGCCGGCACCGTCGGTGAGACCACCGAGTTCGCCACGAACGTCCTCACGATCATCACGCCCGCCGGCAACCCGGCCGGCGTCACGGGCCTCGACGCCTCGCTCGACAACGCCCAGCTCGTCATCTGCGCGCCCGAGGTGCCCTGCGGCTCGGCCACCCAGCAGCTCACCGAGAAGCTCGGCGTCACGCTCAACCCGGTGAGCGAGGAGCAGCAGGTCACCGATGTGGTCGGCAAGGTCACGAGCGGTGAGGCCACCGCCGGCATCGTCTACCGCACCGATGCGAAGGAGGCCGGCGACAAGGTCACCGAGGTGCCGATCGCCGGCGCCGACCAGGTCGTCAACCACTACCCGATCGCCACCGTCAACGAGAGCCAGCACGCCGAGCTGGCCCAGCAGTTCGTCGACTACGTGCTCTCCGACGACGGCCAGGCCACGCTCGACAAGTACGGCTTCTCCAAGGCCGCCTGAGCCGGTCCGATGAGCGCACGCGCCCGGCGCGCCGCGCCGCCGGTCCCGGTCCCCGTCTGGTTGGCGGCGCTGGCGGCGCTGGGCGTGCTCTACCTCGTGATCCCCCTCATCGGCATGGGGGCGGCCGTCCCCTGGGGGCGCTTCGGCGAGCTCATCGGCGCCGAGGCCTCGCGCGACGCCCTGTGGCTGAGCCTGCGCACCTGCGCCGCCGCCACGGCCGTCGACCTGGTGCTCGGCGTGCCCCTGGCGGTGCTGCTGTCGCGGTCCTGGCGCGGGGTGCGGTGCGCGCGGGTGTTCGTCGCGCTGCCGCTGTCGCTGCCGCCGGTCGTCGCGGGGCTGGCGCTGCTGACCACCTTCGGCCGCCGGGGCCTCGTCGGCCAGGTGCTCGACGGGGTCTGGGGCGTTCGCATCGGCTTCACGACGCCGGCGGTCGTCATGGCGCAGGTCTTCGTCTCGCTGCCCTTCCTCGTCATCACGCTCGAAGCCGCCCTACGCTCGCGGCCGGCGGGTCTGGAGGAGACCGCCGCCTCGCTCGGCGCCGGCCCCACGAGGGTGCTGCGCGCCATCACGCTGCCCCTCGTCGTGCCGGCGCTGGCGCGCGGTACGGCGCTGTCGCTGGCCCGCTGCCTCGGCGAGTTCGGGGCGACGCTCACCTTCGCCGGCTCGCTGCAGGGCGTCACCCGCACGATGCCGCTGCAGATCTACCTGGCCCGCGAGACGGACTCCGACAACGCGCTGGCGCTCGGCGCTCTCCTCGTCGTCGTGGCGGCCCTCGTCGTCGCGGGCACCGAGTGGACGCCCGGGGGGCGTGGCGGCGGGCCCGTCCACGAGGACGGGGCGGCGGCCGCCGAGCCCGTCTCCGCCGCTCCGGCGCGCGCCGTGCCCGCGGCGTCGATCGGCGTCGACGGCGCCCTGTCGGCCCGCGACTGGGCCCTGACGCTCGAGATCCCCGCGGGGCAGGTGCTCGCCGTCATGGGGCACAACGGCTCCGGCAAGTCCACGCTCGCCGA
>ERZ772964.563-NODE-563-length-15869-cov-20.1413_pt1 | contig 15869 bp, 12 predicted proteins | sample MGYA00580675_ERZ772964 | MGnify/ENA primary metagenome ERZ772964 (study PRJEB29015, sample SAMEA2737941) | human oral metagenome | biome: human oral; feature: human-associated habitat; material: dental | place: China | collected 2139 ... | reverse complement strand
GAAGCTCGGCCTTAAAAACCGCACGCAGATCGCCGTGTTCTTCTATAGGAACTGCTGCTGAGGGGTACAGTCGTAGCGCCCGACACCCAAGGGCAGACGCGCAGCCATCCAACGTCGATGGGAAGCGCATAATCCGCACGCGCGAGGCACACTTCAGGGTATTCTAGTAAGTTTACCCGTCGATAGAGCAGGATCCTGGCAGCTGGAGCCCTGCGCACAAGCAGGCGCACTCGGTTGCGCATGGAGCCTCTCGACGGGCCTGACGATGCCATTACGGCAGCATCGGGTCATAGTCGAGGTAAAACTCGACACCGGAAAAGCTCAGGACAAGACGTCCGTTGCTCTCCTTCTTCCATGTACCGTGGATCGTTGGGTGCTGACCCGCAGCTGTGAGATCAAACTTCGGACTGACAGGATTCAAGAACTCCAAAAGCCCGCCAGAAAGAGACATCGCTCCGGTGAAAGGATGGAACTCCTGATCCCACGGTACACTACTACGCACCGATGTCGCATGGGCGATGTACGTGTAGTCCACCTGGTTACTGTCAACGAAATGGAGGATATATCCGTTTGCATAGACCGTTTTATCCACACAATATGCGAGCAGATAACCGCAGTACCCACGCGGATTCCCACGACGTATGGTCGGAGGAACAAATACCATTCCTCTGGTTTTCATTCCCTCCGCAGAAGTGAAGCTACTAACCTCGTAGTACGAGGTCCCATCTTTCCAACCAAAAATACCAGCATTACCTTGGTCCCCGTCCACCTTCACATCGTAATCTATACCTATATCGAGATCAAAGACATTATCTGTGGTACCAGAGTTCACAGAGCGGAGACGAACATACCCGCAGTAAGCCCTGGAATCAACTGTCATATCAGCTACACTCGACAGGATCGGCACGTTGTAACCAAGCGCTATACCCACCATTCCCAGGATAACGATAGCCGCCAGCAAGCTCGCAAAGGCCAGAAATGGGGCTATAAGTCCGCCTCGCCTTCTTTGGGCGGCGGGAACCTTGGACCGCCGAGGCAGGATACTCCGAGAGACGACACCGCCCGACCCCCTTTGTTGACCGGTCGCACCCGATGCGGGAGCCATGGGCGCGGGGGCAGCTACCGGCGCTCGCAGTGGCGCACCACAAGCAGGGCAAAACTTTGCGCCGTCAGGGAACTTCGTCCCACACGTTGGACAAAACACCTCGTCTCCTCCTACCTACGCTACGCGCTTGTGCTGGTACACGCGAATGTCATCGCTTGCAGGTGCCGCCTTAAGGCATGGCAGAGCAGCCGTCAGGCTTATAGACCTGACGGCTGCCGCTTGTCTGCATCTGCGATTGGGGGATATACGAAAGTGAGAATTCCCTGTGGTTTTACGAATGCCTACAGACTGAAGAGAGGCAGAGAGAACCCCCCCCCTGCATATACGCCCATGAACGACATTTACCCAGCGCCAAGCACCCGCACGACAAAGTGCCGGACGCACAGGCACAACGCTGTTGACATGGCCCGACATCACGCAGGCAGCTCCTCCTTGAAGGCAATCACACATCTGTTTGAGAACTGAATGGCAGTATATCATCCATCCCTGCGGCACACAAGTCACAGCTATCGTTAGACCTTATGAATGACACCACGCGCCACGGATTTGCGAAAGGCTGTCTCAGCGATACGTCGTCTTGACGTTCATCTTACGCACGTGCACCTTGACGTTTGGGTCGAGTGACAAGAACAGCTTCTCAACCGCCGTGAGCAGCATGTTCATGTGGAGCCTGTTCGCATTGTCCTCCCATTGGATGAACCTGAAGTTGTAGGTACAGGTCCTGTGGTCTTGCAGGGTTCGGGTAAGCACCGCCTTCCAGTCCTTGGACCTCGCGATGACAAAGGTCACCCCATCATCCTCAACGAGCTTCGCGCGGCATGAGTCAAAGGGGATGGAGCGCACGGCGGGCGCAACCATGGGGTCACATTGGGAGGCGATGGTGAAGTCCTCAGTGTTTTCCTCGAACCCACTGTCGCGCTCAATCAACTTCCCCTCGCCGATCAGCTTCTTCTTCCGTTTCTCGTCCCAGCGGTATGCCACATACATGAGCACGCTCATAACGGCCAACCCGATGAGAAACGTCTTCGTATCCCTGGAACGAGCTGCGAGGGCAGCTGCGAAAAGCCGCGCTGTCACATTCATGGTGCATCAATTCCTTTCCTCCGCACGTAAGTTGCGGCTCACGATCCCATCCCATCGAAGTAGCCTCGCGTAGGGAAGAGGTCTCGCGCCTCCTCAAAGAGCCGCTCGCAGATGGCCACAAAGTAGTCATCCGTCATGGAACTGATGAAGTCGCACACAGTCTGGTCTACGTCACCCTGCCAGTCATAGCTCCTCCCATAGTGGCCAAGCTGGCGCTCCAACGGAAGGATGTGGTGGGCAAAGATGGCGTCACGCTCGTCGCCTCTGTGCAGCGCCTCAAGCCCGTGCTCGAAGAGCTTGTCGAAGAGCTCCCCCACCGCGCGGGGCAGGTCCCCATCCACCTCGGCCGAGCCATAGATCTTCTCGTAGTTCTCACGCTTGGCACGCCTGAGCTCTGCAAAACCCGCCTCACTCATCTCGATGCGGTCCTTGTCCACGCTGTTCTCGACCACGTCCGCACAGAGCGCCAAGAGCGCCCAGGCGTTGTAGGCTCCGCCGAGCCCATCGTCGAAGCTGTCCTCACCCACGAGGCCGGCACGTATCGCATCCTGGCGATCCTTGCCCACATAGGCAATGATGTCAGAGATGCGCACCACACAGCCCTCGAGCGTCATGGGCCGCAGCTTGTCAATGGTCTTTTCACCGTCCTGCCAGCAAGACTCGACCACGCGATCGAAGCTGTCAAAGTCCGAAAGGCCGCTCGTCTCAAAGACCTGACGCTCGAACTCCCCGTTGTGGCAGATGATGCCATCGAGCGTCTGGAGGGAGAGGTTGCGCCCATAGAGGACGTCCAGCACACGCACGCTCTGGACGTTGTGGAAGAACCAGCGCCCGGTGCGGCGGTGGTAGGCGTCATTCAAAAAGCGCTCGCCCGCGTGTCCGAAGGGCGTGTGTCCGATGTCATGCCCAAGCGCGATGGCCTCGATGAGGTCGAGGTTGAGGCCAAGGGCACGCCCGATGTCACGCGCCACACGACCAACGAGCTGCTCGTGGAGGTTGCGGCGGGTGATGTCATCGTTTGCCGCAAAGGAGAAGACCTGTGTCTTACCGTTCAGGCGATTGTATGCCGGCGTATGGATGACCTTCTCACTGTCGCGGACGAAGGCGGGACGCAGAAGCGATGCTTGGTCATGGGAGCTATCCCGTCGTATGACCGACGAGTCTGTCGTAGCAAAAGGAGAGGTGCCACCCGCCGCACGAATCTCTGCGACGCGCCGTGCCGCAGCGGGCGAGAGCTCACCCGACAGTCCGGGCACCAACCTGTTTGTCAACATGGCCATTGCGTTTCCTCCATGTAGGCAGCTGAATTCACGGCTAGAGATCCATATCGGCATCCTCGTCATCAGCGCTCAGGTAGCACTGCTCGTTTGCCGACGTAACGCTCATGCCCACTCGTCGCATGAGCGTCACCGACGCCCTGTTGTCCGGGTAGACCTCTGCCCACGGGACCCACCCCTTGCCCACGTGCTCGCGGATCTTGGCTAAGAGGAGCGCCTGTGCCCAGCCATGGCGTCTGTGCCCATCAAACACTGTCAACATACCGATAGAGCCACAGGGATGCTCACCGACAAAGCCCACGAGCTCGTCACCCCTAAAGCCGCCGAGGATACCACCCGACTGCAAGAGCTTGTGCAGCCCTCGCTCGCTCGCATAGCCCGTAGAACCATAGGATGCCCATATCGCATCAAAGTGACTCTCGTCGAGCTGCCTCACCTCACGCTTGACATCCGTCTTGGGAAGCCTCCCGTCCTTGAGGATCGCAAGGCGATAGGGGTCAACCTTCATGAGCCCACAGCACAGCTTGACGTCGCGCACGAGTGTCGGCTCGAGGACGACCACCACGGACGCATGGACCAGCATCCTGATCACGGAACGCCCAAGCGCAACGTCACCTGCCCAGAGCGTCTGGAGGCCGTCAGGCGTTCGCACGAGCACACAGCCCTCCCTTGCGAACTCAACTTTACCGATATCTCGCCGCAGCATCTCGGTAAGCGGGAAGGCGCGCCGAGGGGCGTCACGCAGCGTCGCGAGGCCACGTGCTCGCAGCTCAGCCGAGCTCGTCTCACACGAGACTATGGCCACGCCGAGACGCTCGGCAATCTGGTGCATGCCCTCGGCGTTCGGATGCCCGAAGCCATCGGCCAGAAGCGAGCGCCTGTGATCGAGTAGCCATGAACCCTTCACGAGCCTCATCTGCCCGTGGCGCGCCACCTCCTGCGCGATGAGCTTGCGCACGCCCCTCCAGCAGCTCTTGGGGTGAGACGGCCACGCCCCCTCGTCGTGCCAGAGCGGGTCTGCGACGTAGGTCGGGACCTTGGGCCACAGCCGTGAGAGCTCGTCCAGGTACAGCCGAATGTCACGTGCGACAAGGGGTCCTTGGCAGGGTTCGTAGCGATAGTTGGCCCCCAAGGCCACCACGATGAGGGCCACGTCGGCCTCTGGCCTTAACCCCACAAGTGTCCCCGGTTGGAAGACCTGTCCACCGATCCCCTGGTTCACGAGGTCAAGGTCGAGGTCCCGTGCAAGGAGTACGGGCCAGCTCTGCCCCGGGTCCCCACAGACAAAGCCCTGCGCTATGGAGTCGCCGAGGACGAGCAGTTGCCGACGCATGGGGAGTGCCTCGATCTTCGTACCATTTCCCACGACGGAGCGCAGCGCGCAGCCACGCAGGCAGGGAAGCCAGATACGCACGCGGTGCGCAGCTCCCAAGCCTGGAAGCTGCGTCACGCCAGCAGCTGGCGATTTCTCGGGGTCGTCCACGCACAGGCTGAGGGTCCTCGTTCCGAGCTGGGGCATGATAGGCATCCGAAGACGGCCATCAACCTCGATGCCAAGGCCGTCATGAGACGAGAGCGCCGTGTCGCCCAAATCCGTCTTCCCGCCCGCACCGACGGCGACCGGTTCGGCCACGTGGGCCAACACGGCACGCGTTCCCGCAGGTTCCGGGTCCAGCCACAGCTCGAGCGCAAGCTCGGAGGAATCCGTCTCGAGCTCGTGCGAGATGCCTGCCGTCGCGCGAGCCATGGCCCTGTAGAGCCCCGGGTGCCAGGCATTGACGCTTCCCAAGGCCCTGAGTTGCACGTCAGAGAACCGCCGCGGCCTCACCCAGCCATCCCCGTCGCCCTGGATGGCCACACAGCCATGGAGCAGCTCCTGGGCGGGTCGGCGAACGAGCGTCGCGGATGCCGTGAGGTCGCCCGCTTGCAGGGCAACGCTCATCCTGCCGTCACCACCCCGTCAGCCGCCGTGGGTACGGCTGCGTCGGCCGCGGCTTCCACGGCGTCACGAACAACCCCGTATGCCTCGACCAGGTCATCGAGCGACCAGCGCGCGTTGGCAGGACTCGTCGACGGCAACGCCACGCAGCCGCGCCCGAGCGTTGGCTCTATGAGCTTGCGGTAGAGGCGTGCTGCCGCGCCTCCCGTGCAGAAGATGCGACAGATGGGCGCAACCTCAAGTATGGCCGAGAGATCGTTGGCGACAGGCCGTGTGATCGACGCATCCGAAGCGCCGCGAATCTCGGCGCTTCTCAGCACGTCGTGCAGCGCCAGCCGATGTCGGTGCAGCAGGCTTCGCCGGGCGGCGTTATCCTGCGGCACAGGCTCGTCCCACAGAGCAGCCATGACCCGCCAGAAGCGATTCTGGGGGTTTGCGTAGTGAAAGCCCCTCGCCCGTGACGCGGGACTCGGCAGCGTACCGAGCAGGAGCACGCGACTCTGCCCGTCAAAGACGGCCGGCAGAGGCGATGTCACGAGTTCCGGTGCCTGACCAACCCTGACAGCCGCGCTCGCCCGGTCAGACACACTACTCCCCTTCGGCGATTGGCTCGTAGAATTCCTCGCCATCATCGAGCCGCACCATGGAAACCTGCCCGAATCCGGCACCGCCCGCAGCACCCGAATCAATGTCCCAGCGATCGGCAACACCACCGGTCGCCTCACAGGCCCCAACCTTAACCTGACGGCAGAGCCCGTCCTCACCCTGCGGCGAGCGCTCGAGGTAGTTTGCCATGCCCTCCAGATAGGCTGTGGGCGTATGCCCAGCGATCACGATGGGACCAACGCCATTCTCGTCAATGAGCCCCGTCGGCACACTCCAGAACTCCTCCCTGATCCAGAGCAGGTCCTCGGGATCCTGGCTAAGGAGAAGGTCCTTGACGCCTTGGGACGTGAGCTGGTCCTGGGGCAGGGAGCCTGTGGGGCGAATGCCCGCATGCACCATTATATAAAAGCGATCATTCACCTTGGTCACCGCACCAAAAGGCAGGTTAATGACCCAATCGACCAGCTCGATCCTCGTCTGCTCATCCAAGGCCTCAAGGCCGCTCAATGTCGTGTACGATCCGTTGATCTCCCAGTTCATCTTCACCATGGGATCATCTGTAGCCTGAAAGTACGCAACCATAAGGTCCTCATGGTTGCCCATGATGACACGGACATTCTTGAGGTCATGGCAGATCCTAAGCACGCCCACCGGGTCCGGGCCCCTGTCCACCATGTCACCGAGCATGAAGAGGGTGTCCTCGTCTGCAGGAGAGACGCGCTCGAGCAGCCTCTCAAGCGGGACCCTATGGCCATGCACGTCCGAGAACGCATATGTTGCCATGATTGCATCTCCTTCATATCTGTACGAACCAAGAACGTACTGCCCAGCTGCTAGCGTACCATCATCATGTCGTAAGGATAGCAAGCTTTGGACTCGACTGCACGCGCGCGCCATTCATTCTTGCCAACCTCAACACGAGGGACTCACTGCATGGAGGAACGATGGCGGATACGCGTCCTCGTAGCCGAGAGGTACTCGCGACTCACACGGAGCTTCCACGGAGCCATTGACCCCACCACGACGAGACGACCGCCAGCTCCTGCGGCACGACCGTCTCGGCCAGCACCTTGCACCACATCCACCAGCTCGCTCATCGTGGACTCGAAGCGATCTTTTTTGAGTCGACACTCCCAGACGACAGCCACGGTCCAGCCGCTTGCGAGGAGCTGCGCGCAGCTGCGCTCGTCCCGGATCCGATTACGCGAGAACTTGGCCTCCCAGAACGCGGCATTTGACCGTGGAAGAGGGAGGTCGCAGTAGGGACAGTGATGCCAGAAGCAGCCATTCACAAAGATCGCCGTGCGGCGTCCCGGGTAGCAGATATCGGGCTTTCCCGGAGCCTTCTTCCAGTGCAGGCGATAGCCCCGAAGACCCGCCGCACACAGAGCTGCCCTCACCTTAAGCTCGGGCCTGGTGTCCTTGCTCTTGTTGGCCTGCATGACATGGTGTGTGGCCAAGCTCACCTCACGTGCGGCGGCTCCCCTTGCCCCTGCGGCAGGCGACTCCCCGCGCGCTGCGACGTTCCTTTTGCTCATGCGTCGGCGTCAGCGCCGAGCGTCACGCCGATCGCAGGCACGGGCGGGTCCTCGAGCGCCTCGGGATCCACCGGCTGGCCAGAGAAGTTCAGGTTTCCTGTGAGTCTTTGTGCGCTCTCTTCGTCGAAGTCCTCCGCAAAAAAGCTACCCACTGCGGTAGGTACGCTCGCACGGGCACGCTCATAGAGGTCCCAGAAACTCTCATGCGATACGGCGGCAGTAAAGGGGTTCACCCATGGCAGGTGCTCCGCGTTCTCGAAGTCAGACCGAGCCTCTGGACGCACTCTGTGCGCCATGGCACGATACTGCGAGTAGCGAGCGTGATCCACCAACCTCTCGATGGGCGCGATCACCCTGCCCTTGATGCCAGCTGGCGTGTAGAGCGCATGCTGCGCGAGCCGAAAGGACTTGACCGCACGCGTGTAGCAGTCCAGGGTCACGGTGCGGCTAAAGCTCCAGAGGTTCATGTAGAAGAAGAGCTTATCGATCACCTTGAGCGTCTCGTCGCTCGCGATGAGCACCTCCCTGAAGGGAAGAAAGTCCTCGATCGTTGTGCCGCTCTTGACGTAGAGCACCATCTCGTCGAGGTCGCGCTCTATCTCCGCATGCACCGCTCGCCCATCTGTGCGGTCAAGGCCCTCCACGCCTGCGTCACAGATACCGTACTGCTCAGAGAAGACGAGCGGGTGAACCGCGCTATCGAGCAGGTAGTGGCAGAGGAATCCCGCTGCGTACGCCTTGGCAACAGGCCTCTCTGCCTGCGGGAGCATACTCAGCGCGTCATGTAAAGACGTCAGGAGCGCAGCCGGGCGCTGACGGTGCATGAGGCGCCCCACAACGTCCTGCTCCTTGGCGCGTGGGTCAAGCTCAAGGTAGAATAATGGATCAGGCCCTTGGTTACCTAAGAAGAAGGCATCGCGCTCGGACGAGGATAGAAATCCAAGATCGGCAGCGACGCCCTCGTAGGTATCCCTGCCAAAGAACTCATGTGTGAGAATCGCCGGCATACGAACCGTCCTCCCTTGCGTATCTACTTCATACGCCCTCGTTGGGCGCGCACCTTACTGGTCGCGCATACTCCTATGGTCGAGTTTTCGGCCGCTCGATGCAAGAGATATTTTCATCATCCATCTAAGCCTTTGAAGAACCTGCGCCTACAGCCAGATACTGACTGACATACGACTTGACCAACCCATGTACAAGAGCTGAAAGGTACACTTGAACAGGTGGGTATACAGTTGGCGGGCGCGGGCGTGCGTTTGCCGACTCGCAGGACCGACTGGACCCAGCAAGACAGACTCACGATGGCACGGCGTGACCGGGCGCATCAGGCCATCGTGATAAGAATGAGGAGCTGCATGTGAGAGAGCCTGACGAGAAAGACCGAGCGCTTGCGGCCCTCCGCGAAGCTATCTCAACGCGTGAGCCCAGTCTCGTGAGGCATGGTCTGGATGTTCTCGCGAAGGCAGGCGACGGGCGGCCGACAAGTAAGGTCACGCCTCCCGAGGCCGTGGACCTCCTCGAGCGGGCCTGCACGTACGGTCCTCGCGCGAGCGCACAGGCGGTATGGGAGTACTTTCAGGGAAACTTCGTCTACACGGGCTGGGCGCTCGCGCTGGCCCTACGTTGTGCCAATGAGGACGTGGCTCGCTGGCTTCTTGGCTTGGGCGTTGACCTTCTGGGAGCCGTGCGCCAACCCAAGGCACTCCGGGCGCTCCTTCCTCACGAAGGCAGCTTCACCCGTTTCGACCTTGTCCGCGAGAGCCCGACGCTCTTTCTCAACAACATGGACCACACGGTCTCCACCGAGGTCTTTGACGACTTCTCTGGAACCGAGCAGATTATAGGCAAACCCTACGCAGTCCCTACAAGCCTGCGTGCCAGCTGTGAGCTCGTGGGCACACTTGCCTCCGAGGGCCTCTTTGATGCCGTCGTCTTCGATGACCTCTTTCGTGCCTGCGTGGTCAAGGCCTGGCATGCACTGCGCCATGCGCGCGATCGTGATCCAAAGACGGCCCAAACCTGCCTCGCGCTCGCGAAGCACCTGCTCAAGCTACATCGCGAACGGGATCTTGGTGATGGCAACGTCCGTCTCATCATGGGCAACCTCATCGTACCCAAGGCTGACCCGGACATCATGGCCTTCGTCTGCCTCGAGATGCCTGATGTCTTTCTGGGCAGGTTGCGGGCGCTCTCGTGGCTGCAGGAGGACACCAAGCTCATCTGTCGCATGGTGCCCGTTCTTTCGCCCGCAACCGAGCAGGACAACGTGGCGCTGTTGCTGGTGCTTGCCCGCTCTGGCCTCATGGGGGAGCTCAAGGCCATCGCGAGCTGGCCGGACACGTTCACGACCGCGAACCTGCCCGCAGCCGTGGAGGCAGCGTCTGTGGCAGGGCATGCCGAAGTCGCAACTTGGCTCCTTGCGCGACTCGAGGCTGTGCGAGAAGTCGACGGCACTGTACCCGCCGCAGCCTCGGTTCGTCTTAGCGATGCCACGGCCGCCATTCCTACGCACAGGCAGCCTGGCAAGGCGACCACGGGAGGCACCGAACAAGAGGCTCTACCCCCTGCGGGGACAAAGGGCAAAGACGCCCCCAGACCAGCCTCAGCTGTCCACACAGACGGCGGTCGCGAGGCTGCGGGAACCGTCGCCCTCGACAGGGCTGGGGTCAATCCTGCGGCCGCAGTCGAGCGCAGCGCAGATGACGCAGCTCAGCTCGCGATCCAGATCGTTGAGCTCGCGCGCAGCGAGATCGTCTCACAGAACCCCTTTCTTGCGGGCCCGTTTTCCCTTCTCACCCTTGCCCCCACACGTGGCGCCACAAGCGCTCTGGCGGTGGACGGCCAGACGCTCTCCTTCAATGTCGACCAGCTCATACAGGACTTTGTCACAAGACGCGCTGCCCCCGCCCACGACATGGCACACGCGCTCATGCACTGCCTCTTGCTCCACCCCTTCGTGAGCGCCACGGTAGGACGCGAGGCATGGAGCCTCGCCGCAGACGTCGCGGCCGAGAAGGTCGTGTGCGAGCTCTTGGGACCACGTGAGGGCGAGCGAGGCAGGCAGCAACGAGCCGTGTTCGATCGCCTGTGCGGCGAGCTGCACGGCGAGATCACGGCCGAGCGGCTCTATCGCGCCCTCGCTGGAGGCGCGTATGCCCCCATGAGGGATGAGTGGGCCGAGCTGTTCGGCGCTGATGACCACGCTGGCTGGTACCCCTCCGACGACGAGACCCATCCGGGCGACGTCGGGCACGATCAGCAGGGTACGAGTGATGACGCGGGCACAACGGCGCAAGCCTCGCGCACGCAGAGCCATGCCGGATGGGGCGACGATCGCCCCAAGACCTGCGAAAGTGGGCCCTCTGACCACCAGGGCTCCCCCGCCAAGGACGATCGGGCCGTCAACGACAGGGCGAGTGGAGGCACCACCGACGCTGGCGCAGACACCCCCGCATCGCCAGCGCAGTCCAGCCCTTCTGAGGTTGACGCCCAGAAGGAATCCGACTCCAAGAGGCGCTGGCTGAGGGCAGCGAAGTCCATGCGCACAGACCTCGAGACGCTCTCAAGACGGTATGGCACCAAGGCGCAGAGCTTCGTCAAAATGCTCGACGTCAGTGCCCACGAGCAGATCGACTACCGAGAGTTTCTCAGGCAATTTGCCGTCTCGGGCGAACAGCTTCGGCTCTCTGACAGCGAATTCGACTACATCTTCTATACCTACGGTCTTGAGCTCTACAAGGATACCCCGCTCATAGAGCCTCTGGAATATCGCGACGAGAGGCGCATCCGAGACTTCGCGATCGTCATCGACACCTCAAGCTCCATCACACCCAAGGTCGTCCAACAGTTCGTGAACACGACCTTTGACGTGCTTACGAGCGAGTCGAGCTTCTTTGAGAGGACCAATATCCACATCATCCAGGCCGATGCCCAGGTGCAGAGCGACACCACGATCCACTCACTCGCAGAGTTGGACCACTGGAGGCGCAACATTAGGCTCCGAGGATTTGGAGGCACGGACTTTAGGCCCGCCTTTCGCCACGTACGCAAGCTCATGGAGGACGGTGAGTTCGATGACCTGCGGGGACTCATCTACTTTACCGATGGCTGGGGCATCTACCCCGAGCGCATGCCACCGTACAAGACCACCTTCGTCTTCTACGACGAGGACCACCGACCGGAGCTCGTCCCCGCCTGGGCTATGCAGATCACCCTGCACCCAGGGGAGTTCGAGAGCATGTCGGTATACTGAAATAACCTGGAAGGAGTACGCCCCATGAACATAGCTGAGGCGACGGTGCAGATAGAAGGCGCCATCAAGGCATACTTGGCGCAAGACGAGGCCGGACTCGACCTCATCCCTCCCCAGATGCAGAGACCGATCCTCATGATGGGCCCACCCGGTATTGGCAAGACGGCCATCGTGGGCCAGATTGCGGAGCGCATGGGCATAAACTTCGTCTCGTACTCGATCACGCACCACACCCGCCAGAGCGCACTTGGCCTTCCCTTTATCGCTGAGGCCAGCTTCGGCGGCAAGACCTATCGCGTAAGCCGCTACACCATGAGTGAGATCATCGCCACCGTCCATGATGCCATCGAGGATTCACAGGTCCACGAGGGTATTCTCTTCCTGGACGAGGTCAACTGCGCCTCAGAGACGCTTATGCCGTCCATGCTGCAGTTCCTTCAGTACAAGAGCTTCGGGCCGCATCGCCTCCCTACAGGCTGGGTCATCGTCTGCGCGGGCAACCCGCCCGAGTACAACCGAGCTGCCCGCGAGTTTGACCCCGCCATGACAGACCGACTGAAGCGCATTGACATCGAGCCGGACCTCGACGCGTGGATGGACTACGCCACGACCCAAGCGGTGCATCCCGCCATCACAAGCTACCTTGCCAACAAGCCCAAGAACTTCTACAAGGTGCGGACCGGCGTACATGGGGCACGCATGGTCACAGCCCGCGGCTGGGAGGACCTCTCACGCATGATGCGGGCATGCCGGCACGAAGGGATTGCCGTCAACCAGAACCTGGTCTCTCAGTACCTCCAAGACAGGGAGGTCGCCGAGGACTTCTCGCTTTACCTCGAGCTCTTCTCCAAGTATGAGGACGACTATAAGATACAAGACATCCTTGCGGGTACAGCGAAGGGTGAGATATCCAGACGCGCAAAGGAGGCGTCCTTCGACGAGCGAATAGCCCTCGTGAACCTCCTCCTGAACGCCCTTCTCGATGAGGTCCACGAGCTCGACGGGGCAACACGCGCACTGCGTGGCGCCCGGAAAACCGTAGACGACATTGCGGAACAGGCCAGCCACGAGTGGGCACGCAGGCTAGACGAGCGCGCCCAAAAGAGGCGCGAGCACAGCGAAGAGGCACGTGCCAAGGGAACAGCTAGCGAAGCGAGGCTGCGTGAGCTTGTGGGAGAGGCAAGGCTTCTTGACGCTTTGCGCCGAACCCTGCTCCAATCGACGGAACTCGGTGCAAAGGGTTCCAAGGACGCTCGGGCCGTCTGCTCAGAGGTCCTCGACGCGCAGGAGTCTAGCCTCGCTGCTCGCGCAAGCAGGATATCGAGCGAGGTCGAGCGTGTCCTCGACTTCCTGGATGGCTGCTTTAGCGACGGTCAAGAGATGCTCGTCTTCACGACACACCTCGCCGTCGACCCCGCGTTCATGCGCCTCGCGAGCACGCATGGTGCAGCGTCCTTCACGAGACACAGCCGCGCACTCATGCTTCACGAACGCGGACTCGACCTGCTCGATACGGCCGACAGGCTCGTCGAGCAGGGCGCGGGGGCCATAGATGTGGCCAACCGCAGGGAGCCCTCCCGTCCTCCCTCAAAATGAGTGGCTACCACACGGACCCCACACATTCACCTGAAGAGGATGGGAGGGAAAAGCTGAGCGGACCTCCTATCTCCTACTTCCCAAGGCTTTTGGCCAAGGCATCGGCAAGCTCCTCTATCTGTCCCAGGTTCTCCTCACGCACGGCAGAGCGGATCTTGACCATCGGCTCGAGGATCGTCATGTTGGGCATAAGACCGAGGCGCTTCTGGAGGATGGAGCCCGCCTGCGGGGACCAGCTACCGTTCTCCATGATAGCAGCCGTCCTGTTACGCAGGTTGTGCCGGGACAGTTCCTGCACAAGGTAGTCCATGCTGTCAAAGACCTCCAGGTTATAGGTCGAGGCGGCAAAGACCAGCGTCGAGTACTGGAACGCGCGAGACACCAGCTCGGACGTGTCGGTCTTGGAGCTGTCGTACACACGCACGTCGTGCACGCCCCTCTCGGCAAGCTTCGCCGCGAGGATCTCTGCCGCGTTGGCGGTATTGCCATAGACCGAGCCGTAGTATACGCAAACGGAGTCAAGCTCTGGCGTATAGCTCGCCCACTTCTGGTAGCGATCGACGATCTCGTCGAAGTCCTTGCGCCAGAGGTGCCCATGCAAAGGGCAGATCATCTGTATATCGAGGGACCCCATCTTCTTGAGGACGGCAAGGGTCTGCGGACCGTACTTGCCCACGATGTTCGAGTAGTAGCGCCGCGCCTCAGCGGCATAGTCACAGCGCCACTCGACCTCGTCCGCAAAGAGATTGCCGCCGAGCGCTCCAAAGGCACCAAAGGCATCGGCGGAGAAGAGGGTGCCTGTCAGCTTGTCGAAGGTCATGATGACCTCCGGCCAGTGCACCATCGGGGCGGCCACGAAGCTCAGGCTGTGCTGACCAAGCTCGAGCACGTCTCCCTCCTTGACCTGCAGCTTATGGGGCTCGATGTCAAAGCCATAGAACTGGCCCATGATCTTGAAGCCCTGTGCGCTCGCGACGAGCTTGAGCTTGGGAAAGCGCTCGACAAGGTCGGGGATGATGGCGCAGTGGTCAGGCTCCATGTGGTCGATCACCATGTAGTCGAGGTCCCTGCCCGCAAGCACCTGCTCGAGGTTCTCCATGAACCTGTCGCGAACGGCAGAGTCGATACCGTCAACGAGGCAGGTCTTGTCATCCAGAATAACGTAGTTGTTATAGGCCATACCCTCGGGCACAGGATAGCTGTTTTCAAAAAGCTCGATGCGGCGATCGGACGCGCCGACCCACCATGTGTCCTGACACAGCTGACGAACGTTATGCATATGCGACGCTCCTTTGATCGCGGACCGTGCGGTTACGTCTCTCCCCCGCAGGCCTATGTCCCCACAAGACAGGATGAACCAGGCCTAGAGAGCCATGAAAGAACCCCTAGAACAGCCTGAGCCGACTCTGCAATCGGTCGGCCGATTCGACCCGTGTCTTCCTGAGACCATTCTATCCCATGTGGCAGAGCAATGGGATAATCGCGAAGAGCCTCGACAACTGGTCGGCCGATGCCCTTCGCGCCGTTACCTTTCACGGGTAGGCCAGTGGCGCCTTCTCAGGCTGACGCGCCGGACCCGCCCGCAGACCGCACGCCCCCTCCCGTCAGCCAGGGCGCCACGACGAGGCGTTCTGGCTGACGCCGGCTTTGCGAGGCTCGGTTGTGCCACTCGCTGTCACCGAGTGCGCGATGGTCGTGCCACTCGATGGCGTCGAGTGGCACGACATTTCCTGACAACTGCGCATATACCGACTTTCGTGCCACACGGTGGCGTCGAGTGCACGATCTGCCTGCCACTCGGTGGCAGCGAGTGGCACGCGCATGAGACAGCGCGGCCAGGAGCCATCAAAGAGGTGGACGACACCGGACGACAGCACGGAGGCCAAGAGCATGTGGCCTCCTCGTAAAAAGTAACTCTTGCCATCCACACCCGTCGTCCCGACACCTTCGCAGCAAGCGGAACGTGGCGTCTGGAGCGCTGGGCAGTCCAATCGAAGGCAGACCGACCATGCTGTCAAAGAGCCCGCAAAGGAGCACAAAAAATGAGGCTTCGTGAGTTCGTGTGGGTAGGTGGTTGCGTCACCGCCAGGGCGACAACGCAAGAGTGTACACAAATTGGCTAGAATGGCCCCTCGGTGCCATTTTGGGGCATTTGTGTACACTGTTGGGCTGTTGTGGACAGACGTGGGGACGCAATAGTGTATACAAATGGGAGGATCGGGCTTCTCCGCGCCGGATTGGGGCGTTTGTGTACACTGTTGCGACGCGAGTCGCAATACGAATCGCGACGCGAGCTGCGTCAGGTAGCACGAGCGCCTCAACCGCCACGGCGTGCCGGCGGCGTCCCCTCGCTGGCCCCTCTCGCTTGGTCGGGAAGACAGGCTCTGAGCGAGTGGCGCCGCTGCCAGGTTGGCATCTTCGCCGAGGCGTCAACCCACACGAACCCCTGAAGAGCACAAAAAATGGGCCA
>ERZ772964.560-NODE-560-length-15934-cov-3.62586_pt1 | contig 15934 bp, 13 predicted proteins | sample MGYA00580675_ERZ772964 | MGnify/ENA primary metagenome ERZ772964 (study PRJEB29015, sample SAMEA2737941) | human oral metagenome | biome: human oral; feature: human-associated habitat; material: dental | place: China | collected 2139 ... | reverse complement strand
CGAGCGTGTGCCGATCGTCGTTGAGGCGGCGAAGGATGCGGGCCTTGATGTTTCCCTCGACCTCATTTATGGGGCGCCGGGGGAGAGTCTTGAGGATTGGAGACGCTCTGTCGAGGTGGCGATCGGATTGTCGCCCGATCACATCAGCGCTTACGCCCTCGTCATTGAAGAGGGAACGAAGATGGGGCGCATGCTTTCCCGCGGCGCCATACCCGAGCCCGACTCTGATGAGGAGGCCGCGAAATACGAGCTTGCGGATGCCATGCTCGCTCAAGCCGGATACCGCTGGTACGAGATTTCCAACTTCGCCAGAGCCCAGCGCGGTGAGGACGACATGGTAGCGAGCGAGCTTCGTTACGCCTCGAAGCACAATCTTGCCTATTGGAGGGACTGTGACTGGTGGGGTCTGGGTCCTGGAGCCCATTCTCATGTGGGCCGCTACCGCTGGTGGAACCTTAAACATCCCCGAGCCTATGCGAGCAGAGTATCGGCGGGCATGAGTCCGGCAGCCGCCGGGGAGATCCTCGACGCTGATTCGCGCAGTCTCGAGAAAGTCATGCTCGCCGTGCGCACCGCTGAGGGGCTCGCGATCGCGGATGTCCCCAATCCGCAGGCCATCGACGATTTGAGCGCCGAAGGACTGATTGAGAAGAAGGCGGTGCTGGACTCTCGGATCGTCCTCACCCTTCGCGGAAGGCTCCTCGCGGACGCAGTGACGCGTCGACTCATGGGGTTCTAAAGGCGGCACCTCACGGCCCTGTCGACATCGCGGACAGGGGACGTCTCGCCGACGGGGCGTCTCGCCGATAGGCGCCGTTCAGAGCTGCGTCGGCCTTGTCGTGAGGCCGCATCGTAGCTTGCCCCCAGCGGCCCTTGAAGAGGGTTCTTCCCAGCCGGTGTAGGCTTTTTCGGGATAGTTCACAAGAAGAGAGCCATCAATGTCTTGTCCACAAACAGAGTCGACCGGAGTCTCCATCAGGGAGTTGACGATTCGCGGAATCGTCATCGGCGGCATGATCACCATCATCTTCACAGCCGCGAATGTCTACCTCGGCCTCAAGGCCGGCCTGACCTTCGCGACCTCGATCCCGGCGGCCGTCATCTCGATGGCGATTCTCCGCTACTTCAAGGACCACAGCGTCCAAGAGAACAACATCGTCCAGACCATCGCTTCTGCGGCGGGAACGCTATCCGCGATCATCTTCGTCCTCCCCGGTCTCGTCATGATCGGCTGGTGGCAGGGCTTCCCGTACTGGCAGTCCGTCGCCGTGATCGCCTTGGGCGGAGTCCTCGGCGTCATGTACTCGATCCCCCTGCGCAGGGCCCTCGTCACCCACTCCGATCTGCCATACCCCGAGGGCGTCGCCGCAGCCGAAGTTCTGCGAGTCGGCGACTCCACTGAGGGTGAGGAGGAGTCGCGTCGGGGTCTCCTTGCGATCATCAAGGGCGCAGTCACCTCCTCGGGATTCGCGATCCTTGGCTCTGCCAAGGCCGTGGGCACTGAGATCGGCACCGTCTTCACAGTCGGCGCCGGCGGCACCATGGCTTCCGCATCCTTGTCCTTCGCTCTCCTGGGTGTCGGCCACCTCGTTGGCATCGCTGTCGGCATCGCCATGATCGTCGGCCTGCTCATTTCCTACGGCGTGCTCCTCCCGATGCGCAGCTGGGGCCTGGTGGGCGACCCCGCGAGTGCGTCTGAACTCGTCTCAACGATCTTCCGTTCCGAGGTTCGCCTCATCGGCGCCGGAGCGATCGCCGTCGCGGCCGTGTGGACGCTCCTCAAGCTCCTCGCCCCGATCATCGGCGGGATCCGCGACTCTCTCGCCTCCTCCTCGAAGCGCGCTTCCGGAGAGGTCCTCCCCCTCAGTGAGCAGGATCTGTCCGGCAAAGTCGTCATCGGCGTGACGATCGGGTCCATGCTTCCGATCGGAGTGCTGCTGTGGCTGTTCCTCAAGGACACTCCACTCGTGCACCATTGGATCGGGCTCGTCCTCGTGTCGATTCTTTTCATTCTCATCACAGGCCTCGCAGTCGCCTCGGTCTGTGGATACATGGCCGGTCTGATTGGCGCATCGAACTCTCCGATCTCCGGTGTCGGCATCCTCGTGGCCATCGCTGCGGCCCTCGTGGTGAAGGCCGTTCACGGCACGATCACCGGCGATGAGCTCTCCGTCCTCGTGGCGTACACGCTCTTCACCGCGGCGCTCGTCTTCGGCATTGCGACGATCTCGAATGACAACCTGCAGGATCTCAAGACCGGGCAGCTCGTCGGGGCAACCCCCTGGAAGCAGCAGCTCGCCCTCATCATCGGTGTCGGCTTCGGTGCGATCATCATTCCGCCGGTCCTCAACCTCATGCAGAGGGCCTTCGGCTTCCAGGGCGCTCCCGGTGCCGGGCAGAACGCTCTCGCCGCCCCTCAGGCATCCCTGATCTCCGACCTCATCAAGGGCGTCTTCGGCGGCGACCTCAACTGGGGGCTCCTCGGAACCGGCGCCGTCATTGGCGTCGTTGTCATCATCATCGACGAGGTCCTCAAACGCGCGACGAAGAAACTCTCCTTGCCCGGTCTCGCCGTCGGCATGGGCATGTACCTGCCAATGGCGGTCACCATCGTGATCCCGATCGGCGCACTCCTGGGCCTCCTCCACGAGCGGTGGGCCGAGTGCCAGGCAGATCCGGACAAGGCCAAGCGCATGGGCACTCTCGTCGCGACGGGCCTCATCGTCGGCGAGTCCCTCTGGGGTGTCGTCTACGCGGGCATCGTCGGCTTCTCCGGTAAGGATGCGCCGCTTGCGCTCTTCGGCGAATCCTTTGCTACTCCGGCACAGTGGATCGGCACGATCCTCTTCGTCGCCGCCGCCACCTACCTGTACAAGGATATGCGCTCGAAGGCGAAGGCCCACTGATCGAGGGCCCGTTCCCCGCATGATCCTCGCGCCTCCCGGCTCCCCACCAGGGGAGCCGGGAGTTTCCTTTCGGCTTTCGGGCTAGAGGGCGCCAAGGCCGCTACAGTGTCTGGGTGGCTTCCGACTTCTTCGACCCCTACGGCTCTGATGTGTTGAGCAATGACCCCCACCGTGAGGGGCCGAATGCGATCCGCCCACGTTTGACCCGGGTGCACCTCGAAGTGGGAATGGTGCTCGAGGACGTGGCGAGCTCATGGGTGGGCGCGGTCGTCCGCGTGGAAAAATCCGGGGGAGTACACCTGGTCGAACTCGAAGACCGCAGGGGGCGGACTCGTTCTTTCCCCTTGGGTGCGGGGTTCTGGCTCGAGGGGCGCCCCATCATTGCCCTCCCGCCTCGTCCCACACCAATGGAACAGGCGAAGAATGCCTCCGGGCTCACCACTGCGAGGGGGCGGGCACTGACCAACTCCGGTTCGATCGCGGCTCCTAAGTCGGCTGCCAGAGTCGCCAGGGCCTCCAGGATCTGGGTTGAGGGACGTCATGACGCCGAACTCGTTCAGCACGTGTGGGGTGATGACCTCGCAGAAGCGGGTGTTGTCGTTCAACTCCTCGAAGGCGTCGACAAGCTCGAAGAGGTCCTTGAAGTTTTCGGCCCGAATGATCGGGTTCGTGCTGGCGTCCTCGTTGACCATCTGGTCCCCGGATCGAAAGAATCACGAATCGCCGAGGCTGTGACTCGGCGCTGGCGGGAGGGCGTTCTCGTCCTCGGCCACCCCTATGTGGATATTTGGCAGGCGGTGAAACCCTCTCGTCTCGGCTTGGAGGCCTGGCCGCAGATTGAACGGGGAATCGATATCAAACACGGGACGCTTGAAGCACTCGGCTGGCCCCATGAGAACCAGGCGGATATCGCCATGGGCTGGAAGCGGATCTTATCGAGGGTGCGCAACTACAAGGACCTTGAGCCAGCGCTCCTTGGAAGAGTTGAGGAGCTCATCGACTTCGTGACCGCCCCGGGTCTTTCCTGAGCCCTGGGGCCGAAGCTGCGGGGCAGGAGTATTATTGGCACTCGGAAGTGATGAGTGCCAGGGCCTTGAGAATGCCCGCCCGGGAGCGCGAAGGAGGAAGCCCATGAGCGATGATCGCAGGCTCGACGTGCTGTGTGCGATCGTCTCCGAGTACGTTCACACGCGCGAACCCGTCGGCTCCAAAGTCATCGCCCAGCAGCACGACATCGGGGTCTCTTCTGCGACGATCCGCAACGACATGGCTCTCCTTGAGGAGGCAGGCCTCATCTACCAGCCGCATACGAGCGCAGGCAGAGTCCCCACCGATAAGGGCTACCGCGTATTCGTCGACTCTTTGGCCTCCGTCAAACCAATGAGCGGGCCAGAGCGTAACGCGGTCGAATCCTTCCTCACGGACTCTTGCGATATTGACGAGGTCGTCGCGAAGACCGTGCGCCTCCTCGCACAGGTCACGCGCCAGGTCGCAGTCGTCGAATATCCAACACTCGTCCGTGAACGCCTGCGCAGGTGTGAACTCGTCGACCTCGGTCCGCGCCTGCTCGTCATTGTCGTCACCCTGAGCGGACACGTCGAAGAACGCATACTTGAGTTCCCCGCTCCGCTCGCACCAGAGACGATCACCCTTCTGCGTGAACAACTCAACGCCCTGTGGGAGGGACGCTCCGCCGAGGAGATCCGGCCCCGCATCGATGAGGCCCTATCAGCGTGCCCCTCTGCAGAGCGCATGATCGCAGAGGCCGTGTGCACTGCCCTCGTGGACCTGCTCCAGGCGACGGGTGAATCGAGGATCGCGATCGCCGGAATGTCGAACCTGGCACGCGGGGCGATTGATTTTCGAGACATCGCGCCCCTGCTGGACGCCCTCGAAGAACAAGTCGTCCTCATGAGGCTCTTCGCCGAGCTCGGAGCCGACGATGACATCCACGTGTCGATCGGAACAGAGAACCCGCATGACGCCCTCATTGAGGCGAGCGTGGTCGCAGGAACTTATCGTTCCTTCGGACAATCAGGGGATGGACTCGCTCACCTCGGCATCGTTGGACCAACACGAATGGACTACGCTCGCACGATGTCCGCCGTAAGGGCCGTGGCCGCTTATCTCACGCGTTTCCTCGACCGATGAGCCCCACCCCTCCACATTCGGCACACCCCGCCCTCTTCAACCCGATCCAAGCAAGGAACGAATCCTGGTGAACGACTACTACGAGATCCTCGGTGTTACCCGCGACGCGAGTCAGGACGAGATTAAAAAGGCGTACCGCAAGAAGGCTCGCCAACTCCATCCCGACTATGCGGGACCGGAATCTGAGGAGGCCTTCAAGGAGCTGTCCATCGCCTATGAGGCCCTCTCCGACCCGGAGAAGCGTCGTCTCTACGATGCAGGAGGTGCGGATGCACTTCGTGGTGGCGCCTCCCCCTTCCAAGGCGCGGGTGGTTTTTCCGACTTCTTCGATGCGATGTTCTCAGGCTTTTCCGGCGCCTCCTCCGGACCGGCCCCGCGACGCAGGCGCGGAGCCGATCAGCTCATCGGCGTGGACATCACCTTGAAGGAAGCGGTTTTCGGCACTCAAAAGACAGTCTCTTTCGCCACCTACATCGAATGCGAGACCTGTCATGGTTCGATGTGCGCCGAGGGCACTCAGCCGGTCACCTGCTCGAACTGCGGCGGTTCGGGCACGGTCACGCGGATCTCCAATACGATGTTCGGCCAGATGCAGTCACGCGCGGCCTGCGGGGCCTGCGGGGGCTATGGCACGGTCATCTCTTCCCCATGCCAGGAATGCGCCGGTCAGGGACGAGTTCGTTCACGCCGGAGCTATCCGATCGACATTCCCGCCGGCGTCACCGAGGGCACGCGGATCAGGGTTCCGAACAAGGCCGAGGTCGGTCCTGGCGGCGGTCCACAAGGAGACCTCTACCTGGAGATTCGTGAACTCACAGATGAGGTGTTCGTGCGCCGCGGGGATGACTTGCACATGTGGACCACAATCCCGATGACCACGGCCGCTCTTGGTACCGACTTTATTTTGTCGACATTCGACGGGGAACGCACGGTGACGATCCCCGCGGGCACTCAGCCCGGTGAAGAGATCATTCTCAAAGAGCTCGGCGTCGGACGCCTCCAACGTCCCGGACGCGGTAATCTCCACGTTCACATTGAAGTGGAGATCCCGAAGAAACTGGATGCGCGTTCGCGTGAACTCCTCGAAGAACTCGCGGCGCTGCGCAAAGAAGGAAGGGTTGAACCCCAGCGTCGCGATCACTCGATGTTTGAAAAACTCAAAGAGAAGTTCGCCGGACAGTGACCAGGCCCGTCTTCTACTTTAGCGATCCTGTCAGCGAGCTTTCGCAGGCTCAGCCTGGCGAGGTGTTGCGCCTCGGAGCTGAGGAGGGACGACACGCGGCGACAGTTCGTCGGATCCGTGAGGGCGAGGGTCTTGATCTGGTCGACGGACGCGGAACCCGAGCCCTGTGCGAAGTCGTCTCGGCTGATAAACAGGGACTCGATTGTCGTCTCCTCTCCCTCGAGTACGAAGAGGCCCCCCGCGTCCGACTCGTCCTCGTTCAAGCCCTGGCCAAGGGCGGACGCGATGAACAGGCGATTGAGATCTGCACGGAGATCGGCATTGACGGTGTCATCCCTTGGCAATCGGATCGTACGATCGTGCGTTGGGCGGGACCGAAGGCGAAGAAGGGGCGGGCGAAGTGGGAGAACACGGTGCGTGCCGCAGCCAAGCAGGCTCGTCGCGCCTGGGTTCCCCTCGTCGAGGACGTGGTCGACAGCCGAGGACTCCTTCAGGGTATTGAGACGCTCATCTGCCAGGGCGGACGCGCCTTCATCTGTCATGAAGAAGCAATCGCGACGCTGAGCGAGCATTTGCGGGCTCATCCTCTCGCCGAATGCGAGCCTGGCAGCCAGATCTGGATCATCGTGGGACCCGAGGGCGGGATCTGCCCGGAGGAGACTTCAGCCTTTGAGCAGGCGGGGGCCGAGCTCATCGGCCTTGGTCGTAATGTTTTACGCTCATCGACTGCGGGCGCAGTGTGCCTGACCTTGCTGAGCGCGGCCCTCAATCGCCTCTGAGCGCGGGTTTTGTAGCTTCGAAACCCGCGTCCAGGTGCACGAGTGGAGCCTGCTTTCAGGTGCAGGGGTGTCAATCGAAAGCCCCGCTGTTCAAAAGCCCCAGGTCAAGAAGCCCCAGCAATGGGGACCATGAGGAGCATACGAAGATCAGGACAAAGAACCCCTGATTGAGAAGGTCAAAGTATGCGAGTGCCCGGGCTCAAGCACAATGAGATCCTCATGAGAGTTGAAGGCGTTCGGAGGGCAGCTCATCGGCTCCACCGCAATGCCCTCGCGATCCAGGACCTCCGCCGTGTAGACCTGCACCCACTTCGCATCAGAACTCAAAGCAACACTCATGCCGCTTTCTGGGTCGCGGATCGTCACAGTCCATTCGCCTTCAGGCAAATCTGTGAAGGCATGATCAATGGTCAAATCGCCAAGAATGCGCGGCTGGGTGAAATCGCGTCCCATATCAGCGACCGGGCGCTTGGCCACAGGAGTGAGCTTGTCGTCGACCTCGAGGATGCTCGTGGCGGGAATAGAGAGCTCATAAGAATCATTGGGGGCCCCGTTGAGAGTCATATACGGGTGGGAGGAGACCCCGTAAGGCGCGGCCTGAGTCCCAATGTTCTTCGTGTGCACGCTGACGCTCAGACCCGAATCCGCGTTCAGCGCATAGGTGACCCAGGTTTCGAGCGCCCAGGGATAGCCCTTACGGGGCGCGAGGAAAGCCCCGAGGGTCGCAGAGTCCTGATCGGCGTGAACGATGTCCCACTCCACCCAGGACATGAGGCCGTGAAGAGCAGCCCCCGTTGAACGCTCAGTGCGATCGACCTCGTAACGCGCCCCATTCCACTCATAGGTGGAATCCGCGATGCGATTGGGCCAGGGGAGGAGCATTTTGCCCAGATGACCTGCAGGGATCTCCTCAACACTGTGGGGGATGACGAGATCGTGGCCCGCGAGGGACAATCCCGCCAAGCCAGCACCGACTGTGACGATCCGGGCCCGGTAATCGCCGGATTCAAGAACAATCTCACGGCCGGATGCGCTGCGCGTGCTCATGGGGACTCCTTCGTCGGCAAAACTTCTCAGCGCCCCATTTTAGGGCGCTCGAGACCGACTCACCGCCTGGCGCGCACGGCGGGTAGCATCGGGGAGAAGCCCAAGAGGGGACTCGTGTACGGAAGGACTGTGCTGACTCAATGGCTCGGATCGATGAACTAGACTTTGCCCCTTCTCGACGCGCTTTTCGCGAGCGCCGGTGATGCGGCGAGCCGTATCGCACGCAATGCGGTGACCAATGCCGGGATTGATGCGGCTTGCCTTGACCGTGCGAAAGTCGTGGGAACGCCCACTGTGATGTCCCATCGCCTCGATCAGTGGAAGGCGACCTCGCAGAAGAAGTCGGGACGCTGCTGGCTGTTCTCTTCACTCAATCTTTTGCGCGATACGACGCGCGAGCGCATTGGGGTGAAGGACTTCGAGTTCTCCCAGAACTATGTATTGTTCTTCGACAAGTTGGAGCGCGCGAACTACTTCCTCAGGGATATGGTCGCATGCGCCTCCGAGCCTGTGGATTCGCGCCTCGTGCAATTCCTCTTATCGGAGGTTTTAGGTGACGGCGGCCAATGGGACATGGCGGTGTCCCTCTATCTCAAGTATGGGCTGGTCCCCAAGGAGGCGATGCCTGAGACGCAGGCCTCTTCGAACACTTCTCGGATGAATACGCGCCTGCAGGTTTTGCTGCGCCGTAGCGCCCTTGAGGTGCGCGAGCTCCTCGCCTCCGGCGCCTCGCCAGAAGAGGTCGAGGCCTTCATCTCCACGGTCCTTGATGCCGTGTGGCGCATCCTCGTGATCTGCCTGGGGGAGCCTCCGCGTTCCTTCGACTGGCAGTGGCGCGATGATGAGGGAGAGTTCCACCGTGACGGGAGGGTGACCCCGAAGGAGTTCTTTGATCGTTATGTCGGCGTTGACCTGAGCGAATACGTGTGCCTCGTGGATGATCCTCGACGTGAGCACGCCAAGGGGCAGGCGTTCACCGTTGAACACTTGGGCAATGTCATCGCAGGACGCCAGATTCGTTACATCAATACTGAGATGGCGACGATGAAGGAGATCGCCTCGCGGATGATCGCCCGGGGTGAGCCGGTCTGGTTCGGAGCGGATGTCTCCCAGCAGTCCGAGCGTGATCTTGGTCTGCTCGTCGAGGAGCTGCACGATTATTCGGGACTGTTCGGCGTCGACTTGAAGACGACGAAAGAGCAGCGCGTGCTCAGTGGCGAGTCCGCGATGAATCACGCCATGCTCTTCACCGGAGTCGATATCGACGAGGACGGTCAGCCTCGCCGTTGGCGCGTCGAGAATTCCTGGGGCGAGGACGTGGGGGAGAAGGGCTTTTTCACAATGGACGACGAGTGGTTTAGCGAATACGTGTTTGAAGTCGTCGTGAAGATCAGCGAGCTGCCGGAAGAACTCAGGCCCGCTGTGACCTCCGAACCTCTGGCTCTGCCTGCCTGGGATCCGATGGGGACTCTCGCCTGATCGCTCGCGATGTGCGCTCTCATGTGTGCTCGTCGCTTCGGGGCGTGTGCGAGCACAGGGGAGTACCTGAGCTGGCAAAGAGACGACGTGAAGAGAAGAGGGGAAGGCCTTAGCCTCCCCCTCTTCGACTCGTGCTCTACTTTGCGAGCTTTTCGCGCAAGACGATGTCCATGATGCGCAGGTTCATGACAATGAACTTGCCCAGCTGGTAGATCTTATTGCGGCGATGACGCAGCGTTGCGGGCGTCGGTAGGGGCGCGCGCTGAATCCGTGTCTGCTGCTCGGGATCGAGTTCTTCGACTGAAAGCTTGTCACTCATCGATCTTCTCCTTTGGGAAACAGGATCACTCGGGGATCAGGGTCCAGCCGATGCGGCCCTTGGCCTTGTGGATGAACAGGTAGTGGAGCATGAACTTGATCCAGTGACCGAAGAGGCCGATCTCGCCACGGGTGTGATAGGGGTGGCGTCCTGTCAGGGGATACTTCTTCTCATCGGGCACGATCGGGTACATGATCATGGCGGCTGCGGAGCCGCTCATGAGGCTCGCGCCGGTCGATGCGACACATGAGGCGCCCATTTCCGTCATCGACGCGTGCTTCGCAGGCTTGTTCTTGCCCTTGATGCGGTCGACGATGGTTTCGGCAACCGTACGGCCAATGGTGCCGGAGGGCTGACCCGTGCGCGGTGGAGCCGGGGCGATCGGGGTGCCGTTCGGGGTTGAACGGGGCTTGGAGATCTGGTGCGGCGGCGCGAAGGAGATGCCCGCTGCGAAGAGATTGTCGTAGGTGGGGTTCTGGTAGGTCTTGGGCCAGTCTTCGGCATCCCAGTCTTCGTAGGCTTTACCGGAGTAGTCGGCGTCGACCTTCATGAAGCCGGAGGGGGCGAAGATCGTGCTCGTAATATCCGATCCGTCCTTGGCGAAGGCTGTGAAGGGATGGCCTGAGAAAGGTGGGAGGAGCATCGCGAAGTCGAAGTCGAGTTCGTGTTCGCTTCCGTCGAGGGTCTCGTAGACGAGGCTGCCCTTGTTGACTCGCTTGACGGCAGCACCGGAAATGGCTTTGACGCCGCGTTCGCGGAACAGGGATTCGGTCCACAGCTGGGAAGTCGTCATGAAGCCGCTCTGCTTGAAACGCATTCCGCCGACACCGAAGTCGCCGAGTTCGTATTCGTTGGTGATGTAGACAACTTCGCACAGGTCGCGCACACCGGCTTCGCGCAGTTCGAACTCGACATTGAAGGCGTATTCGAAGGCGGCGCCCTGACAGGTGCAGGTGCCGTGGCCAGTGCCGATGACGAGGCGCTGAGGCTTGCCCGCCTTGGCGGCCTCGATAATCTTCTTCAGTTCCTTTTGAGTCTCATCCGCGTGATCGGCGGTGCAAACGGATAGCGAGTTGCCGCCGTTGTCCGGGCCGAGGCCGGGCGTGGCATCGAAGTTGAGCTTCGGGCCTGTGGCGTTGATGAGGTAGTCGTAAGCGATGAAGTCGGTGGTGCCGGCCTTGCTCGGATCGGTGTATTCGATCTTGACGACGGGGGTTTCGTCTTCGCCGCGCCCCTCAGGGTAGATTTCGAAGGCCTTCGCCTGGTGGAAGATGATGCCCTTCTTGTCGTAGACGGGGCGGAGCGGGAAGAGGACTTTGGACTTGTCCATTCGGCCCGTTCCGACCCAAATATTCGAAGGGATCCAATTCCATTGGGAGTTGGGACTGATGACGACGACTTCGTGCTGCTTGGAGAGCATTCGACGCAGGTGTTGCGCGGCGGTATGTCCGGCGACGCCGGCGCCGAGTACGACGACACGTGCCATATGTATGCACCTCGGTTCTTAGGAATATGCGTCGGCTTCCTCACCGCCGCACATCCGAGTATATCCACAGAAAGTAAAAGTCGGGACTAATGACCTATTTTCCTTCGCTTCACTTTTGAGGGCTCAGGCGATCTTTGCTCTGTAGATTCTTGAGGGTGAAAACCTGAATACGCAGGTCAATGGGCATTTATCTTTCTCTTCTTGATGGAGGGCTACCCGTGAGATGAAGCGTCCGGTCAACGCACAAGGCGCAGCGTGAAATAGCACTCAGTGAATCCCCAAGAGAGGAAGAGAGAAGACGAGGATGGGGTGACAGGTGAAGCCGACACGGGGAAGGGGCACAGAGTTTTGACACTCACGAAGGCGCGTCGACCCTGCACGAAAAGCTTGCACCGTGACGAGGAAGCCTCTCGGCCCCGCAGCTGAGGGGGGATCGTGCTTGGCGTAGACCTTTCCCCTGGGGTGTTCGGCGTTTACGCTCGGAGTATGAAGAGCAGCGAGGAGAAGAACCTCTACACCCCTGATGGGCGCACGAACCGCCAGCGGATGATTGATGGCGATTTCTATATCGCAGACAATGAGCTGTCCACGCTCTCCAGCCGCGCGCAGCGCCTGTGCGATCTGCACGCCCGCGCCTTTGCGAGCGACCCGGATATTGCGAGCTTCATCCTTGCCTCCCTCCTCGGCTTCCTCGGTGAAAAGGTCGAGGTCCGCCCGCCCCTGAGAGTCGACTATGGAGAGAATCTGTTCATCGGGGATCGCACCTTCATCAATTTCGGGCTCATCGCCCTCGACGTTGCGCCGATCCATATCGGAGCGGATTGCCAGATCGGTCCGAACGTGCAACTCCTGACCCCCATCCACCCGGTTGAACCCGGGCCTCGACGCGAAGGCTGGGAATCAGCGAAACCCATCACCATCGGCGATAACGTTTGGTTGGGCGGCGGGGTCATTATCTGCCCGGGAGTGACGATTGGCGACGAGGCCGTCATCGGCGCAGGTGCCGTCGTCACCCGGGATATTCCCGCGCGTTGCATTGCCGTCGGTAATCCGGCGCGCGTCATCCGGCGCCTCGACGAGGAAGGTGCGAGGGGTGGGGGAGCGCTTCGGTGAGTGTACGCCCCATTGTCATTGCGGGCGAGTCGATCCTGCACCGGCCCAGCGCTCTCGTTGAGAGCTTCGACGCTGATGTGGCTCCCCTCGCCCAAGACATGATCGACACGATGCAGGAGGCGCCCGGAGTGGGCTTGGCTGCCCCGCAGATCGGTGTGGATGCCGCCGTCTTCGTCTGGAACTACAGCGGTTACTCGTCTTTCGATTCTCTCTACGGGCCTGCATTGGGCTTGGGGGAGCCGTGTCCCTCTTCCGGCGTGGTCGTCAACCCCTGCCTTGAACTCTTCTGGGACGAGGGGAGGGTGCTTCCCGCTGAGATTGAACTCGAGCGGGAATCCGAAGGATGCCTGTCTTTGCCCGGATATTCTTTCCCCCTGCGCCGTGCGACGCGAGCGATCCTGAAAGGTTGGACACCTGAGGGTGAGCCCGTGCTTATCGAGGCGATTGGATGGTTGGCGCGCATCTTCCAACACGAATTCGACCATCTGCAAGGGATCGTCTATATCGAGCGCCTGAGCGAGCCTTGGGCATCTCAGGCGCGTGCTGTGGCCGAGGCGAAGGGGTGGAGGATTCCCGGTATCGTCCGGCCCGAAGCACAATGAACTGTAGTTCCGCTCTGTCGCCAGTTTTCCCCTCTGTCACCCAGAATGCGGCGAAGTCGCGTGCGAAGAGGTGAGTGACAGGGGGAATATAGGCTTGCGATCGTCGTTCGTTTGGCATCCAAGGGTCCTGGTGTCCCTCGGGTTCAGTGCACCTCGAAGCCTAGGGACTCGAAGTATTCGCGGACCTTTGCGGTTGCCTCGGGGGTCGGGGGCTTGGTGTCCTCCAGCTGGTATTCCAAGCCGAGAGAGTGCCACTTGTCACGGCCCATCTGGTGGAAGGGGAGAACCTCGACGCGATCAATGACGTTCTTCCACTTGCTGATGATCTCGCCGATCGCGTGGATGTTGTCCCAGTCATCCGTTAGCCCTGGGACGAGGACGAAGCGGATCCACACGCGAGTCGTGCCGCGGGCGGCCAATCGGTCGCCGAAGTCGATGGTCGGCTGCAAGTCCCCTGAGGTCACCCGCTTGTAGGTCTCCGGCAGTCCAGATTTAACGTCGAGTAGGCACAGGTCGAGGTGGTCGAGGATGTCGTCGTCGCAGTTGACGCCGAGGAAGCCGGAGGTATCCAGGCAGGTGTGGACGCCCATTTCCTTGGCGCCATGGAAGATTCGGCGCACGAACTCCGGTTGCATCATGGCTTCGCCGCCCGAGATGGTGATGCCACCGCCCGTCGCACGGAAGATGCGCCGGTAGCGGCGGATACGGCCAAGGATCTCGTCACTGGAGACAGGGGCCCCGTCCTTCATGAGGAAGGTGTCGGGGTTGTGACAGTAGAGGCAGCGCAGGCCACATCCATTGAGGAAGACAGTGAGACGAGTGCCCGGGCCGTCGACTGCGGTGACGAGCTCCCAGGAGTGCACGGAGCCGAGGGTGCCTTCGCGCATACGAGCCAGACGCTCATGGCGTTCGATTTCGGTGAGCTCAACGAGACCCGCCGTGCCCAGGCCGAGAGCACGCGACATGGGTGCTTGGAAGTCCTGGTCGCGAAGCTGTTTGTCGTCGTCAGCGCTGCGGGGGACTCTGGCGACAATACTGGAGCCGTCGCCAACGGGGATGTCTGCGGAAAGCGGTGTCGTCATCATTCCTCATTGAAAAGAGTGGGGGATGCTTGTGGGGCGCAGAACCATTGGTCTGCGCCCCACGAAGCGTTCACTCACTCATAGCTGAGCCGCTATGGCTCAGGCGGAGTGGTGGAAGGTGCGGGAGAGCACGTCGAGCTGCTGCTCACGGGTGAGCTTGACGAAGTTCACGGCGTAGCCGGAGACGCGGACCGTGAGGTTCGGGTACTTCTCGGGGTGCTCGATCGCGTCTTCGAGGGTGGCGCGGTCAAGGACATTGATATTGGCGTGGTAGAGGCCGTCGTTCTCGCCGCGCTCTTCGCGGGCGGCTTTCATGTCGGCGAGGCGCTCTTCGTAGGTCTTGACAGTCATTGTTTATCTCCTTCTGGGGGGTGGTGGTGAAGTGATCCTGTGGGAGGGCATGGGTGGCCCTCCCACAGGAATGGTCACTTCTGAGTGATCATCTCGCAGCTGTCATCGGGCACGAAGCCCGCGTCGAGGATACCGACGAGATTCGCGATCTGCTCATCCTTGGTACGGCCAAGGCCGGAGGGCGTGATCGTATTCGTCAGCGAAATTCCGTCGAGCGCATCGTTGTAGTCGAGCTTGCCGACCGAGAGCATGGAGGCGACCATGCCGTGCGTGTCAATGCCGTTCTCCGGGTTGGCGCCGGGGGCGAAGGGGGTGCCCGCGCGGTGCCCCGAGGGGAAGTTGCCCGTGGCCTTGCCGTAGACGACATTGGAGGTGATCGTGAGGACTGACTGGGTCGGGATCGCGTCACGGTACATGGGGATCTGACGGATCTTGTCCATGATCGTGTGAACGATGGTCGCGGCGATGTCGTCGGCGCGGTCGTCATCGTTGCCGTAGGTCGGGAACTCTCCCTCGGTGACGTAGTCGACAATCAGGCCGGTTTCGTCGCGCACCGGGGTCACCTTCGCGTACTTGATGGCCGCGAGGGAGTCGGCAACGATCGACAGGCCCGCGATGCCGCAGCCCATGGTGCGCACGATCTCGGAGTCGTGCAGCGCCATTTCGATGGACTCGTAGGCGTAGCGGTCGTGGCAGTAGTGGATGATGTTGAGGGCTTCAACGTAGGTGCCGACAACCCAGTCCAGCATCTCTTCGTACTTCGCCCAGACCTCGTCGAAGTCGAGAGGGGCGTCACCGCTGATGGGGGCGTAGCCCTGGACGACCTGCTTGCCGCTCATCTCATCGCGTCCGCCGTTGATCGCGTAGAGGAGAGCCTTAGCGGCGTTGACGCGCGCACCGAAGAACTGCATCTGCTTGCCGACCTTCATCGGGGAGACGCAGCATGCGATGGCGGCGTCATCTCCCCAGTGCTCGCGGATCTGACCATCGGACTCGTACTGGATGGACGAGGTCTCGATCGAAATAGCGGCGCAGAACTCCTTGTAGCCCTTCGGCAGGTTCTCGTCCCAGAAGATCGTAATGTTCGGCTCCGGAGCGGGGCCGAGGTTGCGAAGGGTCTGGAGGAGACGGAAGGAGGTCTTGGTGACCAGGGTGCGCCCGTCGTCGCCGAAGCCGGCGTCGGACCAGGTCGCCCAGTAAGGGTCGCCCGAGAAGATCTGGTCGTAGTCGATGGTGCGCAGGAAGCGGGTGATGCGCAGCTTAATGACGAGAGCATCAATGATTTCCTGGGCATCGGCTTCGGTGATGAGACCGGCCTTGAGGTCGCGCTCGAAGTAGCAGTCGAAGAAAGCTGAGAGACGGCCAATCGACATGGCCGCGCCGTCCTGGGACTTCACGGAAGCGAGGTAGCCGAAGTAGGTCCACTGGACCGCTTC
>ERZ772964.557-NODE-557-length-16137-cov-102.884_pt1 | contig 16137 bp, 14 predicted proteins | sample MGYA00580675_ERZ772964 | MGnify/ENA primary metagenome ERZ772964 (study PRJEB29015, sample SAMEA2737941) | human oral metagenome | biome: human oral; feature: human-associated habitat; material: dental | place: China | collected 2139 ... | reverse complement strand
TCGACGCCGAGAAGTACCAGGTCGTCGCCGAGCAGCTCACCGGCCGCGACGGCGTCCAGCGCGTGGTCGACCAGCGCAAGACCCTCGAGACGTTCTTCCTGGTGATGAACCGCGCCTCGTGGATCACCGGGGGCCTGGCCGCGATCATGGCCGTGGCCGCCGTGCTCCTGATCTCCACCACCATCCGCCTGTCGGCGATGAGCCGCTCCAAGGAGACCGAGATCATGCGGTTGGTCGGTGCCTCCAACTTCTTCATCCAGCTGCCCTTCATGCTGGAGGGAGCCATTGCCGCCCTCATCGGGGCCCTGGCCGCCGTCGGCTCGCTGTGGGTGGGCGTGCACTACATCGTCGACGGCTGGCTGGCGCAGTCGCTGACATTCGTCAACACGGCCTTCATCTCCACCAGGCACGTCCTGGTCCTGGCGCCCTGGCTCCTCCTGGCCGCGGTCGCCCTGGCAGTCGGCTCCTCCTCCTTCTCCCTGTCGAAATACACAAGGGTCTGATCATGATGCTCTTCCGTTCTGTCAGCGGGGCCTGCGCTTCACCCCCCGAGTCAAGCAGGCTCGCCGGGCTCCGGCGGTATCCGGCCCTTGCCGGGCGCCGCCGGCTGATCGGGGTGCTCACGGTGGTCGCGCTGGTGGTGCCCCTGGGAATGACGGCGCGTGCGGACGACCGCTCCGACGCCGTCGACCAGCAGGCCGAGGCCCAGCAGCGGCAGGACGAGCTCACCGCCTCGCTCGAAGGCGTGTCCGCCGAGCTCGGCCAGGCCTATATCGACCTGCAGAACGCGGAGACCGCGCTGACCACCGCGGAGGACGACCTGGCGACCGCCGAGGACACGCTCGCCGAGAAGGAGCGCGAGCAGCAGCTCGCCTCGGACCGTCTGGACGTCGCCGAGGCGGACCTGGCCACGGTGTCCGAGGAGGCCACGGCCTCGGAGGCCACCGCGTCGGAGAGCACCGTCTCCGTGGGGGACCTGGTCGTCTCGACCTACCAGGGTGACAGCACCGTGAGCTCGTGGTCCTACGTGCTGTCCTCCGACACGGTCGACGACCTCACCCAGAGGGCCTCCTCCATGGAGATCGCCGCCTCCATCCAGGAGACGGTCCTGGCGTCCGCCGAGGCCGAGCGCGCCCGGGACGCCAACCGCAAGGCCCGCCAGGACGCCGCGACCGACCGCGTGGCCACCATGAAGGACGAGGCCGACACGGCGGCCACGGAGGCCAGGACCGCCCGCGACGAGGCCGCGGACAGGCGCGACGAGGTCGCAACCCTGAAGTCCGAGAAGGAGACGGCGGCGTCCAATCTCGAGACTCAGAAGAAGGGACTGGAGGACCAGCAGGAGCAGGCTGCGGCCGACGCGGACGCCGCCGCCAAGCGCATTGCGGAGATCGACGCGGCCAACCGGGCCGCCTACGAGAGCGGGCAGGACACCGGGGTGTCCTCCGAGTCGATCGGGGCGGACTCGCTGGGCGACGGCTATATAGGGCACCCCATCAGCGGGCCTCTGAGCGTGACCTCCCCCTTCGGCTACCGCGTCCACCCCGTCACCGGCGTCGGCACGGGCCACCAGGGCACCGACTTCGCGGCCGCCGACGGCACGCCCCAGTACGCCGCGGTCTCGGGCGTCGCCACGTACTGGGACTCCGCCTCGTGCGGTACCGGGATCGACATCAACGCCGGCTACATCGACGGGCACTCCTACGTCATCACCCTGTGCCACCTGTCGGGGCGGGCCATAGCCGACGGTCAGCAGGTCAGCCGCGGTGACATCGTCGGGTACACCGGCTCCACCGGCTACGCGACCGGGCCCCACGTCCACTTCCAGGTGGCGCAGGACGGCGTGTACATCGACCCGATGACCCTGCCCGGATTCTGACCGCGACCCGGTCGGCGGCCGTCTGCGCCCGGTCGCGCCTGCTGCGGCGCGCAGGTTGACGCCGCCCGCCGGCCGCGTAGGCTGGGGCATCGCGCCCGCCGGCCTGGTGACGCGCTCAGCACCGACCGGGGAAGGGGACCCTTATGGCCAAGAAGTCCGGGGCGCGCAAGAGGCCGACACCGGGCCAGCGCGCCAAGGCCGCCTCCGACGCCCGCAAGACTGTCGCCCGCAACAGGAGGGCGACTCACGACTACTTCATCGAGGACCGCTACGAGGCCGGGCTCGTGCTGACGGGAACCGAGGTCAAGGCCCTGCGGATGGGGCGCGCCTCCCTGACCGAGGCCTGGATAGAGATCGATCGTCGCGGCGAGGCCTGGCTTCAGGGGGCCCATATCCCCGAGTACCTCCAGGGCACCTGGAACAACCACGCCCCGCGCCGCAAGCGCAAGCTGCTGCTCCACCGGGCCCAGCTCGACAGGCTCGCCCAGAGGGTCCGGGACAAGGGCTACACGATCGTGCCTCTGGAGCTGTACTTCATCGGCGGGCGGGCCAAGCTCGCGATCGCCCTGGCCCGGGGCAAGCAGGACTGGGACAAGCGCCAGGCCCTGCGGGAGGCCCAGGACAGGCGCGAGGCCGCGCGCGCCATGGCGGCCGCCAACCGGCGTCGGGGCTGACGCGGGCTCCGCGTTCCGCCGGTCGCCCTACCAGTGGCTGTGGACGTGGGCCCGGATGAGCCGGTCGTAGATATCCGTCAGGGCGGCGTGCACATCCTCGTCCAGCGGCGGCAGCGCGGCCGCCTGCGCGTTGAACCGCACCTGATGAGGACTGCGGGCCTCGGGCAGGATGCAGGTGATCCCCTCCTGGTCCAGCAGCCAGCGCAGAGCGACCTGGACCGGCTGGACGTGCTCGGGCACGAGCTCGCGGCACACGCCCGCGAGCTCGCGCGCGGCCTGGGCGGCCACGTCCTCGGGGACGACCGAGAAGATCCAGCCGGCGTCGAGAGACGCGACCGGGTCCGGGAGGGCCGGTTCGGGCTCCCGACGGCGGTTGTGGGAGAGCATGCCCTCGGGCAGGGGAACCCTGGCGATGACGGCCGTGCCGGCCTCGTGCGCGGCGGGCAGGACCTCCTCCAACGGCTTGTGCCGGAACACGTTGACAATGAGCTGGACGCTCGCGCAGCCGGGGTGGCGGATCGCCTCGAGCGCCTGCCCGCAGGTCTCCGCGCTCACCCCGTAGGCGCGGATCCCGCCCTGGTCGACCAGGTCGTCGAGCAGCTCCCAGACGCGCGGGGCCTCGATGACCTCGCTGGGCGGGCTGTGCAGCTGAACGAGGTCGATCGTCTCGACGCCGAGGTTGCTCCTGGACCGGTCGTTCCAGGAGCGGAAGCTGTCGCGGCTGTAGGCGTCCGCCGTCGGAGGGACTCGGCGCCCCATCTTCGTCGCCACCGTGAGCCCGGCGCTCGGATGGGCGGCGAGGAACCGGCCGACGAAGCGCTCCGAGCCGCCACCGCCGTAGACGTCGGCCGTGTCGATGAAGTCGACGCCCGCCTCGCACGCGGCCTGCAGGGTCCTGGCCGCCTCATCGGGATCGGCCTCGCACAGGTCGATGCCCAGCTGCCACGTGCCGGTGCCGACGACGGAGATCTCGCGGCCCAGGGCGTTGAACGGGCGACGTTCCACGGCGTCCTCCTCGACGATCGAGCGTTCGGCCTGCCTCGCGGCCATCCTAGCCGCGGGCCGGGAACCCTCCGCAAGGGCCTCAGGCGTGCGCGGATCCCTCGTACTCGCGGATACGGTCGACCTTGGGGCCGGAGCGGCTGCCGGGATCGAACGTGCCGGCGAGGTACTCGCGCAGGCACAGCCTGGCGGTCTCGGGCCCCAGGACCAGGGAGCCCATGGCGATGATGTTGGCGTTGTTGGACAAGGTGGCGCGCTGGGCCTGGTAGACGTCGGCGACGCAGGCGCAGTAGGCGCCGGGGACCTTGTTGGCGGCGATCGACACTCCAATGCCCGTGCCGCACACGAGCACGCCGCGGTCGGCCTCGCCGGCGGCGACGTCGGTGGCCACGGCGATGGCGACATTGGCGTAGATGGGGTCCTCCGAGGGGTAGTCGACGACCTCGTGCCCCAGACTCTCGGCCTCCCGGATGAGGATGGTCTTGAGGTCCTGGGCGTTGGGGTCGCATCCGAAGGCGAGCTTCACGGTTGTCTTCCTTTCCTGACGGTCAGCTGGTGGTCTCGTGGTCGAGCTTGCGCTGCGCGAGCTCGGCGGCGACGCGGGTCGACTCGATCAGGCTGGCGCCCCGGGCAACGCCTTTGCCCGCGATATCGAAGGCGGTGCCGTGGTCGACGGAGGCCCGGATGAAGGGCAGGCCGAGCGTGAGGGTGACGGCCTTCTCGAAGTCGAGGGTCTTGCAGGCGATGTGCCCCTGGTCGTGGTACATGGACAGGATGCAGTCGTGGTGGCCGTCGAGGTTGAAGGCGAAGATGGCGTCGGCGGACTCGGGGCCGATGGCGTTGATCCCCAGGGCCCGGGCGTCCTCGACGGCGGGGCGGATGTGCTCGATCTCCTCGGTGCCGAACATGCCCCCCTCTCCGACGTGCGGGTTGAGGGCGGCGACGCCGATGGAGGGGCGCTCGAAGCCGAGCCTGGTGAGCTCGGTGTGGATGTTCCTGAGGTAGTCCAGGATCCGTTCGCGGTTGGCCAGGTCGCAGGCCCGGCGCAGTGAGACGTGCCGGCTGACGAAGAACACGCGCAGCCTGTGGACGTTGAACATGGTCAGGGCGTAGGGGGAGCCGGTCAGGGCCTGGTAGATCTCCGTGTGACCGGTGTACGGCACCCCGGCCTCGGCCAGAGCGGCCTTGTTGATGGGGGTGGTCGAGACGGCGTCGATGCGTCCGGCGACGCCCAGCTCGATGGACCTCTCCAGGTAGGAGTAGGCGCGCCGGGCGGCGTCCTTCTGGACCCTGCCGTACTCGATGACGGCGTCGTCCGCGACGCCGGTCGTCATCAGGTCGATGGTTCCCTGGCGGTGGACGGCCTGCTCCGGCTCGGTGATGATGTTGACCTCGGGCATCGGCACGCTCATGGCGCGGGCGGCGGCCTCGAGACTGTCCAGGTGCCCGATAACGAAGGGGTCGCAGACGTCGTGGATCAGAGGGCTGGCCATGGCCTGGATGACGGTCTCGGGGCCGACGCCCGCCGGGTCGCCCAGGGTGATCGCCATCTTCGGCTTGCGGGAGCTGGTCATTGGGAGATCTTCCTTTCGTCGAAGAGACGGTTGACGGAGAGGATGGCGGTGTCGGTGGAGCCGGTGAGCCCGCCCTTGCAGACGATGGGGACGCCGTCGTAGGGGCCGCCGCTGATGCGGCCCTGGTCGATCTGAGGGATGACGTAGTCGACCAGGGTGATGCCCTTGGCCCCCAGGGTCAGGCAGGAGTTGATCATGACATCGCCCCCGGTGAGGTAGAAGCCCGCGCACGACTCCGGCCCGATCATGTCGGCAACCAGGCGCGCCAGGATGCCGAAGCGGATGGTTAAGAGCGTAGACGCCTGCTGCCCGCTCTGCCCGCTGGCGCGCTCCATGTCCTCAATGGAGGCGCGCACCCCCGTCAGGACCGTCTCCAGGGCGAGCACGAGCACGCGCGGGCGGCCCCGGCTCAGGATCTCGTTGACCTGGAAGACGACGCGGGCGCACTCGGCGTCGAACACCTCGCGCGGACCGAGCAGGTCCAGGACCCCGGCGCCGACGGCGCGGGTGCCCTCCACGCCCCGCAGGGCCCGGACCTGGTCGTGGGTGACCGTGGTGGCGCTGCCCGCGATGACCATGACGGTGCCTGCGTCCTCGGGCAGGGACCGGCTGCGCAGGCCCCTGTCGGCCACGACGGCCGGGGTGATCAGGCCCGAGCGGACGGCGAGGCGGTCCGTGAAGGGACCCGGGTCCACGCAGACGGTCCTCCAGCCCAGCGACACCACGGCCCGGGCGATCTGGTCGACGTCGTCGGCGGTGACGGCGTCGACGACGAACACCCTCCGCCCCTGCGCCCGCCCCCTGGCCAGCTCCTCGGCGACCCGCTCGTGGCCGGCCAGGACGCGGCTGAGGCCGATGTGCTCGAGCGGGAGGGAGAACTGCTCGGCGAACAGGGTGGGCAGGTGGGACTGGCGCACGGGGGTGCGCACGTCCTGGGCCACCGCGGTGCGCGAGAGCAGCTCGGAGTCGATCAGCGAGTAGCCGCCCACGACGATGCGCTTGGACTGGGGCATTGCCGGGACGATCACCGCGACGTGGTCCTCGCCCAGGGCGGTGAGCATCCCCTCGACCTCCGGGCCGATCCCGCCGCGGCAGGTCGTGTCGATGCGCTTGGAGAACTGGCGGGCGCCCAGGCGCATGAGCGAGCGCGTGGCGCGCTGGACCCGTCCGAAGGCGACCTCGGGCTCCATCGGGCGCGAGTCGGTGCTGGTGATGAGCACCTCCTCATCCCCCCGGGTGTCCTCCTCCAGGGTGCGGTGGTTGAAGTAGACGCTCGCCTCCACGCCCTCCCGGGCGATGAGCGCGCCTACCGTCGTGGCTCCGGTGACGTCGTCGGCGACGATCCCGAGCGTGGCCATGAGCGGTTCCTTTCTCTTCTCGTTGCTGCTCTGTCCCTGAGGCTGCGCGCCGTGTCGCCGGGATCAGGCCCGCGCGGCCGTCTCCTCCGTGTGAGGGCGCAGCTCGGTGATGGAGAACATCAGGAGGAAGGCCGCCACCAGAACGGCGACGAAGTAGGAGAAGGCGACGGTGTAGCTGCTGGTCGCGTCCAGGAGGGCGCCCACGATCATGGGGGCGAAGAAGCCTCCCAGGTTGCCGCCGGAGTTGATGATCGAGATCGCGAAGGGGTAGGTGCGCGTCGTGGTGACGTTCATGCCGTAGGAGGTGAAGGTTGACCATCCCAGGTTCAGGCAGAAGCCGGTCAGGAACAGGCAGGTGGCCAGCAGGAGGGTGTTCTGCGGGACCACCAGCACGATGGCCATGAGGATGGCCGTGCCCAGGGCGGTGATCATCATGGTCGGCTTGCGGCGCGAGCGGAAGATGTAGTCGGAGACCCAGCCGCCGATCAGGGCGCCGACCATGCCGCCGATGAACGGCGTGGCGGACATCAGTCCCATGTTCAGGACGTCGTAGCCGCGGGCCTCCTTGAGGTAGGAGGGGATCCAGGTGATCATCCCGTACAGGACGTTGTTCATGAAGAAGTAGCCCAGCGTGACGCCCCAGATGTTCCACGAGCCCAGGACCTTCCTGTTGGTGTCCAGGGACGGCAGCGTGCGCAGCCGGATGACGCGGTCGATCCAGCCCATGTCGCCGAACGGGCGCTCCTTGCGTCCGGCGGGGGTGGAGGAGGTGATGTGCTCCAGCTCGGCGGCGTTGGTGAAGCGGCTCTGCGAGGGGTGGGAGCGCACGAGGAGGAAGAAGACCAGGGCCAGGACGACGCCGGGCAGGGCGAACCAGTGGAAGACGGCCCGCCACCCGGCGGCCTCGGCGATCAGGACCGCGATCATGGGGACGATCATCGGCGCCAGCTGGGTGGAGGCGATGTAGACGCCGGTCGCCGTGCCCTTCTCGCTGCGGGGGAACCAGGTGTTGATCGTCGTGGTCATGCCCACCGGCGTCGCCCCCTCGCACAGGCCCAGCAGCAGCCGCAGGACGATCAGCATGACGGCGGTGGTGGTGAACCCCATGGCGAAGGTGACCAGCGAGAACAGCAGGATGGCCACCGACACGATCGTGCGGGTCCCCCACTTCTCCATGAGCAGGCCGGCCGGGATCTGCGAGATCGCGTAGCCCAGGAAGAAGAAGCTCGAGATCGCGCCCGAGGCGAAGTGGGAGATGTGGAACTCGTCCTTGACGTAGGGCAGGACCGCGCCGATGTTGGACCGGTCGGCCATGCACACCACGTACCCGACGAAGATGATCGCCAGGACGACCCACCGGTAGGAGGTGGGCCGCTGCGCGGGCGCAGCGCTCCGAGGTGACTGAGACATCCGTGAACTCCTTTGTCAACGACTGCTCTAGGGGAAGATGTGTGCAGCATCTTTGCATCAGTGGCGTGCGGTGACGGTAATATCGGGGCAAAGATGAGAAAATGTGTCATCTCGTGTGAGAGGGGGAGGCTGATGAGGCGCCGGACACCGAGTCCGCGCGAGAGGGCGCGGCTGGCCGATGCGGCCCAGATGTACTGGGTGGAGGGGCAGAAGGTCGAGGTCATCGCCCGCGCCCTGGACGTGTCCCGCTCCACGGTCTCGCGGATGCTCGCCCGCGCCCGCCAGGAGCGCATTATCGAGTTCACCGTGCACCGCCACGAGGACTCCACCGTCGCCCTGCGGCGCGACCTGGCGGCCCGCTACGGGGTCGGCGCTGCCGTCCCGCCGGTGGACGAGGGCGTCCCGGCCACGGTGCGCCGTCACGCCGTGGGCGAGGAGGCGGCCGCCTGGCTGGCGGGCGCCGTGTCTCCCGGTACCGTCATCACCGTCTCCTGGGGCCTGACCGTGGAGGCGATGTCGGCCTGTCTGCGGCGCGGGAGCACTACGGGCGTCCATGTCGTCCAGCTGCACGGCTCGGGCAATGTCGCGAGCATCGGGGAGAACTACGCCGGGGAGGTCCTGGGGCGCTTCGGGGCCGCCTTCGGCGCCCGCGTCCACCTCCTGCCCGTCCCCGCCGTCCTCGACTCCGAGCAGGCCCGGGACGTCATGTGGGCGGAGCGCAGTGTGCGGGAGGTCGTGGCCCTCCGCGACCGCTCTGACGTCCTGATCACCTCCATCGGCACCTCGAACGGCGAGACTCCCAGCCGTCTGTACAGCTCGGGCTACATCACCCAGGACGACCTGGACGCCCTTGAGGCCCAGCACGTGGTCGGCAACCTCGGCTCGACGTTCTTCCGCGCCGACGGCACCTCCGACCGCATCGACCTCAACAGGCGCACCACCGGCATGCCCCTGGACCAGGTCCGCCGCATCCCGCGCAGGCTCCTGGTGGTGGCGGAGCCCAGGAAGGCGACCGCCCTTCATGCCGCCCTGGCCTCCGGCCTGGCCACACACGTCGTCGTCGACCCCGCCACCGCGCGCGAGCTGCTCCGCCAGGGCGCGCCCTCCGAGAGGCTGCGCGGACAGGCGGGACCCGCGAGCACGGCGTGATCGGCGCCGGGCGGTCGCTTCCGCGAGGCCTCATGGCAGGGCGGCGGCCTCGTCCACGACGGCGGCCAGGGCGGCGGGGTCGTGCGCGAAGCGGCCCAGGAACACCCCGTCAACCGCCGGAGCGAGCCGGGTGAGGAGACCGGGGCCTGCTGAGCCGCCGTAGACGAGGCGGGCTCCGGGCACCAGGTCCGCGAGCCGCTCCCGGACGGCCGTGCACACGGCCCGCACCTCGTCGGCGGGAGCGGGCGCGGGCGCGCCGATCGCCCAGTAGGGCTCGTAGCCGATCCACAGCTCCTGGTCGGTGGCCCGCCCTCCCAGGGCGGAGCGGATCTGCTCCGCGACTGCGGCGGCCGCCGCCTCGGGAGCGGTGCGCTCGGGCTCGCCCACGCAGAGCATGGGGACCAGGCCGTTGCGCAGAGCCGCCCGGGTCTTGGCCGCCACGACCGACTCATCCTCCCGGTACAGGGTGCGGCGCTCGAAGTGGCCGACCTCGACGGTGCGCACCCCCAGGGCCGCCAGGTCCGCCCCGGAGACCTCGCCGGTGCAGGCGCCCCGGTCGGCGGCGGCCAGGTCCTGCGCGCCCAGGAGCACGTCCGTGCCCTGCAGGGTCCTGGAGGCGGCGTCCAGGGTCAGGAAGTCGGTGTAGACCGCCATCGTCACCGTCCCCGAGACCACGGCCCCGGAGCCGGCGGCGATTCGGGCGGCCCGGTCCACATAGTCCAGGGTGCGGCGCCGCTCGAAGTACATCTTGAGGCTCACGGCCACAATAGTCATGACATTCTCGTTTCTTCAGAGGCTCTTACCGGGCAGGGGTGCTCGGGCCGACGGCACTGCGGCCGCCGGGTCAGTTCCGGGCGGCGAGGTGGTCGGCGACGGCCTTCATGAGGAGGGCGAAGGAGACGGCTCCCGGGTCGGGATGCCCCAGGGAGGCCTCGCCGTGGGTGCGCGCCCTGCCCTTCCTCGCCACGAGGTCCGCGGTGCGCTCGGCGTGGGCGGTCGCCGTAGCGGCCGCCTCCCGCCAGGCGGTGGCCAGGGCGGCGCCCGAGGCCGCGTGGGCGGCGAGCTCGTCGGCGAAGGGACGAGTGGCGTCGACCATGGTCTTGTCCCCGGGCCTGGCGGTTCCCACCGTCTCGAAGGCCCTGGCGGCGGCGGCCCCGGCCCGGATGAGGGCGTCGTCGTCCGCGGCCTCCTGGTCGCTGAGGGCCTCGCCGAAGGTGGTGATGGCCTTGCCCCAGGCGGCGCCGGAGGTGCCCCCGGCGCCCTCGGCCCAGGCCGCGCCGGCCTGGGAGAACAGCGTCGCCATCCCCACACCCGCGTCGAGAGCCTCATGGGCGGCCCGGGCCGCGGCGGTGGCGCCCAGGACCATGCCCTGGCCGTGGTCGCCGTCGCCGGCGATCGAGTCGAGCCTGCCCAGCTCGGCCTCCTCGGCCACCGCGGTGGCCGCCATCACGTCGAGGAGGGTCGCTGCCACCGCGGCCTGTCGGGCGGAGTCCGGGGAGCCCGCCGTCAGGACCGTGGACGTCTCGGCGGCCACGACTCGCGCTCGGGCATGGGCGTCCGCGGGGAGGGCGCCGGTCTTGAAGGCGGGGGAGTCGGCCGCGGCGAGCCACAGGGCCTCCAGGTCCTTATCGAGGAACATCAGGGACAGGGAGGCTCCCGCCATGTCCAGGCTGGTGACCTGCTCTCCGACGACGGGGGCCACGATGCTCAGGCCGCGGGCCTCCAGCAGCCGGCTGACACTGGCGTACAGGACGAAGAGCTCCTCGTACTTGGTGGCGCCCAGTCCATTGAGCAGCACGGCCACACGGCCCGTGTAGCCCCCGCCCCGGACCGGCTCCTCGGCCAGGAGCCGGTCCACGAGGAGCTCGGCGATCTCGTGGGCCGTGGTCATCTCGTGGGAGGAGATGCCCGGCTCGCCGTGGATCCCCAGGCCCAGGGCGTAGGTCCCATCGGGAACGGTGAACAGCGGCTCGGCCGCCCCCGGCAGGGTGCAGCCGGTGAACGCCACGCCCAGTGAGCGGGACGCCTCATTGGCCCTGCGCGCCGCGGCCTCCACCGCGTCCAGGTCCCGCCCGGCCGCGGCCGCCGCACAGGCCGCCTTCACCACGAACAGGTCGCCGGCGATACCGCGGCGGTCGTCGTGGTGCTCGACCGTGTTGGAGGCGACATCGTCCGAGACCGTGACGATCCGCGTGTCCAGGCCGGAGGCGACCAGGGCGTCGCGGGCCATTCCGAAGTGCAGGACGTCGCCGGCGTAGTTGCCGAACAGGAGCAGGCAGCCGCCGCCGTTGTCGGCCGCGCGCACCACCGACTCCACCTGGGAGGCCGAGGGGGAGGCGAAGATGTTCCCGCATACCGCTCCGTGGGCCATGCTGGGCCCCACCCATCCGGCGAAGGCCGGGTAGTGCCCCGAGCCTCCTCCCACAACCACGCTCACCTCGCCGTGCGGGCTGGTCGTCGTGCGCACCACGCCGCCGTGCACGGGCTGCATGTACGTCCTGTTCGCCGCGACCATCCCCCTGAGGGACTCGGCGGGGAACTGCCTGGGGTCATTGATGAGATGTGTCATTGCGATGTCCTGTCGTGTGCGAGTGAAGCGGGGCCTGCGGATCTGTGGCCCGCAGCATAGTGCTTGTCGTGGTGACCGCGGGTTCCGATGAGTGGCTGAGTTGTGGCGCAGTAAAGTGGGAGAGTGAGACAATCGCTCGCCAGCATTATGTCCAGCCTCGGGCCGATCGCTGCTAGAGGCCTTGGCGACGACGTCCATGATGCTCTTCTTACGATGCTCACCAGCGGGCGGCTCGAGCCCGACGCACCGCTGGGGATCGATCGTCTGGCGCACGACCTCGGCGTCTCGCCGACCCCGGTGAGAGAGGCGCTGGCGCGACTCGAGCACACCGGGCTGGTCGTCAGGAGGGCGAACCGCGGCTACCGGGTCGCCCCGCCGATGTCCTCGGAGCAGGTCGCCGAGCTCGTCGATGCGCGGGTGGTCCTGGAGTGCGCCGCGGTTGAGAGGGCCATGAAGGACCTCCCCTCCCTTGTCCGGGATCTCCGCGTGGCGCTGCGCGAGCACGAGGCCGCCGCCGAGCGGGTTGTTGCCGACGTGAACCTTGACGACATCTCGACGGTTCAAGACTATTTCGTCAAGGACTGGGCGTTCCACCAGGTAATTCTCGACCATTCCAGGAATCACTACATCAGCCGTGCGGTCAATGAGCTCGGCTTCTCCGCGCACAGGATGCGTCAGACTCTCGGGGAGAAAGCCACTGACGCCGCGGTCGCCGTCTCCGAGCACCGGAGCGTGCTGAGGGGCATTGAGACCGGGGATGTGTCCGAGGGCCTTGCCGCTATGCGTGAGCACCTGCACCAGGTGGCGGTGAGGTCGTCTCCTCCCGCCACGGCCGCGGGAGCCCCGGGGAGGGAGTAGCCGGTGCGGGCCGGTCCGCCGGAGCGGCCCGCACCGGGCGTCCGTCAGTGCATGTGCTTTCCGCCGTCGACGTTGATGGAGACTCCGTTGACGAAGGAGGCCGCCGGCGACAGGAGGAATGAGACCACGGCGGCGACCTCCTCGGGCTGCCCGACCCGGCCGACCGGGATGTTGGAGGACATCTGCATCTTGCGCTCCTCGGTGAGCCTGCCGCCCATGATGTCGGTGTCGATCGGTCCGGGCAGCAGGCAGTTGGTGCTGATGCCGTACTGACCCAGCTCGCGCGCGCCCCCCTTGGTGATCCCCTGGACTCCCGCCTTGGCGGCCGCGTAGGCGAACTTGGAGAAGGTGCCGCCGCCGTCCAGGGCGGTGATGGAGGAGAAGTTGACAATGCGTCCGATGCCGTGCTTCTTCATCTGCTGGGCGCCGTACTTCATCATGAGCATGGTGCCGCGGCAGTTGACGGCCAGGACGCGGTCGAAGACCTCGGTGGTCATCTCCTCCAGAGGGGTCGGGCAGGCGATGCCGGCGATGTTCGCGAGGCCGACGACCGGGGGCATCTCGGCCTCGATGGTGGCGAACGCGTCCCGGACCTGGGCCTCATCGGAGATGTCGAGGGCCAGGGCGAGCGTCTTGACGTCGGGATACTCCTGAGCGAGCTCGGCGCCGAACCCGAGGACCTCCTCGGAGATGTCGACCGCCACGACGTTCCACCCCTCGCCGGCGAGCTTCCTGGCGGTGACTCGCGCGATTCCGCGAGGGGCCCCGCAGCCGCTGACGACGGCGGTGTGCTGCTCGGGAAAGACGGGTGTGGTGTACTCAATCATCATGACTCCTTTGTAATGATCTGCGTGTATGCGGATGTCGCGGTTCCGGTGGGCTCACGCGTCCTGCGCCTGCAGCGCGAGGGACGCCTTCTCCTCCTCGGACTGGGGGAAGAGCCTGAGGCCGACAATGAGGAGGAGGCCGATGAATCCTGCCAGCCCCAGGACGATGAGGCCGGCGGCCTCATTGGGGGCCTCGGGCGAGCCCCATGCGCTTTGCGCCGCCCAGGTGCGCAGGTTGGGGGCCAGCCATCCGCCGAGGTTGCCCAGGGCGTTGATGAGGCCGGTGGCGCCCGCCAGGGCCGCCCCGCTGAGGTAGCGGGTGGGAAGCTGCCAGAAGATCGGCTGGGCGGAGACGAAGCCGATCGCGGCAACGCTCAGCAGGATCAGAGCCGGTACGGGGGAGCGGAGGAAGAACGCGGAGCCGAGGATGCCCGCTCCGGAGAACAGGAGCGTCATGGCGGCCAGGGCGTGCGGGGACCTGCCGCGGTTGGCCAGGCGGCTGATCACAATGACTCCGACAAGCGCCGCCGTCCACGGAATGGCGGTGACCAGGGACGCCTCGAGACCGGCCTTCTGCCCGGTCATGGTGGTGACCTGCTTGGGCAGGAAGAACGTCAGTCCGTAGACGGAGGCCTGGATGCACAGGTAGATGAGGCAGAAGTAGAGGATACGGGGGTCCAGGAGGGCCTGTTTCCAGGTCAGGGGCTTGGCCTGCTCCTTGGCCGCCTCCTCGATCTCGATCTGACGGGACAGGTGGCTGCGCTCGTCCGGGGTGAGCCACGCGGCGTGGATCGGCCGGTCGATGAGGATGAAGGGGCAGATGAGTCCCACGACGACGGCCAGCGCGCCCTCGACGAGGAACATCCAGTGGATTCCGTCCATGCCCAGGATCCCGTCGAGCTCGAGCAGACCGCCGGACAGGGGGTTGCCGAAGATGTTGGCGATCGGCAGGCCGATGTAGAACAGGCCGGTCGCCCACGAGCGCCGGGCGGCGGGGTACCAGTAGGTCAGGTAGAGCATGGCTCCGGGGAAGAAGCCGGCCTCTGTCACGCCGAGCAGGAAGCGCAGGGCGTAGAAGGTCATAGGACCCTGGACGAACATGAAGCATGCCGCGACAACGCCCCAGCTGATCATAATGCGGGTCATCCACCAGCGGGCTCCGACCCTGTGCATAATCAGGTTGGACGGGACCTCGAACACCGCGTACCCGATGAAGAACAAGGTCGCGCCGAAGGCGTACGCCGCCGTCGAGATCCCGTAGCTCGTCTCCCACTTCTCCTGCGCCCAGCCCAGGTTGGTGCGGTCGACGAAGGCGATGACGTACATCAGCAGCAGGAACGGGATAATGTGCCTGGTGACCTTCTTGAGCGCGGACTCGACGACGGCCGCCTCCGGCGCCGTCGGCGGCTTCTCGCCCTGAGCAATCATGGTGACCTCCTTGTCAATGATGTGCTGCAAACCTGTGTCTCCTTACCGCAGGGCGGCCTTGAGCACCTGGCGGATGTACCGCGCGTTCTCGGCGCCGACGCCGAGCCAGTCCGATCCGTAGTGCTCGGTCATGAAGGGGCCGCTGTATCCCATCCGCAACGCCGTGCGGATGACCTCGCGGTAGTTGATCGTCCCGGTCTGGAGCGGCGCCGGCGTCGACATGTATGAGCCGGTCGCGGGGTCCTCGTCGCGGATGTAGTTCTTGATGTGCCAGTAGTTGGCGTACGGCAGGACCGTGTTGTACATGTCCGTGTACTTGGGCATCGGGCGGTGCAGGCGGAAGAGGTTGCCGATGTCGGGGTTGATGCCCACGGCGGGGTGGTCGACGTCCTTGTAGAAGGACACGGCGTCCTCGGGGGTTCCGACGAAGGTGTCCTCATAGATCTCCAGGCTGATCTGGAGGCCCAGGCGCTGGGCGTGGTCCGCGAGGTCGCGAACCCGCTCGATCGCCAGGTCGCGCAGGGACCAGTCGTCGTGGTGGCCCTCGGCCAGCCAGAACCACAGGGCGTCCTTCTGGGCCTGGGTGAGGGCCTGCTGGAATCCGATATTGACCACGGTGGCTCCGAGCTCGGCGGCGCGGTCGATCGTGCGGTGGATCGTCTGCAGGTTCCGCTCCCCGTGCTCGACGTCGACGACGCTGTTGCGCCCGATCGAGATCGCGGCGGTGCGAAGACCCGTATCGGCCAGGAGCTCCGTGTAGGTCCGGAGCTGCTCCTCCGTCAGGTCGGCCATCGGAAGCCAGTCGTCCATCGGGTCGATGCAGGTGAACCCGAGCTCGGCCATCTGCAGCAGCTGGTCGTACCAGACCTTCGGGCCGGCCTCGATGATCGGCGTCCCGTCCTCTGCGACGGGGCCGAAGCTCGCCTTGCAGGCAATAGGCCATTCGTCTGCGGTGTACACGAAAGTGTGCTCCTTCTACGCGTCATTGCGTGTGCTATCAGCATAGATCCTATACGATCTACGATACCCTGCTCCGATACAGTGGTGTAAGTCACTATTTTGGGTGCTGGGGTGTGCGCCTCGGTCGCGAGCGCGCCGCGCCGTGGCGCGCAGCACCACTGGCTGGTTGAGCCGGGTGCCGGCGGGGAGGACGGCGGTCCGGGGCCGGCGTCGGCCGCCGCGCCGGATGGCGGTGCGGTGCTCCGGCGACCTGGTCGCGCTCGGCGGCGGCCTCGTGCGCGGCCCGGCTCGGGGTGACGCAGACGACCGGGCGGATCGCCGTCGGCCTGGTACACTCGGACTGCTCTTACGGGCAGGTTCTGGCGGTTCTTCGCGCCGCCGGTGACAACTTCACAGGGGATGATCGGTTTCGACGACGGTCGTGGGTTCAGGAGAAGCGGGTCGAGGAT
>ERZ772964.556-NODE-556-length-16143-cov-96.5165_pt1 | contig 16143 bp, 6 predicted proteins | sample MGYA00580675_ERZ772964 | MGnify/ENA primary metagenome ERZ772964 (study PRJEB29015, sample SAMEA2737941) | human oral metagenome | biome: human oral; feature: human-associated habitat; material: dental | place: China | collected 2139 ... | reverse complement strand
CGTCGGTGATCTCCAGGGAGTCCCCGTCCCACTGGTCGGTGACCGTGGCCTCGGCACTGCCCTGGCAGGCGTGGCACTCGGCGTCGCCGGCCACCTTGATGCCGGGTACGGTGTAGACCAGCGTGTTGCCCACCGAGCGCAGGTTCTTCACAACGAGGTCCGGAGTGTCGCCGATGTCGTCCTTCGCCACGTGGTCCACGGACCCGATGAGCATCTTGTCGGAGCCGTACGCGGCGACCACGTCGAAGACCGTGTTGCCCCCGCCGTAGCAGCTCAGGACGGCGATGGCCACCGGTGAGCCGTCGAAGACGCCCGGCTGCAGCGCGGCCATGGTGGCCGTCGGCGGCGCTCCTGCGGCGGAGGAGCCGGTGGCCACGCCGTCGACGAAGGCGGCCATGGTCCTCCCGGTGGCCGGGTCCTCCTTCCCGGCGGGCTTGCACAGGTCGGGGACCTCAAGGGTGGAGCCCTTCAGGTCCTCCAGGTCCAGCGGAGGCGCCGCGTCCGCGGTCGGGGCGGACGCCGGCAGGCTGCCGGCGGGGGCGGAGCCCCTGCCGAAGGACAGCAGGGACGCTGTCGAGCCGTTGAAGACGACGACGGTGTCGCCGGAGGCGGACCAGGAGGTCACCGTGCCGTCGGTCCGCCAGACTGTGCTGCCGCTCATGGGGTCGATGGCGACGATCGCGTCCGGGTGGGCGACGACGACCGCTCCCTTGCCCACCAGCCACCGCGGCTGGTCCTGGGCGCCCAGACCGTTGAGGGCGGCGACGCCGTCGGGGAGGGTGCCGGACCACAGCAGGGTGGAGCCATCGAGCCCCGCCATGGTCGTGCCGTCGCTGACGACCCACACCCGGTGGTTTATGGGCAGGTCGATGCCGGCGATCGTGCGGGGCATGTCGATGCGGGCCGCCCACACTGCGCCGCCGTCGAACCTGAGGTTCTCGATCACCTTCCCGTCGGCAGTCAGGGTGCCGTCCGGGCTCACGGCCAGGGGCGCGTCCTTGGAGGCGGACTCGCTCAGTCGTACGGAGGCTGCTGAGGATGCCGAGGGGGCTGAGCCGGGGACCGGGCCGGATGTCGAGTCGGGGGTGGGGGACTGGCCGCTGTCCGCCGGTGCGCCGGAGGAGGGGGCCGGGACCGCGGGGTCGTCGGAGGACGCGGGGTCGGGGGCGGCCGACACGGTGGCGGGGCCGGCCGTATTGACACCGGTCGACGGGTCGATACTGAGCAGGTCGCCGCAGTCGAGGGCCTCCAGCGTGTGCCGGCAACTCAGGGCCTGGCCGACGAGCTCGTCGGGGACAGGCGCCTGCCATACCGGGGAGCCCGAGGCCGAGGCGGTATCGACGCCGACCAGCGCCTCCCGGCCGTCCTCGGCCACTCGCAGCACCCGTGTCTGCCCGGAGGCGAGGACGACGGCGCCCTCGGAGTCGATGGGAGCGGACGCCAGGTTCTCGCCGAGGTTCGACAGGTCGAGGGTGGCCTGGACGGCCGGCGGCCTCCTGTGCGTCTGGGATCCTCTCGAACGGGCCAGGGCCCAGGCGCCGGCCCCAGCGAGCACGATCACCAGAACCAGGGCCGCGGCGAGCGCGGCACGGCCCTGCCGGCCCAGGCGAGGGCGGCGGCGAGCGCGCGGCGGGGGCGGCGGAGCGGGCCGCCCCTGGGTGCCGGCTGCGACCGGGGCCGGTCCGGTGGCGGGAGGGACGGCCCCGTCGGGCGGGGGCGGAGGCGGCTGTGACCCCGACCCGGTGGGCGCTGGCGGAGGAGGCTCGGCAGTCATGGGGCCAGCGTAGGGTCGGCCGGCGGCGTTGTGTGCACGATGGGTGCTGCGCGTCAACGGGGCGAGACGCGCCGACTGAGTCTCGGGGCCCGGCCATGGGGAGGCCTGCCCCTCCGATCCGGCGCGCGGGGAGATTACGCTCGCATCAGCCCGGCTCGCTCAACCGGGGCGAATTCATGTCGTACCCGGTCGTTACCCTTCAGCGAGCAGAAACCGGCCTCGACCGGGGGCGAACCGGTGATGACAACTGACACAAGCTGACGCAAGGAGCCCGCCGTGACCGATTCCGACGTCCGTGACCTAGTTGACCGGGCGCTGCTGCCGCTCAAGGCGGTCAACGAGGAGCTGCACGCCCACGCGGTCGACTACGTCGTCGGCGGTGAGACCCCACAGGTCCTGCGGGAGGCTGCTTCCTTCGACAACGACCTCAGCTACTGCTTTCTGCCCGCGACCCAGGACTACTACGGGTTTCCAAGTCTTCGACGCCAGCGTCTCGAGGCGGTAGGCATCAAGTGGGAGAGCGGCGACTACGAGCAAACACCGCTCTTCGGCCCGCGCGACGCCCTCTACCGCAGCGATGCGGTGTCCCTGGCCCAGTGGACTCGACTCGGACATCTCCTGGATGTCATCCTGCAGTCCGGCGTTGAGCGCAACCCGGGCACCTCCAATCGGGCCCCCAGGTGGCTGGACGCGCTTCTCATTGACCTTCTGGGAACTGTTGATGGGAGCCTGGCTAAGACGAACCACATCTATGCGGAGCAGCTGAGGGAGAACCGGCCGGCCTGGGACGCCCGGCGTCTGGTGGCGCTGCTGGAGCAGGCGGGCGTGGAGAGCGCGGATGTTCCCGCCACTGTCTTCCTGGCCGTCTACGCCGACACAGTCCGAAGGCCGAGCTCGATTCACAGGCGGTCGGCTGTGGACCTGCCCGGTGTCGCCGACTACCTCGTCGAGCACGCGGGCGCGCTGTCCGGGTCGCTCATGGACGTGCTGCGTCCGGAGGAGCGGCGCGACGTGCTCGCGCGCATGACGGCCAGTCCGCGGTGGGCGGAGGCGGGTGCTCACCTGGTGGCGGCCCTGAGCGTTGGGGCCTCCAAGGAGCTGCGCTGGGAGGCGGTCGACGTGCTCAGCGAGCTGGGCCCGGAGGTGAGGTGCCGCGCGCTGGCCCCGGTCCTGGCCCAGGCCCCGGCGTCCCGCTGCCAGGAGCTGGCGGAGTTCCTGGTCCGGGCCGCCGGCGGCGCGGACCTGCTCGTCCAGGCGGCCGAGGCGAATCGGAGGCTGGCCGACCTCGTCTCCAGCATTCGAGCCCGCTACGAGACGCTCAGCGCCACGGGTGTCGATGAGCCCCTTGACCTGCCTCCGTTCACGCCCCTGGAGATCGGGCCGAGCGCAGCCCCCATCAGGGCCGAGCTGCGCAAGACCCTGGAGCAGTTGATTGCGACCGCCGACGAGCAGCAGTGCGAGTGGTGGTGCGGCCTCGAGATATCGCAGGTGAGCGAGATCACCGAGGAGGACCTTGATGACCTGGTGGCCGTAGCCGACGGCCACAGCCATGATTATCCTGATCTTCTAGGCGTACTTGATATCGACTGGATCATCGAGCACGCCCCGAGCCTGACACTCTCCCACGTTCTGCGGCTCCACGCCGTGAAGGATCTCCCTTCGGGATGGTCGAAGGAGAAGTGGTGCAAGGCGAGCCTGAATCACTACACAGGACCGGAGACCGACCCGCGTGCTCTTGAGGACCTCGTGGTGCGCCTGGGCTGCAGGCCGGACTTTGTGACGAGCTTGCGCGACATCAGAATTCATGGTCGTGCTTTTGCCGAGGCCGATGTCGAGCTGGTCTGGCCGTGGTACGCCGAGCATCCCAAGCTGCTGCGCGAGCGGCTCATGGAGGCTTCCACACTGCCTCATGCGCTGGAGATCGTCGCAGCCTCACCCACCGCCTTCGCCGAGCTGCTGCCGGTCGTGGCCGACATGGCCCTGGGCCCGTCGAGGGTGAGTCGTCCGCTGGCGCAGGCGGCGCTGCGCTCTCACCCGGGGGTGCGCGGGCTCGCCGAGCTGGGGCTTGCCGCCAGGGCGGCGGAGGTGCGCGCCTCGGCGGCCGCCTGGGTCGGCTCGCTGGGGCAGGGCGCCTCGGTGCCGGCGCTGCGCGCGGCGCTGGGCCGGGAGAGGAAGGAGGTCGTGCGGGCCGCGCTGCTGGCCGCCCTGGAGCGCTGCGGCGGCGACATCGCCGAGTTCCTGTCCCCCGAGGTGCTGGAGACCGAGGCCGCCAAGGGCCTGAAGGGAAAGACACCCGCCTCACTGTCCTGGCTCGACCTGGAGGCGCTGCCGGCCGTCCGCTGGGGGAGCGGCGACGCCGTTGATCCGCGCATCATCCGCTGGTGGGTGGTGCTGGCCGACAGGATGAGGAACCCGTCGGGCCGCGGGCTCATCGACCTCTACCTGTCCCTCCTGGAGCCCGGGGACGCTGCGGCGCTCGCCGCGCACGTGACGCGGGCCTGGGTGGCGCACGACACCCGGCACCCGCAGCCCGAGGAGAGCCGAGCACATGCGCGGGGCGCCGGCCGGCAGCGCTACGACGAGGCCCAGCGGTGGCTGGCGTACATGCGTGAGGGATTTGGAGTGACATCCGAAGAGATAAGTCGGGCCAAGGCGGGGGCTGCGATTCCGCTGGAGAAGCGCATTGCTGAGGCCTATACGAAGCACCAGCGGACCTACGTCGGCTCGTCGATGCCGGACAAGGGGCTGCTGGCCTTCGCGGTGCGCATGGACGGCGGCGAGCTGGCGGGGCTGGTGCGCTCCTACATGCGCGACAACCCGAATCGCCGGGCCCAGCTCGAGGCGCTGGTCCGCGTCCTGCACGCCAACTCGAGCCCCGAGGCGCTCCAGGTGCTCCTCGACGTTGCGCGCCGTCACAGGATGCTCAGCGTTCAGCGGGCCGCCGCAGCTCTGGCGCAGGAGGCGGCCGACGAGCGGGGCTGGAGCGCTGATGAGCTGGCGGACCGCACCATTCCTACCGCGGGCTTCGACGACGACGGCCTGCTGCGCCTGTCCTACGGGGACCGGGAGCTCACGGGCCGCCTGGCCCCGGACTTCAAGATCGTGCTGTCCGACGCCACGGGTAAGGTCCGCAAGTCCCTGCCGGCGCCGCGCGTGGACGAGGACCCCGAGGTCGTCAAGGAGACCAGGAAGCGGCTGACGGCCGCCCGCAAGGAGGCCAGGGCCGTCCTCACCCTCCAGGCAGAGCGGCTGCATGAGGCCATGTGCGGGTCGCGCACCTGGCGGGGCGCCGACTGGCGGGCACTGCTGGTCGCACACCCCCTGGTCGGCCGTCTCGTCACCCGGCTGATCTGGACCGCCGGACCGGCGGGCGGCGGAGAGGCGGTGACCTTCCGCCCCACCGAGGACGGGGCCCTGCTGGGCGCCGACGACGCTGACGTGCCCCTGGCGGACGACGCGGTGGTAGGCCTGGCCCACGGCACGCTCCTGAGCGCGGCGCAGGCGGAGGCCTGGAGGGCACACCTGGCCGACTACGAGGTGGAGCCGCTGTTCGACCAGCTGTCCGCCACCGCCCCGAGGATCGGCGAGGGGCAGAAGGTCCTCACCGACCTCCAGGGGCACGTGACCGACACCTTCACCTTCCGGGGCGCGGCGACCAGGCGTGGCTACCAGCGGGGGAAGATGCTGGACGGGGGCAATTTCGAGGACTACGTCAAGGAGCTCCCCTCCGCGAACCTGACCGTGGTGCTGGGTTTCACCGGCTCCTATGTTCCTGAGGAGAACATGCCGTGCGCCACCACCGGCCTGTCCTTCACCCGTAGGGGCCGTACGGTCGGGCTCGCCGACATCCCGCCGATCCTGCTGGCCGAGTGCTACGCGGACTACGAGGCCATGGCGGCCCTGGGGCCCTTCGACCCCGACTGGGAGGAGAATGCCACGCCACTGTGGTGAACGCGGGTCCGACACCTGCTCGACCGGGGCGGATTCGTGTCAGACCCGATCGCTAGGCTCATGAGCCATGAGGGCCGCCCTGCAAGGTCGGGCGGTCGGTGAGAGACAAGGGAGAGCGCCGTGACCGATCCCGTAACCCGCGAGCTTGTCGAGCGCGCCCTGCTGCCGCTGCGCGTCGTCGGCGACGACCTGCACGCCTCCGCCGTCGACTACGTGCTGGACGCCGGCGCCGACCCGCAGGCGCCCCCGGACATCCCGGTTCAGGGCGACACCCGCAGGCTCTTCAGCGACCCCGGCAGGATCGCGCCGGTGGTGGATCTGGGTGCCCAGGTGCGCCGGCGCCTGTACGACGTCGGCGTCAAGGCCCCGGGCCGGCCTGATGACGGCTCCGACGAGCCCGTGGCGTACCTCGTGCGCTCCCTGCGCGCCGTCCTGTACGTGCGGGGCCCACTCGCGCCCGCTCAGTGGCAGCGCTTCGGCAGGCTCCTGATCGCCCTCGGCGGCAGCCCCAACCGGCGTGCCGAAGGCGTCCCCGACTGGCTGTGCGCGCTGCTCAACGACGTCGCCGTGACCGCCGCCTACGCCGGGTACATGCTCCCGCCGGACGAGAGGGAGAGCGAGCCGGCGTTGAGGGAGCGCTGGAGCCCGACGGCGGTCGCGGCCCTGCTCGAGGCCACGGGCGCGGCCGCCGAGCAGGTTCCCGCCGTCATCCTCCTCGCCTGGCTCGCCGAGGCGAACAGGGGCTACGTGTACGCGTCGGCCGACGAGCCCAAGTACTGCCTTCCCGGCATCGAGGACTACCTGGCCGCCCACGACGGGCAGATCCCCGCCGGCGCGCTCACGGCACTGTCCGCGCGGGCGAGGGCGGACGTCGCCAGACGCCTGGGCGCCCACCCGCAGGCCGCTGCGGACTGCCCCCGCTTCCTGGCGGCACTGGCGGTGGACGGCGCCGTCACCGTACGGCGCGCCGCGATCACGGTGCTGGCCGGGCTGTCCGGCCGGGCGCGCGACGCCGCCCTGGTCGAGCAGCTCGCGGCCGCCAGGACGCCGCGCCTCAAGGAGGCCGTCACCTGGCTCGCCTCGACGCCGGGAGGCGGCCGGGTCCTGGAGGAGGCCGCCGCCGTCAACCCCGCCGCGGCTCGCCTGGCGCACTCGCTGGCCGAGCGCCACGACAGGCTCGCTGCCGGGGCCGGACCCGAGCAGATCCTCGACCTGCCTCCCCTCGACTCGGCCCTGGACGTGCCCTCGGCGGCGCCGGCCAAGGCCGCGCTGCGAAGGCGGATCGACGCCCGGCTCGCGGAGCCGGCGGACGCCGAGATCGGCATCCCGCCGGTTCATCGACACATTCTGGAGTCGATCACCGATGACCTCCTCGATCATGTGGTGGCGGTCGCCGACGGCGCGAGCGACGAGCCCCTGGGCGTCTCCAGCAGGCACGTGCTCTGGGACGAGCTGCTGAGGTGCCCCGAGCTGCACCTGCTGCACCTGTGCCGGCTTCAGGCGCACACCGACGACCCGAGCGTCACACGGCTGCTGTACGGCCGCGCCGCGCGCGACCTCGACCCGCGCACCGTCGAGCAGGCCCTGCGCGAGGCGGGCCTGCCCACCGGTGAGGAGCTCGTGCACTGGGTGTGGGAGTGGCACGACCCCGAGCAGACCTGGGCGTGGGCGGCGACCCACCTCGACCTGGTCGACGAGCGTCTGCGCGACACCGCCGGGGCCGTCGATGCATTGAGGGCCCTGGAGCTCTTCCCCACCATTCCGGCCCGGCTCCTGCCGGCGGTGGCGGACGCGGCCGTGGGAGGCTCGGTGGTGAACCGGCTCCTGGCGCAGAAGGCCCTGCGCTCCCACCCCGCCGTGCGCGAGCTCGCGGAGCGGTCGCTGACCGGGACCGCCTCCACCCGGGAGGCCGCGGCGCAGTGGCTCGCGGACCTGGCCGACCCGGCGGCGGTGCCGGCGCTGCGCAGAGCCGCCGCCAAGGAGAGGACGGCGGCCGGCAGGGCCGCGATCCTGCACGCGCTGGCGGCCTGCGGAGACGACACCAGCGACCTGCTCTCACCCGAGGCCCTGGGCGCCGAGGCCGCTAGAGGGCTCAGAGGCAGGGCGCCGGCGTCATTGGACTGGTTCGACCTCGACGCCCTGCCGGCCCTGCGGTGGTGCGACGGGAGCCCAGTCGCCCCCGAGATCGTGCGCTGGTGGGTGATCATGGCCGACAAGCTCAAGGACCCCAGTGGTCGCGGCCTGTGGGAGCTCTACCTGGACCGGCTCGATCCGGCCGACGCCGCTGCGCTGGGCTCCCACGTCCTGCACACCTGGATCGCGCAGGACACGCGGCGCCTCGACGAGGCCGAGTGCCGCACCCGTGCCGAGACCGCGGGTCGCCGCGAGCACGACGCCTGCCAGCGCTACCTGGCCGCGACGAAGGAACCGGAGTGGCTGGTGGAGCGCGCCCGTCAGGAGGCCGCCGTCCCCGTGGAGGAGCACGTCGCCCGCTTCCTGCGCTACTACCGCGGGATGTTCGTAGGCTCGGCCATCGCCGACAAGGGCCTGCTGGCGCTGACCGTGCGCATGGACGGTGCCGAGCTGGCGGACGCGGTGGCCGGCTACATGCGCGGTGCGCAGCGCCCCCAGGGCGAGCACCGCGCCCAGCTCGCAGCCCTGCTGACGGCCCTGGCTGCCAACGGGAGTACCGAGGCCCTCGCCGTGCTGCAGGCCACCGCCAGCCGGCACAAGATGCGCACGGTCCAGAAGACCGCCATCAACCTGGTCGAGCAGGTCGCCCAGTGGCGCGGCTGGAGCGCCGACGAGCTGGCCGACCGGACCGTGCCCACCGGCGGCTTCGATCCCGACGGCCTGCTGCACCTGAGCTACGGGGACCGCGAGCTCACAGGGCGGCTCACCCCCGACCTGAGGGTCGTCCTGACCAACGCCGCGGGGAAGACCCTCAGGGCCCTGCCCGAGGCGCGCGCGGGCGAGCACAGCCTCGAGGTGTCCGCCGCCAAGAAGGAGCTGCGCGCCGCCCGCAGGGACGCCAAGGCGGTCCGCACGCTCCAGTCGGCTCGGCTGTACGAGGCCATGTGCGGCGGGCGCACCTGGACCGGCGCCGGTTGGCGCACGCTGCTGGCCGGTCACCCCCTGGTGGGCAGGCTCGTCACCCGGCTGATCTGGCTCGCGGCCCCGGCCGACGGCGGCGGGGCGGCGACCTTCCGTCCGACCGAGGACGGGGCGCTGCTGGGAGCCGACGACGCCGTCGTCGTCCTGGACGACGCCGCCGCTGTCCGCGTGGCCCACGGCACCCTGATGAGCGACGGGGAGGCGGCCGCGTGGCGCACCCACCTGGCCGACTACGAGGTGGAGCCCCTCTTCGACCAGCTGACCGCCGCCGCTCCCCGGGTGGCCGAGGGCGCGAGCCGGATCGACGAGCTCAGCGGGCGGGCGACCACGACCTTCGCTCTGCGGCGGCAGGCGACCAGACGCGGCTACCGGCGTGGCCAGGCCGTCGGCGGCCCCTGGTTCGTGGACTACACCAAGGGCTTCGCCTCCCTGGGCCTGACCGCGGTTCTCGGCTTCTCCGGGGCGGAGCTGCCCGAGCGGGACGCCCGCTGCACCGTGGGCGACCTGAGTCTGCGCCGCGGCCACCGGGACGTGCCGCTGGCACAGGTCCCGCCCGTCCTGCTGGCCGAGTGCTACGCCGACTACTGCGCCTTTGCGGGCGCGGCCGCCGCCTCGAACCGCGGCAGCCGCAGCGGACGCGGCAGGCACGACGACGGGGCGCGAGCATGAGCCCGGCGTCCCGCCCCTGGGGCACGAGCGACCGCATGACACGCGCCCTGGAGGCCTTCAGCGACCTCGACGACGCCCTGCGTCAGCTGCTCACCGGCTACCTGGTGGATCCGACCGACTCACCGACCCCCACCATCAAGGACCGGCTCGCCCTGACCCGTGCCGCTCGTGAGGCGCTGCCCGCCGTCCCGGACGCGGCCCTCGTCCTGACCGCGCTCAGCGTCGACCGGGCGCAGGAGATCCGCAGCACCGCGGCCCGGGCGCTCGACGACGTCGGGCCCTCTGCGCCCGAGGTCTGCCGCCGGGGACTGCTCACCGCGCTCCGGGCGGCTCCGCTCGCCCGGGCCGACGAGGCGGTCGCCCACCTTCTTCGCTCCGACGGGGGACGGGAGACCCTGGCACGCCTCGGCGCCGAGCGCCCCGACCTGGCGGCGCTCGCCGACGAGCTGCGCGGCCGCGAGCGCGTCCTGGCCGGGCTGCCCGAGAGCGCGCCGGTCCCCGCCCCGCCCTTCGCGCCCCTTCCCGAGTCGAGCGCGGCGCCGGCGGCCGACGAGCTGCGAGGGACCCTGGAGGGGCTGATCAGCAGAGGCGAGTCGCAGGGCCGCTGGGGACGGGAGCGGACCGCAGGGGCCCGGGCCGTCAGCGATGCGGACCTGGACGGGCTCGTGGCCGTCGCCGAGGGCAGAGCGAGCGAGCTGCCCGCTCCGATACGCGCTCTCGGGATCCGGTGGATCGCCCGTGAGGCACCGAGCCTCGACCTCATCCACTTCACGCGCCTGGCGCTTGCCTGCGGTGAGGACGTGGAACGGTGCGACCTGGAGTCCCTCCTGGGCTGGGACGCCGATCCGCGCGCCGTCGCGGACGCGCTTGAGCGCGGCGGGCTGCCGCACCACAGGGCGCAGGAGGCGGTCGCCCTCTGGGCCCTCGGATGCGCCGAGCCCGAGGCCACCTGGCCGTGGATCCTCCAGAACCCCGAGGCGGTCCTGGAGGCGATGAAGGACTGGTACCCGGCGAGGGCGGTGCTGCGGGCGCTCGCCTACGCCCCCACGCTGCCGCCGGCGCTCCTGCCCGCCCTGGCGCAGGCGGCCGTGGGGCGCTCCGAGGGCAACCGCGTCCTCGCCCAGAGGCTGCTCGCCCGCACGCCCGCGGCCGCCGACCTGGCCCTTCAGGCCCTGGAGAGCCCGCACGCCGCTGTGCGCAGGGCGGGCGCAGCCTGGCTGGCCGACCTGGGCGTCGCCGACGGCGCGGAGCGCCTGCGCGCCGCCCGCGCCGGGGAGAAGGACCAGCTCGTGCGCAGTGACATCCTGCGCGCCCTGGCGGCCTACGGCGATGACGCCGCCGACCTCGTAACCGCCGAGGCCCTCGCGACACCGGGGCGGCGGCCCCGCGTACCGGTGGCACTGGCCTGGTTCCCCTTCGACGCCCTGCCGGTCGCGCACCTGGCCGACGGAACCGCCCTGGACGCCGGCACCGTGCAGCGCTGGGTCGTCCTGGCCCACTCTCTGAAGGACCCCGACGGGCGCGGCACGGTCGCCGCTTACCTCGGCCTGCTCGACCCGGGCGACGCCCGCGAGCTGAGCGCCGCCGTCGTGGAGTCCTGGATGGCCCACAACCGCGGGCTGGGCAAGGGGGAGAGCCTGAAGACCAAGGGCCTGCTCGCCCTTGCCGTCGGGATGGACGGCGCCCGTCTCGCGGCCGACGCCAGGGCGGCCCTGCGCCGCAACGCCACCTGGCGGGCCGAGTCCGAGACGGTGCTGGCCGCCGTCGCCGCCAACCGGGCGCCCGAGGCCCTCCAGGTGGTGCTCGCCGCGGCCGCGAGCCACCGGCTGCCCCGGGTGCGGGACGCAGCCCGGTCGCTGGCCGAGGCCGCCGCCGCCGAGCGCGGCTGGAGCCCCGCCGAGCTCGGCGACCGCAGCATCCCGACCGTCGGCTTCTCCGACGACGGCCTGCTGCACCTGTCCTACGGCGACCGCGAGTTCCTCGGGCGCCTGACTCCCGGGCTGACGATGAGCCTGACCGACTCCGACGGACGGCCCCGCAAGGCCCTGCCGCCGCCCCGAAAGAGCGAGGACCGCGAGCTCGTGGCCGAGGCGAAGGCCCTCCTGGCCACGGCGCGCAAGGAGCTGCGCGCCGTCCTGGACGCCCAGACGCGTCGGCTGTACGAGGCCATGTGCGCCGGGCGTACCTGGCCGCTGGCCCAGTGGCACGAGCTGCTGGCCACCCACCCGCTCGCCAGGCACCTGGTCGCCCGCCTGGTGTGGCTGGCGAGTGACGGGCGGGACGGCCCCGCGGGCAGCGCTCCAGCCCGGGCACAGGCCTTCCGCCCCACTGAGGACGGCGAGCTCCTCGGGGCCGACGACGTCGTGGTCCGCCTGCCGCCCCACGCCGTCGTGAGCCTCGCCCACGCCACGCTCCTGACCGGCCCCCAGATCGAGACCTGGCGGGCCCACCTGTCCGACTACGAGGTCGAGCCGCTGTTCGACCAGCTGTCGGCCCGTGCGCCCGATCTCGCCGCCGGTCAGACGACCATCCGTGACGCAGCCGGCCGGCGCGCCATCGCCCGCGAGCTGCGCAGGGCGGCCGAGTCCCGCGGCTACGAGCGCGCCTCGACCAGGTACCGGTACAGCGAGTTCTCCAAGGACTTTCCGACCCTGGGCTTGCGCAGCATCATCGACTTCGCCGGCGCTGACGCCTGGGACGAGGGCGAGGAGACCGTCACCGGCGGCCTGAGCCTGCGCCGCGGCCGCCGGGAGGTGCCCCTGGCGCAGGTTCCGCCCGCCCTGCTGGCCGAGTGCTGTGCCGACTACCGCGTCGTGACGGGTGCGGCTGTGGGTGCCGGCGCGGAGTCCCCCTCTTAAACGTGCGACCGGCGGCCTGGTACGCCCGTCCGGTGAGCGGTCTCTCCTCGCCTTAGCGGGGTTGCCAGGCTAGCCTTACTTCAACGATCTATGGCGATGGGGAAGGGGAACCGTGACGTACACCAATGAGAGTCGCACGCCGCAGGCCGCCATCGCCTCGCGACGCATGGCCCGCCGGCTCCTGTCCGGTGCCGGTTGCGCCACCCTGACCGCCTACCGGCTCGACGCCGGCGCCCCCTCCCAGCTCGTCCTCCACGCGCTCGACGTCACCGGGAGCATTATCGTGGCCGCCCACCCGGCGGCCGACCACCCCATGGCCGACGTGCCGTGCGAGTCCCCGGTCGAGGTGCGTCTCGACGTCTCGCTGGAGGCGGCCGAGCCCGGGCTGCGCATCACCACTGCCACCGTCCACCTTCTGGGCGTGCTTACATGGCTCGACGACGTCGGGCGCGACGCGGTCCTGTCCGGATCGGTGGCTGGATGCCACTGCGCGATCACGGGGGAGGACCCGCTCACGGACCTGGCCGGGCTCGCCGACGCACCTGGCGGGCGCCTGGGCGTCATTGAGACGAACCGGATCATGGTTCATGACGCCATGGGCGTCAGCGGGCACACCATGGAGGAGGTGCTCGACCCCGATGCCAAGGGCGTGCGGCCCCTGCTGTGGTCGGCTTTCGAGACCTTCAGCGCGCAGGAGGAGGTCAAGGCCCTGGGCGAGGGCGCGCTCGAGGTGCTGTGCGAGGGCGTGGAGCAGGGTGGCGTTCCCGGGGCCATCTGCTCCAGGCGCCCGTCCGATGGGCTGTGCGAGGCCCTGTGGGGGCGGGTGCTGTGCGTGGACGTGTCCCCGTACGCCGTGACGCTTCTGAGGCTGCGGCGCGAGACCACCGACACCCTGCAGATCTTCCTGCCGGCGAGCACGACCCGGGCCCATGAGGCCGGGCGCTACTTGCGGCGTCTCGTCCAGGACGTCCTGGTCGGCGGGCTGCTTCCCTGAGTGGCGGCGTGACTGCGCGCAGACGATGATGGGGAGGCCGCTACGGGCCTCCCCACCGCTGTATCCGAGAGGCGTGTCCTCCTGCCGCGGAAGCCATGGCTCGCTGGGCGGGCGCCTCAGCGGGCCTCGTAGGACAGGCAGGCGGCCGTGTCCGCACCGATGGCGATGGCGTCGGCGGTGCACATGAGATCGGTGTTGTGGACGCACTCCAGGCGCTGGCAGGCGCCCACGTGGCCCTCGGCCACCGGCAGGCCGCCGCGGGCGTCGAGGCTGACGAAGGTGGAGCAGGCCGGGGCGGCGGCGTCGCCGCCGACCGTGATGGCGAAGGCGGTGCAGCCGCCGTGGTTGTAGGCGCAGGCGGTGGTGGCGCAGGACTTGATGGCGGTGACGGTCGACATGATGAGTGCTCCTTCGGTGAGGTGCGATCACTGACGTAATTCACGTTAGGAGCACGCGGCGGAGTCGGCAACACCTGCTCGGAGACCTCTGCGTTGGGGGTAAGTGAATGGCGCTATGGCAACGAAAGATGAGGTTTGTGAGGCGGCCCGGTGCGGCGGGCCGGGGGGGGTGCGAAGGGCTTCTTACACGCGTTCGGAATTCCCTTAACAGGTGAGCCGAACCTGTATCCGGGGCCCTCGCGCGGCTCAGGCCACGGTCGCCTGGGCCAGGACCTGGTTGCCGGACTCGCCTCCGTAGACGACGACGGACTGGCCGGCCGCGAGCCCCCTCAAGGGCTGGTGCAGGTCGGCATGGAGCGTCCCCGACCCGGGGGCGACGACGACGTCGGCCGGGACGGGGCGCCCGTGGGCGCGCACCTGCACGGTCACGTCCGGCCACCCGGCCCCGCCGTCGTCGAGCCTTGCGGGCTCGGCCAGGAGGACCAGGGCGCTGCCGTCCACGGCGCTGCGGCGGAGGAGCTCCTCGGGGCCGACGACCACCTCGTTGGAGCGCGGCCGGGTCTCGATGACGTAGCGGGGGCGCCCGTCGGGGGCCGGGCGAGTCAGGCCCAGGCCCTTGCGCTGGCCCACGGTGAAGCCGAAGTAGCCGTCGTGGGTGCCGAGCACCTCGCCGTCGGGGGAGACCAGGGCGCCCTCGCGCACGCCGAGGCTGCGGGTGAGGAAGCCGCGGGTATCGCCGTCGGCGACGAAGCAGATGTCGTAGGAGTCGGGCTTGGAGGCCACCGGCAGGCCGCGCGCCGCCGCCTCGGCCCGGACGGCGGCCTTGGACGGGACGTCGCCGAGCGGGAAGAGCGCCCGCGACAGGCCTTCGCGGCCTGAGACCGCCAGCACGTAGGACTGGTCCTTGGCGGTGTCGGCCGCTCGAGAGAGGGAGAGGCCCGCTGTCCTCCCGGGGCGGCCGGAGGTGGCGCCGCCGGTCAGTCGGGCGTAGTGGCCGGTGGCGACGGCGTCGAAGCCCAGGGCGAGGGCGCGCTCGAGCAGGGCGTCGAACTTGACGCGCTCGTTGCAGCGCACACAGGGGTTGGGGGTGCGGCCGGCGCGGTACTCGGCGAGGAAGTCGGCGACGACGCGCTCCTCGAACTGCTCGGACAGGTCCCACACGTAGAAGGGGATGCCGAGGATCTCGGCGGCCCAGCGGGCGTCGGAGGCGTCCTCGATGGAGCAGCAGCCGCGCGAGCCCGACCGGGTCTGGGCGCGGTTGCGGGTGAGGGCCATGTGCACCCCGACGACGTCGTGCCCGGCGTCGGCGGCGCGCGCGGCGGCGACGGCGGAGTCGACTCCGCCGGACAGCGCCGCGAGCACGCGCATATGGGGTCTCCTTCGATCGGATTCGGTCTGAGGCCGGGCAGGGGCGCAGGCAGACTATCGCGGTCTGGTCCGGTCGGGGCGAGGCGTGAGGTGGGAAAAACGTTTCCTTGCGCCCGGGGAGACGGGTCCTCCTCCCATCACCCGCATCGCCTGGTTCCTGGCCGTCAGGGGTGTGCAGGTCCTCAGCCGGCTGTTCGGTAGCGCGTGCCCGGAGCAGGGAGGGCGAGTGGTGGTGCGGACAGTCGCCGTTAGCCCTGGTTGTGGTCGTCGCGGGATTCATGCTTCTTGCTGGCGCTCGGGCCTCGCGAGCGCAGGGCATATCGCGCCTGCCGGGGATCTCGACCCATGGGCGGGGCTGCTCGGGCGACTCGGGATCGATCCTCATGCGCCCGGCGCGGCAATGGCCTTCGTCGGTTACGGCATCGTGTTCCTGGGCATGCTCATCACGGGCACATGTGCGCGGCGGGTTCTGCGTGCCTTGGCGCGAACTCGCCCGACGATATGGTTACCGACGCCGGTATCTGCCTTTGATGGACCGTCCCGGTCGGTGGCAGCCTCCGTCGCGGCTCAGCCCCCAGCGGGGGCGGAGCCCTGTAGCCTTCGCCCCGTCCGGGCAACACCACGACGAAATACCGAGGTCGACACCGAGGGGGACCGGCGAGGGGGAGGGGCTGTGTCGACGCCGTGCAGACTGTCACCGAAGGACGCCGCTGCGACGCTATTGACCGCGTTGCTCACCGTGTGCGACCGGACGTCGAAGAAGGCGGTCGGGGACTGGTTGGGAACCGGCTCAGCCGCTGTCCGAGAAGGAGCAGCGCCAACGGATGCTCAAGTCTTTCTCAGGTCCAGGATATTGGCCGTCGACGGAGAGGCGCCGAGCAGCCGGCGGTACCGCAGGCTGGAGGGTACCACTATCCGGCCGTACGGACGGTTGCGCTTCCCGTGCGAAGAGGGACGCAGCGGGCGACCGAACGGCTCGGTGGCGTGATGAACCAGTTGCCCGCCCCTTCTGCATCG
>ERZ772964.555-NODE-555-length-16169-cov-19.9981_pt1 | contig 16169 bp, 20 predicted proteins | sample MGYA00580675_ERZ772964 | MGnify/ENA primary metagenome ERZ772964 (study PRJEB29015, sample SAMEA2737941) | human oral metagenome | biome: human oral; feature: human-associated habitat; material: dental | place: China | collected 2139 ... | reverse complement strand
TCGCCGCCGTTTCCTGCCACTCACTATAGCACAGGACTGGAACGCATGTTCTTGTCAATACAAGAGTATGGATACTTCGTGAATTCCCGTAGATTATTTTTCATGGGTTGGTCAGTAATGCTTCCTCGGGCTGGCGCATCGGATTTTGCTTGCGGTCCTGTCGAAGGTGGCGGATGACTTCTCGAACACGTCCCCACATGATTTGCATGTCGCCTGTCGGCGCGATGCCTTCCAGGGATGGTTGAGGTTGTTGTCGCTTCCGAAGGCCGTGGCGGCACACCGCCCTCGCTTGGGCACGCGGGCCTTGCGTTCGCAGACCGAGCTGTCCGGCCCGGAGCTCATGTCGTGCAAAAACGGCAGATGGCTACCGCAGTCGTCGCGCATACGCACGGAGTGTTTTGGTCCAATGGGAACCGCGCAGCTGGGACTGCGGTGGGAGTCTTGGACCAGCGTGCTTCGTGGGATGCCAGCACCGGGTCCCGAGTGCCACGGCCCTGTTAGGACATGCTCCCGTTGTCGCCTCTCATTAACGGGAGCACGTCACACATAGCATGTAAATACTCTATGGATATAATGCTAGTGGTGGAAGAGCCGCGTTCCCGTGAAGCACATCGCGATGCCGTACCTGTCGGCTGCCGCGATCACGTCGTCGTCGCGGATGGAGCCGCCGGGCTCCACGATGTAGGAGACGCCGGACCTGTGGGCGCGCTCGACGTTGTCTCCAAAGGGGAAGAACGCGTCGGAGCCGAGCGTGACGCCGTCCTGCGCGGCAATCCACTCGGTCCGCTCCTCGCGAGTGAGGGGCTCTGGTCTCTCGGTAAACCACCGTTTCCACGCGCCCTCGGCCAGCACCTCGTCCTGCTCGTCGGAGATGTAGACATCGATGACGTTGTCGCGCTCGGCACGCCGGATGCCCTTGGCGAACTTGAGCCCAAGCACCTTGGGGTGCCGACGCAAGAACCATGCGTCGGCCTTGCTGCCAGCTAGGCGCGTACAGTGGACGCGAGACTGCTGACCCGCGCCAATGCCTATGGCCTGACCGTCCCTCACGTAGCATACGGAGTTCGACTGTGTGTACTTGAGCGTGACGAGGGAGATGAGCATGTCCGTCAGCGCCGTGTCGGGCAGGTCCCTGTTGGCGGTCACGACGTCTTGCAGTAGCGAGCGGTCGATCGCGAGGTCATTGTGGCCCTGCTCGAAGGTGACGCCAAAGACGTCGCGCTGCTCGATGGGCGCGCAGCGGTAGTCGGGGTCGATCAGCACGACGTTGTACCTGCCGCCCTTCTTGGAGCGTAGGATCTCAAGTGCCCCATCGCTGTAGCCGGGTGCGATGATGCCGTCCGAGACCTCGTGTTTGAGGTATCTGGCCGTGCGCTCGTCGCAGCAGTCAGAGAGCGCCGCCCAGTCGCCATAGGAGCTCACGCGGTCGGCGCCGCGCGCGCGGATGTAGGCGCAGGCGATGGGGGAGAGCTCTCCCTCGTCGTCCACAAAGTACATCTGCCTGTCCACATCGGAGAGGGGCCTGCCCACGGCTGCACCGGCGGGCGAGACGTGCTTGAACGACGCTGCGGCGCTCTGTCCTGTGGCCTCCCTGAGCTCGCGCACGAGCTGCCAGGAGTTGAGGGCGTCTAGGAGGTTGACGTACCCGGGCCTGCCCGAGAGCACTGTTATGGGCAGGTCGGAGCCGTCCCTCATGAAGACGCGTGAGGGCCTTTGGTTGGGGTTCGTGCCGTACTTGAGCTCGAGTTCGTTCACAGGTTCTCTCCCTAATCCTCGCCCTCAGTCACCGAGGTTCTTGTTGTACAGCTTCACCGTGCCCCCGACGTTGGCGTAGAGCGACACCTTGTTGTCGGCGTTGAGGGCGACCCACAACTCGTTGGCTGTGGGCAGGCTCACCTCCACCGGCTCGCCGACGAAGCTCGGCAGCGGATCACCGTCGCCTTGGTAGGTGCTGATGAGGTAGCCCGTGCCCTCGTCGGCGCCCTCGTAGCAGAAGAACTCGCGCTGGCAGCGACCAGAGGCGCCGACCTGGCGCTTGAGGATGGAGAGCTCAAAGGAGCCGCCTGCGTGCAGGATAGCCGAGATGCGTGGCGTGAAGTTGGGGCCGTCTGGCTCGAACTCACGGGCCATACACGCCGCAAAGAAGTCACCTGTGTCCACGATGGTGTCGGTCTGGTCACCGTTTGTGACCACAAGGTCGTCTCCCATGCGGCGCACGGGGTGGTAGATGATGAGGCTTGCGTCCTTGAGGAGCGCGGGGTCGTGCGCCTCTGTGCGGATGCCGTCTGCGGTCAGCGAGAAGACGCGGTTCCTGCTGTTGGGACTGCGGCCCATGATCCAGTAGTACGCGCAGTGCCTTCCCCCGCAGTCTTTGCCCACCACGATGCCGCGACCGGGGTAGGGGTTGTTCCTCAGGAGCTCGCATAGGTCTTGCATCAAAGGTCCCCTCTCGTCCGTCCCCTGCGCAGCACCTGTCGTAGACGCTCGCAGCTGCGATAGAAGGCCCACGTCGCGCCGGAAGAGGTCCCCCGATGCCCAGTGCGCCGCGTCCCGTGCGCCGTCCAACTGGTGCCGAACGACGTCGCCCACCGCCCGCAGGTATTCTATCATGCTTCTCTCGATTGCTTGCTAGGCCCGCCGTCCTCGTGCGTCACGGGACCTTTGGCGCCCTTTGCACGCCAGCCTCTCGCGGATGCGCCCCTGCCCTGCCACCATCATGGGGTGGAAAGGTCGATGTCGCCACGATATAGTTCGAAAAGCGACCTGCTAGGGGGTGATGCGAAATGACCTTTCCCCAAGAATGAAGTCCGCAAGGTTTGCATGCACGATACCAGAGCGCTTCTGTAGGAGGCGATCACAGGTGAGAAGATACTTCGGGTATCCGTCCGAGATCCTCTCCAGCGAAGCATACTCGCGCTCTTCGGTCTGTCTCTCGGCGATGGTGTAGGCAACCTGCACATACGCGTAGTTCATGTCGTCATCGCGTAGGATGAAGTCGCACTCGAGTGCCCCGATGCGTCCCACGCTCGCAGACCACCCATGGGAGCGCGCATAGGTATAGACAATATTTTCGAGTACTGGTCCGTAGTTGATGCGGTTGTCGGTATTGAGCGCATAGTAGAAGCCAAGGTCAGCAAGGTAGTACTTCTCCTCGCGTTCGAGGGATCGCTTTGACCTCATATCAAAGCGAGGGCAGCTGTAGAGGATCTTTGCCCCTTGGAGCAGTCTGATGTAACGGTAGATCGTCTCCTCCTTGATGGGAATCCTCTCTACCGTGCGGAAGTGTTTTGCCATGTTCCTGATGCTCATGGTCGCACCAAAGTTGTTTATGACGTATGCCTGAACACGGTCGAAGACAGAGCGCTTGTTGATCCTCGTTCTTTGCCTCACGTCCTTTTCGAAGATCTCCTGGATGACACTTTGGATGTAGGTGCGCTTCTTTGCCATGCCGTCAAAGAGGACTGTCCTGGGGAACCCGCCTTCGAGGATGTAGCTGTCAAGCTCTTCCTGCCTGTCCGTGCTTATCGACTTCCCAAAGAACTCCTTCATGCCTTCGTACTCATCGAAGGTGAGTGTGAAGATCTCAAACTCAAGATAGCGACCGGTGAGCTTGGTTGCAAGCTCACCCGAAAGTAGGTAGGAATTTGAGCCCGTGATGAAGATCGAGACATCTCCCTCCTCACGCCAGGCGTTGATGACCTCCTCGAAGCCCTTAACGTTTTGGATCTCATCGATGAAGAGGTACTTCTTTCCCACTACACCCTCAACGAGATTCTCGATCACCCCGTCGAGCGCGTCTGGAGTCTTGATTTTGCGGTAGTCCCTTGTGTCGAGGTTGAGGAAGAGGAGATTCTCCGTTGGGACGCCCTGCTCTTTAAGCTCGTTAGCTACAAGTTGCATGATCGAGGACTTCCCGCAACGTCTCACGCCGACCAGTACCTTGATGATGTCATCATCGTGATAAAAGGGGCGCATCTTCCTCAGGTAGAGTTCCCGCTTGTACAACTTGGTCATCATCTACTCCAAAAAGCTGATTCCGGGGGATACCCTTTAGATAAGTACCAGAAGTACCCCCCTTACGTCTTATGTAGTGAGTATAGCATTGTTCTATCCGACATGAAGGGTGATCGGGAGCCTTACTCTATGAGGCAGCGGTGGGGGAAGGGGGTGAGCGTCGCGTGGGGGCCTGCCGCCGGGTGGTATCATGCTGCCCTGGGTTCGGCGGGACCGGGACCCTGCGCCCTCGACTTTGCGCCCCCTGGAATCTGTGGGTGATGCCGTATGAGCGGCGTTTGGCTCGCCTGCGCGCGTGGCGCACGGCGCGTTAGGCCTTTGGGAGGTCAAAGATGGTACGAAAGATGGTTGCGATCTTCGTCGCGTTCGCGTTTGTGCTCGATTGGGTTCCTTGGCTGGTGGCGGGTCTTGTGACGGACGGCTTCTCGAGGGGGATCTCGGGCATGCCCTGGGGCGTCCTGCTCCCCGCAGGCATGTTTGGCCCGATGGCCGCGGCCCTCATAACGAACCGGATCTCCCCTGTACTTCTGCGTGGGCGGCGTGTCCGTCTTGGGACCGGCGCCGGTCGGCCTCACCCCGTGCGTTTCCGTGCTGATCGTCGCCATCCCGCTCTTGCGGGCGTGCCGGCACGCGTCGCCTATGCGGCCGGATGACGTCGCGCACGGTGGACACGCCTCGTGACGCTATGTTTCCAATTCGGTGAAACATCGCCTTTTGCGCCGTTGGGCTACCTCCCTGTGCTAGGCTTTGTCCATCGTGCATGCAGCAATATGCATATATGGGGGACACAATCCAATGGCGCCTGCGGCCCACGGGCTGTGGGACCAAGGTGTCGGAAGCGAGGCAGGATATGAGCTATGCAAGGAGAGGGGCCGCTCATGAGCGGATTTGAGCCGCTGCGCGTACCTGAGCGGGACGGTGCGGCCGAGGGCTTCGGCTTCGTGCCCTGCGAGGGTGGCGTCTGCGCCGCCAGGGGCATCCGGGCCACGGGCGTCTCTGCGGGCTTTCGCCACAATCCTGACCGTCGTGACCTCGCGCTCGTCGTCGCGGACAGGACCTGCGTCTGTGCGGGCACCTTCACCAAGAATCGCTTCTGCGCGGCGCCTGTGCAGGTCTCGCGGCCACGTGCGGCCTCGGGCCACGCGCGTGCCGTCGTCCTGAACTCGGGTAACGCCAATGCCGCCACGGGCGAGCAGGGCCTTGAGGTTGCACGCGCATCTGCGCGCATCGTCGCGGATGCCCTGGGCTGCGCTGCCGAGGAGGTACTCGTGGCCTCGACCGGTGTCATCGGCGTGCCCTTGGGCCTGGAGTGCTTTGAGGTGGGAGTGCCCGCCTGCGTTGGGCAGCTCGAGCGCTCGGTAGCGGCCGCCCACCACGCCGCCCGCGCCGTCATGACGACGGACACCCACTCCAAGCAGGCCTCCTACGTCGGCAGCCTTCCCGCCCCAGGTGGCGGGACCGTCGAGGTCCACGTGGGGGGCTTTGCCAAGGGCTCGGGCATGATCCAGCCCGACATGGCCACGATGCTCTCGGTGCTCTCCACAGACGCATCGCTCACGCCCAAGGCCGCGCGGGTGGCCCTAGGGCGGGCCGTGAGCCAGAGCTTCAACAAGGTGACCGTTGACTCGGACACTTCCACTAACGACTGCTGCATACTCTTTGCCACGGGAGAGGCCGAGCTCGAGGCCATTGACGAGGACTCTGCGGCCTTCCCTGCCATCTGTGCCGCCCTGCGCGCGACCTGCGAGGCGCTGGCCCGCCAGATCGCGGCCGACGGGGAGGGCTCGACCAGGCTCGTGACCGTCGACGTCATGGGGGCGGCCACCGAGGCAGAAGCTGACGCCGTGGCCCGCGCCGTCGCAAACTCGCCGCTCGTCAAGACCGCCGTCTTCGGGCACGACGCGAACTGGGGCAGGGTCGCCTCCGCCGCCGGAAAGTGCAACGTGGCCTTCGACCAGCGCAAGGTGGACATCGACCTGCTCGGCGTGCCCGTCTGCCGCGGTGGCCTTGCCGTGGCCATGGACGAGGACGACATGCTCAAGCGCTTCAAGGAAAGCGAGGTCCCCATAGCCATCGACCTGGGCATGGGATCGTGCTCCACGCGCGTCTGGACCTGCGACCTCACGCACGACTACGTGACCATCAATGGGGACTACCGCACCTAGGCGCGAGCCGCAGGCGCAAGGTCCTTGACAGGAAAGGTTGGCTGACATGGTGATGAGAAGGCGCAGGCCCAGCGATGCCTCGCAGCGTAAGGCCGAGGTGCTCGTGGAGGCCCTGCCGTGGATCAACGAGTGGGCGGGGAGCACCTTCGTGGTGAAGTACGGTGGCTCGGCGATGGAGGACGCCATGCTCCGGGCGAAGGTTATCGAGGACGTGCTGCTGCTCAAGCTCATGGGCGTGCATGTGGTGCTCGTGCACGGCGGCGGCAAGGACATCTCGTCTCTGAGCGACCGCCTCAACCTGAGCGTGCGCTTCAAGGACGGCCTGCGCGTCACGGACGAGGACACCATGGAGGTCGTGCAGATGGTGCTCGTGGGCAAGGTGAACGCTGAGCTGGTGCAGGCCATCAACGGCTACGGCAACCACGCGGTGGGCATCTCGGGCGCCGACGGCCGCACGCTCAGGGCCTGCCAGCTCGATCCCGAGCTAGGCCGCGTGGGCCGCGTCACCGAGGTCAACCCAGACCTCGCCCTCAAGGTCCTGGATGACGGCTACATTCCCGTCATCGCGGGCGTGGGCTTTGGCGAGGACGGCGGCCCCTACAACGTCAACGCCGACTTCGCGGCGAGCCACATCGCCCAGGCGCTCGGCGCGGACAAGCTCTTCTTCCTCACGGACGTCGACGGCCTCTACGCCGACTTCGACGACAAGGACAGCCTCATCGCCGGCATGGGTGTAGGGGAGGCGCGACACCTCATCGATGCGGGCACGCTCAGCAAGGGGATGATCCCCAAGGTGAGAAGCGCCATCGAGGCCATCGAGGCAGGCGTGGGCCAGGTCACCATCCTGAACGGTACCGTCGAGCACGCGCTGCTCGTCGAGACGTTCACCGACGAGGGCATCGGGACCGAGATATCCAAAGACTCTCGCAACCCCAAGGAGGCATAGCATGTACGAGCTTGACACACACGCGGACTTCATCGCAGAGGACGAGCGCTACCTCATGCACAGCTACGCCCGGCTGCCCGTGAAGTTCGTGCGAGGCTCGGGTGCCGTGCTCACGGACTCTAAGGGCAGAGACTATCTGGACTTTTTGGGCGGCATAGGTGTGGTGTGCCTGGGGCACTGTCACCCTAGGCTCGTGGACGCCCTCAAGGGGCAGGCCGAGAGGCTCTGGCAGGTGGGAAACTACTTTCACGTCGAGAACCGCAGCGAGCTTGCGGCTGCGCTCTCGCGCCTGCTCGGCGCGACCACCGACGAGGAGGGCCACGTGACGGGCTCGACGGGCGAGACGTGGAGGACCTTCTTCGCGAACTCGGGCGCCGAGGCGAACGAGGGCGCCATCAAGCTCGCGCGCCGCTGGGGCGAGCGCAGGCTCGGCGGGGCCACGGGCATTGTCACGGCCAAGCGGAGCTTCCACGGGCGTACGCTCGCGACCTTGGCGGCGACCGGCCAGGACGTGTTTCATAAGAGCTTTGCGCCGATGCCCGCAGGCTTCATGTCGGCGGAGCTCAACGACCTTGCCGCGCTTGAGGAGGCCATCGCGAGGCCCGAGGCAAGCTGCGGTCCTGTCTGTGCCATCATGCTGGAGTGCGTCCAGGGCGAGGGCGGCGTCTGGCCGGCTGACCCCGAGTACCTGCAGGGAGCCGCTCGCCTCTGCGAGGAGCGGGGTCTCGTGCTCATCGTGGACGAGGTGCAGACTGGCGTCTTTCGCTGCGGCGCACCCTTCTCGTACCAGCTCGCGGGCATCGTGCCGGACATCGTGAGCATGGCCAAGGGCATCGCGGGGGGCTTTCCCATGGGCGCCTTCTCAGCGCACGGAGAGGTCGCCGACCTGCTCGGGCCGGGAGACCACGGCTCCACCTTCGGCGGCAACCCGCTTGCCTGCGCCGTGGGCCGCGCCACGATGGAGACGCTCGTTGCGGAGGGCATAGGCGAGCACGTTATCGAGGTGGGAGCACAGCTTGCCGAGAGGCTCGCGGCCCTGCCGCACGTTACTGAGGTGCGTGGGCGCGGCCTCATGCGCGGCGCCCAGCTCGACGCGCCCATGGCGCGAAGTCTCGTCGAGCAGGGCCTGCGTGCAGGCCTCGTGCTCAACTGTGTGGGCGACTCGATCCTGCGCTTTTTGCCGCCGCTCGTCGTGACGACAGGGCAGGTCGATGCCATGGCCGAGCGCTTGGCCAAGCTCATAGAGCAGCTGGCGTAGGGACGGTGGCCGGGCGGGTCAGCTAGCACAGCGCCAGTATGTGTCGCAGCTGTTCGCTATGTGGTCCAGCACCTTGGGATAGATGGAGGAGCATAGCTCTACGTAGCGGCGGATCGCCTCGGCGAGGTCGTTGCCCCAGTATAAATCACTTTAACCGTAAGACTGTGTTAATCCTACCCTGATACGGCGAGCTCGGGGTGGAACGGGTACGGCGCGGCGACTCTCTGTCTCCACGTCAGTCGATGTGGAGGGCATGGGAGCTGCTCGGCGATCGGGTCGTCGGGGCGACGAGCCTCGTGCAGCCACGCGATGTCACGCGAGGTAGCCGTGGAGTCTCCTGGTGGACATGTCACGGAACCTGGCAAGAAACGTCTCGGGTGCCGAGTGGGTCGCGCTCGCGAGGTCGGGCGGCGCCCTCGGTCCCGAGGACGCGAACCTCTGGTGCGCCGCCACGCCCATCTCTGCGAGCGTGCGGACGCAAGCCCCCTGCCTGTCGGTCGTCGGTCGACGCGATAGCCCGACGGGCGCGCACCCCGCGAGCACCTCCCCTGCGTCCCGCGCGTCGTCTCCCTCGGGCGGCAGCTCCTCCGCCATCGCCTGCGGCAGCAGCCCGGGCATCCTCTCCCGCTTGTCGTCGCGCATCGTGCGGACGATTGCCTTCAGCCCCTTCGCAGACATGCCGCCCTCCTCACCTCCGGGTGTGGGAGAGGCATGCGACTGTGGGTCAAAAATATCAAACGGGGGTTAACGCAGCCTTCATGACAAAAAACTAGGGCAGGACTGCCTTCGCAACCCCGCCCCGCAAAACCCGAAGGTTTTTTGTCTGATTCCATTATGGGTGATTACACCCAGTTGTCGAACACCTTCGCAAGAAATCTGTAAGCGGATACTACACAATCGGTGTTCGTGTACCAGTCGGCGTGCTCGACGGCACGATGCTTTAGGGCACCGACCAGGCCCCTGCACATCTCCCTCGTGTGGGAGCCCGCGACCATCTCCCTGTAGGCGAACGCCATTATCGTTATCTGCTGGACGCGCGGGTTGGCCATCTTCGCTCGCCTCGCACGCCTGTTGATGCCCATCTCGTCGAGCGCCAGCGCGACCTCTCTCGGGGTGCGGATGGTGCTTGTCTCGCCTGGCGCGAAGCCGTTTATGATGTCGGTGGAATGGACGCAGGCGTTCCTCACGGCTTGGGCTTGTCTGAAAAGGTAGTGCTCGCTTCTCATCCGCCGGTCCTTCCACCTATCTGCGCAGAAGAGGTAGAAGTTGATGAAGCCTCCGAAGGAAAGTAGCTCGATGAGGACCCATACGGGCTTCTCCTTGTCGTACTTGCGGGCCATGCCCCCGCTGTACCTATCCCTCTTCAGCCGCTCCATCTCCTTCTCACGGATCGATCGGTTCCCCTCACTCAGGCTTTCCAGGTAGTCGGCGACAATCGAGTAGCCGTCCTCGTCTGCTCGCTCGGTGACCTCGCGCATGAGCTTGACCTTGGCGAAGTGCTCGATGTCCAGCGTCATCGGGAGCAAGGTGTACCTGAGCATGTGGTCGATGGCCGCGAGATCCCGCAGATGCCCGAAGTCAAAAACGACGTACTCGCCGCCATGCGCCCCTCCGATGCGCTTTTCAAACAGGACGCGGTAGGCCGCGAGCTGTCCGTCGCCGGGTCTGCCCGAGCCCCTCGACCCGCGCCTCTCCTCCGCTGCCCTGGCGTCGCTGTCCCCTCGACGCGCGCGCAGGCGTCGGCGGCCCCGTGGTGGCAGGGATTGATGCCGGTACCGCGTGCCCTCATAGGGCGGCATGAGGCCGAGATTGCGAGGACCTGTCAGCTGCTCTCGTGCGAAGGGTACGGGTGCCCGTGAGGCAGGCAAAGGTCGACGCGGCGGCCGTAGGGAGGTGCGGGCACATGCGGAGCGCAGAGGGGGTCACGTTACGAAGGTATGGGGAGGTCCCTATGAGAACGCCCGCTCACCTGCCTTGCAGCTTATGCACGAGCTCGGCGAACTCGTCGCGCCTCTGGGCTGGGGTGCGCGAGTCCTCGCTGGACTCCCTCATGGCGTTTGCCGCGATGGCGCCGAGGGCACCAAACGAGCGTCCCAGCGCGGCCTTGAGGGGCGAGAACTCAAGGCGATACTTCGTGCCGTTCACCTTGATGGAGTCACCGCTCCACGTCTTGAGCTTCGCTTCCACCTCGCCTATGGGTGCACGATCGAACTCGTTGCCCTCGTTGTCAAAGAGGATGAGCTCGCCTGAGCCATCGATGCCTATGAAGCCGTTTGTCGCCCGTTGCCTGATGCCTTGGACTATGTGCATGCCGTCGCACCAGAATTGCCAGTCGCCCCTGTTGTCTGCCATGGAGTTCCTCCTGAGGTCGTCTGTTGACAAGAAGTGAGCCACGTGCTGGCAGAGAACTATACCGTAGACGGCATGGCGGCATGCCAGCTGCACAATATACGATGCATCCTGCAAAGGAGCGCACCCGGTGGGAGGTGTGCCTTGTGGGGCACGATGCGCCGGACGCCTTCCGAGGGGTTAGGGGCGGTTGCCCCTGCCGTGAGGTCAGGGGGACCGACAGAGGGGGGCGTGGGCGACGACTTTGGCAGGCGGGGCATCGATAGCCCCTCCGACAGGCGCCATCTGCTGTAGCTCTACCTTACGGGCATCACGGCGATCACTGCGCGATGGGTGGAAGGCAGGCGTGCGAAGTCCGTCGAGCGCATGGTCACGCTCATCTCGAGCTGCATCCACAAGGCGTGGCGTGAGGCGCTTGGACATCGGCCATCGGCGGGGCTGGGACAAGCCGCCCTTGTCGGCAGGCGTCTTTCCACCATGCACATCTGGCCATTGGGAGACGCGAGGCAGGTCAGTCGCTCTCCTCCAGATACCTCCTTGCAGCCCTCTCGTCCGCGATCGTGTACGTGCGCCAGCGGTTGGAGCCCCGTGCAGCCAAGATGCCATCGCTTACCAGATCGCCGAGCAGCTCGCTTGTCCGTGACGCGCCCAGCCCGGTTGCCTCCATGATCGCTGCCCTGCCGAGCGGCTCTGCGGCTGATGCGATATGTTGAACTATGTGGCGCTTTGTTCGATCGGTTGCCTTCGTCCGATTTTCGCGTCCGATTTTCGCGTCCGATTTTCGCGTCCGATTTTCGCGTCCGATTTTCGCGTCCGATTCGTTCGAGTTTCCAGATGAGACGAGCTCTACGTGCGAACCTGGACGGTGGAATGCCACACGCGTGGCGTTGCCCTCTTGGAAGTACTCGAAGCTCACGCCAGCCTCGTCGCAGGCCTGCTTGATGCGGCGCAGACCACTACCGAATGCCTCGATGTAACCGCCGCGGAAGAGGGCGTCGGCAATACGTGGGTTTCTGTTCTGTGGCGCCCTCGCCACTCCCATGAGGTAGTCGTCTGGTGTGGTGCCTGCAGGGAAGAGGCCGGGATTCGTGATCTGTACCGTGTCCGTAAAGATATCGATCATCACGCGGCTGTCACCTTGATGCTCTTTGTGACAGAAGGCATTGATGACCGCCTCGCGGATGGCCTCACGTGGAATCTCAGGGATCTCCTCGCGTGTCGGGCTGCCGTCAATCACGATGCGGCGACGGATATAGGAGTTGACGTAGTACTCCGCCTTGTCGATAAGCTCAAGCACAGGGGCATCTTCCTGCTGAAGATCAAGGATGTTGACGCGATCGTTACCGGCGAGCACCCCCATGGTCAGACGCTTGTGGGAGGGTGAGCGGCAGAATAGCACGGTCGCGGCATTCGTGAGGCGCCCATCGCGCGCGAGTCCGAGGCGCTCAAGCACGTTGGCAGCATCAGAAGACCTGGCATATGTCGTGGGAATGCGATTCTTCTTGATGCCCGCATCGATGTACGCATGGAGAAGCGCTGCGCTGACATCGGACACAGGACAACCCAAGAGGCGCGTGTCCCATGGCACCTCCCTGTCTATGGCCGCGGCGAACATGCGCTTGACTTGCGCAGGTGTCATGAGCACATCCTCGTCGGCACGGCGGATGCGGTAGCGCCCCTCGCAGGCGTACGGCGTTTCGTCCCCCTCGAAGTCGATGCGGATGTACGTCTTGCCGCTGTCCTCACATTCTGTGCGTATCTGTGGCGTGATCCTTGGCTCGATCTTGGATCCAATCTCTTGGCTGATGGAACGCAGCGTCTTGTCCGAGACATCTTGGCCCGTGACCTCCCCGTCGTTTCGTACGCCGAAGTAGAGCACGCCGCTGCCGTGCTTGTTGAGGATCGATGCGATGGACTCCATGGCTTCACGATGCTCACCCGTGGACCTCTTGAACTCCACTTGCTCTGATTCGGCTCCAAGGTTCATGCCCTACGCTCCCTTCCCGCTGACGATAGTCTCATGGGCAGGTGGCCGCTTGCACGCCTTGAGACCAGGGATGGCTTGCCGTCTGGTAGTGAGCATCGATGATACCTTTGATTTCTTGGCGTCCAAGTAATCGAGATGACGCGTTGTTGCCCGCAAAGAGAGGGTCCCATTGCCTTCTGGAGCTCCTCGGGGTTTGTGTGGGTTGCTGCCTCGGCGAAGACGCCAACCTAGCGGCGGCTCCGCTCGTGCAGAGCCTGTTTTTCCGACCAAGGGGGAGGTGGCCACCGAGGGGGCGCCGGCGGCGCGCCATGGTGGTTGGGGCGCTCGTGCCACCTGACGCGGCTCGCGTCGCAACTAGCGTCGCAACAGTGTACACAAGTGCCCCAAAACCGCGCCGAGAGGCCATTTTAGTCGATTTGTGTACACTCCTGCGTCCCCTCACCTGTCCACAACGGCGCAACAGTGTACACGAATGCCCCAAAATGGCTCCGAAAGGCCGTTTTCGTCAATCTGTGTACACTCCTGCGTCCCCACGACCGCTCGCGCGACCGGGTGGGGTCATGGGTCCCACGACATCGACGGCCCCATGGCTCTTGTTATGCCAGTGCTCTTGGATCTGAGGCTCACGCCGCCAGGGCAGTGACGCGACCACCTACCCACACGAACTCACGAAGCCTCCCTTTTGGCCGCCTGATTGACACTGGGAAAAGGGTGTCCGAACGAGTTGTGCGTGACGTATGGAATGTAGTTATGATGTTGTATCTGTCGTATGCTCATGGACATCAAGAGTCCTTTGAGCTGTGAGAAGGATTGATCATGGGCAGAGAGATGCTGGGGACGATGCGACGTGTCGCAAGGGCATCTCTAGCTTTATGCTCGTTATTAGCGATGGCCGCCCCGAGCTGCCCGCCAGGGGGTGGTGGCGCAGGCCGCCACCGGGCAGGCAGGGGCAGATGCCATCGCCTGCAAGCTTGTGGCGGGACAGGCGCTGACGTTTCGCATAGCCGCTCGGCATTTGCCGCCGATGTGTGGAATGGCATGTTTGACGATGGCTTGCCCACAAAGGGGCCATGGCCGAGTCTGAGGCTCTCGGCATGCCATATGCGGCAGGGAGGGGGGACATGAGGTCAGAAAGCCCATGCGTTCGGAGCGGCCATAGGGTGCGCAGGGCGCTCGTCGGCATGCTCGGTGTCGCCTTCACGCTGTGGTTCACAAACTCGCTCTTCCACTGCGAGACCAGTCCAACGGGATTCGTCTACTTCCGTGACGTCCGCGTGTCGGATGGGGTGGTCTCCTTCAACCCGGAGTGGACCATGACGATCGGCTATGTGAGCGACTACTCGTGGAGGGTGGAAGGCGACTGCCTCTACCTGAGGCTCTACATGAGCTATTTCGATGGGGGTCCGCTGCTGGAGCCGTTCACAAACCCTCCGAAGAGGGTCAGCATTCCTGGGGGCCAGATGTACTCCGTGAACCCCCTCGGGAGGGTCAGCATCGACGCCGGCCGCCCGCTCCGTCAGGTCGTGGTCGTCGGTGAGGGCAAAAAGGCCGTGCTGTGGAAGCAGGGATCTCCTCCTCGCGAGGGGCCGCTCGGGCCGAGCGACTTAGGAGAGGATGGTGACGGGAGAGGGAGGGCCCACGAGTGACATACCGCCAAGTGGGGTGTTCGTCCTTGGCCTCGCACGGCCCAACGCCACCGTCATCGGCTCCGCCCTCATGCCCTGGCAGGGGCTCGTCGCACCGACGAGTAGGCATGTGGGCATGCACGAGGAGGGGGGGTCATCGAGCGCGACGGGCACCAGGTCATCGAGCTGGCCGCATGTCTTGGTAAGGTCACTGCGGAGCAGCTTGACATATGCGCGCTCGCATGGGAGCGTGACGCCAACAGGGATCATATGGTCTAGCTGGGGATGGCTTACCTGTCGTAGCCCACCGAGTGTGGCACCCTCTACTCGCTCATGGAGCTCGAGGCCCTCTTAAAGATCTGTCACGAGCACGGCATGAGGCTGTTTGTCGATGGGGTGCGGCTCGCCTATGCGCTCCTCGCGAAGGGGCGCATGCTGGGGTTCAGCTCGGATTGTCTCTATGAGCACATCGGGGTTTCGGTTGTGCGGAGGCCGGGAAGGTGGCCTTCTTTGGTGATGTCTTAAGGCCGAGTCGCGATGGCTTGCGGGAGCCCGGACCTTCCGGGGTGTATCACAGCTGGGGAGCCTGGTCGCCCCTTGGGTACCTGTGTTTTTTCGAGCATTCGCTCAGTGGGCGCAATACGGGTAAACGAGTCGTCTTTGCCATAGTCGGCGATAATGCCCCCAATGCCCTTGTTCATCAATGGTTCCTTTCTATGTGCTGCTTAGCACGCCATTTCCAGTATGCGCTTCGAAAGTTGTTGTGCTGCTTGGCAAAGCCTCCGGCAACCTCGACGACCTGAGCGTCGCGGTGATCGAGCTCCGGAACGACGTGAGGGAGATCTACAGCCACGCGATCGTCTCCATCTAGCCATGCCTTACGTCAAATGCATCTCGGGCCATACGAGCGCCCGGTGCGTGCAGCGCTACCTCGAGAAGGACGGGCGCGCCCTCGCAACCGATTTCCTCAACCTCGACGCCCCCGTCAAGGGAGTGAGGGACGGGCTCGAGGACTATGCGGCGTTCGAATGGTGGCGCGGGGATATGTGAAGGTTGCGGAATCGGATATCCCATCTTTACATGGCGTTCAGACGTTTATGCATCTTATCGATTAGTATGTTGTCTATACGTCTGACTGGAGGTTGCGAATGGCAGGTGTAGACATATCTGAGCAGATCAACGGCCTCGGTGGCATCGCGACGTCGTCCGAGCTGAAGTCGGCAGGCTTCTCTGCCGGCGCGATAGCGTACGCCCTCGAGACGGGCTCGATAGACAGGCTCACGCGCGGGGTGTACTGCGCTCCGGATGTTTTCGAGGATGATTTCGCGATAATCAGCTACCGCTGGTGCAAGTGCGTGTTCTCGCACGCGAGCGCTTTGTACCTGCTGGGCCTTTCCGACAGGCTGCCCTCCGAGCAGCACGTAACGGTCCCCAGGGGATACAACCCGAAGGGGCTGAAGAACGCCTACCCGGGAATCGGGATGCACTGGGTCAGCTCTGAGCTCTACCCCCTCGGCGAGACTACCGTGAAGACGCCTGTGGGCAACACGGTCCGGTGCTACGACGCCGAGCGCTCGATCGCCGACCTCATCCGCCAGAGGAAGAGGGATGGGGCCGACGCCCAGCTCGTCCGCGACTCGGTGACGGGATATTTCAAGCGAGCGGACAAGGATCTTCCCAAGCTCGCTGAGATGTGCGAGGCGCTCGGGGTCAGGGAGGAGCTGCAGGTCTACCTGGAGGTGATGTGAGAATGGCCGGGATCAGTAACGATGCGAGCCTGCGCGGCAAGGTGCGCGCCGTCGCCAAGAAGAACGGTCTGCGCGCC
>ERZ772964.551-NODE-551-length-16201-cov-14.8737_pt1 | contig 16201 bp, 15 predicted proteins | sample MGYA00580675_ERZ772964 | MGnify/ENA primary metagenome ERZ772964 (study PRJEB29015, sample SAMEA2737941) | human oral metagenome | biome: human oral; feature: human-associated habitat; material: dental | place: China | collected 2139 ... | reverse complement strand
CGGTCGACATGATGAGTGCTCCTTCGGTGAGGTGCGATCACTGACGTAATTCACGGTAGGAGTGCGCGGCAGAGCTGGCAACATCTCTCCGGCAGGTTCTGCGCCGGTGGTGAGGGAATGGTGTTATCGCAATGAAAGATGGATGTTGTGGCGGGGTGCGGAACGTCGGGTCGGGGCGCGTCCGGGAGGCTTCTTACACGCGTTCGGAATTCGCTTAACAGGTGAGCCGAGCCTGCGCTGAGGCCGTTGGGGCGGCGGGCGGGACGGGGCGGCGCGAGTCTTCCGGCTTGACGGCGGCGCTCACCTGTGTCACTGTATTAGTGCAGTAATACAGGCGGTTCGGTGAGGCCGCTCGGCTGTGCTCATGAGCTGTGTCGTATTCACGTCCTATTCACCCATGCAAGGAGGGCCTGTGCCGATCGATGACTCCCGTCCGATCTGGATCCAGCTCGTCGATGACTTCTGCATGCGGATCGTGACCGGCACCTGGCCCGCCGGAACCCGGATACCCAGCGTGCGCGACCTCGCCGCGCAGGCCGGCGTCAACCCCAACACCGTCCAGCGCGCCCTGGCCGAGCTCGACCGCAGCGGCCTGACCGCCGCCGAGCGCACCGCCGGACGCTTCGTCACCGCGGACGACGCGGCGTTGGCCGCCGTTCGCCGCGACCTCGCCGTCGGCGCCGCAGACGCCTACATCGCCGCCGTCGCCGCCATCGGCATGGACCTCGCCCAGGCGGGCGAGATCCTGGCCGAGCGGTGGCCGGCCCACCCCGCCCAGAAACCAGGAGAGACCTCATGAGCACCTCGCCGACGACGCCGTCGGACGCACAGGGCCCCGACGCGCGCCCCCGCCCTCACGCCATCCCGTCCCTGGACGGCGCCCCGCCGCTGGTGGTGGTGCGTCGCCTGACCAAGGCCTACCGCGGGCGGCCGGCCCTGCGCGACCTCAGCCTGACGCTGCCCGCCGGGCGCATCGTCGGCCTCATGGGCGCCAACGGCTGCGGCAAGACCACCCTGCTGAAGATCCTCGCCGGCCTCCTGGCCGACTACGACGGCCAGGTGCGCATCGCCGGACATGCCCCCGGGCCGGCCTCCAAGGCGCGGGTGGCCTTCCTCCCCGACGCCGACTTCCTGGCCGCCGGCCTCACTCCGCCCCGGGCCATCGCCCAGTTCTCCCGGCTCTTCGCCGACTTCGACGCCGACAAGGCCCACCGGCTCGTCGACTTCTTCAACCTGCCCCTCGATCACTCCCTGAGAGAGATGAGCAGGGGCATGGGGGAGAAGCTGCGCGTCGCCCTGGTGATGAGCCGCCGCGCCCGGGTCTACCTGCTCGACGAGCCCATCTCCGGCGTCGACCCCGCCGCCCGCGAGATCATCCTCGACGGCGTCCTGCGCGACTTCGACCCGGACGCCCTCATGCTCATCTCCACCCACCTCATCGCCGACGTCGAGCCGGTCGTCGACTCCGTCGTCTTCCTCAAGGACGGGCGCCTGCTTCTGGCCGGCGATGCCGACGACCTGCGCCAGACCCGTTCCACGAGCCTGGACGCCCTGTTCCGGAAGGAGTACCGCTGATGTTCCGCACGCTCTTCACTGAGGAAATCCGCACCCAGCTGCCGCGCAATATCGCGGTCCTGGGGGTCTGCGCCCTTGCCCTGCTCGGGTTCCTCGGGCTGTGGCGGCTGCTGGTCGGCGTCGTCCTCCTGGCGGGCCTCATGCAGGTCGCCGCCATGGGGGTGATCGTCGTGACTCCGGTCGTTGTGATGATCCAGGTGGCGGTCGAGTACTGGCGGTCCATGTACGGCCGGCGCGGCTACCTCACCCTGGCGGTGCCGGTGCGCGGTCGGGTGCACTTCGCGGTCAAGGTGCTCTACGCCTGCATGATGGCGCTGGTCGTGGGCGGGGTCTGTCTCGTCGGTCTTGTCGCCTGGCTCGTCGTGTTCGCGCGCAGCATGGGTACCACCCTCGGCGGGCTCCTTGAACCGCTGCGAGTGGCTGCCGATGCGGCCGGACCGGTCAAGGTGATCATTTTCGTCACGGCCGTCCTGATCGGGATCGTCACGCTCGTTATCGAGGTCGGCGCTGTCATGAGCATTGGCGCGCAGGGGGGCTTCAACCACCTCGGGCTCGGGGCGCCTGCGATCGGGTTCGTCCTGCTCTACGTGGTCAGTCAGCTGCTCGGGCTGGTCGCTACCCTTTTTCTCCCTGTGAGCGTGGACGTCACGACTGGTGACGTCACGACTCAGGTGATGTGGCCGCAGTTCCTTGAGGTGATCCGTACCGGTGCCGAGGCGAGGAACGTCGGGGTGGGCGCGGTGGCTGTCGGCCCCCTGCTCGCCGGGGCGCTGGCCTGGTGGGCGGTGCGTGCCATCGAGCGGCACACGTCCTTGCGCTGAGGGGACCCGTCATGCCACCTGGCTCTCTGGTCCGTTCACGACAGTCGGCCACCGGCTCGCAAGCCCGGCTCACCGGCCCCGCACCCGAGCTGGAGCGGATGCGCGAGCGGCAGGCGGAGCGTCCCTTCCGTCTGGCCGCCATTCGCCTGGGCGGCCTCGTGACCCTGATCTTCCTCGGCTACGGCGGCCTCAGGGGCCGCTGGGGCGGGTGCCGGCTTCCCGCCCCAGCGGCCCTTCACCCCGGCTCTGCTCACCGTACTCAGTGGCTGGGCTGTGCGCGGTGAGCTGCTCAGGGCGGGGGGCTGTCGGAACCTACCTCGGCGCCTCACGGGCGTGGCTGCGCCGGGATGGGGTGCCGTCCTCCTGACCTGTTGAGCGGCATGAGGCGCCTGCGGGAGGCTGCGCGCCTCGGAGGGCTTCGACCACCGAGGAATGCCGGCGTTTCGTGGCACGCGGTACGCGCGGCTCAGGCCACGAGGGGGCTGCGCAGCCGGGCCCGGACCGATGGGCCCTCGCCGATGAGGCCCGTGGCCTCGTCCGCTCTTTCGTCGGCGTCGCGGACCAGTGACAGCGTTCGGGCCAGGTGGGCGACGACCTCCGCGTCGGACCACCCGGCCCGCTCATCGATCGTCGGGACCTCCCTCTCGTCGCCGGCCATCGCGTACGCGCTGGCGGCGTAGTCCTGGGCGAGGCCCTCGGGCGGGGTGCCGGCGTTCGCGAGCAGGAGCATCAACACCATGCCCGTCCGGTCCCTGCCGTGCAGTGGACGGGAGTTCCGGGTCCGGCTCGGCGACCGCCTCGAGGGCTCTGCGGGTCAGGTGCGGCTGGAGCCGTCAGGCGTGCCACCACACGGGGGAATCCAGGATCGGGAAGTAGACGCGCTGGAACTCCAAGTCCGAATGGTCCTCGATGGGGGCGCCCAGAATCCATACCCGAGACGGTGGGTCGCTCGGGGCGCCTCGCATGCACAGCGCAGGTCCACCACGGTGCGCAGCCCCAGTCGAGGGCCCGGCGCCAGCCCCGCTCCGTGAGACATGCGCGGCGTGGGCCGCGCGCCGCGCATCCGGGAGTCGTGAACCTCCCGGACGACGTCGGGAGACCGCCCAAGTTACGGGCGCTGGTGCAGCTGTCCCACCGCAGTAGGCGCACCCGCCTAGGGGGAGGACTCCGCTCCGGCATCGGCGCCCGGCCAGTGGGAGCGGTCCGACGTTCCCGGCGCCCGGCGTCAGGTCACGGTCGCCTGGGCCAGCACCTGGTCGCCGGACTCGCCGCCGTAGACGACGACGGACTGCCCTGCCGCCAGGCCCCGCAGGTGCTGGTGCAGCCGCGCCCGCAGCGTTCCGGTCTCGGCATCGACGGCGACGTCGGCCGGGACGGGGCGACCGTGGGCGCGCACCTGTACGGTCACGTCTCGCCAGCCGGCCCCGCCGTCGTCGAGCACAGTGGGCTCGGCCAGGAGGACCAGGGCGCTGCCGCTCACGGCACTGCGGCGGAGGAGCTCCTCGGGGCCGACGACCACCTCGTTGGAGCTCGGCCGGGTTTCGATGACGTAGCGAGGCCGTCCGTCGGCTGCCGGGCGGGTCAGGCCCAGGCCCTTGCGCTGGCCGACGGTGAAGCCGAAGTAGCCGTTGTGGGTGCCGAGCACCTCGCCGTCGGGGGAGACCAGGGCGCCCTCACGGACGCCGAGGCTGCGGGTGAGGAATCCGCGGGTGTCGCCGTCGGCGACGAAGCAGATGTCGTAGGAGTCGGGCTTGGAGGCCACCGGCAGGCCGCGCGCCGCCGCCTCGGCCCGGACGGCGGCCTTGGACGGGACGTCGCCGAGCGGGAAGAGCGCCCGCGACAGGCCTTCGCGGCCTGAGACCGCCAGCACGTAGGACTGGTCCTTGGCGGTGTCGGCCGCTCGAGAGAGGGAGAGGCCCGCTGTCCTCCCGGGGCGGCCGGAGGTGGCGCCGCCGGTCAGTCGGGCGTAGTGGCCGGTGGCGACGGCGTCGAAGCCCAGGGCGAGGGCGCGCTCGAGCAGGGCGTCGAACTTGACGCGCTCGTTGCAGCGCACACAGGGGTTGGGGGTGCGGCCGGCGCGGTACTCGGCGAGGAAGTCGGCGACGACGCGCTCCTCGAACTGCTCGGACAGGTCCCACACGTAGAAGGGGATGCCGAGGATCTCGGCGGCCCAGCGGGCGTCGGAGGCGTCCTCGATGGAGCAGCAGCCGCGCGAGCCCGACCGGGTCTGGGCGCGGTTGCGGGTGAGGGCCATGTGCACCCCGACGACGTCGTGCCCGGCGTCGGCGGCGCGCGCGGCGGCGACGGCGGAGTCGACTCCGCCGGACAGCGCCGCGAGCACGCGCATGGGGTCTCCTTCGATCGGATTCGGTCTGGGCCGGGCAGGGGCGCAGGCAGACTATCGCGGCCTGCCCCGGTCGGAGTGAGGCATGAAGAGGGGCGTCGGGGGGTGTCAGCGGACGGCCGGCCCTTCGGAGCCAGCAGAGGCGGCGAATCTGTACATGGCGGCGCCCCGCGCGCGGGCTGCAGGTAGCCTTCCGGCATGCCCGCTTCTGAGCTGTCCGCGTCCAACCAGGAGTACCTCAAGACGATCTGGACCCTGGGGGAGTGGGGCGACGGCCCCGTCACCCCGAGCCGTCTGGCCGAGCGCATCGGCGTGCGGCTCTCCTCGGCCTCCGACGCTGTGCGGAGGCTGGCCGCCAGCGGGCTCGTTGAACACGTTCCGTACGGCGCCGTCGCTCTCACTGCGGAAGGGCGGAAGGCGGCTCTCATCCTCGTGAGACGGCACCGGCTCCTGGAGACATTCCTCGCCAAGGTGCTCGGCTACTCCTGGGACGAGGTGCACGCTGAGGCCGATGCCCTCGAGCATGTCGTCTCCGAGCTCATGGTTGAGCGCATCGACAAGTTTCTGGGGCGTCCTGAGCGGGATCCCCACGGCGATCCGATCCCCACTGCGGACGGCGTCGTGGCCGCTCCCCGCCATATCGCCCTGGAGGCTCTGCCAATCGGGTGCCGCGGTCGCCTCGAGCGTGTCCTTGACGCGGATCCGGATCTGCTTCGGCACCTCGACAGTGCCGGTCTCAGACTGGATGACGAGGTCGAGCTTCTCCCCTCCGCACCCTTCGCCGAGCGAGTGACGCTCCGCTTCGGGGGCGCCGGCCGGACCGTGCGTGTGAGGCGATCCCAGTGCCGTTTCCTCAGGATCTCTGTGCCGACGCGTCCTGGTCCGGACGTCTGAGGCTCGGCAGCCGACAAGACCCGCCCCGGCGTCTGCAGACGGCGTGTCGGGTGTCTGACAGGCACTCGCCCATCAGACTACGCCATGACGTATCTCATAGTATGTCATGACGTAGTTTATGTGAGATTACTGCTACTACTACATAGCCGCTACTTGCAGGCATCGGACCACAAGATCTTGTGGTCGCATGAGTGACGAGCAGTACAGGAGGTTCTCGTATGCCCCTATCCGCAACCTTGGCCGTGCTCCCGTCAGGGCCGCAGGCGCGCTCGGTCACCGTTCTGGAGGGCGAGGTCTCGACTGACCTGGTCTACTTCTCTTCGGCATCGGGCAACACGCGCCGATTCGTCGAGAGACTCGGCAGACCTGCCACTCGCATCCCTCTGCGTCCTCGGACCGAAGGGCGTATCCGGGTTACACGGCCCTACGTCCTCATCGTCCCCACCTACGGGGGCGGGGACATCTCAGGGGCGGTGCCTCGCCAGGTTGCCCTTTTCCTCAACGATCCCCACAATCGCGCCCTGCTGCGCGGGGTCGTCGCCTCGGGCAATACCAACTTCGGTCAGGCCTACTGCCTGGCCGGTCCGGTTATCGCGGGCAAGTGCGCCGTTCCCGAGCTCTACCGCTTCGAGCTCTTGGGCACCGAGCACGACGTCGAACGGGTGCGCGAAGGGCTCGACCGGTTCTGGCAGGACCATGACGAGAGCGCCCGGACCACCTTCTCCGAGCTGTCCCAGATGGACGGCGCGCCGTCATCCTGACGGCCCTGGCGCTCCTGTGCTTAGAACGGCCCACCCACAATGAAAGACCATGGTATGAACGATCTCACCATCCCCTACATCGAGCTTTCCGTCACGCCCCAAGGCTTCCGTCACGACCCCACCGCCCGCTTGCGCCCCGTTAACTGGAATCTTGTTCAGGATGACAAGGACCTTGAGGTCTGGAACCGACTCACCTCCAACTTCTGGCTCCCCGAGAAGGTGCCTCTGTCCAACGACATCCCCTCGTGGCGCTCCATGGAGCCCGAGGAACGGATCCTCGTCATGCGGGTCTTCACCGGCCTTACCCTCTTGGACACCGTCCAGGCCACCGTCGGGGAGATCAGTCAGATCCAGGACGCGCGCACCGAGCACGAGGAGGCCGTTTACACCAATATCGCCTTCATGCAGGCTGTTCACGCCCGATCCTATTCCTCAGTGTTTTCCACCTTCTGCTCCACACCCGAGATCGACGAGGCCTACCGGTGGGCAATAGGCAACGATGTTCTGCAACAGCGGGTCAGGAAGGTTATCGTCCACTACTACGGGGAGGATCCTCTCAAGCGGAAGGTCTCCTCCACCCTGCTGTCCTCCTTCCTGCTTTACGCCGGCTTTTACCTCCCCTTGCGCCTCTCCGTCCGCGCCACCTTGACGAACACCGCTGACATGATCCGCCTTATCCTGCGGGACAAGGCGGTGCACGGGTACTATTCCGGCTACAAGTATCAGCGCAGCCTGGAGACGAAGAATCCCGGACGGCGCCAGGAGATGGAGGACTTCGCTCTCGGCCTCCTCGAGGAGCTCCACGACCTTGAGATGGTCTATTCCGGGGAGCTTTACGATCCCTTCGGGCTCATGGATGATGTTGCCGCCTTCGTCCGCTACAATGCGAACAAGGCACTCATGAACCTTGGCTACCCGGCTCGTTACGCACCTGAGGAGACCGTCGTCAGCCCCGCGGTCCTGGCCGCGCTCTCGCCGGGATCCGAGGAGAATCACGACTTCTTCTCCGGCTCCGGATCTTCCTACATCATTGGACGTGCTGAAAGCACTAGCGACGAGGACTGGGAACTGTGAGCACGAACGGCACAACAGGACAGGGCGCAGCCGACACCGAGATCGCCATCATTATCGGCAGTCTGCGTCGTTCCGCGCGCTCGCGTGATATCGCTCGCCATGTCATTAGCTACCTGCCTCAGGGCTGGCGCGGAAGCGTCGTCGAGATTGGCGACCTGCCCCTCTACGACGCCGACTACGACGACCCGGCCGTTCCGGATAAACCGCTGCCCTCGCAGTACGCGCGTTTCCGTCAGGCTGTGCGCGCCGCCTCAGGGGTTCTGTTCATTACCCCTGAGAACAACCGGACGATCCCGGCCTGCGTCAAGAACGCCGTCGACATCGGCTCCAAGCCGGGTGGTGAGCAGGTCTGGACAGTTCTTCCTGCGGGAGTCATCAGCCACTCGGTGGGCTCTCTCGGCGGCTACAGCGCCAATAAGAACCTACGGCTGGCGCTGTCCTATTTCGACATGCCCATGCCAGGCCAGCCCGAGGTGTTCCTGCCGCGCACTGGAGAACTGCTCGACGAGCGCGGTGAGTTCCGCAGCGCGAGAACGGAGGAGTTTCTGAGAGACTACGTCGAGAGATTCGCCCGCCTCGTCGTCCGGCGCGGCCGATAGTCGGAAACTGTGGAAGATCGTCCGTCGAGGCTGGGTGTCTTAGACCCAGGCTCTTGTTCTGTCCAATGGTGAAGTTGAAATGTGGAGCCTGGCGTTGTTCAGGACGACCGCGGTCCTCTTGTTCCTCATCGGTCTCGCGTGTCGGGCGACCCGTCATGGGGGCGGGTCTGCTCGGCGTCCTGGTTACCCTTGATGGGGTGGGTCCTCATCCTCCTGGTTGTCAGGCCCAGCGCCCTGAGGAACGACTGGCTCGCCTTCTCGCGGTCCGCGTACAGCCTTGCTCTCCTCCCCCTTGGGGAGCCGCATCCGTCTGGTCATGGCCTCCTCGTCAATGCGCCTCTCGAACGGGTCGGGCAGCATAGACTCATACTCGACAAGGCGCAGGAGCAGCCGGTCAGGAGGAGTCCGACCCGCACCGGGCACCGAACCTGATCAGACGCGACATCCTCAAGAGCCGCGTAACTGGATTGCCGGGGTTTTTCGGACTGTGGTTGATTGTGCTGAGCTGAGCGGCCTTGTTCTGGTTCGGCCGCTCGCGTTCGACCTCGCCCTGTGTCCGGTGCCCGGGCGTCCGCGTGGAGACGTGTCTGACTTGTGTACCGGGCTCGGCCCAGGAGGCAGTATCGTTGATGGTCTTACTCTTTGCGGGGGTGGACCATCGGCGTGCGCCCTACTCGTTCCTTGAGGGACGCGCCCGCCGGCTTCCGCCCGGGCGCCCGCTCAGCGCACCCCGGTCCTCTCCGCCGAAGGATGAGTACCCTAATCCTTCAGGTGCCAGGCGGAGTTGCTCGGCGGCGTGCCGGGGTGCCGCGGCGCGGGGGTGGGGTGGATCGTCTTCCTTCTCCTCGTCGGGCGGCTGCGGGGCGCCATGTCGATTGCCTCGTGCCAGGACCGGTGCCGCGTGCGGTCGCCCCAATCGCACAGCCCACGACCTTCTTGGTGCAGCAGCCCGGGGGCGGTCGCAAGGTACACGAGCCCTTTCCCAGGTGCGGATATAGGTGATATCGCCGGCCAGCCTGTCTCCAGAACGTTTGGTGGCGGGATCCCGCATCGGAGCAGATCGGGGCGCGAGCCCCAGGACGACCGCCGGGATGATGGTGCGGACCTTGCGGAGGGGTTGTGCGGCCTCCAGGTCTTAGGCGCGCGCGGGCGGGTGCGCACCGCCTCCCGGTCCACTACCACGTCTCTGCTCGCGCGGGGTTTACAGAAGCAGCTCAATGCGCTTGAGGACGTCGGTAGGATCATCCCCGCTCGCGCGGGGTTTACGAGGCCAGCATTCACGAGAGCGGCTACGGCCCCGGATCATCCCCGCTCGCGCGGGGTTTACAATCGGCTAAGGAGAAAACAAATGCCGACCACAGGATCATCCCCGCTCGCGCGGGGTTTACGTCGAGCCACGCACAGAGCGCGTCCGCGGAACAGGATCATCCCCGCTCGCGCGGGGTTTACCTGAATGCTGTCGCTGGCGGCAACGCCGAGACTGGATCATCCCCGCTCGCGCGGGGTTTACACGACGATAAGCATCATGCAGGCCTCGGTCTCAGGATCATCCCCGCTCGCGCGGGGTTTACCACCGGCAAGAGGTACCGGCTTGCCTTCAAGCCGGATCATCCCCGCTGGCGCGGGGTTTACACCTCCTTAGCTCCCACGAGCACCATGCGAACAGGATCATCCCCGCTCGCGCGGGGTTTACGTCCACCAGACCGCAGGATTCATCGACCCCGGCGGATCATCCCCGCTCGCGCGGGGTTTACGCTGGGAGTAGCCGATGCAGTCATTCTGGGTAAGGATCATCCCCGCTCGCGCGGGGTTTACGTGAAGGCCGACAAGACTACGGGAGAGGTCGTCGGATCATCCCCGCTCGCGCGGGGTTTACCGCTTCGCCGCGCTTTTCTTGACGAGTCGGGTCGGATCATCCCCGCTCGCGCGGGGTTTACCTGAGACCCAGCACTGTCAGAGATTGCGGCAGAGGATCATCCCCGCTCGCGCGGGGTTTACGGCAGGGACGTGGCTGACCTGCTCGACCCGGCTCGGATCATCCCCGCTCGCGCGGGGTTTACGCAGCCAGGGCGCCGCCGAACACCTTCAGCACGGGATCATCCCCGCTCGCGCGGGGTTTACTGAGGTCGGTGATGCGGTTCTTGCCCTCGTGAAGGATCATCCCCGCTCGCGCGGGGTTTACGCGAGACGGGGATTGGCCTGGACCGGTACCCGATGGATCATCCCCGCTCGCGCGGGGTTTACCAGGTCGAGAAGCATATTGAGCGCCTGGAGAACGGATCATCCCCGCTCGCGCGGGGTTTACGAAAGCCAGAACCTTCAGTCCTAGGCGGCGGTATGGATCATCCCCGCTCGCGCGGGGTTTACATTATGTGGTCTGCTTCTGCGCTGTCTGGTTGCGGATCATCCCCGCTCGCGCGGGGTTTACGCCACGGCGACCGGCCGCCGCCTGGCTGCCGCCGGATCATCCCCGCTCGCGCGGGGTTTACCAACCGAGAAAGGCACATCGATCTTGATGGGCAGGATCATCCCCGCTCGCGCGGGGTTTACTCGCTTTTCGCGGAGTATCAGGCGAATGGTGGCGGATCATCCCCGCTCGCGCGGGGTTTACCGGCATACACACCTTTAGGTATTTTTGTGACCTCGGATCATCCCCGCTCGCGCGGGGTTTACGGCCGTCGGCCTGATCAGTCATCCGGGGCCGTGGGATCATCCCCGCTCGCGCGGGGTTTACTTAAGAATTTCCAGGGGAGGGGTGCAAGATGGCGGATCATCCCCGCTCGCGCGGGGTTTACGAGGGAGTCCTTGAGGAAGTCGGCGATCGCCCGGGATCATCCCCGCTCGCGCGGGGTTTACGAGGCGGTCACGAAGCTCGCCGCCAGCCAGGGGGGATCATCCCCGCTCGCGCGGGGTTTACTGCATCAAACTGTCCTTGTGCTCATCCACCGAGGGATCATCCCCGCTCGCGCGGGGTTTACCGGATGCTGAAGCGGATTTTGTTGACTGTCGCGGGATCATCCCCGCTCGCGCGGGGTTTACTCGTTCTCTGAGACATTCAAGTGCACGATAGTGGGATCATCCCCGCTCGCGCGGGGTTTACACAAAAATTGCGCGCTCGAAATCACACTCGTGCGGATCATCCCCGCTCGCGCGGGGTTTACGTCGAGCCCCGCACCGAACGGGTCAAGGGGAAAGGATCATCCCCGCTCGCGCGGGGTTTACTCGTTCACCGGCACCGCAATTGTCACCGGATTCGGATCATCCCCGCTCGCGCGGGGTTTACTGGAGACGTACGCCAACCCGGAGGACCTTGTTGGGATCATCCCCGCTCGCGCGGGGTTTACCCATCGCGGTACTCGCCGTCGCCGACGCGAACGGGATCATCCCCGCTCGCGCGGGGTTTACGACGACAGTGAGGATGATGGCAGTATTGACGCGGGATCATCCCCGCCCGCGCGGGGTTTACCACTGGCCCGCCGCCATCGCGGCATCACGGACGGGATCATCCCCGCTCGCGCGGGGTTTACGAGGGCGGGCTTCCCGCTGATGACGTAGATCGCGGATCATCCCCGCTCGCGCGGGGTTTACGACCCGTGGGGAACGATCGCCCCGGAACCGCCAGGATCATCCCCGCTCGCGCGGGGTTTACGTGCCGTCAGCTGCACCGGGCGCTCGAAGAGGCGGATCATCCCCGCTCGCGCGGGGTTTACAACCCCGCCCGCGAGGGGCGGGGTTTTCAGCAGTGGATCATCCCCGCTCGCGCGGGGTTTACCTCGTGCTCGGTCCGCCTATGCCAGTCCACCACGGATCATCCCCGCTCGCGCGGGGTTTACCTCCACGGGCAGGCGGACGACGACACAGGGCCCCGGATCATCCCCGCTCGCGCGGGGTTTACGCCCTGGTGAGGTCCTGGGTCTGGGTCTGGGCGGGATCATCCCCGCTCGCGCGGGGTTTACCCGGAGAGTGAGACCGAGGCGTGTATGATGCTCAGGATCATCCCCGTTCGCGCGGGGTTTACGTTTTCGCTCATGTCCATGTCCTCGATCTCTGGGGATCATCCCCGCTCGCGCGGGGTTTACTCCTGGATGTCGTCGAAAAACGTACTGATCTGCGGATCATCCCCGCTCGCGCGGGGTTTACGCTCCCCAGTGTCTCCCTTGGGGCCCCGGAGTTGGATCATCCCCGCTCGCGCGGGGTTTACCCTACCGTGACGGCTTCACATACCTTCAGGTCAGGATCATCCCCGCTCGCGCGGGGTTTACTGGTGCGGCCCGAGAGTGTGAAGGATAATAATCGGATCATCCCCGCTCGCGCGGGGTTTACTGCTTGGAAATGTAGTCGACCTGATTCTTTGTGGGATCATCCCCGCTCGCGCGGGGTTTACCCGCGCGGCGAGTACGGCACCCAGTGCACCTCGGGATCATCCCCGCTCGCGCGGGGTTTACCAATATCGTCGGCGACCTGAATTCTGCCATGAAGGATCATCCCCGCTCGCGCGGGGTTTACTTTTTGAGCAGATCGTGGACGGCCAGCCGGCTAGGATCATCCCCGCTCGCGCGGGGTTTACAGCAAGTTCGCCGACACTCTTTCTGAGATGTATGGATCATCCCCGCTCGCGCGGGGTTTACCACTGAGCAGCTGAATGCAATGAAGGCCGCCAAGGATCATCCCCGCTCGCGCGGGGTTTACGACGTGAAAGTCTTGTTCTCGCTCCCTGCGCGCGGATCATCCCCGCTCGCGCGGGGTTTACCGGCGTATTATCTCCGAGATGTGCGTCAACCGCGGATCATCCCCGCTCGCGCGGGGTTTACTCAAGACGAATGACCATATTGCGGGTCAGGCGCGGATCATCCCCGCTCGCGCGGGGTTTACCGGATTCGTTGCACGTGATCGGCCGTGAGCCGCGGATCATCCCCGCTCGCGCGGGGTTTACCGCGTACTGGTCAATGGCCTTCTGGCGGCGGACGGATCATCCCCGCTCGCGCGGGGTTTACAGCAGGCGAATCGTGTTCAGAACCCTTGAGTCGGGATCATCCCCGCTCGCGCGGGGTTTACAATAGCACAACCTATAGCGGGGAGGTGATGAAGGGATCATCCCCGCTCGCGCGGGGTTTACTCGATCATGGCGATCCCGAAGGGGACGATTAATGGATCATCCCCGCTCGCGCGGGGTTTACCCAGAACGCGAATCAGGCGAACGCGACCGCTAAGGATCATCCCCGCTCGCGCGGGGTTTACCCCGGCGCGGAGATCTACCCTCTGCCGAAAGGCGGATCATCCCCGCTCGCGCGGGGTTTACCACCTCTACCTCTGAGACGAATCCTGGTTATTCGGATCATCCCCGCTCGCGCGGGGTTTACCGGTGACACGCCCCGTGATGAATGCGGTCGGCGGGATCATCCCCGCTCGCGCGGGGTTTACGGTGGCTATGGGTGGGGCGGGCTGACCTGTTGGGGATCATCCCCGCTCGCGCGGGGTTTACATCTATGCGTGACCGCCGCCACACCAATCCGGCGGATCATCCCCGCTCGCGCGGGGTTTACGCGGATCCGGGCCCCCTATGGTGTGGGCGTCCAGGATCATCCCCGCTCGCGCGGGGTTTACATGCCGCGGCCCGCCCTCTAGACCGACCGTCGGGGATCATCCCCGCTCGCGCGGGGTTTACAAAGGAGGGCCGCCCCACCCGGGGCGGCCCTCCGGATCATCCCCGCTCGCGCGGGGTTTACACCGGCTGGACACTCCACACCCTCAGACACCGAGGATCATCCCCGCTCGCGCGGGGTTTACGCAATGAGCACCGAGGCCATCATCACCAGCAACGGATCATCCCCGCTCGCGCGGGGTTTACTGCCGGTCGCCTATGGCCAATCATAGTATCTAGGGATCATCCCCGCTCGCGCGGGGTTTACTGATGGAGGCCGTCGCCGGCGCCGCCACCACGGGGATCATCCCCGCTCGCGCGGGGTTTACAGACGATTTGTCTGAACATGACCGGGCGGTAGGGGATCATCCCCGCTCGCGCGGGGTTTACGCAATGCCGAGCCGGTCGATGTGCGGCATCGGCGGATCATCCCCGCTCGCGCGGGGTTTACTGGTTGGGCTACCGCCCGGTAGGAAAAGGGTGCGGATCATCCCCGCTCGCGCGGGGTTTACCGTGCTGTGCGCATGGGCCGGCGTGTCTGGCTGGGATCATCCCCGCTCGCGCGGGGTTTACCTTCGATGCTGGCAGGCTGGATCAGTCCTATTGGGATCATCCCCGCTCGCGCGGGGTTTACCCTCTGAAAACCCCCGCCCCTCGCGGGGCGGGGGGATCATCCCCGCTCGCGCGGGGTTTACTCCTGCTTCCAGGATGTTGGCATGGTATTCTCCGGATCATCCCCGCTCGCGCGGGGTTTACCACGCGCGCACGCGTAGGCGCACACACCCTGAGCGGATCATCCCCGCTCGCGCGGGGTTTACAGACGATTTGTCTGAACATGACCGGGCGGTAGGGGATCATCCCCGCTCGCGCGGGGTTTACGCGTACTGGCGGTTCCGGTCGAGGCCCGCGGCCGGATCATCCCCGCTCGCGCGGGGTTTACTGCCTGTGATTACTGCGATTCCTCGCATGATGCGGATCATCCCCGCTCGCGCGGGGTTTACCTCACCTTCAAGCCCTACAAGCACCAGCGGCTCGGATCATCCCCGCTCGCGCGGGGTTTACCGCGCCGTCGCCCCTGCGAGCGTCTCCTCAGGCGGATCATCCCCGCTCGCGCGGGGTTTACAGGATGACTCGTTCGACCCCTGGAACCCGATGGGGATCATCCCCGCTCGCGCGGGGTTTACGATGAAAGGAGAACAGGAATGAGTGGCCTCGTCGGATCATCCCCGCTCGCGCGGGGTTTACTCAACAGTGTCCTCACGCCACACGGACGCAATCGGATCATCCCCGCTCGCGCGGGGTTTACTTACCGGCCGTCATCGCGTAGAGCGAGCACCCGGGATCATCCCCGCTCGCGCGGGGTTTACTTCTTTTCAATATTGGTTTTTACATGGGGGTTGGGATCATCCCCGCTCGCGCGGGGTTTACGTCAACCAAGTTCGCGGCGACACTGTCTGAGATGGATCATCCCCGCTCGCGCGGGGTTTACCTGAAATTCTTTGCCAGGACAATATTCTTGTTGGGATCATCCCCGCTCGCGCGGGGTTTACATAAGATCGACGAGCACCTTGGCGAAGCAATTGGGATCATCCCCGCTCGCGCGGGGTTTACAGCAGTGCATATCGACGATGGGGACCCGCATCAGGATCATCCCCGCTCGCGCGGGGTTTACTCCCACCGCACCTCCGAGAGCGAGACGTGCGTGGGATCATCCCCGCTCGCGCGGGGTTTACGGCGAACTTAATATGTACAACAACCCCACGGAGGGATCATCCCCGCTCGCGCGGGGTTTACCTGAGAAAGGAATAACATAAAATGCCGACCGCAGGATCATCCCCGCTCGCGCGGGGTTTACTAAAGAATTTTCAGGGAAGGGGTGTGCAATGGCGGATCATCCCCGCTCGCGCGGGGTTTACGTTCCGCAGTCCCTCGTTTACCCACTTGCGCAGGGATCATCCCCGCTCGCGCGGGGTTTACTGCGACCCGCTGCTGTCCGAGATCGCCGCCGACGGATCATCCCCGCTCGCGCGGGGTTTACGCGTTCCCCTGGAGGGCCCATGGGGCCCCGGAGGGATCATCCCCGCTCGCGCGGGGTTTACGTGCGAAGGCTCCATGTGGGTGCGAAGCTATCCGGATCATCCCCGCTCGCGCGGGGTTTACGCCTTCTTGGCGTCATTCGCGGTAGTGAGTGCCGGATCATCCCCGCTCGCGCGGGGTTTACGCGAAAGAGATCGCTAACACTCGTTTTGGTAAGGGATCATCCCCGCTCGCGCGGGGTTTACTCAAGTACATACGTGCCGCGGGGGACGGATCGCGGATCATCCCCGCTCGCGCGGGGTTTACCTCCGGGTCTGGCCTCGGTGCCGCGCCAGTCGGGGATCATCCCCGCTCGCGCGGGGTTTACGCGCCGCAAGAGTCTGAGAAAGATTACCCTTCGGGATCATCCCCGCTCGCGCGGGGTTTACACTTGGCGATCCTTGGAATCCCAACGA
>ERZ772964.547-NODE-547-length-16346-cov-7.65122_pt1 | contig 16346 bp, 8 predicted proteins | sample MGYA00580675_ERZ772964 | MGnify/ENA primary metagenome ERZ772964 (study PRJEB29015, sample SAMEA2737941) | human oral metagenome | biome: human oral; feature: human-associated habitat; material: dental | place: China | collected 2139 ... | reverse complement strand
CCGGCGGCCGCGCAGGTGCTCCGCGCGCTCATCGTCGAGCTCGCCGACCTGATCCGTCGCCGCCGCGCCTCCCGCGCCGGCCCGGGGCGATTGGCGGTGCCGCGCGGCAACCGGGTCCTGCGCGTGGGCCTGACCGGCGGCATTGGCGCGGGCAAGTCCGCGGCGGCGCGGCTGCTCGCGGCCCGCGGGGCTCGCGTCGTCGACGCCGACGTCATCGCCCGCGAGGTGGTGGAGCCGGGCACCCCCGGTCTGTCCGAAGTCGTCGAAGCCTTCGGGACCGCAGTCCTCACCGCGGACGGGGGCCTGGATCGGGCCGCGCTGGCCGCGCGGGTCTTCACCGACCCCCGCGCCCGCGCCGAGCTGGAGGCCATCACTCTGCCGAGGATCGCCCAGGCGGCGGCCCGGCGCATGGAGGAAGCGGGACCCGACGGCGTGGCCGTCTACGACGTTCCCCTCCTGATCGAGACGGGGACGGAGGACCTCTTCGACTGCGTCCTGGTTGTCGAGGCTCCCCTCACGGCCAGGCTGTCGCGGCTGGAGGAGCGGGGGCTATCGCGCCGGGAGGCCGGCAGTCGCATGGCCGGCCAGGTCGGTGATGAGGAGCGCCGGCGGGCGGCCGACGTCGTGCTCGTCAACAACGGCACCGAGCAGGACCTGGTCGATGGCGTGGACTGGCTGTGGGAGCATCGCGTCCGCGCCAACATCTCCGCCGGCGTTTCCGCCGGCATTGCATGAGCGTCGCGGGATCATTGCCGGCCGCGGGCACCGATCTGCTACCGTTACCCGCGGCTGTTCCATGAGGTCGGTCCCGTGCGACGGCCGGGTCACGGCGGCCCTCGCCGCCGGCTGTTCACCGGAGATCTTCGGAGGTCATCGTGCGCTATGTTCGAGATGTCTCCCGCCGGTCAGTACTCGCCCTCGGCTCCCTGACCTCGGCGGGCGCTCTGGCGGCCTGCGGCAACGGCCGCGGGGACAACGGCCGCGGAGGCGGCGGCTGGCGCCGGAACGGCAGGGCTTATAAGCCGGTCCTCTCCATCTACCCGGAAGCGGAGGCCGCCCTGGACGTCGCCCTGGCCTACGACGGGCAGCTGACCTACTGCTACCCGCAGCCCCGGCAGGAGGGGACCAGCGCGGTCTGGTCGGTCACCGCGGCCCCCGATGGCACGCTGACGGATCCGTCGGGGCGCACCTACCCGTCCCTGTTCTGGGAGGGCATCGCCGCCAAACCGTTCGAGCAGACCGAGGGCTTCGTCGTGACGCGGGATCGGGTCACGGGGCTGCTGGAGGACATGCTGGGCCTGCTGGGGCTCACGGACCGGGAGGCCGCTGAGTTCATCACCTTCTGGGCGCCGCGCATCGAGCAGCACGAGCGGTCCCTGCTCACCTTCGCCGCCGACCAGCATTCTCAAGTCGCCCGGTATACCTTCACCGACCCGGGCTCCGGCGCCTCGATCGTGCCGGACGTCTTCGTGCGCGTCTACCTCCTGGTCGGGGAGGTCCCCGACCAGGAGGTGCCTGAGCAGACGCTCGCCTCGGCCCCGCCGCGCACCGGCCTGACGGCCGTCGAATGGGGAGGCTCCGACCTGCGCGGCACCTGAGGTCTCGTGCTCTCCCCGACGCGGCCGAGACGGGCCGTTTCGCGCTCAGCCTCCCTATCTCGAGCAGGCGCGGACGGCCCGGATCCGGAATGCGGTGCCCGCGTCCCGGATGCGGAACGTCCGGCATGATCCTCAGTGAGCCGTCTGCGGACTCACCGTTGCCGTGACGACGCCTGACCGCATCCGACCGTCGGGGCCTCCGCCGCGTAGCCTTGGCGCATGCGTCCCGTCACCGATCTGCGCCGCGCCGACAAGCCGTTCGAGGTCATCAGCCCCTACCAGCCGTCCGGCGACCAGCCCACCGCGATTCGCGAGCTCGCCGAGCGGTTGGATGGGGGGGAGAAGGACGTCGTCCTGCTCGGGGCCACCGGCACCGGCAAGTCCGCCACCGCCGCCTGGCTGGTCGAGAAGGTGCAGCGCCCTACCCTCGTCATGGAGCCCAACAAGACTCTGGCCGCGCAGATGGCCGCCGAGTTCCGTGAGCTGCTGCCGAATAACGCGGTTGAGTACTTCGTGTCCTATTACGACTACTACCAGCCTGAGGCCTACGTTCCGCAGACGGACACCTTCATCGAGAAGGACTCTTCCATCAACGACGAGGTCGAGCGCCTGCGCCACTCCGCCACCAACTCCCTGCTGACCCGCCGCGACGTCGTCGTCGTCTCCTCGGTCTCGTGCATCTACGGCCTGGGTACGCCCCAGGAGTACGTCGACCGCATGACGCCGCTGTCCGTGGGCGAGCGGATCGACCGCGATGAACTCCTGCGCCGTTTCGTGGCCATGCAATACACGCGCAACGACGTCGATTTCACCCGCGGGACCTTCCGAGTACGGGGCGACACCGTCGAGATCATCCCCATGTACGAAGAGCTGGCCATCCGCATTGAGTTCTTCGGCGATGAGATCGAGTCCCTGGCGTCCCTGCATCCGGTGACCGGTGATGTCATCGACGCCACCGATCAGGTCTTCGTCTTCCCCGCCTCCCACTACGTCGCCGGCCCTGAACGCCTGGAGCGCGCCATCAGGGGTATCGAGGCGGAGCTGGCCGAGCGTCTGGCCGTCCTCGAGCGCGACGGCAAGCTGCTGGAGGCCCAGCGCCTGCGCATGCGCACAACCTACGACCTGGAGATGCTCGGCCAGATCGGCACGTGCTCGGGCGTGGAGAACTACTCCATGCATATCGATGGACGTTCCCCGGGCACCCCGCCCAACACGCTGCTCGACTACTTCCCAGAGGACTTCCTCCTGGTCATCGACGAGTCCCATGTCACCGTCCCGCAGATCGGCGCCATGCACGAGGGCGACGCCTCGCGCAAGCGCACGCTGATCGACCACGGCTTCCGCCTGCCCTCCGCCCTGGACAATCGTCCTCTGACCTTCGCCGAGTTCGAGGACCGGGTGGGTCAGACCGTCTACCTGTCCGCCACGCCCGGGGACTATGAGACGCAGCGCTCCGATGGCGTCGTCGAGCAGATCATTCGGCCCACCGGCCTGGTCGACCCCAAGATCGTCGTCAAGCCCACGCAGGGGCAGATCGACGATCTGCTGGAGGAGGTGCGCACTCGAGCGGACAAGGGCGAGAGGGTCCTCGTCACCACGCTGACCAAGCGCATGGCCGAGGATCTGACCACCTACTTGGTCGATCGCGGCGTGCGCGTGGAATACCTCCACTCCGACGTCGACACCCTGCGCCGCGTCGAGCTTCTGCGCGAGCTGCGGCTGGGCCGGTTCGACGTGCTGGTCGGCATCAATCTTCTGCGCGAGGGATTGGATCTTCCCGAAGTCTCGCTGGTGGCGATCCTCGATGCGGATAAGGAGGGCTTCCTGCGCTCATCGACCTCGCTCATTCAGACTGTCGGACGCGCCGCCCGCAATGTCTCCGGAGAGGTGCACATGTACGCCGACATCATCACCCCCGCCATGGCCGAGGCCATCGAGGAGACCGAACGGCGTCGCGCCAAGCAGCTGGCCTATAACGATGCCCACGGGATCGACCCCCGGCCTCTGCGCAAGAAGATCGCCGATGTCACCGACATGCTGGCGCGCGAGGACGTAGACACCGCCGAGCTGTTGGCCGGCGGCTACCGCGGTCACGAGGAGCGGTCCGTGACCTCCCGCCGTAAGAAGGCGGCCGAGGCCACAGTCCGCTCCAGGCTCGCCGGAGCCGCCGAGAGCGATCTCGCCTCCCTCGTCGACGAGCTCACCGCTCAGATGCACGCGGCCGCTGAGAACCTTCACTTCGAACTCGCGGCCCGCCTGCGCGACGAGATCCAGGACCTGAAGAAGGAGCTGCGCGATATGCGCGCTACCGCCTGAACGAGTCGCTGCCGGCGGGGCCGGCGTGCGGGCCGCCGTAACGTGATCCATCTCCCGACGACGTGCCGACGCGGATCACAGCGCAACCCCCGTGCGTGTGCCACCATACGCTACGAGCCCTGGTGGTCCTGATCGCCGGGGCGTTGATTCTGTTCCCTGACGGCGCCCGTCCCCTGGTGGGCTCGCCGTGGAGAGGAGACGCCGGTGAGCGCCTCGTCCTTGACCACCTCGCAGGTTTCGGCCCCCGCACGCGCCGGGGTACCCGTCGCCTCCCAGCATCTCGCCGTACTCGGTGCGATCTGCCTGCTGTGCACCGCCGTACTCGTGCCCGATCGACCACCGGGCGCGTGGCTGTGGAATGCGGGTGCCGTTGTGCTGGCGTGCGCGCTCGTCTTCTCCCGCCGCCGTCAGCCCCATATCGACGACCGCGATCTCGACCGGATTCTCGGCGCCGGCGGACTGGCGAGCGCCGGCTGGATCGTGGCCCAGTGGGACGTCGCGTTCCACCCCGCGGCGGCCGTTCTCGCTGCGGTCTGCCTCGCGGCGGGAGTCCTGTTCTGGATGGTTGGCACTCGGGAGACCGGCTGGTTGGCCCCCTCCGTCCTGCCCGTCCTGCTGGGAACCAGACCGGCCCTGGCGGCTCCGATCCCCGGGGCGGTCGGCCTGACCGTCTGCCTGCTCGTGAGCATCGTCATAGCGTGGCGATGGGGACCCGCTCCCGTCGGGCAGCTCGATGCCCTGCCGCCTCTCAGGCTGGTCGTCCCCGCGGCCGCCGCCGTCGCCGTGCTCGTGGCCGCCAGGGGGTGGATCGCATGACGCTGACCGTCCAGCGCGCGGGGTCTCTGACCCTGCCGACGCCCGTGGAGGTCCGCGGCGACCGCGACCAGCTCATCGGCCTGTCCTGCTTCGGCCTGTCGGCGGCCGCGCCGGAGTACTCGGCCCGCGGCACGCTCGTGCGCTGGCAGAGGGTCCTTCTGGCTGGTGCGACCGCGGTCGTCCTGGCCGGGCTCGTACTGCGCCCCCGGGTCGCGGGGATCGTGCTCGTCGCCGTGGCGACGCTCGCCTACGTCACCGCCCTGACCTACCGGCTCATCCTCTTCCGTCTCGGCGCCCGCGGGGGCCGCATGGTGGCGGTTACCGATGAGGAGGCGCGCGCGGTGCCCGACGCTGCCCTGCCCGTCTACACCGTTCTCGTGCCGGTTTTCCACGAGCCGCTTCTGGCGGACCTCGTCGAGCGCCTGGAGACGCTGGACTACCCGCGCCACCTACTCGACATCCAGCTCCTCCTGGAGGCGGACGACGACGAGACCGCCGAAGCCGCTAAGACCCTTCAACCGCGTGATCACCTGGGGATTGTCTACGTGCCCTCCCGCGAGCCGCGCACCAAGCCCAAGGCGTGCAACTACGGCTTCTTGACCTCCGAAGGGCAGATGTGCACCATCTACGACGCTGAGGACGCCCCCGACCCGTTGCAGCTGCGGCGCGCCGTCGTAGCGATGAGGCGCCTGGGACCCGATTACGCCTGCGTGCAGGCCCGGCTCGGCTTCTACAACTCCGACCAGAATCTTCTGACCCGATGGTTCGCACTGGATTACGGCTCATGGTTCGCCAATATGCTCCCCGGGCTCGTCGCTCTGGGCGCCCCCGTGCCCCTGGGCGGGACCTCCAATCATTTCCGCGCCGACGTGCTGCGCGCGACGGGAGCCTGGGACCCGTGGAACGTCACCGAGGACGCCGATCTGGGCCTGCGGTTGCACCGCGCCGGCTACAAGGTCGGGGTGCTCGACTCGGTGACGCGGGAGGAGGCCAACTCCGATGCAATCAACTGGGTGCGTCAGCGCAGCCGCTGGTACAAGGGCTATGTCCAGACCTTTCTGGTGCATGCGCGCCGGCCTCGGCTCGTGACCGGCCAGCTGGGATGGCGCGGCATCGTCGGACTGGTCGTCTTCATCGCGGGGACGCCGCTGCTGTCCGCGCTCAACGGCTTCTTCTGGGCCCTGACTGTCATGTGGTTCACCTCCCACGACCCGACGCTTGCGGCCCTGTTCCCATCGGTCGTCTACTACCTCGGCATGATCTGCCTGGTGCTGGGTAACCTCGCCGTGCTCTACATGGGCGTCTTCACCGCCCGGCAGATGGAGCGCCCCGACCTTCTGCTGGCGGCCTTCCTTATGCCCCTGTACTGGGCGCTCATGTGGCTGGCGGCCCTCAAAGCCGTCATCCAGCTTGTGACCGCGCCCTCCTACTGGGAGAAGACCGCTCACGGTCTGAATCGGGCGCGGGTTCCGGCGGCCCCGATGGCGGGGCGAGTCGCATGACCGCCGCCGCCCTCCCCACAGGATCCGTCCTCACGACCTCGAGCGCCGGAGCACGAGCCGTCGCCGCCAGGCACGCGGCCCGCGACCGGGACGGTCGCGTCCAGCAGGTGCTCGCTCTGAGCGCACTCATGATGTACCTGACCGTGGCGGCGTGGCTGAGCGCTCACGACCTCGTCTTCCCCGATGCCATGAGCCGTGTCGCCAACGGCTACTATGTGCTGTTCAGCCGGGACCCGCACCTGGCCGCTATCGGCTTCGTGTGGAATCCTCTGCCGTCACTGCTCACCATGCCCCTGCTGCTGGCGACGCCGCTGTGGCCGGCGCTGGCCGGCCATGCCCTGGCCGGATGCATCGTCTCGTCGTTGTGCGGGGCCTACACCGTGGGCCGCTTCCACGGACTGACCCGTGATCTGGGGGCGGGGCCCGCGACCGCTGCCGCCCTGACGGTGCTCATGGCCGTTCACCCGCTGGTTCTGCTGTCGGCGGCGACCGGGGCCAGTGAGGCGATGCTGCTCGCCGTGTGCGTCTACACCGCACGTCATCTCCTGCGCTGGCTGCAGACGGACGACCCCTGGGCGCTGGTGCACGTGGGCCTGGGCACCGGGCTGGCCTATCTGGTGCGTTACGAGGCACTGGCCATCGGCGTGTCCGTCGGTCTGCTGGTGCTGTGCGTTTCGCTTCTGCGCGCCCGCCGTCGCAGCCGGCCGTGGACGGTGTCCCTGCTCGACGTGACTCTGGCGGTCACGCCGCTGGCCGCGACCTTCGCCCTGTGGTCCTTGGCGAGCAGGATCATCATGGGCTCGTGGCTGGAGACCTTCACCTCCCAGTACGGCAACTCCGCCCAGGTGGGGACGGCGCGGGAGACCATCGACGCCGTCACCGGCGGCACCGGCATGGGGCACGCTGCCGCTTATCTCCTGGCACAGCTGGTCCACACAGCGCCGCTGGCCCTGCCGCTGCTCCTCTTCGCCCTGGTGGCGGCCTGGGTGCGCGCGGACGCCCGGATCCTGGCTCCCACAGTCGTGCTGGGCGCCGTTCTGGGCTTTCAGGAGCTGACCTTCCTGTTCGGCATGTCCTTCGGATGGATGCGGTTCCATATCGCCGCCGTGCCCCTGGGTCTGCTCGCGGCCGCCTGCCTGTGCGGGGCGGTGCGGTCGGCCGGGCTCCGTTCCGACGGGCACCGCCTCCCGGCCGCATTCGTCACGCTCCTGCTGGTCGCGGGTCTCACCATCGCCATGCCTCTGGCGTGGATCGGGGAGGCGGACCCCCTTCTGGCGCGCGAGGAGACGCTGGCGCGCGAGTCGGCCAGCGCGGGGCAGTACGTCATGACGGACCGTATCGCGTCGGATATCGACGCGATGAGCCTGCCCGACGGTTCGGTCGTCACCGACGTGGCCTACTCCTTCGCCGTCGTTCTGGCCAGTGACAGGCCCAAGCAATTCGTCATCACCCCCGACCGGGACTTCACCGTGGCCTTGAACGATCCAGGCGGGTACGGGGTCCGGTTCGCCCTGGTCACCTCCAGACAGGACTCCTCAGCGGACGCCGTGGCGACCCGCTACCCAGGCATCTTCGACGACGGCGGGGGTGTGGCCACCCTGGCCCGGCAGTGGCAGGACGACTCAGGATTCACCTGGCGTCTCTACCGATTCGACGACGAGACCCCGTCCGACTGATGGGCGGGGAGGCCCGTCCGGGGCGGGCTCGCGTCACGGCCCTGCTCCCCGGATTCGGCCGACGAGTAGCCGATGCCACAGCATTTGTTCTCGTCGGTCGAGTCCGGGGAGCGCTCGGGACGTTACACTCGCTATACACGTCATTATGCGGAGGGGAGTACTCCCACCAACGGCGACGTCGTCACCACGGCGGACCGGGTTTGTGAACGCCGGCCCCCGGCGTCGCAGGCCAGTATGACGGCCGCTACGGCGGCAGGAATTACGCGGCGGGAGGAGACCTCCGGTACCCGAGTCGTACCGGAGGTATCACCAGTGGATGCTGACGTCCTGAGATGGCCGGCCCCCGACGCCGTCATGCGAGGCGCTCCCGCGCCCGTCCCGCCCACGAGCGGGCGAGACGCTCGGCGCATTCGCTGTCGTGCCGAGCGCACCATGACGGCATTCCCGTTCCCGTGCGTCGGCGGCGCAGACGGCGTCCCCGCCGCCGACGGAGGGCCGCCCACTGGGGCCCGGCCGGTGCGGAACATCGCAGTCGCTCTCATTGCCGTTCCGCTGGTCCTGCGGCGACCGCGAGTCAAGCCCGGGCCGGCCCGGATCGGAGCCCCACCAGCACCCGGGTACGGTGCGGTCCCGTCAAGGAGCACGAGAACATGAGCGTCAGCCCCCTGGCCTGGCTCGCCCTGGCCATCATCGTCATGAGCCTGCTGACGATCGACTTCGTCGGCCATGCCCGCAATCCCCATCCGCCGTCCATGCGCGAGGCCACCGGCTGGACCATCGGGTACACCGCCCTGGCGACCGTCTACGGCCTGGCCATCTGGGCGAGCGCGGGAGGCATCTACGCGGCGGAGTTCTACGCCGGCTGGTTGACCGAGTGGTCCCTGAGCGTCGACAACCTCTTCGTCTTCATCCTCATCCTGTCCACCTTCCGTGTGCCGCGGAATTTCCAGCAGAAGGCGCTGCTGCTGGGCATCGCCACCGCCCTGGTTCTGCGCCTGATCTTCATCCTGCTCGGCGCGGCCCTCATCGAACACTTCAGCTGGGTCTTCTACCTCTTCGGCGCGTTCCTCGTCTACACCGCCGTCAAACAGGTTGTCGACGCGCGCAAGGATGAGGACGAGGAGGAGGACGCCACCGCCTACGTCGACAACTCCGTGACCCGCTTCGTGCGAAGGCTGTTGCCCACGACTGACGGTTTCTTGGGCAACAGACTCATACACCGGCACGCCGGACGCACCATGATCACGCCCCTGCTCATCGTCATCGTCGCCCTGGGCAGCGCCGATCTCATGTTCGCCTTCGACTCCATCCCCGCCATCTTCGGCCTGACCAGCCAGCCCTTCCTCGTCTTCAGCGCCACCGCCTTCTCATTACTGGGCCTGCGACAGCTCTTCTTCCTCATCGACGGCCTGCTCGAGCGGCTCGTCTACCTGCCCTACGGCCTGGCCGTCATCCTGGGCTTCATCGGCTTCAAGCTCGTCAACCACGCCCTGCATGAGAACATGCTGCCCTTCGTCGCCGGTGGACGCCCCGTCACCGCCGTCCCCGAGCCTCCCACCGCGGTCTCGCTGGGACTGATCGTCGTCACACTCCTTCTCGTGGCCGTGGCCTCGCTCATCCGCACCCGGAGGCCTTCGTGAGCGCCCCGCGGGGGCGCGTCGAACGCCCCGGTCCCGCAGGTCCCGAAACGCCGGCGTCCAACGAGCTCCCGGGGCTCTCATCCGCGCAGGTCGCCGCACGCGTGCGCGAGGGGCGCACCAATGCCTATCGGGTGCGCACCTCCCGTTCCGTGATCGCGATCCTGCGCGCCAACGTCTTCACGGTCTTCAACGCCATCCTGGCGACCGCGCTCGTCCTCGTGCTCCTCGTGGGCAGGTGGCCCGACGCCCTGTTCGGCTTCGTGATGGTTCTCAACACCGCCACGGGCACGCTCGCCGAGGTGCGCTCCAAGCGCGCGCTCGACCGTCTCGCCGTCCTTCAGGCGCCTACTGCGTGCGCCGTGCGCGATGGGAGGGTCATCGAGATCGACGTGGCCGACATCGTCCTCGATGACGTCCTGCGTCTGCGCAGCGGGGATCAGGTGCCGGCCGACGCCACCGTCGTACGGGCTGACGGCCTGGAAGTCGACGAGTCCATCCTCACCGGCGAGTCGGTTCCCGTCCGGCCCCGTGCGGGCGAGCGGGTGATGTCGGGGACCACTGTGCTCGCGGGCACCGCCCTCGTGCGTGCCATGGCTGTGGGCGCCGACGCTTACGCCAACCGCTTGGCGAGCGAGGCCCGCCGCTACTCGGTGGTGACCTCCGAACTGCAGGCGGGCACCGACCGCGTTCTGCAGTGGATCTCCTGGGTGATCGTGCCCGTCGCTCTACTGCTGTTCTGGTCGCAGATGCGCGGGACGGCCATCAGCGCCGCCGCCGTCCCCGCGGGCCAGTGGCGCGCCGCCCTGGTCGCCTCCATCGCCGGGGTGGTCAGCATGGTGCCCCAGGGGCTCGTCCTGCTCACGAGCGTCAATTTCGCCACCGCTTCCCTGACTCTGGCCCGCCGTCGGGTGCTTGTTCAGGAGCTGCCCGCCGTCGAGGTCCTCGCGCGCGTCGATACCCTCTGCCTGGACAAGACCGGCACGCTCACCACCGGCCGGATCGCCCTGAGTGAAGTCCTCGCCGACGACGGCGATGGAGCTCTCATCGACGCTACCGCAGCACTGCGTGAGCCGTTGCTGGCTCTCACCGCGGTCGCTGACCCGAACGCGACCGCCGAGGCGATCCTCGAAGGACTCACGGAAGGGTCCGCGACTCCCGGCGCCGACGCGAGCGGTCCTCTCCCCGGGGCGCAGGACGTCGCATCGCGCGTCAGCGGCGCCATCGCCTTCTCCTCCCGACGCAAATGGTCGGCCGCCATCCTGGACCACCAGACCTGGATCATGGGCGCCCCCGAGATCGTCTTGGCCCAGGCGCAGGCGGGCCCCGGCCTGCTCGCCCACGCCCAGCGGTTGACGGCCACGGGAGTGCGCGTTCTCGCCGTGGTCAGCGCGCCCCAGCCCTGCGCTCGGGGCACCGACGACGAACCCTGCCTGCCGGCGACTAGGCGGGCGGCCGGTCTCGTGGTGCTGGCCGAGCAGATCCGCTCCGACGCGGCCCGGACCCTGGCCTACTTCCGCTCCCAGGGCGTCGACGTCAAGATCATCAGCGGTGACAATCCGACGACCGTTGCCGCCGTCGCCGCCGGCGCTGCGATCACATCTCCCGACGGGGGCGGACCTGTGGCCCTCGACGCCCGCGAATTGCCAGCCGAGGCCACAGACCCGGCGACCCTGGACGCGCTCGCCGGGGCGCTCGAGGGGGCCCAGGTCCTCGGCCGCGTCACCCCCGAGCAGAAGCGCTCCTTCGTCCGGGCGCTGCGCAGTCGCGGACGCACCGTGGCCATGACGGGCGATGGTGTCAACGACTCCCTGGCTCTCAAGGACGCCGACCTGGGCATCGCCATGGGCAACGGGGCGCCGGCCACCAGGGCGGTGGCCCGCATGGTCCTGCTGGGCGGGGAATTCTCGGCGCTGCCTGCGGTGGTCGCCGAGGGGCGCCGGGTCATGGCCAACACCGAACGCATCGCCTCGTTGTTCCTGTCCAAGACGGTCTACGCCTCGCTCATCGCCGTCATCGTGGCGGTGAGCGCGATCAGTTACCCGTTCCTGCCCCGCCAGTTGACCATCGTGTCCTCCCTGACGATCGGCATCCCCGCTTTCGTGCTGGCCCTGGCCCCTAACAGCCGGCGCTACCGCCCCGGCTTCCTGCGCCGGGTGCTCACGCTCTGCGTCCCGGCCGGCCTCGTCGCCGGGGCGGCGACGCTCACGGCCCACCAGTGGCTCGCCCACGGGTCCGCAGACCAGGGCCAAGTCACCACCGGCGCCACGTTGGTCCTGGTCGCCTCGGGGCTGTGGCTTCTCACGCTGACTGCCAGGCCCCTGCTGGGCTGGCGGCTCGGTTTGATCGTCCTCATGGGCGGCACCGCAGTGCTGGGAGTGCTGATCGCACCGGTACGGAGTTTCTTCCTCCTGGCGTGGCCGGCTCCGGCCACTTGGCTGGTCGTCGCGGTGTGCGGCGGGGCCGCCGCAGCCGGGATCGAGGCGGTCCGCCTCGTGCGCGCCGCCTGCCGGCCTGCGGATGAGGGCGAATGCGGTCGTTGGGCGCGGGGCGGCTGACGCGGGCCGCACCGACGGCATAGGTTGGGCGCGTCCCCGGATTCAGACCAGGAGAAGACCCGTGAGCTACCAGACCACGAACCCGTACACCGGGGAGGTCGTCAAGACCTTCCCCACGGCCACCGAGGCCGAGATCGATGCCGCCGTCGCCAAGGCCGATGCCGCTTTCCGCACGTGGCGCAGCACACCGGTCGCCGAGCGCTTGGTGGTTCTGGACCGTGTCGCCGACCGGCTGGAGGCCGACGGACGCGAGTGCGCCCGGACCATCACCCTGGAGATGGGCAAGCTCATCGGCGAGGCGGAGGCCGAGGTGGCTCTGTGCGTCGACATGCTGCGCTACTACGTGCGCAGCGCCGCCGAGCAGCTCGCGCCTCGGTTCCTGCCGGCCGCCGGGTACGGCGACACCGACGTTCAGTTGATCGCCGAGCCGCAGGGCGTCCTGTACGCCGTCGAACCGTGGAACTTTCCCTTCTACCAGGTCGTCCGCATTGGTGCGCCCCAGCTCGCGGCGGGTAACACCCTGGTCCTCAAGCACGCCTCGAACGTACCCCAATCGGCGCTGCTGATGGAGAGACTGTTCGCCGAGGCCGGCGGGCCCGAGGGGCTCATCGTCAACGTCTTCGCCGCCCATGACGCCTCCGAGCAGATCCTCGGTGACGATCGCGTGCGGGCGGTGGCGCTTACCGGCTCCGAGGCGGCCGGCGCCTCGGTGGCCGTGATCGCCGCGAAGAACCTCAAGAAGTCTACCCTCGAGCTCGGCGGTGCGGACGCCTTCATCGTCCTGGAGGATGCCGAGCTGGACAAGGCCGTGGCCTGGGCGGTCTTCGGTCGTCACTGGAACTGCGGCCAGGTCTGCTGCTCGTCCAAGCGGATCATCGTCGTCGACTCCCTCTACGAGGAGTTCGTTGAAAGGTACCGCGCCGGGGTCGCTCGTCTCGTCCCGGGCGACCCGATGAACCCTGACACCACTTTGGCCCCGCTGTCCTCTCAGTCTGCGGTCGACGAGCTGGCCGGGAAGGTTCGGGCGGCGCGGGAGGCGGGGGTCGCCGTCGAAGAGGTGGGGGCCCCGGTTCCGGCACAGGGCGCCTTCTTCCAGCCGACTCTCATGACCGGCATTCCCGTCGGCTCTCCGACCGCGAGCACGGAGTTCTTCGGGCCCGTCTCCTCGATCTTCCGGGTGGAGGATGAGGACGACGCCGTCCGCGTGGCCAATTCCTCACCCTTCGGCCTGGGCGGTTCGGTCTTCTCAACCGACGTCCGCCATGCGCAGCGCGTGGCGCGACGCTTGGACACCGGGATGGTGTATATCAACCAGCCCACCGGTGTGGCCGCGGACATCCCCTTCGGCGGGGTCAAACGATCCGGGTACGGTCGGGAGCTCGTTGACTTGGGACTCAAGGAGTTCGTCAACGAGAAGGTCATCGCCGTTGCGGACATCAACGGACGGTTCTGAGTACCGGGATTCCCCGCCCGCCGGCCGCGGGAGCCTTCCGATGTCGGGGCGGCGGCGGGCCGGAGCTCAGGACAGACGACCGACGACGGGATTCCACTCGCGCGGGACGCGCTCGGCGATGAACCCGGCCCTGTTGAAAGGGTCCTCCTCCACGAGGGCCAGGGCGCCGGCCGCATCCTCGGCGCGCACGACGATGAGGGCGTTGTGGGTGCCTGTGTACGGACCCGCGGCCAGCAGCAGGTCCTTGTCGGCCAGGGCGCTGTTGAAAGCGCGGTGGGAGGGTCTGACCTCGGCCATCTCCTCGTCGTGGTCGGTGACGTAGCGGTACTCGATGGCGTAGATCCTGCTCATGAGCCCAGCGTAGGTGATCTCCGCATGTCCGTTTCACCGGGGCGTTAGCCCGTCATGCCGAGTGCGGTCTTCGTGCCGGGGTCGCGGGGTCGCTGGCGCAGCGGTGTCGGAAGGACGTCGAGTGGCCAATCCCTCGCCGACCCGAGTCGAACACGTGTTTGACTCGATCTGCGCCCCTCCTAGACTCGACCTCCGTGAACGACTCCCTCATCATCCGCGGCGCACGTGAGCATAACCTCAAGGGCGTCGATCTCGACCTTCCGCGCGAGACGATGATCGTCTTCACCGGCCTGTCCGGATCGGGTAAGTCCTCATTGGCCTTCGACACGATATTCGCCGAGGGCCAGCGCCGCTACGTCGAATCCCTGTCCTCTTACGCCCGACAATTCCTCGGACAGATGGACAAGCCCGATGTCGACTTCCTCGAGGGCCTGTCGCCAGCGGTGTCGATCGACCAGAAGTCCACCTCCCGCAACCCGCGTTCGACCGTGGGTACGGTCACCGAGGTCTACGACTACCTGCGTCTGCTTTACGCTCGCGCCGGTGTTCAGCACTGTCCCGTGTGCGACGCCGTCATCTCCCCCCAGACGCCCCAGCAGATCGTCGACCAGGTGCGAACCATGGACGAGGGCACCCGTTTCCAGGTCCTCGCTCCGGTCGTGCGTGGCCGGAAGGGGGAGTACTCCGAGCTGCTGAACGAGCTGCGGGGGCGGGGCTTCAGCCGGGTGAGGGTCGACGGCCGGGTCCATCGGCTCGGCGAGGTCCCCGAGCTGAACAAGAAACTCAGGCACGACATCGACGTCATCGTCGATCGGCTGGTCGTGCGCGAGGGCATCCGTCAGCGCCTGACCGACTCGATCGAGACGGCCCTGGGCCTGGCCGATGGGCTGGTCCTCATCGACCTGGTTGATCTGGACGAGGACGATCCGGCGCGGGTGCGCCGCTTCTCGGAGAAGCGCGCCTGCCCCAACGAGCATCCTCTGACGCTGGAGGAGATCGAGCCGCGCACTTTCTCCTTCAACGCTCCCTACGGCGCCTGCCCGCAGTGCACTGGCATCGGCTCCCGATTGGAGGTCGATCCCGAGCTCGTCGTCCCCGACGAGGAGCTCACCCTGGCCGAGGGCGCCATCGCGCCGTGGGCCGGCCACCAGAAGTACTTCACTCGTCAGCTGAGGGCCCTAGGCGAGGAGCTGTCCTTCGACGTTAACACGCCCTGGCGGGCCTTGCCTCGACGCGCCAGGGAGGCGATCCTGCGCGGCAAGGACTACGAGGTCAAGGTCAGGTACCGCAATCGGTGGGGCCGCGAGCGAATCTACTCCACCGGCTTCGAGGGGGTGCTCGACTACATCATGCGCAAGCATGATGAGACCGAGTCGGAGCGGTCGAAGGAGCGCTACGAGGGTTATATGCGCGAGGTGCCCTGCCCCGTCTGCCGTGGTACCCGTCTCAAGCCTGAGGTGCTGGCGGTGCGCGTAGGCGAGCGCTCCATCGCCGAGCTGTGCGACCTGCCTGTCGGGGAGGCTCGCGCCGCCCTGAAGGCTCTCGACCTGACCGGTCAGGCCAGACGGATCGCCGGCGGCGTGCTCACCGAGATCGATGCCCGCCTCGGCTTCCTCGTGGACGTGGGCCTGGACTACCTCAGCCTGTCGCGCGGGGCCGCCACCCTCTCGGGCGGGGAGGCTCAGCGCATCCGGTTAGCCACCCAGATCGGCTCGGGCCTGGTCGGCGTCCTCTACGTCCTCGACGAGCCCAGCATCGGGCTGCACCAGCGCGACAACGCCCGTCTCATCGAGACCCTGGAGCGTCTACGGGACCTGGGCAACACGCTCATCGTCGTCGAGCACGACGAGGAGACCATTCGAGCCGCCGATTGGGTCGTGGATATCGGCCCGGGCGCGGGGGAGAAGGGCGGCGAGATCGTCTACTGCGGGGACGTGAGCGGACTGCTCGACGCCCCGGCCTCGGTCACCGGCGACTACCTCGCCGGCCGGCGCGCCATCGAACTCCCCGCCGCCCGTCGTAAGCCGGTCAGGGGCCGGGCGGTGACGGTCGTGGGCGCGCGTGAGAACAATCTCAAGGACGTCACCGCCACCTTTCCTCTCGGTGTACTCACCGCCGTCACCGGGGTCTCCGGCTCGGGCAAGTCTTCCCTGGTCAATGCCGTCCTCTACCAGGTGCTGGCCAACCGGCTCAACGGGGCCCGGGGCGTGCCGGGGCGTCATAAGACGGTGCGCGGTCTGGACAACCTCGACAAGGTCGTCCACGTCGACCAGTCGCCCATCGGACGCACGCCGCGCTCCAACCCCGCGACCTACACGGGCGTGTGGGACCACATCCGCAAGATCTTCGCCGCCGTGCCCGAGTCCAGGGCGCGCGGCTACGGGCCCGGCCGCTTCTCCTTCAACGTCAAGGGCGGGCGCTGCGAGGCCTGCAAGGGCG
>ERZ772964.542-NODE-542-length-16388-cov-6.33197_pt1 | contig 16388 bp, 12 predicted proteins | sample MGYA00580675_ERZ772964 | MGnify/ENA primary metagenome ERZ772964 (study PRJEB29015, sample SAMEA2737941) | human oral metagenome | biome: human oral; feature: human-associated habitat; material: dental | place: China | collected 2139 ... | reverse complement strand
TGCGGTGAGTGCCGTCAGTCGCCGGAGCGTGGAGAAGGCGTGGGGACTTAGAGGGTGTGCGGCTCTCATTTCTGTCCTCCGGTGATTCCGAAGATCCGATATGTGCTGCGGCAGGGCTGATCTTGGTAATCTGAATCGACACCACAGCTGGTGCGCAACTTATCGGTTGCGTTGAGGATGGCGATGACGGCGCCAGGTGTCCTGATAGCCTTTGAGCGGCTCGTGGAGCTGACGTCCCGGGGGGTGAGAGGCTGGGCTGGTGCGTTCTTGGTGTCGGTCAGCCTCTGGGATGGCTGATACGTGGAACCGGGTGTGATGGGAATGGTCGTTCCCGATGAGCCGTCGCCGGGCCGAATGACGAGTGCAGCGGAGGTGGAGCCGTCGTCGGCCGGTACCTCAACGATGCCGGTGCGAGCGGCTGCGAGGCTCCGATCCTGTGATGCTGGGGTTACTGTGCGGGTGGAGGGGTCGAAGACTGTCGCGGCTCGTGAACCCTCTGCGGGGTAGAGGATGTTCGCGTCCCGACTAATGACAGGATAGGTGACCATGCTTCCCGAGACGCGTGATGCCTCTGCGTTGATCCCCGAGGTTGCTCCTAAGGGGAAGCTGGTGGTGTCGGCGCCGTCGACCTTGGCCAGTGCGTCCAGACTGATCGCCTCAGCCACAGGGTTACCCGAGGAATCAATCTTGTCGGTGTAGCGGGCTGCCCACCCGTTGATGAAGACACTGAGTAGGTAATCGGTATGGTTTGATCCAAAAGGAGGTTCTGACAGAACATGCTGAACCTCAACCTTGGAACTAGGGTCGTTCTGTGGGCAGACCGTGATGTTTACTGCCGACATCATTGAGTTGGAGGAGGCATCCTTGGTGGAGCGGTCTTCAGACAGCCTCAGGATGAAGGAGGAGTGCCCGGCCGGACCGGAATAGGGGGCGTCGGCGCTCTCCGGGAGAGACCACATCTGGGACCCGTCGGTCAGTGAGAAGGCGGTGTCGCCGTCGAGGACTGCGGAGTCGGTCAGCTGAAGATAGCCGCCGGTACCTTGACGCTCGAAGACGAGCCTGCCGGTCAGAGCGTCGAAGACCAGGGTGATGGCTTGAGGAGATGCGACGAATGTGGGCAGCTGGACCCGGGCGGCCACGTACTTGCCGTCAGGGCTGGTGACCAGCTCGCCTCGGCTTGAGTTCCAGCCGGCGGGGGCGTACGTCATGTGCTTGCGACTGTAGCTCCACAGGACGCTGCCGTCCTTGGAACTCAGTGCCATGACGCCGTCGTCGGTCAGGAGGATGGGGCCGCCGGCGCCAGCGACGGTGGTCAGCTCGGTGGAGGAGATCTCCTTGCTCCAGGAGGCCTTCGGCGCCAGCGACGTGGGCGGCGCCAGCGAGGCGTCGGCAGGGGTGGTGGCGATGACATGGTGGACCGGGTTGACTAGTGCCCACGTTCCCGCGATGGCGGAACCGAGTGTCAGTGCAGGGGCAACGACCAAAGCTGCGAGGCTGGCGCGGGTACGGCGAGGTACCCGAATGCGCTCGTAGCGGGGGAGCCCCTTATCGGTCTTCTCTCCGGTCTTGAAATGGAGGCGGCGCCAGCGGCTTGGGTCATTGGGATCGCCTATACCTGCCGCGGTGGTGCGCATGCGCAGGTAGTGCAACAGTGTGCCTGCGCTCAGGAAGAGCGTGGCTGCGAGCGCCACTCCAGCCAGGACCAGGAGGAACAGGACGGAGAACCCTGTCTCCTGGTAGGTGTTCCACCATGCCAGAGTCAGAGATGCTGACGTTGTCATGCCCAGAGCCGCCATGACCGTGGTTACGATCGTTGTCAGGATAGGGCCCTTGTTCTCCCTGAAGTTGAAGAACGGCCAAACCAGTAGCCCTCCGAAGAACATGCACCACATCAGTGTGGAGGCCTTGTCCGGGATGACGCTGCTGGCCTCCGTGAGCTCTCGGCTCAGCACCAGCGCCGTCACTCCGAACGCGACGGCGCCGACGACTCCGGCCCACCGCAGGGCACGCAGGGTGAGGGTGCCGCGAGGTGGGAAGGGCTCGCCCTCACTGTCGCCGGTGTCGGTTGCGGCCTTGCTGGGCCCAGCGGCATTGCGGTCGGCGTCAGCCTCGGCTTCCCGCGTATCCGGCGCCGTCGAGGCCTCGTCGCCGGAGTCGGCAGTGCCCGGCTGGCTGCTGGGATCGGTGTCGGGCTGATCGGTGCCATTGTCGTCAGTGTTGGGCGCTGAGGGCATGTCTCTATTGTGGTGACCGGATCGTGATGGTGAGGCGGAACGAGGCAGAACACGGGGGATAGTTCTCCCCTCCGTAACGATCGGAGCCAGCGTGCCCCAGGAGGCGATCTAACGTTGCTTCGGTCGCTCCCAGTGCTTCCGGTCGGGTGCGGTGACGCCTTCAATAGTGCCGAGCTTTCGCCCCCGGGTATCGACGTGGGTGAGCGTCACCGACACGTCGTTGCGCCATCCGGTAGCCAGCGACTGAGGGGACAGGAGCAGAGCGCCGTCGTCGATCCCGGTGAGCCACTGGTCGGTAGAGAAGGATGCCGGAGCGGCGGAGGTGTCGGTCAGGGAGTAGACGGTGACCGCCCCCTTCCCGTCCCCGGCCGGGTAGTAGGCCCGGGCGGTCTCCACGGCCAGGGCGTCGTTGGTCAGCACCTGTCCCAGGACGAGCCCCGAGACCTCCACGGTGCGCACCGTCTCCCCGGTGGCGGCATCGAGGACGAGGACGTGGGTGCGCTGAGCGGCGACGTCGAGCGGGTTGCGGTCGTCGTCCGAGTCGTGAAGCACGGGCCTCATCTGCGGTGGACGCAGGACGAGGGAGACATAGCGGCCATCGGGACTGACGACGGCGTAGCCTGCCGGCCGCCAGTCGAGGAGGTCGTGGGCAACGTCCTGGGCAGAGCTGCCGTCGTCGTCGTAGAGCCAGTTGACGACGGCCGGCGTGATCTCACGCGCCCACAGCACCGAGCCGTCCGAGCCGCGGTACCTGGCGACGATCGAGCTGTTCGGCCCCGACCGATCCTGTCTGCCGCGTTGCGCCTTCTCCTTCTCCGTCAGTTCCGGAGCAGAGACGTAGAGGTAGTCCTCGCCGACAGGCAAGGCATCGTCATCAGTGCTGGTGGGAGTCTTCGAGATGCGCTCCTTGACCTGCGAGGCGCTCAGGGCGGTGGACTCCACCTGCTGCAGCTGCCAGGGGCTCGGGCTGCAGGCGCTCATGGCCCCCGCGAAAAGGACAGCCGCAGCCAGGGCCGAGCCGATGAGGCGCCGGCGACGGAGGTGAGGGCGTGTGGTGATCATGAGGAGGCTCCTGAGATGCCGAAGATACGGAAGGAGCGGGAGCCCTGGTCCGGGCCGGTGGCCATGATGACGAGGGTCGTTCCCGGCGTGCTCAGGGTGGTGAGCAGCGGATCCGACGACGGCGACGGATTATCGATGGTCCAGAAGTGCCGACTCCCGGGCGGGTAGTAGGTGGAGCCTACGGGCACGTCCACCGTCGTGGGGGTGCGCTTCCCGCTGCTGACGCTCAGGACGCCGCCACCGCCGGACTCGGCGCCGGCGAGGCCGGCGTAGGACAGGACCCCGGCCTCCTGCGCCGAGTGGGAGACGGTCCGGGTCTGGGGGTCGAAGATCGCGGCGGTCGTAGTACCGCCCTCGAGTTCCTGGGGAGATGACGGTGTACTGCCGGCTCCGTAACCTACGGTCCGTGGAGGCAGAGTCGTCAGCGTGCTCGTGGCGCGGGAGGCAGTGAGGTTGGCTCCCGACGTCAGGCCCAGGTCATAGGTGGTGGTGTCGGCACCGGCGACGCCCGCCATGGCGTCCAGGTTGACGGCCTGCGCCGCCCAGCCTGTGGGGGAGGTCTGGAAGTCGATCGGTGTGGGTGTCTGCGTGAAGGCGGTCACCCAGCCATCGACGACGAGAAGGTCGCCCCGGCCGTCGGTGAGAAGCGGGGCGCTCTCACGGCGTACCGAGGGGGCGGTGTCGGGCATGAGCGTGTAGATTCCGTACACTCCGTCGCTGGACTCTTCCCCATCGGGGCGTCGTTGCGTGCCCCGCAGGAGGAAGGTGGAATGACCGACCGTGCCCGAGTAGGGCCAGGTATCAGGTGAGACGGAGACATCCTCCTTGTCGATGGACCACAGTCGGGAGCCGTCGGTGAGCGAGTAGCCGGTGGCGCCGTTGAGCAGGACGGAGTCGGTGAGCTGGAGGACGCCTTCCTGCATGAAGCCCTCGTAGGTGACGCGCCCGGTCACCGTATCGAGGACCACCACCAGGGGGTCGACGCTCATGCCCTCCGGCTGCTCGCCGTCGGTGGCATCGAGGGTCACCGCGAGGTGACGGCGGTCCGGGCTCGAGTAGCAGCGGATGAAGCGCGCATGCTTGCGCGGATAGGTCCACCGGGTCGAGCCGTCGGCCGGATTGAGGCCGACGACGCCGTCGCTGCTCAGGACGACCGGCCCGGCAGCACCGGCCACCACCTCCGCCATGTTGTGGATGTCCTGCGACCAGGCCGCCGTCGAGGCGAAGGACCGGGGCAGTGCCGGAAGCGCAGAGGTGTCGATGCTCGCAGCGGTCGACGGCGTGACCCGGCTCGCGACCAGGTGTGGGACGGTGGCCGCTGCCCCGAGGGCGAGCGGTGGAATGACGATGAGAATGACCGCGCCGAGGACGGAGCGCCACGAGGGCCGGGGCAGCCGGATCCTCCGCAGACCTCCCAGCCGCGCCCTCAGGTGCTGCTTCTGCGGCGGCGGGAAATAGGTGGCCCGGGTGGCACGAACCAGGAGATCGGTCGCCGCCAGCAGGCCCAGGCCCAGCGCCCCCACCGCCAGCGTCAGCAGCTGGTCGATACTGACCGAGGTGCTGCGCAGCTGGACGTACCACAGACGAAGAAGGACGACGGCAAAGCCGCCCGAGAACACCAGGAAGCACAGCGGTTGGAAGAGAACCGTCTTCCTGACGAGCGCTCGCGGTGAGGTGGGATAGCTCTTCAAGGCAGAACGCGCGTTCTCCCTCCACTTGAAGTAGCCGGCGATCCACATGAGCACGGCCAGGCCGCCAATAAAGCCCCCGACCGACTTCATCGCGTCACCGGGATCCATCATCCCGCTCTGGTAGACGAGGAACAGCACGACCATCGCCCCGACCGCCAGGAGCCAGCCGAGGCGCAGGGCCCGCAGAGCCCGCAGCATCGTGAGGACGCGTCGCGGAGGATCGGGCACCGAGCCGTCTGAGGCGCCAATGGAGTCAGCGGCCTCGGTGGACTCTTCGGCCTCGGCGGTCTGGGTGGCCTCGGCTGCCTCCGCCGAGCCGGCGGGTGCAGGGGACTCGGTGTCCTGGGGCTGGTCACTGTGCTGATCGGTCATCGTACTGTCTTCCGGGCCGCTACTTGCTGGTGAACTGCTCAAGGTTCTCGGTGTGGGGGTGTCCGTCATCGGCAGAGCTGAGCCAGAAGACCGGGGTGGAGGTCGTCTCACCGCTCGCGTCAGTGCTCGTCCGGCCGACCACCACCCCGGGTCCGGTGGGGACGCCCCGCTCTTCGACGATCGTTCCGGTGACGTCCACGCTGCTTCCCGTGGAGACGTTGACGATCTGCCGCGTCAGGCCCTGCAGGGCGGCGTTGAGAGAGGCCGGTTTCTCCTTCTCGCCTGCCGCTGCGAGGTTGGCCGAAGCATTGACGGCCGCCGGGTCACTGACCTGTGTCACCCAGCCGCCGGGGTGCACGGCCTCAACACCCTTGATGGTTGCGCGGACCTTCCCGGAGGTATCCACCTGGGTGAAGGTCGTTGCGCCGGAGTTGCTTTCCAGCCCGTACGGGGAAGGCGGCTGCGGTGACAGCAGCAGCGAGTCGGTTCCGGCCCCCGCGAGCCACTGATCGGTGGCGAATGACGAGGGTGGGGCGGACGGGTCGTCCAGGATGACGACGTAGGACTCCTGCTCGGCGAGCCTCTCCTCGAGCTGCCCGTGATGCGGGGTGAGGATGAGGGAGACGCGGCGCCCGTCGGGGCTGATGACGATCTCTCCGCTGGTATGGGACGTCATCAGGTCTGAGACGTTCTGCTGCGGGGCCTCTGTCACCTCCAGCGCATTGAGCGAGGCACCCGGCGGCGTGATCGTCACCGCCCACTTCAGGGCGCCGTCTGATCGGTTCCGGCTGACGAGGGTGGTTCCCACGGGCTTGCGATATTTCTTCTGCCAGTTGATGAGCACCGTGATGGTGCTGTTGTGAGCGGGAAGCGTTGTGAAGTCGACGTCCGGGCCCGTGTTGGCGTCGGCCTCCATGCTCGTGACCTGCTCGGCGCTGAGTGCAGTGGCCTTGACGGTGACCTCGTGTGTGGCCTGGTTCGGGGCTGAGGTCAGCTGACCGGCGCAGGCGCTCAACGGGAGGGCCAGCAGTGCTGCGGCAAGGAGCAGCCGGGGGGATCGACGTCGACGGTGCCCAGGCGCCGCGGACGTGCGATGGGGGTACCGGGCGGCTTGCTGGCTCATGACGATGCTCCTACCAGTGGCTCTGTCAACTTCGATTGGCCCCATGGTGATGGTCTGTTCTGGCCCCATTTCTACCCGGAGACCGGCTTGACCGAATCTTCACATTCCCTTGCCCCGACCTTGGTGTGGGGCTTCGAGGCTTGTGGCCATGACCTCGAACGAGAACTCTTCCCGTACCGTGCCGCTGGTTGCCCTGGGTGTCGGCACCATCGCAGCTGCCGCCCTGGCCCTGGCCGCCCCTGACCTGACCTCCGGGTCGGGGATGGAGGGCATGCCGATGACCCACTACATGGGGCTGTTGGCCGTGCGTCAGCCGTGGAACCTGCTGTTGTTCATGGCGCTTCCGGTCGTGCTGGCCGAGACGCTCGCGATCACCGAGTTGGTGATGCTGTTGGCTCGTCGGGGTGAGCGTCCGGCGCCGGGATGGGTGACGAAGGTGGGCCACTGGGCCGGGTTGCTGGCCGGACCGGTGTGGGTGTTCATCGGCCTGCACCTGCTTATCACTGCCGTGGTTCCGCTGACGGTCAATGGTGGCTGGCGTGGCCCCGCGGACGTGATCGCTGTCCTGTCGTACCTGGCCGGTGGCGTGCCGATGCTGGTGATCAGCCTGCTGGAGGCCGAGCTCTTGGGCCGCGACGAGACCGGGCGCCTGCGCCTGCACGTGGCGATGGTGGCGGTGTTCCTGGTGGTGGCCCGCGTCGCGATGATCTTCGGCATGCTCGACCCTGCCGTCATGGGCTATTCGCCGAAGGCGCCGGCCTCGGTGCAGCACGACATGGGCAGCATGTCCGGCATGAACCACGACATGGGTGGCATGACGGACATGGACCACTCGACGATGATGCCCAGCTCCGCCCCGTCGAATTGATCCCCGGCCGGGTCCGTGGTGAGGTGGTGTCATGAACAGCGCTTCTGTTGCGGCTGTACCGAGTGTCCTGGTCGTCGACGACGAGCCGGTGCTGTCGGGCACAGTGAAGAACTACCTCGAGCGGGCCGGCATGTCGGCCCAGACCTGCGGGGACGGGCTGGCCGCGCTTGACCTTGTCCGGGCCACGGCCCCCGACGTGGTGGTGCTGGACCTGGGCCTGCCGGGCATGGACGGGGTGGAGGTGTGCCGCCAGCTGCGCACCTTCAGCGACTGCTACGTGTTGATGCTCACGGCCCGCGCCGACGAGGTCGACAAGCTGATCGGGTTGTCGGTCGGCGCGGACGACTACATGACCAAACCGTTCAGCCCGCGTGAGCTGGTGGCTCGCATCCAGGTGCTGCTGAGACGCCCCCGCGCCGGAAGTACGGGCGCCACGGCCGCGGTGGTGCACCGCATCGGCGCCCTCACCCTGGACCCGTCGTCGCGTCGGGTGGAGCTCGACGCGTCACCGGTGGAGCTGACCCGTACCGAGTTCGACCTGTTGCAGGCCCTGGCGGAACACCCCGGCTGGGTGCTGAACCGCCGCCAGCTCACCGACGCCGTGTGGGGCGAGGACTGGGTCGGCGACGACCACCTGGTCGACGTGCACATCGCGCACCTGCGCAAGAAGCTCGGTGACGACCCCTCCCAGCCCCGGTTCGTGCAGACGGTGCGCGGCGTCGGCTACCGGATGGGCCAAGGGCAGTGATGCCGCGCAACCCGCGCGGCAGTTGGGGACGCCGACTGCTGTGGACCCAGATGGCCGTGGTGGCGGCGATGGCCGCCACCACGGTGCTGACGGCACTGCTGGTCGGCCCGGCATGGTTCCGGATGCACATGCTCGAAGCCGGCCACGCCCAGCCCGATGTCGTCGAGCACGCTCAGCAGGCCTTCCACGACGCGGGCCTGGTGTCACTGGCCGTGGGTCTGGGCACCGCGATGCTCGCCGCCCTCGGGGTCGCCACCGTCCTCAACCGGAACCTGTCGCGCGGGGTCGAAGCCCTCGTGGACGGCGCCCAACATGTCGCCGCCGGACACTACGACCAACCCGTCATGATGACCTCGGCCAGCCCCGAGCTGGCCCAGGTCGCTGACGCCTTTAACCACATGGCCAGCCAGATCGCCTCCACGGAGCAGACCCGACGACGCATGCTCACCGACCTGGGCCATGAGCTGCGCACCCCGCTGGCCGCCACCCAGGTCACCCTCGAAGGACTGCAGGACGGTGTGGTCGACTTCACCCCCGCAAACGTCGAGATCCTGCTTCGGCAGAACCAGCGGCTGGCCGCCCTGGCCGCCGACATCTCTGAGGTCTCCCGCGCCGAGGAAGGCCGCATCCCACTGTCGCTGAGCCACCAGGACCTCGACCAGATCGTGACGGCCAGCGTCGCCGCAGCCCGGCACGCCTACGACGCCGCCGGGGTGACGCTGCACGCCCAGACCGTTCCCGGCCTGCGCGTCGACGTGGATGCCGCTCGCATCGGGCAAGTCCTGGACAACCTGCTGCGCAACGCCCTGCAACACACGGTGGGCGGCAACCGGGTCGAGGTCGCGATGAGACACGAGCACGACCGGGCCGTGGTTCGCGTCACCGACAACGGCGTCGGCATCCCCACCGAGGCCCTCACCCACGTCTTCGAACGCTTCTACCGCGTCGAGGACACCCGCACTCGCGACGTCGACGGTGGAACCGGTGTCGGCCTGGCGATCTCCAGGGCCATTGCCCGCGCCCACGGCGGTGACCTGACGGCCCACAGCGACGGCCCCGGCCACGGCGCAACCTTCACGCTGACCCTGCCCACCGTGACTTCTTGACCAGATCTTGACCAACCCCTGCCGGGGGCTTCATCCGGGCCCGACAGGCTCAAGGACATGAACACACTTTCCCGCCGCCACGTGCTGTTCACCGGTCTCGGCCTGGCCTCGGCAGGGGCCTTGAGCGCCTGCGGCGCCAAGAACACCCCGGCCGCAGCACCCGCCGCGCCGAACTCCCCATTGACGATCCCCAGCCAGACCCCGCTGGTCGCAGCCCCCGGCACGAAGACCGTCAACCACGTCCTCACGCCCCGGCCGGTCACCCTCGATCTGGGCGGCGTCACGGCCAGGACTTGGGCCTACGACGAGACCCTCGACGCCCCTGTCCTGCGGGCCCGCGCCGGAGACCTGCTGCAGGTCCGCGTCGAGAACAAGCTTCCCACCAGCACCTCCGTCCACTGGCACGGCATCGCGCTGCGCCAGCCAAGCGACGGCGTGCCCGGCGTCACCCAGCAACCCATCGAGGCCGGCAGCAGCTTCACCTACCAGTTCGTCGCCCCCGACCCCGGCACCTACTTCTTCCACCCCCACACCGGGGTGCAGATCGACCGCGGCCTGTACCGGCCGCTGGTCATCGACGACCCCGCTGAACCCGGCCGCTACGACCACGAGTGGATCATCACCCTCGACGACTGGGCCGATGGCGTGGGCACCTCACCCGATGACATCCTCGCCGCGTTCAAGGCCCAGAACGGCACCGTGTCCAGCGGCATGAACCACGACATGGGCGGCATGGACCACGGCATGTCACCCTTGGGTGACGCCGGGGACGTCACCTACCCCCACTACCTCGTCAACGGCCGCGTCCCCGCCGCGCCCCGCACCCTGACCGCCAAGCCCGGGCAGAAGGTACGACTGCGCGTCGTCAACGCCTCCTCCGACACCATCTTCAAGCTCGCCCTGCAGGGCCATCGACTCACCGTCACCCACACCGACGGGTTCCCTGTGACCCCCACCCAGGCCAGCGCCGTCTACCTCGCGATGGGAGAACGACTGGATGCGACCATCACCCTCGGCGACGGCGTGTTCGTGCTGCAGGCCGCGCCCGAGGGCAAGAAGGGCACCCCGGCCCGCGCCATCGTGCGCACCGGCTCCGGCAACGTCCCGGCCCCGGACACCCGCATCGCAGAACTCGACGGCAAGGCCCTGCTGACCACCCAGCTCAAGCCCGCCGACAGCGCCCGACTGCCCGACCGCAAGCCCGACACCACCCTCGACGTGGCACTCAACGGCCAGATGAAGCCCTACGCGTGGGGCCTCAACGGCAAACGCTTCGGCGAGGACACCCCACTGGCGCTCAGCCGCGGCCAGCGCGTGCGGCTGCGGATGACGAACATGACGATGATGGCCCACCCCATGCACATCCACGGCCACACTTGGGCCCTGCCCGGCAGCGACGGGCTGCGCAAGGACACCGTCCTGATCCGCCCCATGGAGACCGTCGAGGCCGACCTGCAGGCCGACAACCCCGGCACCTGGATGCTGCACTGCCACAACATCTACCACGCCGAACTCGGCATGATGACGACCCTGCGCTACTGACATCTCCCGGCCGATGTCGGCCACCCACGCCTGCCCTGATGGCGCGGCTGCCCCCTTGCGGCAGCCTCACCATCGCCGTCTGCAGAGCTTGACCAGACCTTCACCAAACCTCGCGAGCTCATTGACCTCGCCCCGTCACCGTGGAAGTGGAAGGAAAACCCCTTCCCCGAGCAGACAAGGACACGCCATGTACACGAGCCCCGACCAGGCCCCCCGCTCCTTCGGCGAGGCCCCCAGCCAGCCCCTTACCGGCCCCATGACCGACCAGGACCCCACCAGCACCACCCACCAGCACGGCAAGTCCCACCACTGGATGCACCTGCTGATGTGCGCACCGATGCTGCTCGTGGTCGCCGGCTACCTGTGGGCCGGACGTGCCAGCCTCGCCGCCGGCGGTGTCCTGGCCGCCCTCGTGCCCGCCATCAGCTGCATGCTCATGATGTGGCTGATGATGCGCATGATGGACCACGGATCCCAGCACTGACCACCGCCCGCCATCCACCGGCAGCACCGTCTCGAGGAGCAACCCATGAACCACCCGGCAGCCACCGCCACCCACGACCACACCACCCGCTACACGTGCCCGATGCACCCCGAGGTGACCAGCGACCAGCCCGGCCGCTGCCCCGAGTGCGGCATGTTCCTCGTCGATGCCGACGCTGCACCCGCCACCCACCAGCACGGACACGGCCGCCAGAACGGACATGCCCAGCAGCACGACACCCACGACAAGGGCACGTGGCTCTGCCCGATGCACCCCGAGGTGACCAGCGACCACCCGGGACGCTGCCCCAAGTGCGGGATGTTCCTGCAACCCGCCGACGGTGGGGACGCGCCGGCCGCACAGCACCACGACCACCAGCACCCCACCGGCGAGCCGGCGGTGGTGGCCGGTGCGGTCGCTGCAGGGGACTGGACCTGCCCGATGCACCCCGAGGTCCGCAGCGACGGCCCCGGTGACTGCCCGATCTGTGGCATGGCGCTGGAGCGGGTCTCGGCCGGGCTCGACGACGGCCCGAACCAGGAGCTCGTCGACATGCGTCGCCGGTTCCGGGTGGCGGCGGTGCTGAGCGTGCCGCTGGTGGCGATGGTGATGGTTCCCATGGTGCTGGGGCGTGCGCTGCCCGGCAGCGTCGCGCCGTGGCTCGAGCTGGCCCTGTCGACGCCGGTGGTGTGGTGGGCTGGGTGGCCGTTCTTCGTGCGCGGCGCGAAGTCGGTGGTCAGCCGTCACCTGAACATGTTCACCCTGGTGTCGTTGGGTGTCGGTGCCGCGTGGCTGTACAGCGTGGTCGCGGTGCTGGCGCCGGGGTTGTTCCCGTCCGGGATGCGGGCGATGGACGGCCGGGTCGGCACCTACTTCGAGGCCGCGGCAGTCATCATCACCCTGGTGCTGCTCGGCCAGGTCCTCGAGCTGCGGGCCCGCGACCAGACCTCCGGTGCGATCCGCACCCTGCTCGACCTGTCACCGGCTACCGCGCACCGCATCGGGGCCGACGGCACCGAGACCGACGTGCCGGCCGCCGAGCTGCAGCTGGGCGATCGGTGCCGGGTGCGGCCGGGCGAGAAGGTGCCGGCCGACGGCACCGTGGTCGATGGTCACGCGTATGTGGACGAGTCGATGATCACCGGCGAGCCGGTTCCGGTCGACAAGAGCCCCGGTGACCGGGTCATCGGCGGCACGATCATCCAGGGCGGCAGCCTGGTGGTGGAGGCCACTGGCCTGGGCGCCGACTCGACCCTGGCCCGGATCGTCGACCTGGTCTCCCAGGCGCAGCGGTCTCGTGCTCCGATCCAGGGACTGGTCGACAAGATCTCGGCGGTGTTCGTGCCGGTCGTGATCGCCGTCGCCCTGGCCACCTTCGGGTTGTGGCTGGCGATCGGGCCGCAGCCGCGGCTGCCGTTCGCGATCGTGGCCGCCGTCAGCGTGCTGATCATCGCCTGCCCGTGTGCGCTGGGTCTGGCCACGCCAATGTCGATCATGGTCGGGGTCGGGCGCGGCGCCAGCGAGGGCGTGCTGGTCAAGAACGCCGAGGCCCTCGAACGACTGCAGAAGGTCGACACCCTCGTCGTCGACAAGACCGGTACCCTCACCCAGGGCCGCCCCAGCCTGGTCGACCAGCAGGGCGTCGACGGCCACGAGCATGCCCGGACACTGCTGCTCGCCGCGGCTGTGGAGGCCGGCTCCGAACACCCCCTCGCCAGGGCGGTGGTCGATGCTGCCCGCCAGACGGGACGCACGGTGCCGGCGGCCAGCGATTTCGCCGCCCACCCGGGTGGCGGTGTCAGCGCCACCGTCGACGGTCAGCACGTGCTCGTCGGCAGCCCCGCCTTCCTGGGCAGCCAGCACGTCGACACCCATGCCCTGGACGCCGTGGTGGAGGCCTACCGTCGCCGTGGCGCGACCGCGATCGTCGTGGCCGTCGACGGCAGGCCCGCCAGTGTGCTGGCCATCGCCGACCCGCTCAAGGCGACCACCGCCGGCGCGATCGAGGACCTGCGTCGGCGCGGGATGAAGGTCGTCATGCTCACTGGCGACAATGCCACCACCGCCCGGGCCATCGCCGACGAGCTGCGCATCGACCAGGTCGTCGCCGACGTCCTGCCCGACCAGAAGCACGGCCACGTGCAGGCCCTGCAGGCCCAGGGCCACACGGTCGTTATGGCCGGCGACGGCGTCAACGACGCCCCCGCCCTCGCCGTGGCCGACGTGGGTGTGGCCATGGGCACCGGCACCGACGTGGCCATCGAGAGCGCCGACGTTACCCTGCTCGGCGGTGACCTGGCCGCCCTGGTCAAGGCCCGCGACCTGTCGGTCGACACGATGCGCAACATCCGCCAGAACCTGGTCTTCGCGTTCGTGTACAACGTGGTCGGTATCCCGCTGGCCGCCGGCGCCCTCTACCCGGCCTTTGGCTGGCTGCTGTCGCCCGTCATCGCGGCCGCCGCCATGGCCCTCAGTTCGGTCAGCGTGATCACCAACTCGCTGCGGTTGCGCCGTCACCGCTGACCCCAAGAGCCCAGCCGGTCGTTGTTCACCCCATCACAGATGCCCGGGCTCGGGTGTGGGCGAGGCGGTAGGAGTTTGTGCCGGTTTCGATGATGGTGGCGTTGTAGGTGAGGCGGTCGACGATTGCTGCGCACAGGCGGGGGTCGGTGTCGGTCCAGGCGGAGAAGGACTGGCTGGAGGCGATCGCGATGGCGTTCTTCTCCTCTCGTTCGGTGAGGACCTGGAACAGCAGTTAGGCGCCTCGCCGGTCGAGTTCCAGGTAGCCGAGCTCGTCAATCACGAGGAGGTCGACGCGGCCGTAGCGGTTGATGGTCTTGGTGAGTTGTTTCTCGTCGGCGGCTTCGACGAGCTCGTTCACGAGCCGGGTGGCGAGGGTGTATCGGACGCGGTAGCCCTGCTCGGCGGCGGCGGTGCCGAGCGCGATGAGCAGGTGGGACTTGCCGGTGCCGGAGCCCCCGATCAGGCACAGCGGGTCGCCGCGGCGGATCCAGTCGCCGGTGGCGAGCTCGTTGATGGTGGCCGGGTTGATGTTGGGGTTCGCGGTGAAGTCGAAGTCGGCGAGCCATTTCTCGCGGGGGAAGCCGGCGCTCTTGATGCGACGCAGGGTGGAGCGGCGGTCGCGGTCGTCGACCTCGGCCAGGAGGAGTTCGGCGAGGAAGCCCTGGTAGGTGAGTTGTTCCTTGGTGGCGGCCGTCACGGCGTCGTCGACGACGGCGCGGATCGTGGGCAGCCGAAGCCGGCGGCAGGCTTGGCCGATCGCGGCCTGCGCGGCTTGCTCGGTGAGGCCCTGACGACGGCGAAGGCTCTCGGGACGGCTGGTGCTGGTGGTGGTCATGGGGTTCCTGTCGGGGTGTGGTGGTGAGTCTCGGCGGGGGCCGGGGCGGGATCGGGTTGGCGTCGGCACAGGAGTTCGTCGTAGGCGGTGACGGTGGGCAGGGGCCGGGTGTCTTCGGGCAGGTGCGCGATGACCTGGTGCGGGTTGGTGGGGCGTCGGGGTGGCAGGTTCACGACCGTCCCGCCCCTGGTCTGGCTGGCTGGGGCGGGTGTGTGGGTGGTGGCATGGCGGCGGGCTTCGACGGCGACGACGTCGGGGCTGATCGCGCCCACCGACAGGGCCGAGGTGATGCCGGCGATCACCGCGTCGGACGGGAGGGATCGGTGGAGCAGGAGCACGTCGATCAACGCTTGGGTCCCGGCCACGTCGCCGCTGGTCTTGCGGGCCGCGGCCCAGAACGCGTCGTGGGCCGCGGTGAATGCTCCGGCGGCGCGGGCCTGCGCGAGGGCGGTGGAGCCGGGGAACGCGCCGGGCTTGTGCCGCAGCACTTCGAGGTAGTGGTCCAGCTCGACCCGGGTCACGCCACGGGTGCCGAGGCGAGGGTGGGTGGCGAGGACGGTGCGGCCCTCGAACACGACCACGCACGAGGCCCGCAGGGACACGCGGACGCGTTGGCCGATGAGGTGCGCGGGGACGGAGTACTTGACCATGCGGACGGTGATCAGGGCGGAGCGGTCGACGCGGGGGTGGAGGATCAGGCCGGGGTCGAAGTCGTCGGCCGGCAACGGTGCCAGGTGGGGCAGCTCGGCGTGGTGGTCCTGCCCGATCGTGTTGGCGTGGCCGGTGATGCGGCGGGTGTTGTCGTCGTGCTCCCAGGCGCGGATCTTGTCGTTGAGTTCGTCCAGGGTCGCGACTTCGGGCATGGGGGTGAGGTGGTTGCGGCGGAACCATCCGACCTCGCCCTCGACGCCGCCTTTCTCGTGGGCGCCGTCGATGCCGGGCTGGCAGTAGAACGCGTCGAAGCCGTAGTGGGAGCGGAACAGCACTCAGCGTTCGTTCTCGTCGCGTAGCCGGTCGCCGCCGTGGATGACCTGGACGACGGCGGAGGTGAGGTTGTCGTAGCGGATGGGGCGGGTGGGGATGCCGCCCAGGGCGTGGAAGGCCTCGATGTGTCCTTCGAGGAAGGCCTCCTGTCCGCCGGTCGGGTAGACGCGGTGGATGGCCTTGCCGGAGTGGGACAGGCGGTAGACGAACATGTGGCACTTGGTCTTGACGCCGTCCAGGATGACGTAGACCTCGCCGAAGTCGACCTCGGCCTCCGCGCCGGGGGCGTGGTCCTGCGGCACCATCGCCTCCACCCGGCGCCCGGCCTCCAGATCGATCTGCGCGCGCCTGACCCGGACGTAGTCCCGCACCGTGGAGTAGGACAGGTCGGTGGCGCCGTGCTCGTCGCGCAGCCGGGCCAGGATCCTGGTCGCGGTATGGCGCTGCTTGCGCGGCGCGGTCAGGTCATAGGTGAGCATCTCGTCGATCGCCGGCTTGTACGGGTCCAGGCGCGGTGCTGTGCGGACCGGTTTCTTGCGGGGTGGGGGTTCGGCTGCGGCGAGTGCCTGGCGGACGGTGCGGCGGTGGACTCCGTGTTTGCGGGCGAGCTCGCGGATGGACAGGCCATCGACTCGCGCGTCGTGGCGGATGTCGGCGTACAGCTGCACTCGTGATCCCATCTTGGCTCCCTTGCCCTCGCGACTGGTTCCCAGTGATGGGGACCAGCGTGAAGGGGTGGGGCCAGTTCAGACCGTCAACACCCCGGCAAGTCGCACGCGGGGCCAGATCAGGCCGTCACAACGGGGCCGAACCAAG
>ERZ772964.540-NODE-540-length-16447-cov-20.1339_pt1 | contig 16447 bp, 11 predicted proteins | sample MGYA00580675_ERZ772964 | MGnify/ENA primary metagenome ERZ772964 (study PRJEB29015, sample SAMEA2737941) | human oral metagenome | biome: human oral; feature: human-associated habitat; material: dental | place: China | collected 2139 ... | reverse complement strand
ACCCGTGCTACCGCCGTGAAAGGGCGGGGTCCTAGGCCGCTAGACGATGGGGGCCAGGGGCCTTCGACGTCGTCGCGCCTCGAACCGGGATGAACACTAAGGGGACAGTCTTACGCAGCGCAAATCCCGACGACGTGACCCTCCTCACCGCTCGGTTTCCGGCATGATTCCAGGCATCCAGGACAGTCGAGTCGGAGGCCGCCGGTCTGGCAGGCTGGCCCCGTGAGCCACGCGCACCAGCAGGGGGCGGAACAGCCCCGGGTACAGCCCTCGGGGCGGATGACGGATCAGGAGTTCGAGGACGTCGTCGGCGACGCCCTGGACCAGATCCCGGAGGACCTGGCCGAGGCGATGGACAACGTCGTCGTTCTCGTCCAGGACGAGCCCGACCCGGAGATGCTCACCGAGGAGGACTACGACGAGGCCGGCCGCCCCACGCTCCTGGGACTGTACGACGGCGTCCCTCTCACCGAGCGCGACGAGGGCTGGTCCATGGCGCTGCCCGATCGCATCCTCATCTTCCGCGGGCCGCTGGAGCGCTGGTGCACCGACCGCGAGGAGCTCGTGGAGGAGATCACGGTCACCGTCATCCATGAGATCGCGCACCACTTCGGCATCCCCGACAAGCGCCTCCACGAGCTGGGCTGGGCGTAGCCCCGGGAACAGTCCCGGAACAGACCGTATGACTCATTACCTCGCAAGCACCCAGGGACCTGCCTTAGTGTGGCTGGCATGAATGACCGTCATCGGCCTGCCGCTCCGGTTGCCGGGGAGCCTCCCAGCCCCATCGCCCCGAGTGAGTTCCCGCAGCACCACGTGAGTCGACGGCCAGTACTCCTGGCGCTCCTCGGGGCCGGTTCCCTGGCGGGGTGCTCCCTCATCCCCGGCTCCTCGTCAGCCGGCGGCTCCTCCCCCAGCCCGCAGCCCACCACCCCAGCGCCCGCATCGCCCAGCGCCGCCCCCTCGCCCACCGCGGCCGCGAGCGCGACGCCGTCGGCCACAGCGACGGCCACCGGCGGAGCGCTGGAGGGCTGGAGTCTGGAGGAGAAGGTCGGCCAACTCATGATGGTCGGGGTGGACGCCACTGCCCCCAAGCAGTCCTCCGACGAGGCCGTCGACACCCACCATGTCGGTAACATCTTCATTGCCGGCCGCACCACGGCGGGCAGCCAGGCGACCCAGAAGGTCATCGGCTCGTTCACCGGCAGGGTCGGCTCGGCCACCACCCACAACACCCCGATGCTCGTGGCCACCGACCAGGAGGGCGGCGAGGTCCAGGTCCTGTCCGGCTCGGGCTTCTCCGACATCCCCTCGGCGATGGACCAGTCGACCCAGCCGCGCGATCAGCTGGAGGCCGCGGCGCGCACTTGGGGCAAGGAGTTGGCCGACGTCGGCGTCAATATGAACCTGGCCCCGGTCGTCGACCTGGTCGACATCGACCGACCGACCACCAACGAGCCCATCGGCCACTGGGGGCGCGAGTACGGCCACGACGCCTCCACCGTCTCCTCCCAGGCCGGCGCCTTCGCCGCGGGGATGCAGGCATCGAAGGTCATCCCCACCTACAAGCACTTCCCGGGTCTGGGACGGGTCACGGCCAACACGGACACCTCCGCCGACGTCGTCGACCGCACCACGAGCCGCCTGCCCGATGCCGCCGTCAGCGTCTTCGCCGGCGCCATCGCCGCCGGCGCGCAGGTCATCATGGTCTCCTCAGCAACCTACGCGCTCATTGACGCCTCGGCACCGGCCGTCTTCTCCTCGAAGATCGTCACCGACATGCTGCGCACGGAGATGGGTTTCTCCGGGGTGGTCATCACCGACGACGTCTCCGCCGCCGTCCAGGTCCAGGGCGTGGCCGCGGGCGATAGGGCCGTGCAGGCGATCCGGGCCGGCTGCGACATCGTGCTGGCCTCGGCGGAGCCGGCTGTGGCCGCCGACATGGTCAAGGCCCTCATTGCCGCCGCCCAGTCCGACCCCGCCTTCGCGGCGCGGGTGGACGAGTCGGCCGCACGGGTGCTGGCTCTCAAGGGCAGCCTCCAGTCCTGAAGGGCGCGGCCCGGCCGGCCCCGCAGGGCGGAGCCTCAGCGGGACTTGGTGGTGCCCTGCGGCGATCCGCTGGACTCCATGCGCTTGGCCAGGCAGTGCTCGGAGTCGTAGCCCTGGGAGTCGCACCAGGCGTTGGCCTCGTCGGCGGTCGCGTAGAGCTCGCCGGACAGGGTCACCCACCAACCACCGACGTCGAACACCGACCACTCGCTGGTGTTGACGATCACGGCATTCGGGTTGGCCTGCCGCGTCTTGAGGAACTCGGCGAGGATCGAGCGGTTGGTCCAGGTCTGCCCGTCGGCGACCAGGTCCACCTGCTTGGAGGACAGCTGCGGGGTCCACTTACCCAGGAACTTACTCATGACGGCGGAGCGGTCGTGCTTGGCCTGCCACTGCAGGGCGTCGCCGGCGGCCTGCTCGTCCTGCTCCTGCTGGTTCGCGTTGGAGTTCGTGGACGAGGCCATCGTCATCGGGGAGTTCGTCGAGCTCTTCGAGGTGACGCTGGACTGCGAGCCGCGGTCGAAGGAGGGCTTGACCGTGAGGGTCTTGAGGTCGAGGTCCTTGGCGGTGCGGAAGTAGTGCTGCTCGCCGAAGCGCAGCGTCACCGCCCGTCCGCCGTTGGGGATGATGAGCGGATCGCCGGAGAGGTCGAAGGTTCCCGAGGCCACGAGGTGGTCGACGTCGGCACCGCCGGTCGGGCTCGCGGAGCTGTAGATGAGGACCTGGTTGGACGATCCGCCGAGGAAGTCGCCCTCGGCGCAGGAGGTCGTCACGGTGCCCTGGACATTCAGCTCGCCCTGGCCGTCCTCCACCGAGGTGATGGTGAAGGTCGGCATGCTGGAGCAGGCCTTGACCGCGCCCGAGGGCAGGGCCGTCGCGGTCGACGTCGCGGCGGCGTCGGCCTGGCCGTTGTTCTGGTTGCCGCCCTCGCCGGCCTTGTCCTGGGAGGTGGAGTCGTCGTCCTTGTCCTTGCTGGAGAAGTAGTTGCCGGCCCACACGCCGCCTCCGCCGGCGATGATGAGGAGGAGAACCACGATGATCGCCACCAGGCGCCCGGTGCCGGATCTCGAGGACTGGTTCTGCTGCTGGGGCGGTATCTGGGCCGCCATCTGGGCCCCGAACATGTCCTGCTCCACCGCCGGCTGCGCGGCGGAGAAGCCCGACGGCGCCCCACTGGGGGTCTCCGCCCAGGCGGCAATGTCCTCGGCCGACGGTGGCGGTGCCACCGGAAGAGCCACTGAATCGGCCGAGCCCGCCGCAGAAGCAACCGAGCCGGCCGCCGGGGCCGCGGACTGCGCCGAGGTCATCGCCTCGGCCGAGCCGACCTCGGGCCACTGAGACGCAGAGGCGAAGACCGCCGGGGCCTCAGTCTCTGGGATGTCCTCGGTCTGACCCTCCTCAGCCGCGGGGATGGGCTCGGTCTGACTGTCCTCAACCTCTGGGATGTCCTCGGTCCGGCTCTCATCAGCCGCGACCGGCTCATCCTCGGAGTCGTCAGCCGGCTCGCCGGCTGCTGAGTCCTCGATGTCCTCCACGGCCTGGTCACCCGGACCCGACTCGTCCTCAACGGCCTCAACGTCCTCGACGGCCTGGTCACCCGGACCCGACTCGTCCTCGAAGGACTCGTCCGCCTCCGCCTCCTCATCGGCCGTGCCGGCACCATCATCGTCGGAGTCCGCAGCCTCGTCAGCGATATCCTCAACGCCGTCCGCAGCCTCGTCGTCCTCGGTCGGCTCCGCCGTCAGATCGGTGGCCGGCTCATCGGAGCCTTCATCACCCGGCTCATCGGAGCCCGGGTCCTCAGCCGCTTCGGCGCCCTCCTCGATCTCCCCGGTCTCCTGCTCGTCATCGGCCTCGCCAGGATCGTCATCGGCGGCACCCACGGCCTCGTCAGTGACATCCTCGGTGACAGCCTCGGCGACGTCTGCATCCTCTTCGGTCTCAGTGGCAGTCTCACCGTCCTCAGCCGCTTCGGCCTCGTCCTCGTCCACCGGCGTGGGATCGTCCTCAGCCGGCTCGGTCTCCTCGGAGGCCTGCGGCACCTCGGTCTGCTCCTGACTCTGCTCCGCGTCCGTCTGCTTCTCATCAGCCGGCTCCACCTCCGCCGGGGCCTCCTGAACGGCAGCCGGCTCCGCGGCGGGCTCGCCGTCCTCGGCACCGGCAGCAGCACCCTCCGCGTCGTCGGACAGGAAGCCACGTGCCCGGAGGTTGGCGAGCACCTCGACGTTCCCGGTGCTGGCCAGCCAGCCGAGCAGGTCGGGGTAGGCCGTCGGGTTGGTCGACAACGGCGCCCACAGGTCGGGTCGGCTCTGTGCGATCGCCGCCTGCAGGGCCTGATCCGGGGTCTGTGCGGCAACCGCCGCGTCGGCCTGGTGAGCCGCCATCATGAGCTGAACCGGATCCATGCAGAGCCCTTCCGGGAGAACGTATGGGTGACCTCGACTGATCAGGCTCGTCACAACCCGTCCTGGGTCCTTCAAAGGCGCCGATCAGCCTTGATGGTAGTCACGAATCGGCCACGAGGGTCAAGAAACGATGTCGACCGAGGAAATCCGCCGCTCAGTCACGGGCGCGCACTCTCGTCTCAGGGGAGTCCCCTACCGCAGGTCAGGGTCGTTCGGCCATACGGCCAGGGGCTTGTCCTCCGTCAGGAGGATTCGACCGATCCATGCCACTGTCAGACTGAATCTATGAGTAGTTCCGTTCCTGTACCAGCAGCCCCTTCCATCCTCGCTCCTCACCGCCCCGTCGACAACCCGGTGGTCTCCGCCCGCAGCCTCACCAAGGTCTACGGCCGCGGCTCGGGAGCCGTCAAAGCACTCGACGCCGTTAACGTCGACATCGCCCGAGCCCGCTTCACCGCGATCATGGGCCCCTCCGGCTCCGGCAAGTCCACCCTCATGCACTGCCTGGCGGGCCTGGACTCGGTGACCTCCGGGGAGATCATGCTCGACGGAGACATGGTCTCCTCCATGAGCCAGCGTCGCCTCACCCGTCTGCGCCGCGAGCGCATCGGCTTCATCTTCCAGTCATTCAACCTGGTCCCCACGCTCTCAGCCTCAGAGAACATCACCCTGCCCCTGGACATCGCCCGCAAGAAGGTCAACCGGCAGCGCTTCGACCAGGTGGTCGACGCCGTCGGCCTCAAGGACCGCCTGTCCCACCGGCCCGCCGAGCTCTCCGGCGGCCAGGTCCAGCGCGTGGCCTGCGCCAGAGCGCTCGTGGGCGAGCCGGCAGTCGTCTTCGCCGACGAGCCCACCGGCAACCTCGATTCCCACTCCACCGAGCAGGTCCTGGAGATCCTGCGCCGCAGCGTCGATGGCCTGGGGCAGTCGGTGGTCATGGTGACCCACGAGCCGGAGGCGGCCGCCTGGGCGGACACCGTCATCTTCTTGCGCGACGGGCACGTCGTGGCCGAGCTGGCCGACCCCAACCGCGACCGGGTCCTGGACGCCCTGCGCGAGCTGAGCGAGGCCGACTCCGCGCCCGCCACCAAGGGGGCCTGAGCCGTGAACCGAGTCGCCTGGCGCTCCGTACGCGCCCATGCCAAGCAGTTCTTCCTCACCACCTTCGCGGTCGTCCTGGGGGTGGCATTCCTGTCGGGCACACTGGCCCTGCGCGCCTCCATGTCGGAGACCTTCTCCAAGCTGACCTCCTCCACCATCACCTCGGACCTGTACGTCCAGGGTCCCAAGATCGCCTCCGACGACAACAACGACTCCTCCGACTCCACGCAGACCCAGCCCATTGATGGCTCCCTGGCCGATCAGATCAAGCAGATCGACGGCGTCGAGGCCGCCAAGCCCGGCGCCCAGACGACCGGGGTCCTCGTGGGCGCCAACGACACCCCGGTCTCGAACATGGGAGCACCCACGCTCTTCCTGCCGCTATACGACAAGGAGCCGGGCCTGACCTGGGCCCAGGGCCACAGGCCCCAGGGCGGGGGCGAGATCGCCCTGGAGTCCGGGGCCCTGAAGAACTCCGGACTCAAGGTCGGGGACAAGACGCACATCGTCATCCAGGGTCAGCCCACCGAGGTCACCGTGGTCGGTGAGTTCCACTTCGAGTCCTCCATGGCCAGCGCGACGGTCGTGGGAATGGACCCGGACTGGCTCATGCCCATCGCCGCTCCGGACGGGAAGGTCTCCAACATCACGATCGACCTGGCTAAAGGAGCCTCGCTGGACACAGTCAAGTCCGAGGTCACCAAGGTCGTTCCCGACGGCGCTCAGGTGAAGACTCGCGCCGAGCTCATCAAGGAGCAGAACAAGACCATCGAGTCCCAGCTGGGCTTCATTCAGACCTTCCTCATGGTCTTCGTCGTCGTCGCCATGTTCGTGGGCTCCTTCATCATCATGAACTCCTTCGCGATGAGTGTGCGCCAGCGGGTCAAGGAGTTCGCCCTCCTGCGGGCGGTGGGCGCATCGCCCGGATCGGTATTCGGCATCGTGTTCCTCCAGGCGGTCGTCATCGGGATCGTCGGCTCCGCCCTAGGCGTGGCCGCAGGGGCCGGGCTCCTGGCCGGACTGGCCAAGCTGCTGGACACCATGGGCATGCCGCTGCTGGAGGGCACCGGCCTGACCGCGCCGATCATCGTGATCTCACTGGTGGTGGGACTGGCCGTCACCATCATCGGCGCCCTGTTACCGGCGCGTGAGGCCGCCCTGACCCACCCGGTCGAGGCGATGCGCGGGGTCTCGGGCTCTCGGGAGAAGTCGCTGGTGCTGCGCACGATCATCGGCGGGTTGATGCTGGCAGCCGGAGCGGCCGCTGTCGCCGCCGCCTGGGTGAACGAGAACCTGGAGCAGCGCCAGCTCATCATGGGCCTGGGTGCGGGAGGAGTGGTCCTGGGACTGCTCATCGTCTCCCCGACCCTGGCGCGCCCGGTGGTCGCTGTCCTGGGACTGCCATTCCGCATGCTGCGGCCGTCTGGACGCCTGGCATTGCGCAACATCGTCCACAACCCGCGCCGCACGGCCAACACCTCCGGCGCCCTCATGGTGGGCATGGCGCTGGTGTGCGCCGGCGCCACACTGGCCGCCTCTTTCAACGTCTCGACCGCCGACGAGATCGACAAGTCCCTCAAGGCCGACCTCTTGGTCCAGCCCGCAACAATGAGCAGCTCGAACACCAAGCTCTCCAGCGAGAAGGCCAAGGAGCTCGCAGCGATCGACGGCGTCAAGGAGACCTCCTCCTACACCCTCTACGTCAACGCGGCCACCAAACCCGATGGCTCTCAGAATCCTGCGGCGACATCCCTCGTCATCGACCCCGCCACCTACTCCCGTGGCTACGACATACGGGTGACCTCCGGATCGTTGAGCGACCTCGATGCCACGCATGTGGCGGTCAACAAGACCGAGAACCTCAAGATGGGCGACAAGGTCACTCTCACCGGCCCGAACGGGAGTGTGGAGGCAACGGTCGGCGCCATTGTCGACCCGAAGGGAATCGGCGGCACCTACTTCTACTCCCCCAAGGTGGCGGCGGCGGTGGGGTCCTGGACCTCACCGGGCACCAGCACCGACCCGGACCACGTCCTGGACGCACCCTTGGGCATGCTCCTCACCCTGGAGGACGGTGCGAACCTCGACACCGTGCGCCACAAGGCGGAGGACATCGTGGCTGACACCTACCAGTACTCGGTGAACGACGCCAACCAGCTCTCCGACAAGGTCGGCCAACGGATCAACCAGATGCTTGCCGTCCTCTACGGCCTGCTGGGGCTGAGCATCGTCATCGCCATCCTGGGCATCGTCAACACTCTGGTGCTCTCGGTCTCGGAGCGCACCCGGGAGATCGGGCTCATGCGCGCCGTCGGACTGGGCAAGACCCAGCTGGCCGGCGAGATCATCACCGAGTCCGTCCTCACCTCCCTGTACGGCACTGTGCTGGGCGGGGCGACCGGAGTGGTCCTGGCCGCGGCGCTCAAGAAGATCCTGGAGGACCAGGGGCTCACGTCTCTGAGCATCCCCTGGAGCCAGATGGTGGGCATGCTCGCGCTCTCCGTGGTGGTCGGCATTATCGCGGCCCTGTGGCCGGCGCTGCGGGCCTCCCGGCTCCCGGTCCTGGATGCCATCGCCACCGAGTGAGCAATGAGCAGACGGTAGGCGGGAGCGCGGTACGCCGGCTCCACCCGGTACCGTCCACACATCTGCTGACGTCTCACGGCGGCAGCCGGCGGGGCTGAATCATCTAGCCGGCACTGGAACAGTGACGGCCCCGCCGACGCCTGCGCCCCGGCCCGATCCCCCGACGGGGGCAGGCCGGGGCGCCGGCATGTGCCTGGCCCATCTAAAACCCGCCCCGAGCCGCACTCACCGGATATTCCCACGCCCGATATCTTCCTTGTCACCGGCTCTCCCCCTGCCGCGCCCGTTTCAGCTCCGATAACCTCGGTCGATCATGCCCGAACCGTCCTCCCGGTCGTCCCGGACCGTCCTGTCACCCGCGTCCATGTCCCCCGACGCCGCGCTGCCCCAGCCCCCGTCCTTCGGAGCCGGGGCGCTTTTGCGCTGGCTGCTGCGCCGCGCCGCCGTCCCGGTCGCCCTGGCAACCCTGGCGGCCTGCACCTCCAACATCATCCAGGCGATCGTGCCAGCCTTCCTGGGCCAGGCTCTCGACGCCGGGATCGAGAACGGCCTCAATGCCCGCATCTGGGGGATCGGCGCGCTGCTGCTGGTGCTGTTCGTCGTCTACGCCGTCGGCGACACAATGCTGTCCTACTTCGGGGTCCAGGCCTGGATGCGCACCGCCTTCGACGTCGACCGGCTCGTGGGCCGCCAGGTCTCGGCCACGGGGGCGGACCTGTCCCGGCAGGTCTCCACCGGCGAGGTCGCCACCATCATCGCCTCCGACGCCGACTACCTGGGCAAGCTCATCCAGCACCTGCCGGCCCTGCTGGGGGCCGCGGCCAGCTTCATCGTCGTTGCCGTCCTCATGCTCCGCACCTCGGTGAGCCTGGGGCTGGTGGTCATCCTGGGCATGCCGCTGGTCGCGGCGATCGTCACCCTAGTCATCCGGCCGCTGCAGAAGCGCCAGGCCGTCCAGCGCGAGGCCCAGTCCGCGGTCACCACGATCACCACCGACACGGTGGCGGGCCTGCGGATCCTGCGGGGCATCGGTGGGGAGGACGTCTTCGCCCGCCGCTACCGGGACGCCTCCCAGGAGCTGCGGCGCCGCGGCGTCGAGGTGGCCTCCTCCCAGGCCACCCTCATGACCCTCCAGGTCCTGCTGCCCGGGCTCTTCGCCGCGATCGTCGTGTGGATCGCGGCCCGGATGGCGGTGGCAGGCAGCCTCTCCCCCGGCGGGCTCATCACCTTCTACGGCTACACCGCCTACCTGTCCTGGCCACTGTGGGTCTTCACCAACTCCGTGCAGGACTACACCCGGGCCGTCGTGGGCGCCCGGCGCCTGAGCCGTCTGCTTGAGGTAACGCCCGCCTCCGGCAGCCTCGTGGAGCGCCTCGACCTGGACCCCGCCGTCGCCCACCCGATCAGCGGCGACCTCGTGGACACCGGAAGCGACCTGCGCCTGGAGGAGGGCCGGATGACGGCCCTCGTGTGCCCGGACCCGGAGGTCTCCGCCGACCTGGCCACCCGCCTGGGCCGCTTCACCGACTCCGGGCCCACCGTGACCCTGGCAGGCAGGCCGCTGACCACCATGCCCCTGGACCAGGTGCGGGCCAGCATCGTCGTCGCCGGGGCGACCGCCCAGCTCTTCACCGGGACCCTGCGCGAGGCCCTCGACGTGCGCGGCGGCCCCGACCCGCAGCCGGCGGGCCTGACGGACCTCGTGCGCGCCGAGTCCGAGCGCACTACCGGGGCCGACGTCGACCAGCAGGTCCGCGCCCAGGAGCGCAATATGCCCGGCGACGACCGGCTGCTGGAGGCCATCGAGATCGCCGACGCCGGCGACGTCCTCACCTCCCTCAGCGAGGGCCTGGCCGGGATGATCACCGAGAAGGGGCGGTCCCTGTCCGGCGGGCAGCGCCAGCGCGTGGCCCTGGCCCGGGCCCTGCTCACCGAGGCTCCCACGCTCGTGCTCATCGAGCCGACCTCCGCCCTGGACTCCCACACCGAGGCCCGGGTGGCCGCCCAGGTGCACCGGGCCCGCGCCGGGCGCACGACCGTCGTCGTCACCGCCTCGCCGCTGGTCCTGGAGGCCTGCGACGAGGTCATCCTCCTCGACTCCAGCGGCACCGAGCTCCTGCGCTCCACGCACCGCGAGCTCATGACGATGGCCCGCTCCGGTGACGCGCAGGCGGCCGACTACCGCGCCGTCGTCTCCCGGGCCATGGGTGAGGACGCGGAGGTGAACTGCTGATGGCGCTTCCCGTGGCGCCCGGGCCCGTCGCCCTGCGCAAGACCTTCCGGATCATGGCCTCCTACCGGGGGCGCTTCGCCGTCGTCCTGGCCCTCCAGATCACGGCGGTCCTGTCCACGCTCGTGGCCCCGCAGCTGCTGGGGCGGCTGGTCGGGCGGGTCTCGGCCGGGCGGGCCGACGCCGGCTACGTCGACCGGATCGTGCTGACCATCATCGCGGTCTCGCTCGTGGGCGCACTCATCAACCGCTTCGCCCAGAAGTACGCCCGCACCCTGGGTGAGTCGGTCTTCGCGGACCTGCGCGAGCGCATGATGAACCGGGTGGTGCACCTGCCGCTGAGCGCCGTGGAGTCCGCCGGCACCGGCGACCTCGTGGGCCGCACCACCACCGACGTCTCCCGCATCGAGTTCCTGGTGCGTGTGGGGATCCCGCAGATCCTTGTGTGCGTGGTGACGATCGTCTTCACCCTCCTGGCCGCGGCCTTCGCCGATCCCCTCCTGGCGCTCGGGCTGCTCATCATCGCCCCGCCGGTGTGGTCGATGATGCGCTGGTACCTGCCGATCTCCATCCCCGCCTACCGGGCCGAGTCGGCCGCCCAGGCCCGCCTCAACGGCGCGGTCTCCGAGACGGTCGAGCACGCCGAGACCGTGGACGCGCTGGGCATCGGGGCGCGCCGCGAGCGGGCCATCATGGCGACCATCAAGGAGGCCTGGTCCCTGGAGCGCTACACGGCCATGCTGCGGGTGCGCCTGTTCATGGTGCTCGACGTCGCCTGGCGGGCGCCCGTCGTCGTCATCCTCCTGTGGGGCGGGTTCCTGGCCTCCCGCGGCTACGCGACCCTGGGGGCGATCACCACCGTCGCCCTCTACTCGATGGAGCTGCGCAAGCCGGTGGGTCAGCTCATGTTCTGGATCGACCAGGTCCAGATCGCCCAGGCCTCCCTGTCCCGGATCCTGGGCGTTGAGGAGGTCCCCGACGACCGCACCCCCACCGGCGAGGAGCCCGAGGGCACGCGGATCGTGCTCGATGACGTGCGCTTCTCCTACCGGGAGGGCGTCGAGGTGCTCCACGGGATCGACCTGGAGCTCGTGCCCGGGGAGCGACTGGCCGTCGTCGGGCCCTCGGGCTCCGGGAAGTCCACGCTGGGACGGATGCTGGCGGGCATCAACCCGCCCACCTCCGGGCGCGTGAGCGTGGGCGGGGTGGCGCTGACGGACCTCACCGAGGACGAGCTGCGCCGCCACGTGGCCCTGGTGACCCAGGAGCACCACGTGTTCGTCGGCACCGTGGCGGACAACGTGCGCCTGGGGCGCCCGGGCGCCTCCGACGACACGATCCGCGAGGCCATTGAGGCCATCGGGGCCGATGCCTGGGTGGACGGGCTGCCCGAGGGGATGAACACGATGGTCGGCTCGGGGCACCTCGAGCTCAGCCCCGCCCAGGCCCAGGAGGTGGCGCTGGCCCGGCTGGTGCTGCTGGACCCGCACACGCTCATCCTGGATGAGGCCACCTCGCTGCTGGACCCGCGCGCCGCGCGCACCCTGGAGCGGACCCTGTCCACGGCGTTGGCCGGGCGCACCGTCATCGAGGTGGCCCACCGTCTCTACACGGCCGCCGACGCCGACCGGGTCGCCGTCGTCATGGACGGGCGGATCGTCGAGCTCGGCACCCACGACGAGCTCGTGGCCCTCGGCGGGGAGTACGCGAGCCTCTGGCAGGCCTGGAACCAGGAGTAGCGGTCGGGGTCCGAGCGCTCGCCCTCGTAGATCGCCGGTGGCGAAAGCCGGGCCCCATATCCCTAACCTACAAACCCGCCCGGGCCTGCGTTGTTCCACGATGGCGCGCGCTGTGAGATTCTTGGGGCGGCGGGTCGTCCCACTGTCGCGATCCCGCCGCCTCGCAGTCAGTCGACTGCACCCAACGCTGCACCTCACACAAGAAGGTCCGTTCATGCCCAACAACCAGCCACCTCCCCCGCCGTCGCAGGCGACGCCGTCGGCCTCCACCACGCCTCCCCGGGGGACCAACGGGTCCCAGCCCACGCTCGGTGAGCTCATCGCCCGTATCTCGGAGAACATCTCGGCGCTGGTGCGCGGCGAGATCGATCTGGCCAAGGCCAAGGGCCAGCGCATGGCCAAGGAGATGGGCCTGGGAGCCGGGCTGCTCGGCGCCGCCGGGGTTCTGGCCCTGTTCATCTTCGGGCTGCTGCTCGGGGCGATGACGGCGGCACTGTCCAACGTCATGCCGCTGTGGGCGGCCTTCCTCGTGGTGGCACTGATTCTCACGGTGATCGCCGTGCCGATGGCCCTGATCGGTATCAAGCGGCTCAAGGCCGCCAAGGCGGACACACCCACGCCGCAGGAGGGTCTGATGGAGTCGGTCAACGCCGTCAAGGGCGCTGTCGCCTCCGGCCTGGAGAGGGGGAACGCCCAGTGAGCACCCATACCGCACCCACGCCCACGCAGGCCGCGCCGTCGGCTGATGCCGTGCTGTCCGACATGGCGGCCCGGCGCCAGGCACTGGCCGCCGACGTCGACGAGCTCGCCGCCCGCCTGGCGCCGCACAACCTGGCCAAGGTCGCCAAGCTCAAGGCCCGCGAGCAGGTCCAGGACCTGCGCAGCCAGGCCGTCAGCAAGGTCGAGGAAAGGGTCGGGCAGGTCAAGAGCCGTCTGACCTCGCTGGTCGGCGGTGGCACCGACCCCAACGGCGGTGTCGACTCCTACGAACCCGGCACGCTGACCCTCGGCCAGCGCGTCACCCGCCTGTTCGATGACGCCCGCGACGGCGACCCCGCCTCACTGGGGATCGTCACGGCGGCGGGGCTCGCCCTGGCGGGTCTGAGCGTGACGGCGACCGTCGCCGCGGTCAAGGTTCTCCGCGCTCGGGCGGGCCGGGCATGACCAGCGGTCAGCAGGCAGGCGCCTCCGGTGCCGATGGTGCCGGGACCGCCGGCTCCGGGTCGTTGAGCCCCGAGCAGATCGAGGAGCGGCTGCGCGCCCAGCGCGCGGCCCTGGCGGCGAGCGTCGATGAGTTCGCATCCCGGGTCGACCCGCGCACGCAGGCGAGGGAGGCCGGGGAGCATCTGCGCGAGCAGGCGAGTGCCCGGGCCGACCACCTGCGTGAGCAGGCCGCGGCCGGCGCCGGCCGACTGCGCGAGGAGGCCCGCCGGTGGGCCGAGCAGGCAGAGGAGACCTGGGAGCGCGCCAAGCAGGGCGACTCCGAGGCGACCTCCACGCTCGCCAAGGCGGCCGCCGTCGCCGGAGGCGTGGTGACCGCCGGCATCGTCCTGTCCCACCTCGCCCGCCGCTGACGCAGAACCACCCGTCGAGGACGCACCATAAGCCTCGAGAACTGCACCCCCGGGATCAGTCCTCAGCACTTAAGGTGCGTCCTCGCGCACCGACAGTTAGGGGAACAACTCCCCATCACACCTGAGCAAAGCAGCAGGAGCCGATACCCCATTAAGAAAAATGTGTCTTGAGACACACTCGCGTTGTCTAGCCTCACGTCCCAAGACCCCCTAACCTATCTCTATAACTCCCCGCCGTCCTCCGGGACTGGCGGGGCCTATTTTTCTTTGCAGGAGGCTACTCGTGGCCCTCAAAATGGCGGTCGTCGTTGACTACCAGAATGTCCATCTCACTGCGTCATGCCTGTACATGCCAGGACGTCCTCCCGAGGAAGCACTCATCGACCCTTACCGGTTCGCCAGTCAGCTTGCCCAGGCCCGCAACGCGACAAACGACGATACGCACCAGGTAGAGGTCTCTAGGGTTGAGGTCTTTCGCGGCCTGCCGATCCCAGAAGATGACCATGATGCATACCGACGCAACCAGGCCCAGAAGGCACAGTGGACCCGGGGTCACCACGGAGTAGTCAACGTGACGCTGCGGCCGTTGAAGTACTCCTGGGAGTACATCGATGGAGTCAAGCGACCTATCCGTGCATCGAGGCAAGAAAAAGGCGTCGACGTCCTGTGCGCCTTGGCACTTGTCGATCTGGCTCGCTGTGGCTTGTATGACGTCGTGGTTCTCGCTTCCCGCGATACGGACCTAGCCCCAGCCCTCGATAACGCCGCTCGAACTGGGCAGTCCAAGGTCGAAGCGACCAAGTGGTACCACCCTGGCACCCCCCACACATTCGGGCGCATCAAGACCGAGCGCCGGCTGTGGACCACATCGATGACCCAGCAGCACTTTTTCGCCAGCCTTGACCCACTCGACTACACCTGACACAGCGTTCCCCCTCCTTCATCACTAAGCTTCGTTCGCACGCCCCTGGTCCGTTCACTCTGGCCCAGCACCGGCCTGCAGGTCACAGATCGGTCACTGGTCCGAATTGGTCTCGACCACCTGCGCCCGCGTCCTAAGATCGTCTCCGTGACAACGGCGCCCACTACTCCCCCGGATGCGGCCATAGATCCCGCTCCTTCCCTTGATGTCGCACCGGGCTCCGTGGTCCGGGTGCGCGACGAGGACTGGCTGGTCACCCAGGTCTCCACCACCTCTGACGGCATGCTGGTGACGCTGCAGGGCCTGTCCGAGCTGGTCCGGGATACCACGGCACAGTTCTCCGCCGGTCTTGACCACATTGTCCCGGTGGATCCGCGCCGCACCCGGGTCATCGCAGACACCTCCACTCGTCACCGGCTCTCGCGCCTGTGGCTGGAGGCGACGTTGCGCAAGACGGCGCTCCCGGCGACCTCCACTGACTTGGCCGTGGTCAGTGACGTCCTCGCCGATCCGCTGGCCTACCAGCTGACGGCGGTTCGCAAGGCCCTGGACCCGGCGAACCTGCGCCCGCGCATCCTCCTGGCTGACACCGTGGGCCTGGGCAAGACCCTGGAGATCGGCATGATTCTGGCCGAGCTCGTGCGCCGCGGCCGGGGCGACCGCATCCTCATCGTCACGCCCCGTCACGTGCTCGAGCAGATGCAGCACGAGATGTGGTCGCGCTTCGCGCTGCCCTTCGTGCGTCTGGACTCGGTGGGCATCCAGCGGGTGCGCCGCTCGGTGCCGGCCTCGCGCAACCCGTTCTCGGTGTTCCACCGCGCGATCATCTCCATCGACACCCTGAAGTCGGACCGCTACCTCAACCACCTGCGCAAGCAGCGCTGGGACGCGGTCGTCATCGACGAGTCGCACAACGTCACCAACAAGGGCACGCTCAACAATCGGCTCGCGGACATCCTGGCCCGCCAGACCGACGCCCTCATCCTGGCCTCGGCCACACCCCACAACGGCAACCCGAAGTCCTTCGCCGAGCTCATCCGTCTGCTGGAGCCGACGGCGGTACACGCGGACGGCACCCTCGATGAGGAGGCGGTGCGTCGCCTCGTCATCCGCCGTCACCGTCACTCCGATGAGGTACGCGACGTCGTGGGCGGCCGCTGGAAGGAGCGCCTGACTCCGGTCAACAAGCTGGTGGAGCCCTCCCCGGCTGAGGACGCGGTGGCCGGTGAGCTCTCGCGCACCTGGCTGCACCGGCCCGACGGCGCCTCGGCACCGGGCGGCCCCGGGCCCGCCGCCCGCGGCGGCGACTCCCTGTTCGCCTGGACCCTGGCCAAGTCCTTCCTGTCCTCGCCGGCGGCCCTCATCCAGACGATTGACGAGCGCCTGGCCCGCCGCCGCAGCCGGGCAGCAGCCGGCTCCACCCCGGAGCCCTCGGAGCAGTCCCAGGCGCTGGCCCGCCTGCGCGAGCTGGCTGTGGAAGCCAACACGACGGCCTCGGGCAAGTACCAGGCGCTGCTGACCGAGCTGCGCCGCATCGGCATCTCCCGCTCCTCGCCCGAGCGCGTCGTCGTCTTCGCCGAGCGCATCGCAACCCTCACCTGGCTGGCCGAGCACCTGCGCGAGGACCTGCGCCTGCCCGCCGACGCGGTGCGGGTCATGCACGGGAGCCTGTCGGACGTGGAGCAGCAGGAGATCGTCGAGCAGTTCCGCCAGGCCCACACGCCGGTGCGCGTCCTGGTGACTGGCGACGTCGCCTCGGAGGGCGTCAACCTGCACGCCCAGTGCCATGAGCTCATCCACTACGACATCCCCTGGTCGCTCATCCGCATTGAGCAGCGCAA
>ERZ772964.538-NODE-538-length-16504-cov-10.2418_pt1 | contig 16504 bp, 16 predicted proteins | sample MGYA00580675_ERZ772964 | MGnify/ENA primary metagenome ERZ772964 (study PRJEB29015, sample SAMEA2737941) | human oral metagenome | biome: human oral; feature: human-associated habitat; material: dental | place: China | collected 2139 ... | reverse complement strand
CTGGGCTGCTCACCGTGGACACCGGCGACGGCCGCCGTCAGGCCTGTCGCCATACAGTTCCGTACCGCAACCCGGACGGGGTCAACGCCCCATCCCCGTACTGCGGACACACCTGGGAACACACCGGCGAGTACACGGTCACAGCGACCCGTACCTGGAACGTCTCATGGACCGCCGCCGGCCGATCCGGGACCGACACCGTCACCCGACCCGCCGGCACTCGTGCCATCACCGTCATCGAACTCGTCTCCGTCCTCACCGAACCAGACCGATGACAGCATGGGTTGTCCAAAACTGGCGCACTGCCAAGGGAAAACACCCAGCCAGAGTAGAGTTCGCCAAGAGCCTTGAATAAGCTTCCCGGGGGTGCGGGGGCGTGCGCGGGGGCTCTGCGCGGTCTTTTCCGACCAAGGGACTTCATCGGCGCCTCGAGACCTGTTCACAGCGTCTTCAAGGCTTGTTCGCGGGAACCTGTTCACGGAGGCTCAGCGAGAGACGCAACCCATAGCCATGACCTGGAGGGTTATTCAAAATCCTGATTTGAGGGGTTGGTTCTTTTGCCTGTTCCGCGGTTGCGGGTGTGTCTTGGTGGAAGGTGAGGACCTGTCACTGGGACAATTGGATCATCGAACACGCCAATACTCCCAGAACAGGTCCTCGCATGGACCGTGCAACAGGCCTGCCGGCCGAAGCAATCGCAGTCCTCTACCAGACCCTCGTCCACAATTACCCCCGTCCCCAGCAGACCACTGGGCGGCCACCGGCACTGAGCCAGAAAGAAGAGATCAGGGTCACTGGCCTACCTGCGGCGCGACCGCGCCCGAGCCGAACTGGCCGAGTCGTTCGGGGCCGGTCGGGCCTCGACCTGCCGGGCCATCCGCCGGTGGACGGCCCGTCTTGTCGAGGTCCTCGAGGACTTCGTGCCCACCGCAGACGACCTGGACCAGGCCCGGGCCCTGATCGTGGACGGCACTCTCGTGCCGTGCTGGGACTGGAAGCACGAGCCGGGCCTGTACTCGGGCAAGCACCACCGGGCCGGGCCGGGCCTCCAGGTCGCCTGCACCCTGGCCGGAAGACTCGTCTGGGTGTCCGACCCGGCCCCCGGATCGACCCACGACGCGAAAGCCCTTCAACTGACCGGTCTCCTCGACAATTTCCCGGACACGCCGCCACTGGGCGACGAGGGCTGCATCGGGCCGGGCATGACAACCCCGATACGGAAACCACCAGGGGGCGAACCCGTGGACCGGCAGAAGCAATACAACAAGATCATCAGTTCGTCACGGGCCCCGATCGAACGAGCAATCGCCCAACTCAAGACCCGGCGGACACTCCACACCGGCTACCGCAGACCCCTCCACACCTTCCCGCAAACCATCACAGCAGTCACCGCACTCCAATTCCCCAAGAATAGTTTTGAATAACCATCCAGGTGTTTCCGTTGGTTGTGGCAAGGTTTTACATGAGCCTCAGCGTCTCTCGGAGAACAGCTTCGACAAAAGCTGTTATGCAGTGAAGCCGCCGGAGAGATCAACGAAGTGCCGGTTACCGAACCCGTAGTCGAGCATCCTGCGCCGGTGCATCTGGTGGACGGCGACCCCTGGCGCCACACCTAGCCGTTTGGCAGTCTTGGCGATGTCCTGATCTCGTGTGAGCCCCCTGAATGGTTTCATCCCGGACTCGCCGAACAGGACGTCCAGGGCGAACGCATTGGCCGCCTTTTCCGCAGCGGTGTTGCGCTTCTTTTCGTTGCTGTACTCCAGATGCATCTCGCCGCGGGGGTCCTCGAGGACGTGACCGAGCTCATGGAACAGGGTCCAGACGACGAAACCATCCTTGCACCGCCTGCCGGTCTGCTGGATGACGGGCACGCGCTTGTCGATCCACCGGGTTATGCCGAACAGCGGGAACTTCTTGGGAGGCTCGACCACCAGGAAGACCACACCGACGTCGGCGAGCAGGTCAGCCATGTCCTTGAGCATCGTGGCGTCGGGAGTCGCTGCCCGCTCGCGCAGCCGTGGGAGGGCCGCGCGGAGCCTGTCCGGATTGTAATCGTAATCACGACCGCATTCGAAGGCTTCCGTGAGCTCCGCAGCCCGAAGCCAAGCCGTCATGACCGTCCTTTCGAGCCGTGCACCGGATTCCCGTAGCGCAGCCAGCGCGTAGTCACCCGTCGAGGCTGTCTCGTACAGCTGCTCATACGCCCCCCATGTCCCGCAACGATGGAAGGCCAGAAAATCGGACACAAGCCTGCCCGGCGTGCGTCTCGTAGCCTTCGTCGCTCCGATTTCGCGGAGATAGGCGGCGGCGTTGGGGGCGATCTCACCAACGTGCGTCGCAAGATCCTCCTGGTCTGCGATCCGCGCCACGTCAGCACGATAAGCCGCTTCATATCGTAGCCACGAATCCACCGGAATACCCGTGAGCCGTTCCAGACGGACCGCGGTATCACTGGTGACCGGTGCACGCCCATTGACAATCTCGTTGACCTGCTTGCGACTGCACCCCACGAGCTCGGCGACACGCTGCTGGGACAGGTCCTGCTCGTCGATCCATTCCCCCAGGTACTCGCCCGGAGCAACGGCGTAATTCGTTGTTGCTGTCATGGCGACCCTCCTCTCAGTGGTAGTCAGCAATATCGACGACTGTCACGACCACCGCGTCCTGCTGGTTCTGACCCTCCGGCCTGATTAGCAGACGGTAGTTGGCGCTGAGCCGGCCGGCCCACAGGCCTTCCAGGTCGGCCCTGAGCGGATGCCACTTCCCGAGCGGATCGTGTGTCGGTAACTCCCCGACGTTCTCCGTCTCCAAGGCCTTGATCCGCAGCCGAAGACGATCGGCGATGTCGCTGCGCTTCCTTCGCATCTCGCGTTCATCCGTGTACAGCTTCTCAAGCCTCCTGCCCTCATACCGAACCTTCAAGAACTGTCACTGATCTCGTTACATCTCAACGTCGGCGCCCAGGTTACCACTCCCGCACGACACTGCAAATCGTTCCTGCTGGCTCCACCTGCCACGGGACTCAGTACCTCACCCGCTCGTACACGGATGGTTCGAGGACGCGCAACCGGTCCTCGACGCTGCGGGCGAGCAGGGGCTCGTCCAGCCGCAGGCCGAGCTCGATGGTGCGCCGTCCGGCGCTCTCACCCACGGGGGTCCCCGAAGAAGGCGAGCCCGGCCCACTCGCCGGGCAGTGGCACGACGAAACGGCGGTCGAGGAAGCGGTTGGCCCGCTCGCAGGGGGTCTCCGAGGCCATGACGCAGCAGTGGCAGGCGGCGCCGTGCAGGAAGTCCTCGGGGTCCTCGGGCACCCGCCGGGCGCACACCGGGTCGGACGAGCAGCGCATGAGCCCGCGCAGGGCGGCGTCGAGAATCTCCCCCAGCCGCGATGGGTCGCTCAGCGCCACCAGACCACCGAGCGTGCCGTCGGAGTCGGAGGCGGTCGTCGTGATGAGCAGGCCCGCCGCCGCGGGCCGGTCCTCTGCCTCCGGCCAGGCGTAGAGGCGTTCGCTGAGGCTGGCGGCCCCGTAGCCGGAGTGCATGATCCTATCGGAAGGGTCCGACATCACGGCGCAAGCTCAAGTGTGGCGCGGTCAACGCGGAGCATGTCGAAGGTGTCGACGCACGGGACACCGAGGGCCGCGCAGGCATCGGGGATCTTCACTCGCTTGCGCGAACCATTCCCCGTTTTCTCGTGGGTGACGACTGTACAGGAATGCGCACTCGCATGAGCGACGAGCATGAAGTCGGCTGCATCTGCGGCAAAAGCATTGAGCGCGTCGTCCGTGAGATTCTGAGATCGAGCCCATCCAGACAGCCCCGGGAAGACCTGTGCAGTCCTGTCATCCAAGGGAAAGAAAAAATCGCGATGGTCTCGCGCCCAATCAGAAAGCTCATCTTTTCCTTGGAGCAGTTCCTCTCGAATCCTCTCGATGCTGCACACGACGTCCCTACTGCAAGCTTTCTCCAACCAGTACCAGAAGCCAGGGGCGATGTCGAAGGCGTAGTAGCGGTTCTTCGCCTCGATGAGGACGTTGGCGTCGATGAGGAACATCATGCGACTTTCAGCTCTTCGGCGAGGCCCTCGAAGGTCGCGTGCTTCTTCGTGCCGAGCAGCTGGTAGGCCTCCCGGTAGCTGGTGGATCCTTCGCGAGTGCTGGAGATGACGGCCTTGGCGAACTGACGGCTCAGTCGCAGAGGCTGGGTTCTGTAGTAGTTGCCCCCGCCGCTGTCCCCGTTCTTGTCGTCGACGAGGCGCATGACCCGCCCGTGCTCGGCCCGGTAGCGTTCGGTGTACTCGTCCCAGGTCAGGAAGCCGGCGTCGAAGATGCGCTTGAGCACGACCAAGGTGCTGATCTTGTAGCGCTTCGCCAAGCGGTCGAGTTCCTCAACGGTCATCTGCCTGCCGTAATCAGAGCGAAGGTCATCGAGCGGGAGAAGAACCTCGGCTGCCACGCTGTTGCACCACTGCTCCTCGGTTTCGCTCTCCCGGGAGTCCATGGCTGCCTCCGACAGTGCGCTGCGTCCGAGCCAGATGTGCGCCAGCTCGTGAACGAGGGTGAACAGCTGCGCTGCCTTCGTGTCAGCGCCGTTGACGAAGACCAGAGGCGCCAGCGGACCGAAGAGCGCGAACCCGCGGAACTCCGCCGGGTCGAGCCTGCGGTGCGTGTCGGCACCCACCACCCCGTTGACCATGACGAGGACGCCGATGTTCTCAATGCGGTCGATCAGGCCACGCCGAGCCTCCCCTTTGTCGGGGAACGCCTGACGCTCCTCAACACCGAAGTCGAGCCTTCCAGCGATGTCTAGGGCAACCTGGGTTGGCGGTGCGTCAAGCGTCGCGGACCCGACGAATTTGAGCCGCTCTGCCCCGTTGTCGGACGCATAATCGTGGTACCAGTTCTGGCGCCTCTAGCACAGGTAGATCGTGTCGAGAAGGTCCACCGAGGGGCGAGAGACCCCGGCGTTGCCGATGGTGCGCATGTCCGGGATCGGCACCGGTTCGTCCGGGGGTTCCGACAGGAACAGGCTTCCGAACGGCGCATGGGTGGCGGTGGCGAACTTCTTGAGCTGCTTGAGGGTCGGGCGCTTCTCGCCCGTCAGCCAACTGCCCAGCTGCGGGGCGCGCCTTGCCGCCGTCGTCTCGTCCCAGCCGGCCCGCTCGACCGCCCAGCGGAGCAGCGCCGGAGCGACATCGACATGGACGACCACCAGACACCTCCTGTTCCGGCGGGCTCGGGATGCTCTGGGCCCGGCGCGAACGTTCACCGCACCGAGAGCCGCACCCTTTCAATGGTTCCATCGCTTCCAATGGTTCCGCTGCCACCTCTGCCTCCAAGTCAAGCATCACTTCTCGTAGCCGCACCTGGGAACTCGCCCAACGGACAACACCGGGCCCGTCCGGCCAGCACACGACCCCCTGCGCGAGCCGGACGCCGCAGCCCGGGCGTCCCCCGCCTCGACTTGACCGTCAATCCCTCATAGGCCGGGTGGCATGCCACCGCCCGAACCCGATGCCGCTCGGATCCAGCGCTGGTGCGACAACCGGGTCCCGGCCCCGTTCCGCAGTCGGGTGCGCGTCGGGGGCCGAGGTCGCCGACCGGCGCGTCACGACCAGCCAGTCGCGGCCGCCCTGGGGCGGCGAGGGCGACTGGATCTCCACGCCCGTCGCGCGGTTCCGCTGTACCAGGGCCACCGGACTGTGGAGCCTGTACTGGGCCGACCGGAATTCGCGCTTCCACGAGTACGACCGGTTCCAGCCGACCCGGGCGGTGCAGGGCGTCCTCGACGTCCTCGACACCTGCCAGGACCCGGTCCTCTGGGGCTGACCCGGGCCCCGCCTCACCCCGCCCCGGCGCGCAGCCAGCGGCCCGTCCGGGCGCGCAGGGTGAGCGTCAGGGCGCGGGCGGCGAGGAAACCTGCGTAGGCCGTCCACAGCCAGACCAGCCCGGCCGGCCCGCCGGTGCACCAGTGGGCGACGGCCGCGAGCATCGGCAGGTGGCAGGCCGCGACGAACAGGCCGGCCAGCGCCAGGTAGCGGGTGTCGCCGGCGCCGATGAGCACCCCGTCGAGCACGAAGACGAGCGCGGCCAGCGGCATGATCGCGGCGAGCACGACGAAGGAGTGCATGACGAGTCGCTGCACGGCGGCGTCGGAGGTGAACAGCCGCGCGAGCCAGGGCCGCACGGCGACGAGGACCAGACCGAGGACGGCGGCCTGCACGCAGCCCCAGCCGAGGGCGCGCGCCATGACGGTCCGCGCCCCGGCCGTCCCGCCCGCGCCGAGCCGGTGCCCGATGAGGGCCTGGCAGGCGATGGCCAGCGAGTCGAGGGCGAAGGTGAGGAAGGAGTACAGCGAGTTCGTCACCTGGTGGGCGGCCAGCGTCAGCGAGCCGAGCCCGGTGGCGACGACGGTCGTCGCCGTGAGCGAGAACCACAGGGTGGCGGTGCGCAGCACCAGCCAACCGCCGGCCGAGGCCGCCGCGCCCATGCCGCGCGGGCTCGGGCGCAGCCCCAGGCCGAGCCCCCGGCAGCGGCGGACGATGACCGCCACGAGCACGATGCACGACAACCCCTGGGCGGTGGCCGTGGCGGTCGCCGAGCCGGCGATGCCCAGGCCGAGGCCGTTGATGAGCAGGGCGTCCAGGCCGATGTTCGTCACATTGACGCCGATCGCCACGGCCATCGGCGTCCGGGTGTCCTGCAGGCCGCGCAGCAGCCCGGTCGAAGCGAGCACGACGAGTTGGAAGGGCAGCCCGGCCGCGACGATCCGCAGATAGGTGACGGCCGCGGCGGCGACGTCGGAGGCCGGCCCGTACCAGCCGACGACCGTCGGGGCGAGCCAGGCGAGCAGTGCCGCGAGGACGACGCCGAGCGTCCCGCCCAGGGCCATGCCGTCGCGTCCGGCCTCGTAGGCGGCCCGGTCGCGCCCGGCACCGAGGCGATGGGCGACGACGCTGGTCGTCGAGTAGGCCAGGAAGACGCACAGGCCCGTGATGACGCCCAGCACGTTGCCTCCCAGCCCCAGCCCGGCCAGCGGCACGGCGCCGACGTGCCCGATGAAGGCGGTGTCGGCCATGACGAGCAGCGGCTCGGAGACGAGCGTGGCGAAGGTGGGCAGGGCCAGCGACAGCAGGTCACGGTCGGTTCTCGTCCACAGGGCCACGGACAGGCAGGCTACCCGGCCGCGACGCAGACGGAGGCGCCCCCGGGCGCGCGGGCGCACGTTCGCAGCACGCCGGGATCCAGTTCGGCTCCACGAGACACCCGCGGGCGCGCGGACGCACGGCCGCCGCCGGCGGTAGCCTCGCCCGTGCCCTGAAGACGCCCGCGGGCGCGCGGACGCACGCCGAGCTCCGGGGCTGGAGGGACGACCGCGTCGGAGGCGTCCCCGGGCGCGCACGAGCACGAGCCGCTCGACATCGAACACGGCCGCAGCCGGAGACGGCAGACGGACCGGAGACGGCAGACGGAGACGGCAGACGGAGACGCCCACGACCGGCGGCCCCACCTGCCCCCTGACGCGGCCCGGGGCGACGTCGGCCTCATCGGCGTCACGGGCCCGCTGCACCTCATCCGGGCCGCACGGGGGTGAAACACAATCGTTACAAATATCTTGACGTCAAGACATGAGATGGCTTCTCAACCGGCGTGCGCTGGTGCCATATTCGGTGGTGTCACCGGCGAGGAGCCGGACATCCGAAAGCGACAAGGAGCCACGCCAATGCGCGAAGCCGTTCAGTCCATCTACGACGGGGTCCTGGACCGCAACCCCGGCCAGCCCGAGTTCCACCAGGCGGTCAAGGAGGTCTTCGAGAGCATCGAGCCCGCGCTCGAGCGCAAGCCCGAGTACCTCGACGCCGCGATCCTCGAGCGGGTCACCGAGCCCGACCGCCAGATCATGTTCCGCGTGCCGTGGGTCGACGACTCCGGCAAGGTCCAGGTCAACCGCGGTTTCCGCATCGAGTTCAGCTCGGCGCTCGGCCCCTACAAGGGCGGCCTGCGGTTCCGCGAGAACGTCAACCTCTCCATCATCAAGTTCCTCGGCTTCGAGCAGATCTTCAAGAACTCCCTCACCGGCCTGGCCATGGGCGGCGGCAAGGGCGGCTCCGACTTCGACCCGCACGGCAGGTCGGACGCCGAGGTCATGCGCTTCTGCCAGTCCTTCATGACCGAGCTGTACCGCCACATCGGCCTCAACACCGACGTCCCCGCCGGCGACATCGGCGTGGGCGGCCGCGAGATCGGCTACCTGTTCGGCCAGTACAAGCGCATCACCAACCGCTTCGACGCGGGCGTCCTCACCGGCAAGGGGCTCGACTGGGGCGGCTCGCTCGCCCGCACCGAGGCCACCGGTTTCGGCACCGTCTACTTCGCCGACCGCATGCTCGGCACGAAGGACGACTCCTTCGACGGCAAGCGCGTCGTCGTGTCGGGCTCGGGCAATGTGGCCATCTACGCCATCGCGAAGGCCCAGGAGCTCGGCGCCACCGTCGTGGCCTGCTCCGACTCCTCCGGCCTGGTCGTCGACGAGAAGGGCATCGACGTCGCCCTCCTCCAGTCCGTCAAGGAGCAGCGCCGCGAGCGCATCAGCGCCTACGCCGACGAGCGCGCCTCCGCCACCTTCACGCCCGCCGGCAAGGGCGGCATCTGGCAGATCAAGGCCGACATCGCCCTGCCCTGCGCCACCCAGAACGAGCTGGACCTGGACGACGCCAAGGCCCTCATCGCCAACGGCGTCCAGGTCGTCGCCGAGGGCGCCAACATGCCCTGCACCCCCGAGGCCTTCCACGCCTTCCAGGCCGCCGGCGTCCTCTACGCCCCCGGCAAGGCCTCCAACGCCGGCGGCGTCGCCACCAGCGGTCTCGAGATGCAGCAGAACGCCGCCCGCGACCCGTGGACCTTCGAGAAGACCGACGCCGAGCTGCACGCGATCATGGACAACATCCATGACACCTGCCGGGCGACGGCCGAGGAGTACGGCCATCCCGGCGACTACGTCGTCGGCGCGAACATCGCCGGCTTCACCAAGGTCGCCGACGCCATGCTCGACTTCGGCCTGGTCTGATCGGCGCCCGCGCAACCGTTCCGACAGGAGGCGGCCGTCCACCGGGCGGCCGCCTCCGGACGCCCTCGCGGCCCCGAACGCGGCCGACAGCCCCGACCCGCGGATGACGCACGGACAACCGCTCGCACCGCAGTTCCGGAACACCACCGTGCCGCTCGCGGCCCCGCAGGACGGATAAGTTTGCCCCCATGGATCCTGTCGAGCGCCTCATCGCCGCCGAATCGCCCGAGCGCGCCGAGCACGTGCTCGTCGTCAACGCCCCGGGCCTCGTCGAGGCGGCGCGGCGGGCCGCGCCGCGGGTGAGCCTGTGGTGCGACGACCGCCGCGATGCCGGCACGGTGCCCGCCGAGCTGCTGCTCGAGGACTTCGACGAGTCGTCGCTGGCCGGCGTCGATCTCGTGTGGCTGCGCCTGCCCAAGGCCCTGTCGGCCCTCGACGACGACGCCGAACGCATCGCCGCATGGGCCGACCCGCGGGTGCGGATCGTCTCGGCCGGCCGTCAGAGGGCCATGACGCACTCGATGAACGACGTCCTCGGACGCCATTTCGACACGGTCTCGGCCTCCCTCGGCGTCGCGAAGTGCCGGGCCCTGCGCGCCTCGGGGCCGCGGAGGCGCCGCCTGCGCTGGCCACGCGAGCGCACCCACCCCGAGCTGGGCATCGGCGTCATCGCGCACGGCGAGGTCTTCGCCACGAACCGGGTGGACGACGGCACCCGCCTGCTCGCCGAGCTGTGCCCCGACATCCACGGCGACGAGCTGCTCGACCTGGGCTGCGGCTCGGGCGTCCTGGCCACCCTGCTGGCCCGCGCCAACCCGGGCGCACGGGTCCGCGCCGTCGACGTGAGCCGCGCCGCCGTCGCCTCGACGCTGCTGACGGCCGAGGCCAACGGCGTGGCCGTGGAGGCGCACTGGGCCGCCGCGCTGCACGACTGGCCCCCGGAGTGCCTCGACGTCATCGTCACCAACCCGCCCTTCCACCGCGGCATCGCCAAGGACTCCGAACCGGCCCTGGCCATGTTCGACGACGCCGCCCGCCTGCTGCGCCCCGGCGGGCGGATGTGGTGCGTCCACAACTCGCACCTGCCCTGGCGCAGGCGGCTGGCCGAGAAGGTCGGCCCGACGGTCGTCGTCCGGCAGAACCCCTTCTACACGGTCACCCGCTCGGTCGCCCGCTGAGAACCGTCCATGCTCCGGGGAGCGGTCGCCCTCGCGGCGGACCTCCGCCCCGCGGCGACCGCCGGGGCCGCGCCGCCCGGTCCCCGACGCGGCGACGTCCCGGACCCCGGACTTCGGGACTCCCCGTCGCGCCCGGATCGCCGTTATCGTGCGCCCGTGACCGGGTCGAGGAACTGGAAGAAGCGGTGGCTGCCGAATCAGCACGGCGCCTGGGCGATGCTCGTCGTCCCGTTCGTCGTCGGCGCCCTGACCCGCCAGCGCGCGACCGGCCTGCCCCTGTGGTGGATCCCGCTGGCCGTCCTGTGGATCGTCGGCTACTGCCTGTTCGCGCAGACCGTCACCTGGATCAAGACGCCGGCCCGGCGCCGTGCGGGCCTGCGCACCCCGATCCTCACCTACCTCGCCGTCTGCGCGGCGAGCGGACTGGCAATCCTGGCACTGCACGGGCTCTGCCTGGCCGTCTGGCTCGTCGGCTTCGTGCCCCTCGTCGTCGTGGCGCTCGCGCTCGTGCGCAACCACGAGGAGCGCTCGGTCACCTCGGGCATGACGACCGTCGCCGCGGCCTGCCTCATGTTCTACGTGCTGCGCTGCGGCGGCTGGCCGCCGCTCGCCCCGGGCCTGCACGACGGCCTGACCGGCCTGCTGCTGTACGGCTACTTCGCCGGGACGGTCCTCCACGTGAAGTCCCTCATCCGGGAGCGGAACAACCCGGCCGCCGCCCGCAACTCGGTTCTCTGGCACGCGGCCTGGTTCGCCGCTGCCGTCGTCCTGTGCGGGCCCTGGCTCGGCACCGGCTCACCGTGGTGGATCGTCTTCTTCGCAGTGGCCCTGGCGCGCACGACGGCCATGAAGCGGCTCCAGGACAACGGCCTCCCCTTCCTACCGGGGACGCTGGGGGTCGTCGAGATCGTCCTCAGCGCAGCGGCCATCGCCTGCGGGCTGACCTGAGGAGCCGCCCGGCCCACCGGCCGCGGGGGGGACGTCACGGCCCCGGACGTCTGGAAGGCCCGCCCCGCAAGTCGGAGAGGAGCGCGTCGGCGGGGCATCCCATGCCCCCGGACGTCACGCCCCACTCGCCCCGTGTCGCCGGGGCCCTGAGCCGCGAAAGGTCGCGGACGCCCGAGGGCCTGCACGAGTCCCCTCTCATGCCATCCGGCCGAGCGCTCCGCCTGACATTGCCCGGCCCCGGCGCAGGCCCCGGCCCCGCGTTCCTGCACTCCGTCCGCGGGAGCGCACACCGGATCCGCTCCCCACCCGCCCCGCCGGGCCTGCACGTCATCCCGCGGAAACCACCGGACGGGTCGGACAATCGACTCTGGCCGGACAGCCGATTACGGTGGTGGCATGACCGCAGTTCCCGCACCGATGCTCAGACTCAGCAACGCCGTCAACGGCGTCGTCGAGATCCCGCAGTTCGGCTTCGGCACCTACAGGGTGCCGCCCGAGGAGGCCGAGCGTGTCGTCTCCGAGGCGCTCGAGGCCGGCTACCGCCACATCGACACCGCCCAGATGTACGGCAACGAGGCCGGCGTGGGCCGCGCGCTCGCCGCCAGCGGCATCGACCGCGACGAGCTGTTCGTCACGAGCAAGCTCGACAACGGCAACCACGGCCACGACGACGCCCTGCGCTCCCTCGACCGGAGCCTCACGGAGCTGGGCCTGGAGCGCCTCGACCTCTTCCTCGTCCACTGGCCGATGGCCGCGGTGACGAACATCGTCGAGACCTGGCGCACGATGATCGAGATCCTCCAGTCCGGCCGAGTCCGGGCGATCGGCGTCTCGAACCACCAGGCCGAGCACCTGCGCGAGATCACCGACGCCACCGGCATCGCCCCGGCCGTCAACCAGATCGAGATCAGCCCCTACCTCACCCAGGAGCCGCTGCGGGCCCTGCACGCCCAGATGGGCATCGTCACCGAGGCCTGGTCGCCGCTGGCCCGCGGCAAGGTCGCCTGCGACCCGACGATCCTGGCGATCGGCGCCGAGCTGGGCCGCACGGCCTCCCAGGTCGTCCTGCGCTGGCACATCCAGCGCGGCGACGTCGTCTTCCCCAAGTCGATGCACCGCGAGCGCATCGTCGAGAACGCGCAGCTGTTCGACTTCGCGCTCTCGCCAGCCCAGATGGACGCGGTGAGCGCCCTCGACCGCGGCGAGCGCCAGGGAAGCCACCCCGACATGGTGCAGTGGACGGAGCGCCCCTGAGACCGAGCGCCTCACGAGCAGGGCGCCCTTGACCCGCCCGTCCGGGAGCCGCCCCGGGATGACGGCACGCGGGCACGGCTCGCGCAGCCCCGGACCCGCCCGTCTGGAGGCCGCAGGGCGATCTGCCGACCGGTCTCGCCGGCAACTACCCCGGGCTCGCCCGTCCGGGAGCCGAAGCAGCCGGGTGGGAATGCCGGTGTTGGCGAGCCATCCGGACCTGTCCGTCTGGGAGCCGCAGGAAGTCGAGGCTCAGGCGGTTCCGCTTCCGCGACCCGGACCCGCCCACCAGGCCGGATCCGCCCACCCAGGGCCCGCCAAGGGTGGGCGGACCGGTGGGCGCGGGGCCCGCGGTGGCGAGCACGCTGGTCGGCTGGCCCGCGCGCGGTCGGGCCGATGGGCGCGGGCCCCGCTAGCCTTGGTCGCATGCCGCGCTTCGAACCCTTCCACGCACTCCGTTACGCCCCGCAGACCGACCTCGACGCCGTCATCGCGCCGCCCTACGACGTGCTGAGCGACGCCGATGTCGAGGCTTTGAAGGCCCGCGACCCGCACAACATCGCCTGGGTCGACGACCCTCGCGGCGACGGCGACCGCTACGAGCGGGCCGCCGCCACCCTGCGGCGGTGGCTCGCCGAGGGCGTCATGGTGCCCGACGAGCGGCCCAGCTTCACGATCTACCGGATGGCCTTCACCGACGCCACGGGCGCCGACCGCGTCATCTCCGGCGTGCTCGGCGGCCTGGAGGTCGTCGACGAGGGCGCAGGCGGCGTGCTCCCCCATGAGCGCACGACGAAGAAGGCGGTCACCGACCGCCTCGACCTGACCCGGGCCACCGCCACGAACGGTTCGCCCGTGTGGGGGCTGTCGCCGGCCCCGGGGCTCACGGAGGCCCTCCGGGAGCCGGCCGAGCCGGTCGGCGGGATCGTCGTCGACGGCGTCCGTCACACCGTCGAGCGCGTCACCGATCCGCGGCGCATCGCCGCGATCAGCGCGATCATCGGCTCCGACGACGTCCTCATCGCCGACGGCCACCACCGCTACACGATCTCGCGCAGCTACCGCGACGAGGTCCGAGCCGCCACCGGCCGCACCGACACCGACGCCGAGCTGACGCTGACCTTCGTCAACGAGCTCGTGGACGACCAGCTGTCGATCGAGGCCATCCACCGCCTGCTCGACGGCGTCGCCTGGGACGACCTGGTCGCCGCGCTGGAGCGCTTCTTCACCCTCGAGCCCCTCGACGGGGAGCCGACCCCGGCCACCCTGGCCGCCATGGTCGCGCAGGGCCGCCTCGTGCTCCTGCCCCCCGACGGTCGGGCGAGCTGGCTCATCGCCCGGCCGGGCGCCTTCGCCGGCGTCCGCGCCCTCGACGGCGCCTGGCTCGAGCGGGCCCTGGACGGCACCGGCGTCGTCCTCGGCTACCAGCACGGCCTGGACGAGATGCGCAGGGTCGTCAAGGATCACGCCGCCGGCATCCTCATCCGCCCGACGGGCCTCGACGAGATCATGCGCACCGCCCGCGAGGGCCTGCTCATGCCGCCGAAGTCGACCTTCTTCACCCCGAAGCTGCGCACCGGCTTCGTCATGCGCCCCACCGCCTCGCTGAGCTGAGCGGCGAGTGGCCGCGCCGGGCCGACGTCGTCGCGCGGGTCCTCCGCCCTGCCGCTCATCGCGACGGTCCGTCACGATAAGGTCAAGGCGACGGCCAGTGCGCCATCGGGCGTGCGCGGCCACGGACCAGGAGAGGAACTATGACTGACCGCATTGCCAACGCACAGCTGCGCGGCAAGGTGATGAGCGCGGACGAGGCAGCCGCCCTCATCCCGGCCGGAGCCCAGATCGGCTTCGGCGGATTCACCGGATCCGGTTACCCCAAGGAGCTCCCGAAGGCTCTCGCCGCCCGTATCAAGGCTGCGCACGAGGCCGGCGAGGACTTCACCGTGAACGCGTTCACCGGCGCCTCCACCGCCCCCGAGCTCGACGGCGTGCTCGCCGAGGTCGACGGCATGGGCTGGCGCATGCCGTACCAGTCCGATCCGACCCTTCGCAAGAAGATCAACGACGGCACGATCCGCTACACCGACATCCACCTGTCGCACTCGGCCCAGCTCGTGGCCGAGGGCTTCTGCGGCAGGCTCGACTTCGCCGCCGTCGAGGCCACCCGCATCACCGAGGATGGCAGCATCGTCCCGACCTCCTCGGTGGGCAACAACAAGACCTACCTCGACATGGCCGAGAAGGTCATCATCGAGGTCAACTCCTGGCAGTCCCTCGAGCTGGAGGGCATGCACGACGTGTGGAACGGCTACCTCACGCCGCCCAACCGCCCCGCCATCCCGATCACGAACCCCGGCGACCGCATCGGCGACGCCTTCCTGACGCTCGACCCGGGCAAGGTCGTCGCGGTCATCGAGACCGAGGACCCCGACCGCAACTCGCCGTTCAAGCCGATCGACGACGACTCGCGCGCCATCGCCGGATATCTGCTCGACTTCTACGCCAACGAGGTCGAGCACGGCCGCATGCCGAAGAACCTGCTGCCGCTCCAGTCGGGCGTGGGCAACATCCCGAACGCGGTGCTCGACGGCCTGCTGAAGTCCGATCTCGAGAACCTCACCAGCTACACCGAGGTCATCCAGGACGGCATGGTCGACCTCATCGACGCCGGCAAGCTGACCGTCGCCTCCGCCACGGCCTTCTCGCTGAGCCCCGAGTACGCGCACAAGATGAACGAGGGTGCGGAGAAGTACCGCAGGTCCATCGTCCTGCGCCCGCAGGAGATCTCGAACCACCCGGAGGTCATCCGCCGTCTCGGCGTGCTGAGCTGCAACGGCATGATCGAGGCCGACATCTACGGCAATGTGAACTCCACCCACGTGTGCGGCACCCGGATGATGAACGGCATCGGGGGCTCGGGCGACTTCACGCGCAACGCCTACATCTCGGCGTTCGTCTCCCCGTCGACCGCCAAGAACGGCGCCATCTCGGCGATCGTCCCGATGGCCAGCCACGTCGACCACACCGAGCACGACGTCATGGTCATCATCACCGAGCAGGGCCTCGCCGATCTGCGCGGCCTGGCCCCCCGCCAGCGGGCCAGGAAGATCATCGAGAACTGCGCCCACCCGGACTACCGGGCGCAGCTGACCGAGTACTACGAGGCCGCGCTGGCGTCCTCGAAGGCCAAGCACACGCCGCACGACCTGGCGCACAGCTTCGACTTCCACCGCAGCTTCCTCGAGAACGGCACGATGAGGCTGAGCTGACGTCCTCGGCAGTACGAGGGGGACCGCCCGTCGGGTGGTCCCCCTCGTACTGCCGACGGCCGCCGCCGGCGCAGTCCGTCCGCCGTGCCCGGCGGTGGCATAGGCTGGGCGAGGGCCGCGGCCCGACCGGCCCGTCAGACGAGAAGCAGACGAGGTGAGCCCCGAGCGATGAGTTCCGACCAGAGCAGCCCGGACGCGCGGACGGACGAGTGGGCCCACTCCCCCGCACCGGCCGCCCCCGCCCCGGCGCCCGACGGCACGAACGAACCGCAGGGCATCGGGCTGGCCCCCGACCATCGTGTCGAGACGCTGCCCCCGTTGGAGGAGATGCACCACGGCGTGCCCGTGTCGGCCCGCACCGGGGAGCCGCACCGCACGGGTGCGCTCGTCGCGCTCCAGTGCTGCTTCTACGCAGCGGCGGGGGCGAGCGGCCTCGGCTACGCCCTGTACTGGTGGCGCGCCATGCACGTGGCGGGCTTCGACCGCTCGGCGTGGATCGTCGGCTGGCTCGACCCGAGGCCCGGGGGCGCGGGCTCCATCGCCCTCGTCCTGGCGCTGGCGGCGCTCGTCGTCGTGATGGTGGGGGCGCCGTGCGTGGCGGCCTACCAAGCGTGGACGGGCGAGCGGCTCGCGCGGCGGCTGTCGCTCGTCGCGCTGGCGGCCGCGTGCCCGGGCGCGCTGTTCAACCCGCTGGCGTGCGCGGCGATCCCGCTGGCGGCCGCCGGCGCGGTGCTGGCGCGCGCCCGCGGCATGACGGACTACCTCGACGCCTGGGAGGCGCTGCGCGCGCCG
>ERZ772964.536-NODE-536-length-16547-cov-6.90868_pt1 | contig 16547 bp, 15 predicted proteins | sample MGYA00580675_ERZ772964 | MGnify/ENA primary metagenome ERZ772964 (study PRJEB29015, sample SAMEA2737941) | human oral metagenome | biome: human oral; feature: human-associated habitat; material: dental | place: China | collected 2139 ... | reverse complement strand
CATGAAGTACGGCTCCATTGCCGAGGCCCGCGCCCACGGCCGGGTGCGCATGGAGGGCAAGGAGTATGTGATGGCAGATGGCGACGTCGTCGAATTCCGCAGCGGACTGGCCTCTGGGGGTAAGAAGTAAGGGAGGAGTGCGCCGGGACGGCATGAGGCGCCTGCGCTGGGGGTGGCGGAGCCGGATGAGGGATCGGGGGATGTGTTCTGGGCATCTCTCTTAGGAGGACTAGAACTTGGAGTAGAGCCGTCGCCACTTGCCCGGATTTACTTGGCCTGCGGTCTTCTACGATGGACCCGCCGCTGCTGGGGCAGCGTTCGGAGACGGGGAGCAGGAGGAACCATGAACCAGGAGGACGCTGCTGGCATGTTCGATGACGATGCTGATGACGACCGGTTCCGTCCTGACCACGAGGTGGCGGACACCCCCTTCTCCCAGTGCGTGGAGGCTCACGAGGTCCTGCGCGACGCGTGGGAGCACGTGAGGGCCCTGGACCAGGAGCTTGTGGTCATCTGGACGGTCGGGGGCCGACGGCAGCGGGGGCGGAAGGGCGCGGTCGCCAGTCGCGGCCTCCCGCAGGGACCGGTGCGCTCCACGATCCTGCGGCCGCTCCTGGACGATCCGGTGCTGAAACATGCTCGCAACGACCTGGTCAGTAGTCCGAAGGACGCCGTCCTCAGCCCGGAGCAGGTCACCCCCCTGAAGAAGGTGCTCGAGTGCGAGGCGCAGCGCATTGTCCGGGCGCTGAGATGGGCGACCGACCTCCGGGCCATGTACGAGCACAGCAACGAGCTGCGGAATGACTTTGACCAGGTCTTTGTGGGCTCCGACAACAAGTTTAAGAGAGCGCGCCTGACCGAGGCGATTCTCAGGGCCGTGTGGAGCAAGGTGGCCGACGACGCCCTGCCAGACCTCCGAGAGGTGCCGCCGGAGGACCAGGAGGCGAAGAAGAAAGCGGTCCTGAACGAGATTCTTGCCGATCAGGTCACCACCGCCTGGCGCGGGAATACGGCGGTCTGTCGTCGCGTCCTCAGTGACCCCGCGATGCGCCGGGACATTGAGGAGAAGATCAGGGAGGGCTGGGCCCCGGCTCCGCAGGACGAGGGCGCACCCACCGACGCCGCCAAGGAATTCGGTGACCTCACCGCCTGTATCGCCGGGGCGCGCATGAGAAGGGACGAGGACGGCGAGGCCCTGACCAGGGTGATCCAGGCGGAGCACGAGCCGGTGGATGAGCGGCTGCGGCAGATGGTGAGCCAGTGCGAGCAGGACGGCTCCGACGCTCGCAGGCTCGCCCGCACGTGCATGACCCTGGGCCTGAGCCGCCGCGTGGAGCAGTCCTCGCTCCGGCGTCCTCCCCTGCCCCGGTGGGAGGGGCTGGCCAGGGCCTCGGAGCGGAAGGGCGCCGCAGACGATCCCCAGCAGGACGCCGCCCAGCAGGGTGCTGCAGACGATCTCCAGCAGAGCGCCGTCGAGGCGCTCCTGCGGCAGGCTCCGCTCGATCTGGACTACGTTCTCCGGGTCCTCCACGTGTTCAAGAACAAGGTGTCTCAGGAGTTCACTCAGGACCGCCTGCCTGAGGTCCTGAAGGGGGAGGCGAGACGCTGCTGCCACTACACGGGCCTGGGGTGGGTGCAGTCCCGGCTCATGATCGTCATGGGCGCGCTGGTGGTCGAGCTTGTGCTCCAGGAGGCCGATCGTGTCCTCGGCGCCCAGGGGACGGGCGGTGCGGACAGGGAGGACCCTGGCCCCAGGTCGCCGTGGCATCCGCGGAGCCTCGTGTCCCAGGCCGTGCAGGCGCAGGTCCTCAAGCACGGCACCGCGGTACGGATCGCGCTGCGTCCCGACCGGAGCGCAGCGCGGAGGCTGGACACCGGTGCCGGGGCTCTTGAGCCGGGGATGGCCGAGCGTCGGGGCGACGACGAACTGGTCACCAACTTCGTCAGCAGTATGACCGTCCAGGTGGCACGCACGCTGTGGTACCGGTGGCACCGCCACGAGTTCCTCGGTGAGGAGGACGGGCGGGACGGCTTCTCGGTGGAGGTGGTCCAGAAGAGTATCTACTACGCCGTGAAGCAGGCCTGCATTGACGCCAGCGGAGCGCTGAAGCGCAAAGAGGGCTCGCTGCGCCGATGGCGGCCACGCGGTGGCCGACCGCTCCACCCGGCCCTGTCCTTCATTGAGAAGGTCCAGCGGCTGCGAGCCGACGAGCCTTATGCCTCCGTCTACACTCTTATGCTGCAGTATATGGGTTCAGGAGACGAGGCCGACGGTCCCGGAACGATTTCGGGGCGGAACCGGGAGCTGAGGGACGAGGTGCCACAGAAGGCGCTGCGTTCCGAGGCGAGGAGGACCTCCTACGCCAGGCGGGCGACGGCGGCGCTGGCCCTCCGGGAGAAGCTGGACTTCCTCAGCACGGACCCCCAGGTCGGTCCGATGCTCGACGGCGTCGGTATCGAGGACGTCCTCGACTGCCTGGACAGGATGTGAACACAGATGACTACTGACCAGCTCGAGACGACGACGCCCACTGACTACCTCGACCGCGTGACGGTGTCCTGGGACGGGGACGCGGTCCTCATTGTCCCCGGCGTCGGCCCCGGCCCATCTGACCAGCGGTCGGCCAGGGAGTCCCTCCTGCGCCCCCTCGTGCCCCTTGACGGGGGCTGGATCGTCGCCGACCTCGGCATTGACTATCGGGAGCCGGTGTCCATGGCGGGCGGGTTCCTGACCCGCACCGTGCCGCTGTGGGTCGAGCTCGTCTACGGCCGCGACGTGGTCCTAGCCGCCCGTGAGGTCCTCGCCGAGGTCGAGGCCGCCGAGGACAGCCGGGACGTGCGGTGCGCGCGAGAGGTCACCACCACCTGGCACAGCGCCCCGACGCGGACCGCTCAAGTGCTGCGACGGATCACCCAGGGCCTGTGGATGCGCCGGTACTGGCCGTCCCCCGCCGACGGCAGCATCCGGCCGCTGGACCGTACCGCGCTGGACATGGAGCTGATCGCCCTCAGCCGGGATGGCGACACCCCCCTGTGCCTGGCGGACGGGGGCGTGGAGGGCCTCCGACTCACCTCCATGGTGCAGGAGGTCAGGCAGCGGGCACAGGACTTCATTGACAACGGTGCCGACGTAAGGCTCGAGGAGACCTGGGGACTGATCATTGCCAGCTGCCTGGAGGGCCTGCTCGAGGAGGCCGAGGACGAAGGGGAGGAGGACGAGGCCCTGGCCTGGGAGGAGCTCCTCGAGGGTGTGGAGGCGCAGATCGCGGCAGAGCAGGGCCACGTGCGCCGGCTGGCGGCCCTGCCCGCGGCGTCCACGTTCGCGCTCGCAGCGGGCATGTCGCACGGCACCTTCACCATTGACTGGGGGCAGAACGTGCCAGGGCTTCTCGACACCTCCGCGGGCGCCGGGTCCTGGACCGTCTCCGGGCAGGACCCGGAGCGCCGCGTCACCGTGACCATTCGCAGCGCCTGTGAACTCACCCGGGGCAGCGAAGTAGCCACGGCCCGCGTCTACACCAGTGGTGAGGCCCTCCCCATCCTCATACCGATGCGCGCCACGGACCACGGCTACGTGACCGGCGAGGCCCCCTTGGCGCCGGGCCGGGAGATCGACCTGGTCGATATTGTCTCCGTGCCCCGGCCCACCAGGCCGGTGAGAGGCAGCGCCCGCAAGCGGCTCATGGAGGAGCAGCACCGGGCCACCAGGTGGGCCCAGAAACGGCAGAAGGGGATGCGCAACCGGAGCAAGGTTCCTAGGCTGCCGGGCAAGCTCGTTATGGGCAGCCTGAAGGTGCCCCAGCCCTGGGTTGCTGAGTTCCTTGCGCTGGAGACCTGACCGGATCCGCCTACCCCGGGGCTCCCTATGGAAGTGTCGCCCCGGCCCACAGGAGTCGCCATGACCAAGCAACTGGAGTTCGTCCTTCACGGCATCGACACGATGACGGGAACCTATATGGCCTGGGAGAGCGAGGACTGCCCGCCGGCCTTCGTCATCCTCGACCGTGAGAAGCTCATCCGGGTGACGCAGATGCTGGCTCAGGGCCTCCCCGACGTCGTCGAGAGCGACAACGAGGACGACGGCGGCGAGCAGGCCAGGTCCTTCGAGGAGAGGTACCCGTCTCCGTCCGCCGACACCGAGGACGAGGATGACGACGATGACGACATGTGGGACGCCTTCCGGCAGAGCGTCGAGGTGTCCCATGCGGCGGCCCCGAACCCGGTGGACGGGAGGCGCTTCATGCGCGTGGCCGAGGGGGCCCTCACGGACTCGGAGCGCGAACTGGACTTAATGCGCGACCTGGCCCGCGTCCTCCTCCCCGAGGATCTCCTGGCCGCCCTCCTGAAGGCGGTGGACACCCCCGGTCAGCGGGTGCTCCTGGCCGTCAACCCGCCGCCGTCGTGCGGGCAGGTCCCCTGGGAGTTGCTGCCCACGGGCCGGACGACGGCGGACGGGCAGGTCGAGCGGTTCCTGGACGTGCTTGACGTGGTCACCATGGGTCCCATCCTCGGACGGGACTCCGAGCCCTCGCTGCCCCACCCCGACTGGGAGAAGGTCAGGGACGAGCCGGCCGTCTACCTGGTACAGCCCTGGCAGGCGGAGGGGAGCCTGCGCGCCGGGGTGCTGGACGCCTCCGAGTTGGCGGCGTGGGAGGAGCGGATCAAGGCCTACGAGCCCAGCCCCGTTACGGTGGGCAGCGCGCCCGTGGGAGTCGGCGGGCACGGGGGCGCCCGAGGCATGACCCGCATCCAGCTGTCCTCCGTGCTGCGCCAGAACCCGGACGTGGTCACCGTGAACAACAGGAAACCGCTCTCGCACCTGCTCTACGTGGGTCACATGGCCGGCAGGGGCGGCGACTCCCGCCTCCAACTGGCCGACTCCTCCCAGTGCTACGGCGTGGGTCCGACCGACGGGGAGGGGACGCGCTGGTTCTCCGCCAGCGACCTGGTGCTGGGCACCATTGACTGGGGCGAGCACGCGGCCAGGTTCCGCAACACCGCGCGCGACGGTGACCCCGACCTGGGGACCCTGCTGCCCACCGGCGTCGGCTACAACGGTACCGACCTCAGTGGCTCCCCGGTCCCGCAGCCCCACTCCGGCATCTACCTGTGGCCCATGCCGCCGCGGGTAGGGCTTGTGGCCTGCCAGTCGGGCATTGAGGCCGGCCAGGTGGAGCCCTTCGGCATGGCCGCCGCCATCCTGGAGGCCGGTGCCGAGCTGGTCATGACCACGCGCTGGACCATGCTCACCGACGCGTTCTTCCGGTGCGTCTCCCAGGACCCCTCGGCCCGGGGCTTCCTGGACCTGTCCTTCGCCGTTGACGACTGCCTGCGCGCCCCCGACGCGGTGCTGGCAATGAACGAGTGGAAGCGGGACCGCCTGGCCGAGTGGCGGTCCTGCCCCAGCATCATCACCTCGCCCCTGACCTGGGCCGGGCTCAACGCCTACTGGGCTCCCGACCGCAGCCTCCCTGCGGCCGGGGGCCAGGCGTAGACAGGCCGGGCTGCCTCGCCGTCCGAGCCTACTCGGCGGTAATGATGGTGACGCGGTTCTGCTGGGCCTGAGGCTCCATGAGCCGGCCGTCGGCACCGACGTCCGGGACGTGCCCGGGGCACTCGGCCCCCAGTCCCTGGGCCGTGACCTGGACGCCACTGAGGTGAGCCTCGAGTTCGGCCTTAACGGCCTCCGCCCGGGCCTGGGACAGAGAGGCACGGCTCTCAGGGGTGCCCGCGGTGGCTGTGCAGCCGGTGACGGTCACGCGCGAGACCCCGCTGCTGGCCAGGGACCGAGCCAGCTCAGCAATAGTGGTGGAGGCTTGGTCGGGGTTGAGGAAGGTGGCCTCATCGCTGATGAAGGCCAGGCTCTCCTCAGGCAGGGTCATTGAGACCCGGGCAGCGGACACCGAGGCCGCAGCGATGTCGACCGTCGTCACGGCGGGCAACTGCTGCTCCGGGGTGGTGGTCATGGCGTCACGGGAGTCGATGGTGAGTCTGCCGCCCGAGGTCTCTACCACGGACCGCCAGAACTCCTCGAGGCGGCCCCGGGCAGCCTGGTCCAGGGCGTCCTGAGGGGCGACGGTGTCGCCCATGCCCACCCAGTGCACCGTCATGCCCTGCAGGTCCGGCAGGAGCCGGGTGGCTTGGAGGGCCTGGGCGGTGGCCTGGATGTCAGTGCCTGGGCTCAGGAGACCGTTCTGGAAGGGGATCGCCCCTGTGGTGGCCAGGCCGGAGTCGATGACCACAATGGTGGGGTTGGCGGAGTCCCTCACCTGGTCGGCGGCCACGCCGATGGCGCCGAGCGTGTCGGTCTCGGGCGTGGTGGCTACCGAGGCGCCCAGGGCCTGGCGCACCTGGTTCGCGTTGGCGGTGTGGGAGCGCTTGGAGGCGACCTCGCTGGTCTGCTCGGCGGCGAGGGTGAGGTTGCTCTGCACCGCCGGGGCGCCGTCGGCACTGACCACGTAGAGGGTGCCGTGACCGTCCACGGCGTCGTTGATCACCGCGTCAATGGCGGGGTTGGAGGCCGTGAAGTCGATCGTGGGCGAGTTCTGCCGGACTGAGTAGACGATGGCCGTGGCCTCGTCAGAGCTGACGACGTTGTTGCCCTGGCCGAGGTCGCAGGCGGTCAGGGTCGTAAGGCCCAGGGCCCCCACGAGCAGGGTGAGCAGGAGACGTGTGATGCGCCTGAGGCGCTGGTAGGTTGTCATGCCGCCTTTGACGGAGCCCAGGGAACCGGTGGTCCGTGCCCCGCGCCCCCGGTGCCTTGGTGCTCCAGTGGTCCGTATTCCGGTGAGCCACCCGCCCGCTGTGCTCCGTCAAAAGCGGCATGAACGCATCGTCACCTCCCGAAGCAGTCGTGTCCCGCACCGGCCTGGGCCTGTCCAGCATCGGTGCCTACATAGGCATTAGCGGCGACCTGAGGGACGCCGAGAGCCAGGGGCGGCAGGACTACGCCCTGGAGCCCGACGCCGACGGGTGCACTCCCTGGATCAAGGGGCAGGAGCAGGCCTTCCGTGAGGCGCAGGCCGCCATCTCGGAGGAGCTCCACGACCGTGTGGCGCTCCTGGACGCCCAGATAGCCGCCGACTCCGATCTTCTGCGCCGCGATGAGGAGGAGGCCGCCCCGCTCTCACCGGCCCCTGACCAGGGGCACGCCAGCAGTATCGAGGCCTACCGGGGTCGTCAGTCGGTGCGGGCGGTACAGGCGGCCGTGGAGCGGCGCCGCACCCAGATCGAGACCGCCCGGGACCGTCTTCACACCAACATGCAGATGCGGAGGCACCTTCACGAGCAGGGCCGCGAGATGCTGCGTCAGGCCGCTGCGCTGGCCAACAACCGGGTGGCCCACTACTGCCTCGGCAGGGAGCGCGGCCCCAGGTGGAGGTTCTGGGCCATAGGCGCTGCCGCCGCTGTCCGTCCGCGCCCCATCGCCCCCGACGCCCCCTGGTTCGTTGACGACCTGCCCGTAATGCGCTCGACCCTGGGGGCCGCGCAGGACCCGCGGCTGGAGTGGGCGTGGGAGGACTTCCGTGACCGCAAGCGGGATGGTGCCGCCCAGGGTGCATCGCCTGATAGTTACCAGGACGGGGTGAGTGGCCATGGCGCCCTCGCGTGACGAGCACTTGGCAGGCGTCCTCGGCTACCTCGGCCCCGGTGGCTCTGGTGCTTCCGGGGGCGCCACCGGAGCCGGGACCGGCCGGGACACGGCCCGAGGCACCTACCGGGACCAGGAGCCTGGTCGAGTGGCCGCCACGGTCCTGGCCCTGCTGCTCCTGGTCCTGGCGGCGGTGGGCGCCGGATACGCCCTGGGCTCCCAGGAGACCCAGGGCTGCTCCTCGTCCGACGCCGCCGCTACAGTCCTCTCTCCCGCGCCCGGCGGCTCCGGGGGCGGGACCGGTGCGGTCATCGTGGTGCCGTTCTTGTGACGGGCGGGAGCCGCCGGGGCGGGCGATCACCGCCACAGGGCCTTGGCCCACGGGCCGTGGACCAAGGCCCTCGTGGTGTCCGTCAAGACTGTCATGAGATTGCTTAAGAGAATCGCGGCCTATCTTCGCGAGCGCTTCCTACCCCCTGTCAAGACTATTCCTATCGAGTACAACCGAAACACCGCCGAGGACCTCCTGCCGCAGATCGTCCTCGCCCCGGTGGTGCCGACTGCCGCCGTCGCCCAGGGTGAGCAGCAGGCCATGAGGCAGGCTGCTGCCGGGGTCGACAACGCGGACTCCCTGGCCGTCAGCGACCAGCCCCTGGCCGGTGAGCGGCAGATCCGCTCGTGGGCGCAGCGAGAGATGGCTGCCGTCGGCTACAGGTACCAGCAATTGATTGCTGAACAAAACGGCATCCGCTCGGCGCTCCTCGGTCGTCAGGCCGAGGAGGGGCGGCTCGAGAAGAAGGTCGCCGAGGCCCGGGCTAAGGCCAACAAGGCCGAGCAGGAGCTCCGTGAGAGGTGCGGGCCGGAGGCGGTCGCCGAGGTCCGGTCCTCACGGGATTGGGGTCGTCTTCTTAAGCAGGTCCTGTACGTTGTGGTGGCGATCTCCGAGGTGGTCTTCAACAGTACTGCTCTTCAGGTGCTGAGCTTCACCCCGGGACTTGCTCTTCTGGGTAGTTGCGGGATCTCTATCAGCATACTTCTGCTGGCGAACTTCGCGGCTAGGAACCTGGCTGCTGGCCGGCTCCTGGTCGGTTTTTCGAGTGCTGGCTTCCTCATTGTCGCGGACGGGTTCCTGGCTGTGTGTATGGGTGTCATGCGTCAGGAGTACATCACCATTATGAATCAGGGCGATACGAGTGGTGCACAGGGTTCGTGGGCGGGCCCTGTAATGCTCGGCCTCGCCGCCGTCCTCCTGCCTTTCGCCTGTGCTGCGATTGAGTACGTGTCGCCCCTCGTAGAGCACCTGCGCCGTGCTGACGGCGACCTTGAGCGTGCCGTCCGCGCCCTGGACGCCTTCCTGCGCCAGAACCCGGACCTCTCTGAGCAGATCAAGCATGCGGAGCACCTCCTGACCCAGTTCGCCGCCCGCCGGGACGAGGAGACCGCCGTCCTGGCAGCCCTGGGTGAGGAGACGGTGGACGCCTACTACGTCGCGCTTCAGGAGGCCTACGGCGACCCGGAGATGACCACTGCACTGGACCAGCGCCGGGCAGCTGCGGACGCCCGCACCGAACGGGCCGAGACCGCCACGAGCCTCCCCGGCGACGGGGACGACGAGGGCGGCACGCTCTCCCGGGCGGTGGCCTGATGGGCTACCCCCGCTTCAAAGTCTATGTGTGGAGGCGCCTGGACTGGTGGGCCCCCGGTGAGCCGGGAGACTGCCGCTACTGCCCTAAGCACCTGGAGACCTGCCCCGCCTGCCAGGGGGCCTGGCGAGAGAGGCGCTGCACGGCCTGCGGGGCCGGCCTCCTCTGCCCCGAGCACGGCCGCTACTGGCTGGCCTGAGAGGAGCGTCGAGCAAAGGAGCCCTGTGCGTGACACCATACGCACAGGGCTCCGGCGTGGGGGCCTGCGACCCGACCACCCCCTGGCCTCCGTCAAGTGCGGCAGGACCCGCCGTCGGGGCGGGCCGCCACCACCCGAAGGAGCGCTGCCATGTACATGGTCCCTGTTGACGAGGAGAGCCTCATTGTCCCCGGGGCGGCCCACCTCGCGGAGCCTTTCCTCGGCACCGTCCTGGAGCTCCACCGCCGCAGCGGGATCGACTTGCCGCTCACCGTGGTCGACTCCGGTGGCCGGCTGCGCCTCCAGGCCCCCGTCCGATTCAGGAACGGCTGGTGGCGGGGCCGGCCCCACGTCCTGGAGGTCCGCGCCGACCCCGTGGGGACCGGGCTCGACGTGGGCTGGATGCTCGCGGTGGAGGACCAGGGCCTTCTACGCACCCTCCTGAGCCCACCGGGCATCGGCCGGCAGGCGGCTGAGCGCGCCGACGCCGGGGCGCAGGCCACCCGGGCCCGTCTGGGCCTGACCCGCTCCTTCCACGACCTGGTCCTCCTGCCCGCCGTGGACGTGCTGGTGGCCGAGGTCGAGGGCGGGCCGGTGCGCAGGAGGCCCAGGTGACTGACCTCCCTGTGGCCCTCTGGGCGGGGCTGTACGTCATCCAGCTGCTTCTCGCCCTGGCCCTGGGGGCGCTCCGGCTCGAGCGGGCCCCGCGCCATGACGCCCTGAGGCGCGCCCGGGGGGCGGCCATCCTGGTCGCTGTCCTGCCGGTACCGGGCCTGGGGCTGGTCCTCGGGGCCATCGCCCTCGTGGTCCTGCCGCGCCTGCGCCAGCGCGCCGACGACGCCGCCCGCCAGGCGGGCTCACGGCTCGCCGCCTCCCCGCTGCGGCCCGGAAGGGGCCCGGATGCCGAGGCACTGGGTGCAGGTGCCGGGACCTCGGGCAGCGCCCTGCCCTCGCTGCCGGACCTGCAGGCCCTCGAAGCCCTGCCCGATCCCCTCGACGCCGCTCCTCACGTCGTGGCAGGGCCGTTACCGCTCCCGGCCGACTGGGCCGGGTCGCCGGCCGAGCACGCCCTGCCCGACCCGCCCCCGTACCCAGGAGACCGAGTATGACCATCGAACCTCCCACTACTGCGACCGTGGTGGCCACCCCGGACGCCTTCTGGTGGCCCCCTGCCGGCGGCCCGCTCACCCCCACCACCTCCTGGACCGCCGCCCTGGAGATCACTGCCGCACCGGCCCTGGGCGGCCCGGGCATGGAGGAAGATGCCGCGGCCGTACGGACTCTGCGCGGGGCCGCCGCGAGCCTGGTCCTGGCGGCCCGCACGCAGCCGGGCTGCGACGCCGTCGAGCTGCGCTGGGTCAGGAACGACGGCGAGGACCGCCTGCACCTGTACCTGGCCACCCGTTCCAGCTGGGGCGCGGATGCGGCCCTCACGGCCCTCGCCACCCTGCGTGGGCACCTGCCCGCCGGGTTCAGTACCGCATCGGCCCCCGCCGACGCCCTCGGGCCGAGGAGCGGCACCTACCTGGACCTGCGGCGCACCGAGGTGGGCGGGCAGCCCACGTGGCCCAGTGCCCAGGGGCCGGACGTCCTGTGGCACCTGGCCGACCGGCCCGGCGACGGCTCGGCCTGGAACCGTGTGGCCCAGGCGCTCCTGAGCGTGCGCGAGGGCGCCGTCTCGGTTCTAGTGCAGGCCGCCGAGCTGACCCCGGGCGAGCAGGCCCTCCTGGACGCCTACCGGGCCGGCTTGGAGAACTTGGGGTCGGAGCACGAGGACGTGGACGTGCTGCGCCGGCTGATCCGGGTCCCCGGTGACGTGGCCGCTCGGGATGCCGCCCTGTCTTGGTCGGAGTTGCGCAGCGAGCTCGACCGCCCCGTCCTGGCGCGGATCGGTCTGCGGGGCCCGGCCGAGGACCTGGCCCACCTGGCCCCGCAGGTCCAGGCCGCAGTGGCCGGCCGCCGTCGCGGGGTGGCGCCCGCCATGCAGGTGGTGGCCCCCACCAGCGAGAAGGAGGTGCGAGCAGCCGCTCACTCCTTCAACTGCCTCACCGTAGTGCCCTGGAGGCCCGGGCCCCTATGGTCCCGCTGCACCTCGTTGAGGGGGCTGGCCCGCCTGCCCTTCCTCTACGGCGTCACGGACATGGCCGGGCGCCTTCTGCTGCCCACGCCCACCCAGACCGGCTGCCCCGGCCTGCCCCAGTCGGACGCCTCTCAGAGCTACCGTGGTCCCGTCGTCGAGCAGGACGGTGAGCGCATCCACCTGGGACGGGTCCACGGCTCAGCCAGCACCATGGGACTGCCCGCCCGCGACCTCACCGAGCACACGCTCGTGGTGGGCTCCTCCGGGCGCGGCAAGACCACCGCCGTCCAGTCCCTGCTCCTGCGCCTGTGGCGCCGTGAGCGCATCCCCTTCCTGGTCATTGAGCCGGTGCGCAACGAGTACAGGGCCCTCAAGACGACCCTGGGGGAGGAACTGACCGTACTGACGGCCTGCCGCGAGGACCTATTACCCCTGCGCATGAACCTCCTTGCCGTGCCTCCCGGGGTGCGTTTGGAGCAGCACCTGGCGGCGGTCAAGCAGGCCTTCCTCCTCAGCGCGCCCATGCCCTCCCCACTCGACGTGCTGCTCGAGGAGTCCCTTGTCCGCGCCTACAGGCACCACGGCTGGCGGGACGGGCGCCGGGGTGCGCGCACGCCGGGCGTGGGGGACGTGCTGGCCGGGTTCCGGCAGATCGTCACCGAACGCGGCTATGTTGGCGAGGCCCTCAATATGCTCGGCGCCATGGAGACCCGGCTCAGGCGCCTGGGCGGGGACGGGGACCTGGCCCGCACGCTGGCCGCGACGTGCGACACACTCGCGCCCAGGCTCGGTGGGCCCCTTGTCATTGAGCTGCACGAGCTGGTGGGGCACGACGACGTCCGTCTGGTCACGGCCACAATCCTCCAGCAGGTGCGGGCCGCCGCGCGTGCCCGGGGCGTGAGACGGGGCCTGGCCCACCTGACCGTCCTGGAGGAGGCGCACCTCTTCCTGGACGCCGGGGACCGGTACAGCGCCAGCGCGCAGACGGGGGAGCGTCTGCGTTCCGAGGCGGTGCGGGCCCTGTCCACGGACATCGCCACGCTGCGCGGCTACGGGGAAGGCTTTGTCCTGGCCACCCAGTCGCCCAGCGAGTTGGCGCCGCAGGCTCGCTCCTCCACCGCCAACCGGGTGGTCATGGGCCTGGTGAACGACGACGACCGCCGGGCCGCCCTGGCGGACCTGGGTTTGGCGGAGGAGGCGGGGCGGGTCGCGGCCGGCCTCGGGCGGGGCCTGGCCTTTGTGCGGACGGCCGGCTCCGGCGTCGTTCCGCTCGTTGACCTGGAGGCGGCTCCGGGCGTGGACACCGGACGGACCCTGGACGATGACGCGCTGAGACGTCTCCAGCGCAGATGAGGGGCGTGGACCAGACGACGTTTCCGATGTAAGTAGTGAGGAGCGTGGACCAACCGTCCCCGGGCCTCCGTCAGGAACAGCAGGTCCTAGTAGCACCAGGAGGGAACATGAAGGACTTCTCCGATACCAGCGGTGTCACCAGCGCCGACGCCGTCGGTGACGCAGGTGACGTGGCGGGCGGAGGCACGTGGGACACCGGGTGGAGCGGCTCCGAGACCGCCGGTGACATTGGCAACGTGGCGGGCCTGGGGGTTGTGAGCGGTGCGTGGGACACCGGGTGGAGCGGCTCCGAGACTACTGGTGACGCGGCGGGCCCGGTGGCGGACGCTGAGACCGGTGGGGAGCCGACCAGCGCGGAGGGGACTGGTGAGGAGGTGACTGGCGGCGCCGAGGTGGGTGTGAGCCGCCAGGAGCTGGGGCAGCGCTCTGAGGACCTGGCCGCCTGCCTGGTCCGGGACGTGGAGGGCCACGAACTGCTCACCATCCACACCGAGGGCAGCCGCCCCCAGGGCCTGGACCTGGAGACCCTCGGCCCGGACGGGCGCATCCACGTCATCGAGGTCAAGGGCACGGCCGCTCGCGACTACCGGCCGCCGCGCATGACCCGGAACGTGGGTGAGATGCAGATGAGCCGGGAGTGGGTCGCCGCCACTCTCAACCGGGACGGGCAGACCTCCGTGGAGGGGGTCGAGGCCATTGGTGAGGGACCTGACCAGGTGGGACGTAGCGTCATCCAGGTTGACGAGCATGGTGAGACGGTGAGCGTGTGGGAGCAGGTGGCCGACGACGGTCGGCTCGATACGTCGGGCGGACCCGACCGGGTCTACGGCCTGGCGGACCTGCGGGACGTCGAGAGGGATGACCTGCGGGATGCTGGGAGGGTGGACTTGTGAGCGTGCTCTTGGGTGGGGTGCGGCCCGAGACGGCAGGCCATACCCCCGTGGTGCTCCTGGCAGGGGCCGTCACGGCGGTGGCGGTGTCCACAGCCACCGGCTGGCTCGGCTGGGGATCGGCGGGATGGGGCATCGGCGTGCTCATAGCGGTGCTCACCGCGGTGGCTCGTTTCTTCCAGCCCCTCTGGTCCCCACTGGCCTGGACCGCCTCCGTGCTGGGCCTGCTGGCCTCCGGACCGTTCGTGCTGGCGCTCCTGGGCGCGGGTACCGGCTGCGGCTTTGACGTGGTCACACCTGTGCGCTTGGCTGGGGTCATTGCCATGGGGGCCGCCGCCGGGGTGCTCCTGCTGCCCGGTGTGCGCGGTCGGCTCCCGGAGAACATGGGTGCGGGAGTGGAGACGGCGGGCCTGGGCTGGTTCGGCGGGGTCCTGGCGCTCGGATCGGTGTCAGTCGGATGGGGTCCGGAGGCGCTGCGCCACGGGGTCGCCGCCATGCCGCTCATGGTCCTGCTGGGCCTGGCTCTGGGAGCGGTCATTGCCCTGCTGCCGCTGGCGGCCGTGGTGCTCTCGGGCCTGGAGGTGGTGCTCCTGGCCACGCCGGTGGTCCTGTGGGGCGGGTACGGGGCCAGGCCAGGGGCCCAGGCGGCTGCGGCCTCGGCACCTGGTGACGTGGCCGGTGCTGGCGACTGTCTGCTGCCGGGGACGGACGTGGGCGTCATCCTCGGGTACGTCATGACCTTTGTCCTGACTTACCTGGTCCTTGGGTGGGGAAGGCGTGTTCTGGGTGGGAGGGGGTGAGTGTCATGCGGACCGTGCGGATCCTTATGAAGGCGGTGTACGTGTGCCGTGGCTGCGGAACGGAGATCACGACCCCGAACTCCTACATCCGCTGCCCCGTCTGCGGCATCAAGTACAACTGAGCAGGCCGGGTGGGGGTGCACTGGGTGCGACGGGCGCCGGCGCGCCCCCACCAGGGCCACGATCAACGCCGGACCCAGGGCGCGGGAACCGAGGCGAGGCCTACTAAGCCCGGCTTGCCCGGCCAGGTCCAGACGGCGGCTCCTCGTGGATGCAGGGTTTGGTCAGCGGTAGCGGGCGTAGGCCCGTGAGACGTCCTTCTCGCGGTAGCCTGCCAGGGCGGTGCGGTGGTGGGGCATGTAGAAGATGGGACCGGGGCGGCGAGGGAGGTTCGTCGAGGGGCCGGCGGCGGTTCCCAGGGGCGGGCTGGCGGTGAGTGCCAGGCCGGTGTCGGTAGGGGGTGTGGACTGGGAGGCAGAGAGGGGGGCTGGCTCGGGTGCGGTGGCGAGGCCGGGCGTGATTAGCCCTAGGTTAGTTTTTTGACCTGGGTCCGACGTGGTGGTGATGTCGATGCTGCCACCGGTGCGGGAGATGGCAATGAGATCCGAGGCTAGGTCGGGCCGGTTGCTTCGGGATGTGAGGTCCAGGGCGAGGGTCAGGGTCGGCGCTGCTTTCTCGGTGAGCCAGGCGAGGCGGTCACGCTCTGTGAGGAACTGGAAACGGGCGGCGTCGAGTTCCAGGGCGCTCAGAAGCGCCGGGGTTAATGCTCGCCGGTACGCAGCAAGAGCCTCTTGGTGACGGCCCATAGTGTCCAGGGTGTGACCGGTGTTGTTGAGACTGTGGGCCTGTTGCGGGCCGGTGCCGGCGACCTGCTGGTAGAGGACGAGGGCGTCGTCGTAGGCAGTCAGAGCCTCCTCGTGGCGCCCGATCTCATCCAGGATGACGCCGCTATTGGTCAGGCAGTCAGCCTGGTCGCACTCGGTGCCGGATACTCGCCGGTAGATATCCAGGGCCTGCTGGTAGGCCTCCAGGGCCTCCTCGTGCCGGTCCGCCCCGTCCAAGGCGAGAGCGGTGTTGTACAGGCTGGCGGCTTGCTGCTGCTCCGTGCCCGGCAGAGCGTGATAGCGGTCCAGAGCGTCCTGGAAGGCGGCGCGGGCCTCCTCATAGTGCTGGGCCTGGTGGAAGGCGGCCCCCATGTTGGCCAGGCAGTCGGCCTGCTCCTGCTCGGTGCCCGGAAGAGCGTAGTAGAGGTCCAGGGCGTCCTGGTAGGTCTCCAGGGCCTCCTCGTACCGGCCCGCGTCGTCCAGAGCAAGGGCGATGCTCTGTGTACAGCTGGCCTGCTCCTGCTCGGTGTCGGGAAGTCCACGGTAGATGTCCAGGGCCTGCTGGTAGGCGGACAGAGCCCTCTCATAGCGCCCCAGGTAACGCAGAGTGTTGCCGGTGTTGGTCAGGCACCTGGCCTGGCCGTCCCCGGCATCGTCAGCGTGACTGTAAACCTCCAGTGCCTGCTGGTAGGCGTTCAGAGCCTCCTCGTGTCGCCCTGTGTGTCGCAGAATGACACCGATATTGGTCAGGCAGTTGGCCTGTTCCTCCTGGATGCCGTCCGCCCGACGATAGACCTCGAGAGCACTTTGGAAAGCGGTCAGGGCCTCCGGGTACCGGTGCGCGTCTGTCAGCTCAGTGCCCGTGTCAAAGAGCTCGTGGGCCGTGCGCTGGTACTCCTGGGTTCTCACTGGAGTGCTGGGTGTTTTTCGGACTGTGTGTGTTTTGTGTGTCATGCTGCGATTTCGCAGTTCAGTAGTTCGCGCTCCTACGTCGTTTGGGGTGCGATAGCCGAGCCCTGAGTGAGGCCGTTTGTGATTGTATGTCAGTTCTATCCAGGACGTGACGTCCTTGATGGCATGTTCTCGTGTGGGATACACCATGGGGGTGTACTCGTTCGTTCCCCGGTGTGGGGTTGAACGACTCGGCCCAGGCATTGTCCCAACACA